>OHOP01000008.1_pt1 | contig 200860 bp, 183 predicted proteins | sample 1569821 | NCBI WGS metagenome assembly OHOP01 (sample SAMEA3879527, study PRJEB24766) | human gut metagenome | biome: human-associated habitat; feature: feces | place: USA | collected 1985/1987
TAAAATAAAAATCTCCTAACCCCGATTTTTTTATTGTCCGAATTTTGGGGTACAGTTCATAGAAAGCCGATTTTTTTAAGCCTATTTTCTCGTGCGCGCCGGCTGTATTTGCCGCGGGGCAAAAGAAGCCGATCCTGCCGGAGAGCTTACCTTTATTGAAGGCTGCGCAGACGGCTTTATATGCGCGGGAGGCGAACTTTTTACGGCATTCGGACGCTTGACATTTTGCGCAGGAACGCCGCCCGTCTTCACCGCGGGAATTTTTGGAGACGGTCTTTGCGCCGCGTCAGGCTTTGCGGTTTTTTTACCCAAATTCAAGTTTGTCAATGCCCCGCTTTGCGGCGCACGGTTTTTCACGCCCTTTGCACCGCTTCCGAATTTCGGCTTGCCCGAAACGGGCTTGTAGAAAACCTGCGGATGTACGGGTTTCGGACGGAAATTGGGATTGTGCGGCGGGCGTATAGGCAGCGGACGCGGAGGCAGCGGGCGCGGTCTGAAATGGTGCGGACGCTTGTGGTGCGAAAATATAATCACAGGGCGCGCAAAGGCATTCCAATAAATTATGTCCGAATACCACAAAGACGGAAACGTCGTAAAAGAAACGCTTGTGGAAGTGGTTGTGGTGGTGGTTTTGGAAGACCCGGAAGATGTTTTGGAAGCCGCAGACACGGCTTTTTCAAAGCTCAAATTTTTCGGGGGAAAAGACGTAGGCAAAAACATTTGCGGATTTTTCTTAAATGTCGCGAAAAATTTTTCAATTGAAACAGTATAAGGCTTGCCCGAAACGATGGCAACCAGCGTGTCGTCTTTGTTTATCGAATTGTAAAGCCCGTTAAATTCGGAAGTGTCCCCAATGGCGTAAATTCCCATCAAAGCATAAACGCGGGCCTCATTTGACGGGGCGTTGTAAAAAACTTCCCTTAAAGTGTTCAGAGCCTCGCTTTTGTCTGTTTTGTAAATCAAGGAAGAGAGGGCAAACGACTGCTCGGAAACGGTTGTGGCAGAATCCATATCCATGGCGACAACCGCGGAAGCTCTCGACAACGCCCAAGCCGCCTCGCCCGCACTCATCGGAGATTCGCTAACTTCGTAAGTTCCGATTGCAATTCCGTCGGGCTGAGATTCAGTAACGGTCGTGGTTGTGTTTTGAACAACAACAGCGGCGGTTGCGGTTGACAAAACCAAAAAACCGCACAAGAGCAATGTTATTTTCTTTTTCATACTTCCTCCTTTTTAAACCATATAAACAGAAAAAACAATCTAATATTTCAAACGCTCCAAAGGCATAAAAGTTTCAAAAAAAAAGAGGCGGGCAAAAACCCGCCTCCAAAATAAAATATCAGCAACCGCAGAATGTCGGATAGCAAGTCAGGGTTTCTCCCGCGCAAACCGCGAGATTTTCGCCGTCTGCCCAAAACTCGTCGTTAATCAAAATTTTGAATTCGACTGATCCCTTGGCGACTTTGTTTTCCCAAATCCATTCGTCGGAATCGACGCACTGCAACAAAACGCCCTTTTGCCAATTAAGCCCCGCGCCTTCTCCGCGGATATAAAGGCTGTTGCCCCAGCCCGCATCCTTTTTCACGATGATGCGGGTAAGACCGCCGCAAGCTTTTGCCGCAACTTTTGCCGCCGCCGCAACTTTCTTTACTTTTGCGCTTTCAACCTTTTTTTCAGCGGCTTTTTTGGCGACTGTTTTCTTTGCAGACGCGGTTGTTTTCGTTTCTTTTTTGTTTGCCTTTTTCTCAGCCATTTCGACTCCTTTCATTGGGATAAATATTTTATTTTCAAAAATAAAGATGCAGTTTTAAAAAAATATGTCAAAGTTTTTATATATAAACTAAAACGTTTTATCTTCTCACATATCTTATAACATCGAACTTTTCCGATTTCAATAAAGTCTCTTTTTCAACAAAATTTGCAGAAATGTCGGGGAAAAAAACATCGCCTTGCGGCTTCATCTTGACCCTGCTCAAAATAACCTCAGAACAATGAGGAAGCGCCGAAGCGTAAAGTGCCGCGCCTCCGCAAATCCAAACAGGACGCTCTTCATTTTCATACGCAGACGCAAATTCTTCGAGAGAGTCGAAAAACTTTGCGTTTTCAGAACGCGGACATGAAGATGAAACCACAACATTTTCGCGGTTCGGCAGAGGCTTAAAGCCAAAACTTTCCCAAGTCCTCCTGCCAAACACGACAATCCCGCCCATGGTCGTCTTTTTGAAATGTTTGAAGTCTTCGGAAATATGCCACGGGATTTCCAAGCCGCAACCGATTACCCCGTTTTCGGCGACTGCCGCAATGGCTTTCCAATTTTTAAAAACTTCCATGTTAAACGGCAATCGGTGCTTTTATCGTCGGATGCGGGTCGTAGCCTTCCAAAACAAAATCTTCAAAGACAAAATCTTCGATGTTTTTGCGATCGGGATTGAGCTTCATCAAAGGCAGACTCCTCGGCTCCCTTGAAAGCTGCAGCTTTACCTGCTCCAAATGGTTCTTGTATATGTGCAAATCCCCGAATGTATGCACAAATTCTTTCGGATTCAAACCGCACACCTGCGCAACCATCATTGTGAGCATCGCGTAGGAAGCTATGTTGAAAGGAACGCCCAAAAACAAGTCTGCGCTACGCTGATAAAGCTGGCACGAAAGCCCTCCGTCGGGAGACACATAAAACTGGAAAAGAGCATGGCAGGGCGGAAGAGCCATTTTCTTGATTTCGCCGGGATTCCACGCGGAAACGATATGCCGCCTGCCGAACGGGTCTTTCTTTATGCCGTCTATCAAGTTTTTTATCTGGTTTACGCTCCCGCCGTCGGGAGTGCGCCAATCCGTCCACTGCGCGCCGTAAATTCTGCCCAAATCGCCGTTTTTGTCAGCCCACTCATCCCAGATTGTAACGCGGTTGTCGTTTAGGTATTTTATGTTGGTGTCGCCTTTCAAAAACCACAAAAGCTCGTAGATTATGGAGCGAAGATGAAGCTTTTTCGTCGTCAAAAGAGGAAATGACTCGCGCAAGTCAAAACGCGCCTGCGCGCCGAAAACGCCGATTGTGCCGACGCCCGTACGGTCTTTGCGCTCGTCGCCGTTTTCCAAAACCAATTTTAGCAAATCAAGATACTGTTTCATAAAAATCCCGCGAATTTAACGGTTGCGCTTTTTCTTGTGCTTCGGGACGGCGACCATCAAGTCAGGCTCGTTTCGATAGTTGAAGCCTTCGAGCTTTCTTCGCTCAATCGGTCTTCCTATAAACCGCTCGATGCGCTCCAAGAAGAAAGTTTCTTCGGCGGAAAAAAGCGTGATTGCCTTGCCCTCTTTCTTTGCCCTGCCCGTCCTTCCGATTCTATGCACATAGTCTTCGGCGTGCTCGGGCACATTGTAGTTTATGACATATCCGACGTTTGAAATGTCCAATCCCCTCGAAGCGATGTCGGTTGCAACCAATATGCCGACCTTGCCGTCCTTAAAAGAATTCAGAGCCTTGTCGCGCTCGCGCTGGGTTTTGTCGGAATGCAAAACAGCAAGCTTGAAACCGTGCGCCGAAAGCCATTCCCCTATTCTGTCCGCATCCATCCGCGTGCGGGTAAACACGATTACAACTTCGTCTTTTATGCTGTTTATGACAGACAAAATCATATCGTACTTCTGGATTGAATCGACAGGATAAATGAAATGCTCTACCGTTTCGGCGGGCGAATGGATAATGCCGATTTCAACCCTCTCAGGGTCTTTCAACGCCCAGTTTGAAAGCCTCAAAACTTCAGGGGGCATCGTGGCTGAAAAGAAAAGCGTCTGCCTGTTTTTGGGGCAGGAGCGTATTATCCGCGTCACGTCGTCGATAAAGCCCATGTCAAACATTCTGTCAACTTCGTCCAAAACCAAATATTGAATTGCGGACAAATCTACGACTTTCTGCTGCATCAAATCCAAAAGCCTGCCAGGAGTCGCCACAAGAATGTCAGTCCCCCTCTTTATTTGGTTTATTTGGTTTTGCATAGAAACCCCGCCTTGAACCAGCACGACTTTCACGTCCGAATACGCGGAAAAAGCCTCGACCGCGTCGGCAATCTGGGCGGCAAGCTCCCTCGTGGGGCTTAAAATCAAAGCCTCTATCTTGTCTGAAACGGAAATTTTTTCTATAATCGGCAAGGCGAAAGCCGCAGTTTTGCCCGTGCCTGTTTGCGCCGTTCCGATAATGTCCCGACCCGAAAGCGCGATTGGAATGGCGCGCGTCTGGATTTCTGTCGGCTCCGAAAAACCCATTTTTCGGATTGCGGCAAGAGTTCTGTCGCCAAGCCCCAAATCGGCGAATTTTTTTACGTCGTCTCTTAGCGACTGCAAGTTTTCAATTTGCGGAACATCCTTTGGCATGCGGACAATTTTGCCAAAATCCGAAGTTTCCCTGATTTTGCGCGCGCCGCCCTGCCTGCGTCCGCCGCGCCTGTTTTCGAAATAATCTGAAGATTTTGTTTTTTTCGGCTGATTCAAGCCGCGAGTTCCCGCGGAAGAACGGGCTTTGCGCCCGCCCTTTGGCTTATTTTTTTGGCGGAATTTCAAGAGCCCGCCCAATGTCAATATTTTGCCTATAAAATTCATCTGGATTTCATCATTAAAATAAAACCGATTTACGCAAGCAAAATTAAAGGGGCGCAAAAATCCAAAATTAAAACAAATAAAATTGACAGAAGAAAAAAAACTGTTTTTCATAAACTTTAATGTTTAGATCAATTCTTATTCCCACCGCAGTTCTCCTATCACTCACCACGCTTTTTGCACAGCAGGAAATGCCTGCCGAATTGGCGTTGAAACTGAATGACAAGGCAGAGAAACTATTCCCCAATAATGCAAAAGCCCAAGACAAATGGCTTAACGAGCAAAATGAAAACTACATGCTCCTGCCAATGCTGACGGCTCCCGCAGGCAACGAGGAAATTTTCAACAAACACATCAAACCCATCGCCGAGAAAAAATTTGAACTCGACTTTACCTCGAAAGCCAAGTTTATACAGGACATGACAGAGGGTTTGATGACGATAGACGCCTACAAAAACGTCTTTGGCGAAAACACCGCGCTTTTCAACAAGATGAAAACGGATGTTTTGAAGTCAAACCCCGAAGACTTCAAAAAAGCGGCTAAACAATTTGAAGAGCAGTCTCAAATGATGATTGAAATAGATTCTCTTCCAAGAAATTCGCTGGTTGACGATGCCCTCTTTTACGGTTTGAAAGCCGCCGCAAACAAGAAGTTCCCGAACGACTTTGCAAAGCAGAAAACCTACCTTGAAAATATCCTGAACGTGTTTATTCAATACGAGGTTTTGGCGGCAAATGTTGAAAGCAATGCGGAAGCTTCCGCCAAGGAAGAGTCTGAAACGCCGCAACAAGTGCAGGCTAACTATCAGGAAATCCTTATGAACGCCCAAGTATTCATAAGGGGCGAGAACGGAGACGGCATAGGCATCATTTCGGAAATTAAAGGAAAGCCTGTTGTCATATTCCCAAAATCGTTTTATGATGCAAACGGCATGCTGATTGTAAACAGCCTTGACGAACCTGTTTCGTACTCCGATGTTTTGGTTGCGAAAAACGCTCCCTATGCAATTGCAGTGGTAAAATCCATGCCAAACGGAATGAAGCCTATTCCAATGGCGTCAACCGAAGAATTGAAAAAATCAATAGAAAAGACCGCATTTCTTTTCTTGGTTCAAGACAATTCAATTAATTTAAGGTCAAACTCCGTTGTTTCATTAAAAAATAACTCTTTGAATTTGAGCCGAAAATTGTTAAACGGAACAAAACAAGGCACAGGGCTTTTCTTGTTCGATGAAAAAGGAAACGCCCAAATACTTGGTATCTGCATAACAGAAGAAAAAGATTTGGCTTTCCCCGACTTCTCAAACAAAACACAAACGAAACACTTTAGCAGAGGAATGCAGAATAAAACCGAAAAGGTTTACGTTTCAAGAGTGGACGATAATTCGGGCTGGCAAAAAATAGACCAGGCAAAATTTGCGGAAGAAGTCGCCCTTTTAAAGAAGATTTCCGACAACAACAATTCTTTCCTTTCATTCTTTCTTGTAAACAACTTAAAAGACCTTGCAAATCTTGAAGTCTTCAACAATATCACAAATAAATATTCGAAAATATTTAAAGAAGAAATACAAAACGAGCCTTCTTTGGAAAAGAACATAAAGAACATGATATCCGAAACAATCAATATCATGGGAAGAGATATTCGCAAAGTGAATATTTCAGAAATAAGCCCCGTTTTGAAATCGGAATTTGAATTTCAATTAAAGTTCCGCAATGCAATGATTGATTCTTTAAAATCAGTCTTAAAGAAAAATCAATTTAAACGCTTCGACTTTGAAGACATTAGAAAAACAAGATAAATAAAAACAATTTAAAAGCGCATTGAAAAACAATGCGCTTTTTTTTTACGCCTTAAAAATGGCTGAATCCCACATCTTTGAACTCGGTTTTTACGCCCCAAGCGTCAATCAAATACAGCTTGGATTTTTCCCCGACTGACGAAACTATTCTGCCGATTTCCGTAATTTCAGTCGAAGTTGCCGCCTTGAATTTGCTGATGAAAGCGTCCGCCTCAAAATCAGACATATCGGACATGGTAAAAAGAAGCTCGTAGTCTTCCCCGTCGCACAAAGATTTTTTTAGAGAATTGCCGACGAAATCGAATACTGGAATTTTATCTGCAAAAATTTCCGCGCTCTCGCCGTCGGGCAATATGTCGAAAATGTCGCTTGCAAGACCGTCGCTTAAATCGGTGCAAGACGAGACATTTGCGCACTTTGTCAAAAACAAGCCTTCCTTTAAGCGCGGCTCAAAAGTCAAATGACGCCCGCTTTCAAAACTCGCCCCGAGCGCGCCCGTCACAAAAATCCTGTCGCCGCACTTTGCGCCGCTTCGCAAAAGAGGCTTTTGAACAGCCCCCAAAAGAGTGAGGTGCATTGAAAAAAATCCGCCGTCCCCCCTTGCCACGTCTCCGCCGACAAACTTTACTCCGATTTTTTGAGCCGCGAATTTCAGCCCGCGCGCAAATTCTTCAATCCATTCTATCGAGATTTTTGGCGATATTATTGAAGAAGTCATCGCATAAACGGGAACGCCCCCCATTGAGGCGATGTCGCTTGCATTTCTATTAAGAAGTTTTCTGCCGGCGTCAAAAGCGGAAGTTTCGGGCGAAAAATGCCGCCCCAAAATCACTGCATCGCTCGTTGACAAAATGTTTTCCAAAGGAAAATTGCCTTTTGGCAAAACCGCGCAGTCATCGCCCGCGCCTTCGGGAGAAGGCGGCATGCAGGGCTTCAACGCGCCGCAAAAACGCCTTATGAGCTCCTTTTCAGAAAGCGAGCCCACCGATTTTGAAAATTCACGAGCAAAACATTCAGACATTTATAAAATTTTCGTCAACCAACATTAAAAGCGACATCAAAGAATTAAAAAGAGAGTGGACAACCATGGAGGCGCGCAAATCCCCGTAGCGTTCATAAACTGCAATCAATAGCAGGCTTAAAACGAATATAGGCATAAATGCGGGCAGGCTGAAATGTACGGCGGCAAACAAAATGCTGACAATGACCGCCGAAAAAACCGCCCCAATCCTATTTTTTAACCCCCCGTACATAACTCCCCTGAAAACCAATTCCTCGGAAACAGGCGCAAGAAACATCACGGAAAACAGCGCAAAAAACTTCATGCCGCCATCTACATCCCTGAAATACTCCACAACTTCCTGAGGCTCGATTTCGACGCCCAACAGTGTAAGGGCGACATTCCAAAACAGAGAAACAAGCGCAATTAAGGAAAAAAAACCGAAAAAATATCCCGCGCTTCCAAGCGCGATTTTAAGAAAGCCCGCAGATTTTTCCCAAAAAAGCCTTGGCTTTGAATCGCTCTTTTTTAAGAACAAAAAAACCGCCCCCACTACAATGAAGTGCAATACCCCCATGCTTATGAAAACCTGCTCCGACTCGTTTTCGGTAAGGACTTCCGCCACTCTGTTTCCAATCGACGAACCGAACAAAACCGACATGGAAATCAAAAACGATATTAAAAAGAAGTCGGCAAGCGTCATGGCAAAGCCGACTTCCCTTTCGGGCTTTTTCAATTTTTTGCAAAGTTTTGAAAGAATTTCAAAACCGAATACAACCCAGGCAAGAAAAAACAGAACGGGAACAAGCAGAAAAACCAAGTCCATAAGGCTCTTAAACTTCCACGCCGTTTTCAGCGGTATAGACCCTTCGCCCGTTTACGAAAGTCTGCATGACCTTTGCGCAAAGCTTCTTGCCAAGCCACGGAGAATTTGACGAGCGCGAGAACGTTTTTTCGTAAACATATTCCGCGTCCAAGTCAATCAGCGCAAAGTCGGCGGGAGCGCCGCACGACAATGTTCCTGCGTCCAAATTCAAAAGCCTTGCGGGATTGCACGTCATGAGGGCTACAAGCTTTTCAAGAGGCATTAGACCGCTTTTTACCAAAGCTTCATAGCACACACTGAAAGACGTTTCAAAGCCTATGATGCCAAAAGCCGCGTAATCGAACTCCTTATCCTTGTCGTTTACAGAGTGCGGAGCATGGTCTGTCGCTATGACGTCTATTGTGCCGTCGCAAAGACCTTTTATGATGGAGAGCCTGTCGCTCTCGTCCCTAAGCGGCGGATTCATCTTGGCGTTGGTGTTAAAGCCGTCGCAGGCGGCGGCGGTCAAGGCGATGTGGTGCGGAGTGGCTTCGGCTGAAACCTTTATTCCGCGAGCCTTTGCCCTGCGGACAATATCGACGGAATACCCGCTTGAAAGGTGCTGCAAATGAACCCTTGCCCCCGTGTAGTGCGAAAGAATAACGTCTCTTGACACAATCAAATCCTCACCCGCAGACGACCAGCCCGCAAGACCTAACTTGTAAGACCATTCGCCCTCGTGAACCTGCCCTTTCGCGGTCAGCGTAGCCTCTTGGCAGTGATCCATGACCAAAAGCCCGAACATGTCGGCATACTGCAAGGCGTTAAGCATAAGCTCGTTGTTTTGAACGCAGCCGCCGTCGTCGGTAATCGCAACAACGCCCGCATTTTTCAAAGAGCCTATCGGTGCAAGCTTTTGCCCCGCCCTGCCCTCTGTGATGCAGCCCGTCTGGTAAACTTTTACGACCGCATTCTGCTTTATAAGCTCGTCAACCAGCTTTACTGTTGCGGTGTTGTCAACCGCGGGAACGGTGTTGGGCATTGCTACAACGCTCGTAATTCCGCCCGCCGCCGCCGCGCTTGTCCCCGTCCTTATGGTTTCTTTTGAGGTTTGCCCAGGCTCGCGCAAATGCGCGTGAATATCCACAATCCCGGGGATTAAAAGCATTCCGTTTGCGTCGATTGCTTCCGCGCCGTCGGGAGATTGCGAAACGAACTTTCCGTTTGAAACATGCACGTCCGCAATTTTATCGACATTGTTTGCGGGATCCAGCACTCTGGCGTTTTTTATTGTAAAATTTTTCATGAAAAGCCGCTTTCTATTTGATTTTTGACGCCGCGCGCAGGCAAAGATGAATTGCCGCCATTCTTACTGCAACGCCGTTTGTAACCTGGCTTAAAATAACCGAACGCGGGGAATCCGCGAGATAAGTGTCAACTTCAACCCCCCTGTTTATAGGCCCCGGGTGCATTATTATTGCGTCTTTTTTAAGGAAGCCCTCGCGCAGCCTGTTAAGACCAAAAACATTGGCATACTCGGATATCGAAGGGAAGTAGTTTGCGCTCTGGCGTTCGTGCTGTATTCTCAAAAGCATGACGGCGTCCGCATCTTTCACCGCATCTTTCAAATCGTGGCAGACTTTAACGCCCATCTTTTCAAATTCGCGCGGAACCAAAGTTGAAGGTCCTGACAAAACGACATCCACTCCCTGCTTTTTGAGGCAGTATATGTTTGAGCGCGCGACCCTGCTGAAAAGAATGTCCCCCAAAATCGTAACTTTCTTGCCCCTCAAATCGTCGCCGAATTTTTCGCGCAGGGTAAAAGAATCGAGGAGAGCCTGCGTCGGGTGGGCATGTGCCCCGTCGCCCGCGTTTATGACGGGAATGCGCAGACGCTCCGCAAGATACTTTGCGGCTCCCGCGGCGGAGTGGCGTATGATAATCATGTCGGCGGTGATTGCCTCGAGATTTTTTGCGGTGTCTTTCAACGTCTCGCCCTTTGTTATGGAAGAGGCGGACGAATTTACCGACAATACATCAGCCCCAAGCCGATAAGCCGACATTTCAAAGGCGTTGCGCGTGCGCGTGCTCGGCTCCAAAAACAAATTCACTATGGTTTTTCCGCGCTGGCAGGGAAGCTTGCCGAGCTTGTTTACAATGCTTTCCTTAAAAACTTTGGCAAGAGCCATAATCTCTTCGATTTCCCAAAGCTCTAAATCTTTAATGTTTGTGAGATCCTTGCGGAACCACTTGAAAGAATTTAAAAATTTTACGGATGCCATATACTGCTATTTTAAAGAATATTGAACCTGCGCAAATATTTTGTCAAAAAAAATCCGAACGGGCGCAAAAAAACTGCGGACGGAAAGCCCGCAGTTTTGCAAATTTATTTTTCAAGAGCCTGTTTGAAATCGGCAATAATGTCGTCTATATGCTCGATGCCGACGCTAACCCTGATTAACTCCGGAAGAATGCCCGTTTCTCTCTGTGCTTCTTCCGAAAGCTGGCGGTGCGTTGTGCTTGCGGGATGCAAAACGCTCGTGCGCGAATCCGCAACGTGTATGACTTGCGCCGCAAGCTTCAAGGAATTCATGAACTTTTCCGCCTCATGCGCCCCGCCCTTCGGACCGAAAGTCAAAACGCCGCTGCAAGCCTTTAAGTATTTGTCGGCATAAGGCTTTTCGGGAGAGGATTTAAGCCCAGGATACTCGACCCACGAAACTTTCGGGTGGTTTTCCAAAAACTCGGCAAGCTTCAAGGCGTTGGAGCTGTGACGCTCCATGCGAAGCGGAAGCGTCTCCAAATTCATGTTTATCAAGAACGCGTTTTGCGGCGACAAAATCGCGCCCGTATCGCGCATTATGTGCGTGCGCGCCTTGACCAAAAACGCGAATTTGCCAAACTTCTTGGCGTAAACCATGCCGTGGTAGCTTTCATCAGGCGTGCAAAAATCGGGGAATTTAGGGTTGTCGTAATTGAAGTCTCCCTTGTCAACGATAATTCCGCCCATTGCAGAGGCATGCCCGTCTGCATACTTTGAAAGACTGTGGATTACCAAATTCGCCCCGAAGTCAAAAGGTCTGCATAATGCGGGTGTCGGGAAAGTATTGTCAACGGCAAACGGAATGTTAAATTCCCTTGCGACATTCGCAAACTTTTCAAAATCCAAAACTTTGACGCTCGGGTTTGACAAAGTTTCGCCAAAAATAAATTTTGTGTTCGGGCGAACTTTTGAACGTATTTCATCTGCGCTTGCCTTGGGGTCAACAAAAGTAACTTCGACGCCGAGCTTTTTTACGGTGTGCGCAAACAAGTTGTAAGTTCCTCCGTAAATTGTCGATGCGCTCAAGATGTGGTCGCCCGCATTGCACAAATTAAAAATAAGAGCCGTCGAAGCCGCCTGTCCGCTCGAAAACGCAATCGCACCTATTCCGCCTTCAAGAGCCGCAAACTTGCGCTCAAGCGCGTCGATTGTCGGATTTCCAAGCCGTGTGTAAAAGTAGCCGCTTTCGTCAAGGTCGAACAGCTTTGCAAGCTCTTCGCATGAAGTGTATCTGAAAGTCGTGCTTTGGCAAATCGGCAATACGCGCGGCTCGCCGTTTTTTGGTTCGTAGCCCGCCTGTACGGCAAGCGTTTCGATATGAGTCTTGTTTTCCATGTTATTAGATTTTTTAAAGGTTGGCGGTTTCCCTCAAAACTTTTATGAGGTTTAGGAAGTCGCTCGGCGGCTTTGCTGAAACATCAATCTGCTTTTCGGGATTTACGGGATGCGCCATTTTAAGCGAATAGGCGTGAAGCATCACTCTTTGCGGAGGCTCGATTTTCTTCATTTTGTTTTTTTGGAAATTGTAAGTGTAATCTCCGAGTATGGGAAATCCGATTGAAGAGAGATGGACGCGGATTTGATGCGTCCTGCCAGTAAAAATTCGGCATTTCAAAAGAGCCGCGTCGCTTCCGAAGCTTTCGAGCATTTCCCAATCGGTATGCGCGTCCCTGCCCGACAAATCGTCGCAAACGCACATCTTGGTGCGGAAGTCGGGATGCCTTGCAATCGCCTTTTGTATAGACCCCGTGCGAACCGACGGAACACCGCATACAAGCGCGACATAGGTTTTTTCCATATCGCGCTCAGAAAACATTTTGACAAGGCTGTAATAAGCCCTGTCGGTCTTAGCCATAATCATGACGCCAGAAGTTTCCTTGTCGAGCCTGTGGACAATGCCGGGGCGCATCGCGCCTCCCGCCATGCTGAGTTTTGATTTGCAATGGTGCATCATCGCATGGCACAAAGTGTCCTCTCCCGTTCCGCTTCCGGGATGGACTGTCATTCCCGCTGGCTTGTTCACCACAACAACATCTTCGTCCTCATACAAAATTTCAACGGGAATTTCAACGGGTTTTACCTCTGCGGGCGGAATTTCGGGAAGGACAATTTCAACAACGTCCCCCGCCTCCAATATCCGCTTTTTGGGAATTGCCTCGCCCGATATTTTCACATTGCCGCCCTTAAAGCTTTCTTCGAGCCTCGAACGCGAAAATTCCCCCGCAAAAAATGCGGAAACAGCCTTGTCTGCCCTGACAGGCTCCGCGCCTTCGGGGTGGACGTAAAGACGCACTTGCGGCTCGGTTTCGGGCGCGCTCATTTCTGCCCCTTCAAGAAGTCGCGCGAAGAACGCTTTATTTTTTTGAGCTTGGACGATATTTTCAAAAGCTGTTTGGAAGAGAGTCTGTCAACAAAAGTGACGCCGTCCAAATGGTCGTTTTCGTGCTGGATGCAGCGCGCAAAAAGCCCGTCGCAAACGATTTCATGCCTCAATCCGCGCAAGTCGTTGTAAGTCAGCCTCACCTTGTAAAAACGCTCTACTTCAGCATAAATCCCGGGGAAAGAAAGGCAACCTTCCTCAGCGGTTTCAACGTACATGCCCGCGTTTTCAACTTCGGGATTTACGGCAACAAGCGGCATTGCAAGCTCAAGAGGAACATATCGCCCGTCGAGAGTGAAATTGCATTCGCTATCCGTATCGACTCTGCGACGCATGTCGATTACAAACATTCTTTTCGATATGCCGACCTGCGGAGCGGCAAGCCCTATGCCGTTTGCCTCGCACATCGTCTCAAACATATCGCTTGCGAGCGTTTCAAGCTCGTCGTTAAATATGTCGATGTCTTCCGCCTTCTGCTTCAAGACAGGCTCTCCGTACTGTGTGACGCGCATCTGCATAAGAATTTCCTGAATTTACTCTGTTGGAATTTTGTTGTTTGTGGGAACGACCAAAACGGGTTCCTTGCTCTTTATCCAAATTTTCTGCTCCTTGAAAATCTTTGCAGAACCGAACTCGCAGGCCTCGGCGATGGTGCGCACGGGATAACGCCTGCCCTTCACCGAACGGTTGAAGTCGTACGCGCCGAGATGGAGCTTTTCAAGCGCGGTTGCGGGATTGTCGTCTTCGGGAATTTGCACAACCCACCCCGTGAAGTCGGTATCCCCCTTGAACTTGCCGTAAGGGTCGCTCAAAAGGAACACAAACTGTTTTTTTACGGGAGGCTCTTTTTCGCCTTTGGACTCCTCCGCAAGCTTTGTCTCCAAATTGATATCCTCTATGATTTTGGCGACGTCAAGCGTGTCTATTTTAGCGCGCTGAAGCACCATTTTTACCAATTCCAAATCTACCTTTGCCATACTGACTTTCTAAAAATTCCTTTCGGGCGGAAAATCGCAAAACTTCCGCGTTTTTTATGTTTTAACCGTAAAAATTTGCCCGATTTCGCCAAAAAGTCAAGTTATATAAAAAATCGAAACAACCCGTCCGGCGAAAAGCTCTTTTTTTTAATAAAAGATTTTACAAACGCGGAAATACAATCTTTACTTGAAAGATTAAGACAAACTTAAAATAAAGCAGACTATGCCCGCAAAAATATTTTCAATAGCAAACCAAAAAGGCGGCGTTGGCAAGACCACGACGGCAGTAAACTTGTCCGCCGCGCTCGCGCGCAGAAAAATCAGGACTCTTCTTGTTGACATGGACCAGCAGGCAAGCGCGACAAGCGCGCTCGGCATAGAAAAAAAACAGGGGGCGAGTCTTTACAAAGTCATGTGCGGAGAAGGCTCCGCAAACGACAAAGTTCTGCCAACAGGGCGCGACAGGCTTTCGATAATCCCGTCAGAAGTCGATATTTCCGCAATAGAAGTCGAGCTTTCGGGCAGCGAAAACTATCTTTTAAGGCTCAAGGAATGCCTTGAACCGCTCAAAAATTCAGAAGAGTACGACGCCATAATAATCGACGCCCCGCCGTCGCTCGGGCTTCTTTCAATGAACTCCCTCGCCGCCTCCGACTATCTTTTGATTGCGCTTCAATGCGAATATTTGGCAATGGAAGGATTGGGGCAGATTTTGGGGGTTGTCGAACAGCTCCAAAACGCGGGTGTTTCAGATTCCCTTCAGCTGGGCGGCGTGGTAATGACCATGTACGACTCGCGCACAAACCTTTCAAAGCAGGTTGTAAACGAAGTGCGCGCCCATCTTGGCGACTATGTGTTTAAAACGATGATTCCGCGCACGGTAAGGCTCGCGGAAGCCCCAAGTTTCGGCAGAACCATTTTCGAGCACGCCCGCTTTAACGAAGGCTCTTTTGCATACGACAAGCTTGCAAAGGAGATAATAAACCGCTTCGCCCTAAAAAAATGATTACGCTCAGAGGCTACATAAAAGGGCTGATGAAACGCCGCGCAGTCCGCAAGGGGCTGAAAAAACGCAAAAAGATTTTATCGCAAAAAGCAATCGAGCAGTTTTCGTCTCTTGAAAAAAACATAGGCTACATCTTTAACGACAAGTCGCTTTTAAAGCTCGCCCTGACCCACCCCAGCTCGGTAAATTCGGCGCATTCGCGCATACTCTCAAACCAGAGGCTCGAATTTTTGGGAGACGCCGTTTTGCAGACAATCATAAGCGACTTGGTTTACCACAACTTGGACGACAAGCAGGAAGGCGATTTAACCCGCGCAAGAATTGCCATGACGCACGGCAAGTTCTTGGCTAAGCTTGCAGATAGCCTGTCAATCCCCGAAAATTTGATTTTGCCCAAAAAGCTCGCGCACCTGCGCGAAGTATCATCGGCAAAAGAGGACGCCTTTGAGTCGGTGGTGGGTGCAATTTATTTGGATGCGGGCTTTGAGCAGACCAAGCGCATTGTGCTATCATGGTACGAAGCGGAAACTTTGGATGTCGGTGAAATGGTCACGACGCAAAACCCGAAAGGAAAGCTCCAAGAGCTTGCCGCAAAGAAGTCTATGACGGTGAAATACCGCCTCGCCTCCCAGACGGGCCCCGACCACAACAAAAAGTTTGAAATGGAAGTTTTGATTGACGACGCCGTTTACGGCTCGGCAATAGCCTCGTCCAAAAAAGAGGCGGAAACAAAAGCGGCGCAAATCGCGCTCGAAAAATTTGCATGACAAGCGTAAAACCGCATAAAAACGCAAAGGCTGTTTTCTACCCAAATTTGGCGCAATCCGCATTCGCGGCGGCAATTTCCAATATTTGCGCGCGCACCGCAGGCGTAAAAATAATTTTGTGCGAGACATCTGGCGAGTGCGAAAGGCTTTTCGCAAAAATGTCGGCGTTTTTAAAAATGGAAAACTGCGCCGACGACCTTAGGATTTTGCCCAAACTTCCGCCGCGCGAAGATCCCGACAGCTTTGACGCCTACTGCGAGAGAGTCGGCACGCTCAACGCCGCCGCAGCGGGTCTGAATACCGCAATAATCACAACCCCCGATGCCATTTTGTCGGAAACTCCCGCCCAAGCCGAACGCCTCGAACTAAAAAAAGGCTCCGTGATAGAAATGGAAAACCTGCGCAAACGCCTCGTCGATTTCGGCTACTATAACGAAGTCCTATGCGAAGGCCCCGGGCAGTTCGCTCTGAGGGGCGGCATAGTTGACATCTATCCGATAGCCGCGCGCACGCCGTTTAGAATTGATTTTTTCGGGGACGAAATAGACTCAATCCGCCCATACGATCCCGACACGCAGTTAAGCGACGGCGGCGAAGTCGGGGAAATTGAAATAGACTCCTACACGACAAGCCTCGGCACAAAACTTGCCATAGATTTTCTAAACAAAAGCCCCGTTTCGTGGATTTTCATCGAGCCGTCGCGGCTTGCACTCGAATATCCCGAACAGTTCAATGTTTACGAAAATATAGAAAATCCGTCCGCAAACTTCCAAATGGTGTTCGATTCAAGGGCAAACGACACCTTAATCGGGATTTCATCTCTCGAGGAGCGCGCGGAATTTTTAAAAGGCGCAAAAAGCGTAAAAACCGCCACGGAAGACATATCGCAATACCGCCCCCTGCCCCTTTCGGAAGGCGTCGGCGAAGACAGGATGAAGTCCGAAAACGAGCTTCGCAAAAATTTCATAAAACAGCTTTTGAAGTGGTCCGAAAACGGGTATGCGCTCTTTATGGAAGCAGAGGGAGACGGCGAGCAAAGGCGCATAAAAGAAATGTTTTTAGAATGCGGAAAATTCCCGAAAAATTGCGTTTTCATAAAACCGTTCTTCGGCGAGGGATTTGTCGCGGACTTTAAAAATTCCGAAAAATTTTTAGGCTGGGAAGGAATGCCCGAAGGCGCGAAAGGCGCAGTGTGCGCGGGCTCTCTTGAAATGTTCGGAAGACGCATAAAAACAAACATTTCACCGCGCCGCAAAATGCTGTCGCGCCGCGCCGAAGTTGACGCCCTCTTGGATTTTTCTGAACTTTGCGAAGGCGACTACATAGTTCACGCCGCACACGGAATCTGCCGCTACCAGGGCATCGTGCAAATCGAGACAAACGGAGCAAAGCAGGAAGTCCTGAAACTTGAATTTGAAGACAACGCGCATCTATATCTCCCTCTTCACAAGTCGCATTTAATAAGCAGATACATAGGTCTTGACAAGCGCACGCCCAAGCTTTCCAAGCTCGATTCCCGCGCATGGATAAAAGTCAGAACCGCCGCCGAAACCGCCGCGCTCGACTACGCCGCGGAGCTTCTCGACTTGCAGTCGAAGCGCGAAATATCAAAAGGCTACGCATTCCCCGAAGACGGAGACTGGCAGGACGCCTTTGAAGACTCTTTCCCCTTTACAGAAACGCCCGACCAACTGCGCACAATAAAAGAAGTAAAGGCCGACATGCAGTCGGACTCCCCTATGGACAGGCTCGTCTGCGCCGACGTCGGCTTCGGGAAAACCGAAATTGCAATACGCGCCGCTTTCAAATGCGCCCTTGCGGGGAAGCAGGCGGCTTTGCTCTGCCCCACCACGATTTTATGCCAGCAACACTTCAAAACCTTTAAGGAAAGAATGGCGGCTTTCCCGATTGTGGTCGAAATGCTTTCAAGATTTCGCAAACCCAAAGACACAGAGCGCATAAAAGCCCAGCTTGCGGCGGGCAAAATCGACATAATAGTGGGAACCCACGCCCTCCTTGCAAGCGACGTAAAATTCAAGGACTTGGGGCTTTTGATAATTGACGAAGAACACCGCTTCGGCGTAAAGCACAAAGAGAAGATAAAGCAAATCCGCGAGGGTGTGGACGTGCTTACAATGAGCGCGACCCCCATTCCCAGAACCCTCTACTTTGCAATGATGGGCGCAAAAACCATAAGCTTGATGGAGACCCCGCCAAAAAACCGCTTCCCCGTCGAGACATTCGTAAAAGAATACGACGAAGATTTGATAAAAAGCGTCATAGAAAGGGAAATCGCGCGCGAGGGTCAAATTTTCTACCTGCATAACCGCGTAAAAACAATCGAAGAAACCGCCGAAAAACTGCGCAAGATGTTCCCGAAACTCAAAATCGGCGTAGGCCACGGGCAAATGAAAGAGCGCGAGCTCGAAAAGCTGATGTCAGACTTCATGGACGGGAAATTCGACATTTTGGTATGCACAACCATCATTGAATCGGGCTTGGACATTCCAAACTGCAACACGATAATAATCGAGGGCGCGGACAAATTCGGGCTTGCCCAGCTCTACCAGCTAAGGGGAAGAGTTGGCAGGTTTACGAGAAAAGCCTACGCCTATCTGCTTTTGCACCGCCACGCAAAACTTGTCGAAAAAGCCCACAAGCGGCTAAGCGCAATCCGCCAATACAACAAGCCCGGAGCGGGTTTTAGAATTGCAACGCGCGACTTGCAGCTAAGGGGCTGCGGCAATATCTTGGGCGCAAAGCAAAGCGGACACATCGCGGGCGTCGGCTTTGATATGTATTGCTCGCTCTTAAAGCAAAGCATCGCACGGCTAAAAGGCGAAAAGAGCGCGTCGGGCATCAGGGCGACAGTCGCTCTCGATTTCATTTCACTTGGAGAGGGAGGCAAAAAAAGCGCGGGCGTCGAAAAAGCTTCAAACATGTTTGAGGAGCTGAAAGCAATCCAAATAATGAAAGACAAGGCTGAAATTCTGCCCGCATACATTCCCGAAGACTACATTCCGCAGGCGCAGCTGAGAGTCGATGCCTACCGCCGCCTCGAACTTTGCGCAAGCGAAGAGGAAATACGGCGCATCGAAAAGGAAATATTTGACCGCTACGGGAAAATTCCCAAAAGTGTCCAAATACTTTTCGACCTCGCAAAAATCCGCATATATGCCGAAATAAACGGCATTTCAAGAGTCGAAACAGAGGGCGCAAAACTAAAACTGCGCATCGCAAACCCCGCAATGATAGAGTTTGTCAGAATAAACGGAAACTTTCCGCGCTTGACGAAATCAAATTCAACCGCAAGACTTGCCGAGATAATAAATTTTTTAAAAAACGTATTACCATCAATCAAAAAATGAAGAGACTTTTCCTTGCAATAACGCTGTCGATTTCCGCATTTGCCCTCGCCCAAAACGGCGAAGAGGCGAAATTCAACATGCAGAAATTCATACTGGGCAACGACCAAATAGTGGCTGTCGTCGAAGACACCACCATAACGCGAGACGATATCCTAAAACGCCTCGCCCCGTTCGCCCAGAAAATCCAGCAGACAGCGAGGAGCGAAAGGGAGTTTAACGCGGAAATAGAGCGTCTTTCGCAGGAAATATTGCAGGATTTAATAGATAGAGCCATAATCGTCAAAGACTTTCGCAAACAGGGTATGAAAATCCCCGAATCAAAACTCGACGGCATTATGGAAGACGACTTAAAGCGCAAGTTTAACGGCGACCGCTCCGAGCTTATAAAATACCTGAAATCGCAAAACAAAACCTTGAAGCAGTACCGCACCGAAGTCGAAGAAAACGTGATTGTAAGCGTTATGGAAAACCGCCAAAAACTAACGTTTTCAGAAATCAGCCCCGCGAGAATTATAGAATTTTACAACGAAAACAAAGACAAGTGGTACACGCCCGAATCCGTCAACATCTCCCAAATAACAATATCGGAAGACACTGCGGAAGCTGCGACGGAAAAAGCGAAAAAAATTCTCGATGAAATAAAGGGCGGGCTTGATTTTTCAGACGCCGCAAAAAAATACTCGAAAGACGAAAAGGCGTCCGCGGGCGGCGAATGGGGCTGGTACAAAAAAGGTCAGCTAAACCCGATTTTGGACAAAGCCGTCTTCTCGCTTGAAAAAGGCGCGACAAGCGAAGTAATAAACATCGCAAACTACGCCTACATCCTAAAAGTAAACGACAAAAAAGCCGAAGGCATAACGCCCATCGACGAAGTTCGCGAACAAATAGAATACGCAATATCTTCGGAAAACGCGCGCATAGAATACCGCAAATGGCTGAAACGCCTGCGCGACAAGGCATACATAAAATACTATTAAAATTCGGCGCGCCAAATAAAAACGGCGCGTTATTTATTATGAACGAGCTATCTTTTACAGCATCAATGTTGGCAGTATTGCCGATATACGCAATCATAGCGTCGGGAAGCTTCGCAAGAAAAGTCGGCTGGATTGCACCCTCTGGCGACTCTACTTTAATGAAAGTCGCAGTGGAGCTTACCCTGCCCTGCTTCATACTCTATAACTTGCTTGAAAACGACAAACTAAGAAGCGTGTCTTTTTCGATTTCCACAATCGTACTCGGCATGGCGATAACCGCCATAAGCATCTTTGTTTCTTGGATTGGCGGCAAAATTCTAAGACTTAAAGTCGGCGACGGGCTGAGGACATTCGTGGTCACGGCGGGCGTACAAAACTACGGCTTTTTCATAATCGCGCTCGTTGCCATTTTAATGCCGAATTCCGAATTTACAGGGCTTGTTCTGACGTTTAACGTAGGCTGCGACTTGATATTTTGGTCGGTCGGCTTTCTGATGATTTCAAACGCAAAAAAAATGTCGTTCGATTTCTTGAAAAAAGGCCCCGTGTGGTCGGTTTTTTTGGGTCTTTTTCTGATGTGGACAGGGCTTGATAAATATATCGGCGATTCAGTAAAAATTTTTCTAAAACTAATGGGCGGCGTGGCAATTCCCGTCAACCTCATGCTATTTGGAACGCTTATAGTCGATATGCTCGACTTGAAGAAAATAGCATGGAAAATCGTGGTTGCGGGAACGACGTTAAGAATGCTTATCCTTCCCGCAATGCTTGTTTTGTCGCTGACATTCCTGCCGCTTTCAAATCCGCTAAAAATGCTGATTTTAATGCAGTCGCTTGCGCCAAGCGGAGTGATGTCGGCAGTGTTAGCCAAACATTTTGGCGGACATCCGCACATATCAGTTCAAATTACAATCGCAACCTGCGCCATAAGCCTGATAACCCTCCCCCTCTGGCTAAACTTAGGGCTTAAAATAATAAAATAAACAATACTTTTCCCGACGGCACAAACGGCGCAAAGGGAATTTTCCCCTTGCGCCGCTTTTGCGTTATTGGATTTTTAAAATCCCGATTGGTATTTTCTGCTAATTTTCGATTTCAAACTCCTCGAAGGAAGAGCTTATGAACTTATCCTTGCCCTCGTTCCAATTTGTCGAAACAACCGCAACTCCCGAGTTTCCCGAAAGGGCAAGCATTGAGATTTCCGCAGTGCATTTGTCGCTTCCGTCTTTATAGTTAAGCTTCAACACGCCCATGCCGTTTTTGTTGCGCTTGTATGTGTATGTCCCCTGTATTTCCCCAAGAGCAAAATTCTTCTTGTCAAGAAACATTAGCGTTTCCTCTCCGACTGTTATCTTTTTACTTATCGGCAGGCTCAAAAGCGAAGTCTTGTCGGCAGATTCAATATCGGCGTCCGTGAACGAGCCGCTATGCAAAACATCTCCAAAGCCGACGCCAAAGAGTTTTTTGGAGGATAACTTTTTAATTACTACTTAGCGAATGCAAAACTTCTCCGCTTCAATTTTACAAAAGTAAATATTGCGGGCATTCTATGAATGCAAAAACCGCCGTTTGCAAAATACAAACGGCGGTTAAAAACGCGCCCCCATTGGGAGTCGAACCCAAATCAAAGGCTCCGGAAACCTTCGTTCTATCCATTGAACTATAGGGGCTGAAAAAAAATCAAGAGGGAGAATTTTCAAAAATTCTCAAAACAAAAGGCTTTTCCAAAACTTGTTCGGAAGACTCCAACGCCGAGCACGCCTGCTGTATGGCAAATTCGCTTGTTTTATGGGTTGTGAGTATAAGCCAGGCTTCGTCTGCATTCTCGTGCTTCTTTTGCTCCAAGAGCTCTATCGAGACGTTGCATGAGGCGAATATTGACGCGATTTTTGCGAGAGTGCCTGTCGCGTCTTTTACTGCCAAGCGAATATAAAATGAGCTTTCTATGTCCTTTAAAGGCATCATTTCAACGCCGTTTTGCGCAGAGTGCGGGACGTATTGGGAATTGGAATTAAGAGCCTTGAAAGCGTCGGCTATGTCGGAAATAACTGCGCTTGCGGTGGCGTTCTGCCCCGCGCCCCTTCCGATATGCACGGTACGCCCGACAAGATCGCCTTCGAGCGCGACGGCGTTAAACACTTCGTTTACGTTCGCAACGACGTCCGAAAGCGAAAGCAGCGCGGGATAAACCGCAACCGAAATTTTCTTTGCGGCAGCATCGCTTTTTATGGACGCCAAAAGCTTTATTCTGTAATTAAATTCGCGCGCCCAAATCATATCTTCCAAGCGGATGTCGCGTATGCCGGTTACAATCATTTCGGAAAGCTTCACCCATCTGCCGTAAGCCAAATAAGCCAAAACTGCCGCCTTGTGCGCGGAGTCTATGCCGTCGATGTCCAAAGATTCGTCGGCTTCAACGTATCCTAACCTGCGGGCATCGGCAAGAACTGCGTCGTAAGAGGCGTTTTCACGCTCCATTCGGGTTAAGATATAGTTGCAAGTGCCGTTTAAAATTCCGTAAATCAAAGAAAAATTATTGGCGACCAGACCTTCGCGCAAAGACTTTATTATTGGTATTCCGCCCGCCACGCTCGCCTCGAAAAAGATTTGCGATTTGGGATTTTTCGCAAGGAGCCCAAAAATTTCCGCGCCCTTTTCGCAGAGCATTGCCTTGTTTGCGGTAATCACGATTTTGCCAAGCTCAATCGCCTTTTTTACAAGCTTGAAAGCTTCGTCCACTCCGCCCATAAGCTCGCAAACGATGTCTATTTCGGGATTTAAAACCACGTCGTCGGGATTTTCGGTGAGCTTTTCGACGGGAATATCCACCCCTCGCTTCTTTGCGATGCTGCGAACGCAAGCAATGGACAATTCATAATCCGCGCCAAGCCTTCGGGACATCTCCGAATGATTTTCTTCAAGATGCCGCCATACGCCTTGGGCGACAGTGCCCATTCCCAAAAATCCTATTTTATATTTCGACTTCATTTAAATCTGTTCTCCGTGCCGTTTAAGAGCCTTTGGATGTTGGATTTGTGTTTGTAAATCACAGCAAACGCCAAAAATACCGCAAGGGCGGTTTGAATTGACGCCGCGCCGTACAAAAACGGCGAAGATATGGGCAGGCTCGCCGCCATTAAAATAGATGCAACCGAAACGTATTTCGTGCTGTAATAAGCCGCAACCCAAATAATAAGCCCTATCAGAATGGCTGCCCACATAAAAGCGACAAGCCCCCCGATGGTAACCGAAACGCCCTTGCCTCCTTTGAATTTGGTAAATACGGGATACATGTGCCCCGCGATTGCCGCAAGCAGTCCCGCAACGCACAAAATTTGGACGTCGGAAATCTCGACGAACATGCTTGCCCACACAGGCAAAACCGCCGCCAAAAATCCCTTTAAGGCGTCCAGAAAAAAGCAAAGATTGCCTGCGAATTTTCCGCAGGCTCTCTTCACGTTAGTCGCTCCGGGATTGCCGCTGCCGAAGCTGAAAATATCGACGCCCTTTGAGCGCGCGATAATCACGGCAAACGGGATAGCCCCCAAGAGGTATCCCAATATCCCGAAAATCAAAATGCCGACTATATTCATCAAAAACTATGAAAAATCAACAACTTTGACCCTGTCAACCGAATCGAGCTTTTCGATTTCGGCGACAACTTCGCTTGACGGATGCTCGTCGAGTTCGTAAACGCTCAAAGCTTCATCCGCGCCTATTCTGCTTACGGTCATATTTGCGATATTGTAATTTTTGTTGCCCAAGATTGCGGCGATTGTCGCAACCATTCCCGGCTTATCCTTGTTGACGAGAAGAAGCACGGAATTTTTCGCGGAAATTTCAACATCGTTGCCGTCGATTTTAACAACGCGCGGCATAAGACCCTTGCCCATTACGGTGCCAGCAACAGAGCGGACTTCGCCCTTTTCGCAAACGGATTCAACCACAACGAGTTCCGAATAGTCGGATTCCGCGGAAGAATTTACCGCTTCAAATTCGACGCCCAAGTGCTTGAGCTTGCTCGGAGCGTTGACGTCGTTTGCGTTGTCGCACACGAGTTTCAAATAACCCTTTTGGAGAGCGAGCATCAAAAGCTTGTTGTCGAGCTGGCTCAACTTTCCGTAGAAGGAGACTTTGAGCTTTTGAACCTTGTTTGCAGATATTTGCTGGATTAAAGTGCCAAGCTTTTCGCAAAGTCCTACATACGGCTTTACTGCCGCCAATGTTTCGGCATTGACGCTCGGAGCATTCACCGCGTTGCGGATTACGCCGTCTTTAACCGCGGCGGCAATGAGTTCGGCAACTTCTATGCCGCACGCTTCCTGCGCTTCCTTTGTTGACGCGCCCAAGTGCGGAGTAAACACAACATTCGGAAATTCGCGAAGAGGGCTGTCTTTTGCAAACGGTTCGGATTCGTAAACGTCCAATCCCGCCGCCGCGACTTTGCCGGATTTAAGAGCTTCAACAAGCGCGGCTTCCTTGATGATGCCGCCGCGGGCGCAGTTGAACACGCGGACGCCTTTTTTCATTTTGTCGAAAGCCTTTTCGTCTAGCATGTATTTTGTGGCGGGCGTCAAAGGCATATGAACAGTGATGTAGTCAGCCCTCGGCAAGCCGTCTTCAAGATTTGCGATAAGCTCAACGCCCAAGCTCTTGGCGCGGGCTTCGGTGAGGAATGGGTCGTAAGCCAAAACCGTCATTTGGAACGCCTGCGCGCGCTTTGCGATTTCAGAGCCGATTCTGCCCATGCCCAAGATAAACAAAGTCTTGTGGAAAAGCTCGCTGCCTTTGAAAGTTTTTCTGTCCCACTTGCCTTCGCGTATTGAATTGTTTGCCTGAACGATGGGGCGTGTGCCGCACATAATGTGCGTGAATGTGAGTTCGGCAGTCGCGATGGTGTTGCCCGTGGGGGTATTCATCACAACAACGCCCTTTTCTGTCGCGGAGGGAATGTCGATGTTGTCAACGCCAACCCCTGCCCTGCCGACAGCCTTAAGCTTTTTTGCGCAAGACAGGACGTCTGAAGTTATTTTGGTTTCGGAGCGGACAATGACGCCTTCCGCGTCAGCTATAAGCTCCTTGACCTGTTCCGGAGTCGAGCCATAGGCTTCGACAACGTCCAAGCCCTGCTGTTTCAATAATTCCACACCTTTAGGGGATATGGGATCTGCTACGAGTATTTTTGCTTTCTTATTCATGTTTAAACAACAATCGTGGGACTGTTTTCCAACCCGATTGTTAAAGACCGATAATGGCAGAACGCCAAGTCAAGTCAAGATGAAAGACTTTTTGTCAAAGTTCCACGGGAACCGATGGAGATGCTATTTCAACACCGATATGCGGGGCGATGTCGAGAAGCTCGTCCATAAACCAGTTTCTCGATTCCTCTGAACCGTGTGTCAAAACGATTACGCGCGGATCGCACCTCAGTGCAAAGTCAATGAGTTCGCCCCTATCGGCGTGCGAGCTTAAATCGAATTTGTCAACCTTGCAGTTTACGCGCGCAATATAGCCCAAATTTTGGAATACGAATGTTTCATCGCCCTTAGCCTTCTTCAAAAGCCTTCCCCCGGGAGTGTCGGGATCGCAGTATCCTACAAAAAAGATGGCATTTTCCTGATGGTCCATGATAGCCGCCGCGGCAGCGTAACTCGGAGTGTTTTCAACCATCATTCCGCTTCCGAAAATATAAATTCCCTTTTGGGAAAAATCTTTCGCGGGCACGATTTCATCCCTGAACGGCTGAATCAACTCGTAGGCGGTTTTGTCGAAACTTACCCCGACGTTCTTTCGGGACTGCCTTAGCATGTATTCAGAAATGTCTATGCCAAGCCCCGCCGCGAATACGGGAAATTCAGAGGGAATAAGCCCGCTTTTTCTGCCGTTTTTTACAAGCTGCAAAATTTCCTGCATTCTGCCAAGCGCAAACGCGGGCACAAGAACGCTGCCGCCGTCGCGCAAAACCCTGCCAACACTTTCGATAAACCTCGCGCATTCGTCCTGATAGCTTTCGCTTCTTTCGCGCTCGCCCCTCGTGGTTTCCATTATCAAAACGTCATACTTCCGAGTTGGAATGTTCGCGCCCTTTATGAGCTGGGAGGCGTTAAACGAAATGTCGCCCGTATAAAGAACAGACTGCTTTGAAGTCCTGAAAGAAATCGCCGAAGCCCCCGGAATATGCCCCGACTGGAAAAATTCGACTTCAACCCTCTTGCCTTCGACTTCAAACGCCCGTGGGCGATTAAAGCCAAACGGCAAAATTTTTGGGCGAAGCGCGTCGATGTCCTCAAAAGAATACAGGGGATACTCCGCAATGCCCAGCTCTTCACGCTGGCGAACCATAACATTGCGCGAATTGCGAAGCATTCTCAAAGACAGGTCGGAAGTGACCTCGCTTGCAAGAATTGAGGCGAAATTCTGCCTGCGCGAAATTATCGGCAAAGCTCCGACATGGTCGAGATGCGCATGGGAAATAGCGATAAAATCCAAAGTGTCGTCCAATACCACGTTCAAATCGGGCAACGCCTCAATGCCGACTTTTTTCGGGTGCATTCCGCAGTCTGCAAGCACGCGTACGCCGTCAAGCTCTATCAAATGCGCGCTCGAGCCTACATCCACACCTTTGTTTAAATCTGTATAAATCATTCCACGGTATTGTAAAAATCGCAAAAAAACCGCAATCCGTCAAGATTGTTGTTCGATAAAGCCCAAATCAAAGTCTTTCCAAACGGGCTCGTAGCCTTTTGAAGCTATCATATTTGCAAACTCTTCGACAGACCTGTCGTCATCGATGTCAAACTGCCCTTCCGCCGTTTCATGCTCAGCATATCCGCCAGGGCGAGTAGAGCTTGCCGCGCTCATCTGAGTTACGCCAAGACCTACGAGTCCGTCGCGCAAATAGCGCGGCTCCCTTGTGGAAACGGTGATTGCAAGATGCTCGAAAACAATTCTTAAAGCGCAAATGATTTTCACAAGCTCCCTGTCTGTCGGCACAAATTCAGGCGTTGGCTGAAAGCCGCTCGCGGCGGGTCTCATTCGCGGCAAACTTATGCCTATCCTTGCCCTGTAAAAATTCCTGTAAAGATATTTTGCATGAATTGCGCATGAAATAATTTCATACCGCCAGTCGTTCAATCCGAAAAGCGCGCCAAGCCCCGCTACGCGCATTCCCGCTTCGAGGGCGCGTTCGGGAGTTCCAAGACGCCACTTGAAGTTGGATTTCGGACCCGACGGATGCATGTATTTGTAAACTTCGCTGTCGAAAGTTTCCTGAAATACAGTAAGCCCCTCGCAGCCGTTTTTGACAAAACTTTTGTAAACCGAAACAGGAGACGGCGCAATTTCTACTGAAATGGACGGAAATCTTTTAGCCGCGATTTTTATGCACTCGTCCATATAGCCCAAGTTCACGAGCTTGGGGCTTTCTCCCGCAACAAGCAAAATTGAGCGAAACCCCATTTTGTAAGTCGCGTCAACTTCCGCCCTGACTTCTTCCAGTGTAAGAGTTTTGCGTTCGATATTGTTGCGCTTGGCAAAGCCGCAGTACCTGCAATTATTCACGCACACGTTGCTTACATAAAGAGGCACGAACATCCTGATTGTCTTGCCAAAATTGCGCTCCGTTATAAGAGACGAGCGTTGAGCCATGTCTTCCAAATAAAAATCCGCGGCAGGAGAAATCAAAACCGCAAAATCTTCAATGCTTTTCAAGCCCGACTTCGACAAAACCCTTTCGACGTCGGCGCGGGTCGAATTTCTTGAAATTTCCGCCAAAGACAAGGCTTGGGCGGGGTCAAACTCTTCAAAAAAACCCATATTCTATCCGTTCAAAAAACCAGTAAGAGGGCTTGTTGCCGACGCCTTTAAGGAGACCGCGCAAGACGCCCCCATAAGATATGCGCTCCTGCCCGCTTCAACCGCTTTGGCAAAAGCATTAGCCATTTCTGCGGGATTTTTTGCGATTGCGATTGCCGTGTTTATCAAAACCGCGTCCGCGCCTATTTCCATTGCAAGCGCGGCGTGGGACGGCATTCCTATGCCCGCGTCAACAACGACGGGTACTTTTGCCTGCTCTATTATGATTTCAATCTGGGCGCGGGTTTCAATACCCCTGTTAGTGCCGATTGGCGCGCCAAGAGGCATGACGGCGGCAACGCCCGCATCCTGCAAGCGCATTGAAAGCGCGGGGTCTGCATTCATGTAAGCCATAACCTTAAAGTCTTCTTTTGCGAGAATTTCAGCCGCTTTCAACGTTTCAACGGGATCGGGCAAAAGATAGTTAGGGTCGGGATGAACTTCAAGTTTCACAAAATCTCCAAGACCCGCCGCGCGCCCAAGACGCGCAATGCGCACCGCTTCTTCGGCATTCATTGCGCCCGAAGTGTTTGGAACAACCAAATATTTCGACGAATCCAGATAGTCCAAAATGTTTGCGCTTTCATCGTGCTCCGAAGCGAGATTTGCGCGCTTCAAGGCGACTGTTGCAAGAGACGCCCCGCAAGAATCGAGAGCGAGCTTCATGGCGTCGTTTGACGAGAATTTTCCCGTTCCCACAAAAAGGCGGGAAGAAAATTCCCTGCCTCCCAAAATCAATTTATCTTCTTTATTCATCTTCTTTTTCCGCAAAATCAACTGCGATTTTAAAATAGTTTAACATATCCGCGTCGGTTTTTATGCGGATTTTTTTCAAGTCTTCAAAAATGGCTTCCGGCGCGCGCCCCTTCAATTCGTAGATTTCCTTGAATTTGAGGTCGAGAAGCGCCCTCGCCGCCTCGACCCTCATTTTGGGTATTCTCATAAACGGGCTGTTGAGCGCGGCATAGTCCGTCTTCTTTTTTTTCTTGGGCTGGTACATTTACTTTGAAAGTTTTTTCAAAAATTCCTTTGAGCGCGGATCGCTTTCATACTTTTTCAAAACCGTTTTTATCTCGCCTGCAATGCGCTCGTTTTCAAGCAGAGGCTTGACGCCTTCGCCGCTCAAAGCCATAAAGAGCATGTCCGCCCTTCCGTCGGTGTTGGCGGCAAACCCAAGCATCGCAAGGCGCACTTTCGGCGAAAAGTCGAAGTTTTCAAAATTCTTTTTGTACTTTTCAAAGATGCCCTGGTTCTTTGAAACGATAAAAAGCTCCATCGCGTCGTTTATGACCGACTTGTCGCCCAACGCCAAAATTTTGTCGAGCAGGGCTGAAGCCTCGTTTATTCCGCCCAAGTTGAACTCGACAATGCTCTTTCCCTTCAAGGCGTCAATATTGTTCGGATTTGCTTCGAGTATTTCCGAATACAAAGAGCGAGCAAGCCCCCAATGTCCGCTCAACATCGCCCCCCTCGCCGGCAAAATCAGCGAATTTGCGTTCCAGACACCCTTTTCGACCATATATAAATTAAGCACCATCACGAAGGTGTCGAGAGAGGAAATTTTCAGCATTTCGCCTGCTTGGGCGGCGTTTATGGAACGCTTTGCAAGCTCCACGTCCCTATTATTCTGGTTGCGATAGGCGTACGAAAGCAGAATGTTCAATACACCCAAATCCGTCTTTGCAAATTCCGAAAGTTCGGGCAAATATTCCTTTACGTCGTCAATTCTGTTCGTCTGTAAAAGAATTAAAGCGATGAGCTTGGCAGACTCCTTGTCGCCGAGCGCGTAGGATTTTTTGAAGTTTGACAGGGCGTTTTCAAAATCGCCGAAAACTGCCAAAATATTGGCGTAAGTGCGTATCGCCTTTGCGTCGTTCGGAGAGGAGGCAATGTATTTTTCAAGCATCGCCTTTGTTTTTTCGGGTCGGTGCAAAGTCATATAACAAATTGCGACGGGGAACAGTTCCTTGTCGGAATAGGCGTCGGGATTTGCCTCGTAAGCCTTGACAACTTCCGCATTTATTTGCGGATTTGAAAATACGCTGTCCTCGGCAAACAGTTCCACTTTGGAAAAGTTCGACTTGTCTTTCAAAACATCCGTATTTGCGGCATAAGCCGACAAAGCCAACGCCGCCGCAATCATTATGATAGATAATTTTTTCATGATATGTATTTATTTAGAAACCATTTCAAATGCCATTGCAAGCCCGATGTTTGCAAGGCTCGGCTCGACAAGCCTGCCCGCAATCCAGTTTTCGGGCAAAACACCCGCGCTTCCGCCCGTAAAAATTGTCTTTTCCGCGGCGGATTTGCCAAAAAAATTTCTTTCGAAGTCGCCGATAATACCGTCAACAAGCTTGCAAAAACCTTTGACGCACCCGACATTCATGGCTTCGAGCGTGTTTTTGCCTATCACAAGATTAAAATCGGCATCTTTCGGATTTATCATAGGCAACTGGGCGGTTTTTTCCGACAAGTACGCGGTAAAAGCGTATAGCCCCGGGGCAATCGCGCCCCCCGCATATCTTCCGAATTTGTCAACCAAATCAATGGTGACCGCAGTTCCCATGTCAACCACTATGTACGGCGGCTCAAAAAATTTCCCTGCCCCGATTGCCGCCGCGATTCTGTCCTGCCCCACTTGTTCCGGATTTTTTACGTCCAAGGGCATAGGGGAATTTTTCGAGGAAAGCTGAAAATTTGGAATGCCGAACTTGGCAAAATTTTCCGATATTTTCGGGTTTATTTTGGGAACAACCGAGCACCATGCAACGCCGCAACCATCGCCCTTCAAGCCCGAAAAATTGAAATCGCAGGCAAATGCAGAGGTGTCGAAATCTGAAACGCTCAAAACCTTTCCGCATTCAACCAAGGCGCAATGTGTATGCGTGTTGCCGATGTCTATCGTAAAAATCTTCACTTGAAATCCTTCAAAATCGTGGTTTCACCCGCTCCGCAGGCAACTGTTCCCAAGCTTTCCGTTTCCAATAAAAGCCTGCCTTTGGAATCGACCCCTGCGGCGGTACCCCACAGGAGATTATTGAAATTGTTTACGGAAATAACTTTTCCGCGCAAAAAATCAAACGGCTCAAAAATTTTGCAAATATCCGTTTCGGGATTTTCCGACAAAGTTTTAAAAGCCGAAAAAACGGAATTTACCACAAGCGCGCACGCCTCGTTTATCTCGATTTCAGCATTGGCGCACTCTTCCATTGAAACGGGATTTCCGCCGTCAAAAGAATTTATTTTGCCAAAATTTACGCCTATGCCGAAAATCATCGTATCAAGTTTTCCGCCCTCGAGAAAGCATTGCCCAATCATTCCGCCCAATTTCCTGCCTTCAAAGAAAATGTCGTTCGGCCACTTTATTTTTAGCCGACATTTGCAATAATCTGAAAGGGTTGAAGCAACATTTACGCCTGCAAGGATGGAAAATTTTTCCACGACTTCGGAGGACACTCCTTTCAATCCGAAACCGCAGGTAATGCAGATGCTCCGCCCCGAAAAATCCCGCCAAGACCTGTCAAATCTTCCCTTTCCGTCTGTTTGGTGCGCGGCGACAATCGCAAAAGGAGTCTTTCCATTTTTCAGATATTCCACTGCCCGCAAATTCGTGCTGTCGGTCTCTTCGTAAAATTCAAAACCGCAGCAGCCCGCGTCCAGCTTGCGCAAACAATCCGTTATCCGCCTTTCGCACAATTTCTGCTCCTGCTTAAAAAATGGTTTCATTATTAAAAATAAAACTCCTTTTAACGCCAAAATTCAACTCTTTTTAACGCCTCTTAGAATACAAAATGTCTTTTAAAAACTTTTCCAATTTGAAAAGCTGAAACTGTGAACACCTTGAAACAATGGCAAAAAGCCTTTCCATGAACAAATCAGACGTATAATTTGCCGTTTCCAAAAGATAAAGCTGGAGCATTGTTTTATGTATCAACATGTAAACGCGCTTTTCATAGCCCTTCGGGGCGCAACCGTTGCCTTGATGCCCCATTATCTTTCCGCTGTGAAAGCTGTTTCGCACAAACTGGTCGCTTCTGCCTATTATTTCGCCAACTTCCTTAGGGCTGAACCATTCCTGCTTTGTGGGAAACAGATATTCAAACTCTTCAAACTGTCTTTCTTTTTCGCTCTTCATTTTTAGATTATTTTATTATTTTTTAATAAAAACTGATAATACAGGATAATAACTTATTAAATATGTCAAGATAAAAAAGAAATAAAAAAGGCGCATTGTAAAAAATGCGCCTTGGAAAATCTGAAAAACCTTTTAGCTTAAATCGCGTCTGAAAACGACACCTGCTTTATGCCCGCCTTCGCGCACGCGCTCAAAACAAACATTGACGCCTGGTGCGGAGCATCTCCGTCGGGAATGATTGTAACAACCGTCATTCTGCCGCCGCCGTCATTCGCCTTCTTCAAACGGGTCAAAGTCGTCGCAAGCGAAGTGAATTCGTGCGGAGGAGTTTTGTTTTCCGTTTGAGCCTTCAAAATCGGAGCGTCTTCAATGTAAGAACCGTTCAGAAATATACTGCCGTCGGGCTTAATCAAAACAACCTGCTCGCTCGGCAAGGTGGTTGTTTCCGTAGGTTCCGTCTGAATAGGCAACTGGACTGTCATGTCAGCTTCCTGCTGAATGGGCAAATACATAAAGTAAATGAGCAGCAAGAAGATGATGTCAATCATCGAAGTCAAGCTGAAACTATCGTTGTCGAGCGCCAATCCTTTTTTCTTTCTTTGTGCCATATTACTGCTGCTCCACACCAAATATTATGTTATATATGCCGACATTGGCGCACCGCTTCATAATTTCGCTTACAAAGCGGTAATGGGTTGCTTCGTCAGCGCGCAAGTAAACGCCCTTGAAATCGGGATTTGCAACGCGAGACGCCAAGGCATTTTCGATTTCATCCAAATTTGAAGGACGCGCGCCCAAGAAGTAGTTCCCCTCTTTGTCGATGGAGATAAACTGCCTGTCGCGACTGTCTTCGGGAACTTTGGATTCCGCCGCAATCGGCATCTGGACTTTTACAAGCTCCGCAGAAGCGAAACTTGTAACAGTCATAAAGAAGGCAATCAACAGGAACACAACGTCAATCATTGACGTCAGCTCAAATGCCGTATCTTCATCTTGTTGTGCCCTAATTTTCATTTTACAAACTTAAAATTGCCGTTGAAAAATTATTTTTTTGCGGGAGCTTCAACCGCGTCCAAGCCCAAATCCTGCGGACCGTACTTAGACGACATCTTAAATACATACAAAACGTCGCCCACTACAGAGCTAAGACCCGATACGACTTTGCCATACTGGTTTTTGAAAATGAAGTAGCCCAACATTGCGGGAATACCAACCATCATGCCCGTCGCAGTGGTGATGAGAGCTTCGGAAATGTTGTCTGCAAGCTTTTGTGCAGAACCCGCGCCTTCGGCGGCAATCGTGTTAAACGCCTTGACCATGCCCGTAACCGTGCCGAACAGACCCAACATCGGGGAGATTGACGCGATAAGAGCCAAATAGTTTACCATGACGTAGGGAGACGCCATTTCCTGCATTGAAGATTCTTCCATAGCAACTTCGATGGCTTCCCAGTCGATTTCCTTGTCGTTTACGCGGGAAAGACCTGCGCCCAAGATGTTTGTAAAGGGTGTCGGGTGCTTTTCGCAGTATTCGATTGCGCCGTCGATATTCTTTTCGTTCAAAAGCTTTTTGAGTTCATTTACATCTGCGGGAACTGCAAATTTCTTGGAGCGCATTGAAATTCCGTTTACGATAACCAAAGAAATACATGCGATTGCGCACAAAGCAAGAGGATACATTGTCATACCGCCCGCTTTCCACATGTCCATAAGGGATTTGCCCGCAATTTTTTCGGGTTCGCCGGGCTTTTTCTTGGCGGCGTCCGCAGCCGTCTGATTTGCCGCTTCAGGGGCGGGAGCAGCTTCTTGCGCTGATGCAATGCCAAAGCCAAAAGCCGCAACTGCGGCAATAGCCAATACCTTTAATAACTTACTTTTCATTTATTTAATTGGGATTGTTAATGTTTATTATAGAAAATGAATAAAAATCCGCCCGTGCAATAACAGGCGTCTTTGTTTAAAATTAAATATTGTACTTTTGCATATTTTTTGCAAGCGATTTTTTTATCTTTTTTTCATGCGCACACCCGCCTTGCAAAAGGCAAAACACGCAAAAGCCTACATATTTTCAAGTTTTTGACGCTCCGCAATTAGCGCAAGCTGCCCGCATGCCGCCTCTATGTCCGAACCCTTTTCCCTGCGCAGCGTGCACGACACGCCTTTCGACTTCAAGGCGTTAAAAAACGCTTTTCGCCTGTCGGAACTTGGTCTTTTCCAATCCAAGCCCTCCACCCTGTTGTAGGGTATCAAATTGACATGGGCATGCAGGGAGTTTGCTATGTCCGAAAGCAATTTTGCGTCAGAAAAGCTGTCGTTTACCTTGTCGATTAAAATGTATTCCAAGGTAATCATTCTTCCATTAGACTTTGCAAAAGCCTTTGCGGCGGGCAGGAGAACTTCAAGCGGAAAGCGTTTGTTTACGGGCATGATTTTTTCCCTGACATCGTTTGAAGCCCCGTGCAGACTTATCGCGAGCCTGAAAGGGAATTTCATTTCGGCAAGCTCTTTCAGCTTGTCGGCAATTCCACAGGTAGAAAGCGTTATGCGGCGCGCGCCGAAGCCGAAACGGTCCTTTATTATATAGAGGGCTTTCACGGCATTTTCAAAATTAGCCAAAGGCTCGCCCATGCCCATAACGACAATGTTTTCAAACTCAAACTCCCCGTTTTTCACAAACGGAAGGAGCTGGGAAACGATTTCGGAAGAATCGAGGTTTCTCTTAAAGCCGCGCATGGTGGATGCGCAAAACCTGCACCCTTGCGCGCACCCCACCTGCGTGCTTATGCACAGGGTCTTGCGGAGTTCGTCCCCCTCGCCTTCTGGAGCTTCCAAAAGCACGCTCTCTATAAAATATCCGTCCGAAAGCTCAAAGAGATATTTGCCCGTTTCGTCCGAAGAAGTGCGCTTGCGTTGCGGCAAGGCTGTCTTTATCTCAAAATTATCCGACAAAAATTTCCGCAAATCCGCAGGCAGGTTTGTTATTTCGGAAAAGCTGAAAATCTTTTTTTTGTAAACGCCCTCCCAAACCTGTTTTGCCCTGAAAGCGCGAAAGCCCGCCGAAGATAAAATTTCGGCAAGCTCGTCAAATTCAAGCAAAAAAAATCCGCGCTTCATGCTAAAAACGCTCGCTTGAAGCGGGTCGCCAGACGTCCCGATTTTCCGCCCTGTTTTGATTTTTGACGCGCTCGACATAGTTTTCAACCGACTTAGTCTTTCCCGAAACGACGCTGCCTATCGGAGTGTTGCGCGCGTCTTCCTCGACGCTTTCGCAAGAAACCAAAAAGAATGCAATTATTAAAACAAAAAACCTGCCCATAACCTTATATTACAATTCTTGAAGAATACGACCACCTGAATTCCGCTTTTCCGTCGGAACCTATAAATCTTATCTTTTCAAACTTCATGTTTACGGAGCCGACTTTGAGAGTCGTTGACCTATCCTCAAATTCAGCGGGAGAAGGAAGCTTGCCTGCGACTTCGTTTAGCTTTTTTAAAGAAACCAGAGCGCGGCGCACTTCGCCGCTTTTATGCCCGTTGCTTTCCGAATTCCCGTCCATAGTTCTACCTTTGAATTTTAGATTTCATTTTTTTTCGGCGCAAGGCAAGCTCGCGCATATCGACAGCCATGTCGTCTGTTTCAAAAATTTCAGAGCCAAGCAAATGCTCAAAAATATCTTCAAGAGTGACAACGCCCGTAAGGGAGCCGTATTCGTCAACGACAATTCCCAAATGCTGGTGCTTTTTTATGAGCTGGCGAAGCACGCTCAAAGAGCTTCCGTTTTCGGGGACAAAGGCGACTTCCTTCACAAAATCCCCGACCTTGCGCGAATATTCGTCGTTTGCCTTGGCAAGCAGAAGGTCGCGCCTGCGCACGACTCCCACAATGTTGTCGATGGTTTCCCTATACACGGGCATGCGGGCAAAAGGCACAGCCTTGCCGCTCGACAAAACTTCCCCCACAGTCTGCGATTCGTCCAAAGCCGCGATTACCGTTCTCGGCGTCATTATTTCCGAAATGTAAGTGTCGTCGAGAGTCAGGGTGTTTGAAATAAGCTCTTTTTCCTGGATTGAAAGAAAACCGTCTTTCGCCCCCTTTTCGGCAAGCAGTTTGATTTCGTCGTCGCTTGAACTGTTGACCTGCCTTCCGCGCGTTATCATTGAAAGCAGCTTGCTCATGAAAATTGAAAACGGATACATCAAAACCCTTACCCAATAGAGCGGATATATGAAATAAGGCTGCAAAGAAGCGCGGTAGTAAACGCCTATGTTTTTCGGGAATATCTCCGAAAAAGTCAAAATCGCGATGGTAAGCAACGCGGGAAAGGCGTATTTTGAATATATGTCCGACTGGAAATACTTCGACAAGTGCGTTGCAAACAAAATGCCCGCGAGAGTGGCGCCGAAAGTGTTTGCGATTGTGTTTAAGGAAAGGATTGCAGAGCTTGTGCGGTCAATCTGCTTTACGAACAAGTCCAAAAGCTCGCCCCTTCTCTTGGATACTTTTTTGAGCTGCTCGATTTCAGAAGGCTTCGTGCTTAAAACCATCGCCTCCAAAAGCGAACAGAAAGCCGACACCGCAAGGGTGAAAAAAACTGTCAATATGAAATATATCATTTATTAAAGGATATTTTGCATTTTCCCGCAAATTTCCGCAACAAAATTTTTATCGGATTCAATAAAAGACCTTTTCCAAAAAAAGCCCGCAAGCGGGAGCCGTTTGAAATGCGTTTGTGCGCTTTTTCCCTTCCAAAATGCGCTCTATGTCCGATTTCGAGAGCTTCCCAAGACCGACATCGACCATCGCCCCCGTGATTATGCGCACCATTTTGTACAAATACCCGCTGCCTTCCGTCAAAAGCCTTATTTCGCGCCCCTTTTTCGAGATTTTCAAAACCCGCAGAGTTTTTACGGGATTGTCCTCTTCATGGCCTCTGTTTGCCGAAAATGCCGTAAAATCGTGCTCGCCAAGCAAGACCTCTGCCGCGTCGTTCATCTTTTCAATATCGAGCCTGCGCCTTTGCATGGACCAAAAGTATCTGGACTTGTAAGGCGGCGCATAGCCCTCGAAAATATTGTAGGCATAACGCTTGCCTTGCGCCGAATACCTTGCGTGAAAGCCGACATCGGCAACGGACACTTTAAAAATCTGTATTCCCGCGGGAAGCCCTGAACGCAAAGCCGCCTGCAAGTTTTCAGCGGAGTGCGCCCACTCGGCGTCGAAATGAAAAACCTGCGCCTTTGCATGGACGCCCGCGTCCGTTCTGCCGCTTCCGTGTATCCGTATTTTCTCTGAAAAAATTTCGGAAATCCTGCTCTCTATGAAATCCTGTATGGTGTTGCCGCAAAGCTGGCTTTGCCAACCCCTGAAATCGGTGCCGTCGTAGGCACAATGGCATTTAAATCGTGTCTTAGGCATAATTTACGCGGGGCGGTTATCAATGTAGTCCTGCAATACGATTGCGATTGCGCGGCTGTCGATATCGCCGCTTCTTCTATATTTTTGGCGCGCCGCAACAGTTTTTTTTCGCGACTTTTTAGGAGCGAAAGCCTCCAAATCCGCCTCGGCCTGAAAAGAGCTTAAACGCTCGTCGGAAGTATCGACAGGCAGGGAAAATCTCGACTTCAAAATTTCGATGAAAGAATCGACTTCCTTCATTTTTTGGCTTGCGGAGCCGTCCATGTTGTAGGGATAGCCGATTAGAAGCATATCTGGCTTTCTGCGCTCTATTTCAAGGGCGATGTGGTTTAGGCGCGCCTCGACGCTGTTTTCGACCGCGGCAGGTATCGGGAATGCGACGCCAAGCTCGTCTGCAAAAGCAAGCCCTATTCTCTTGTGTCCGTAATCAAGCCCCAAAATTTTCATATTTAGTTCAGTTTTATTTTAGACCAAAGAACCGCGTTTTTATGGTACATTGGCAAATCCTGACGCTTAGAGTGGCGCAAATATTCGCGGAGAATGTTTTTAGCCCCAACGTTGTCCCCCAATTCAAGCAGAGATTTAGCCCCGTAATAGTACGATGGCGACGACCACTCCTCAAATCCGAAATAGGCGATGAAAACGCGTTGGAAACATTCGTAGGCGTTCGCCCACTTTCCCTCCTCAAAATACGAAAGCCCGCATTTATAAATCGCCTCTGCGGCGGGCTTGCCCTGCATTTTGCGGTTCATGGAAACTTTCAGATATTCCTCGCGCGCCTCCTTGTATTTTTTTTGGAAGCGCAGGCAGTCGCCTAAGAGAATGTAAATTTTCCAAGTGTCTTCAAGAGAATCGGGCGCAAGGCTGAGCGCGCGGACCGCCATCGAATGAGAGATTTCATACTGCCCATCTTCAAACATGTTTACGGCAAGCGCATACCATGCCTCATACGCAAACTCAGACTCTGAATTTTCGTCAAGTGCCCTGTCCAAGTCGCTTTCGCCGACTTCTTTTTTAAGCTGCAAGAATTTTAACACAAGCCCCATTCCCGCGTCTTCCGGCAATTTCAACCCTTCAAGCTCTCCCCTTATGATTTTAGCCCTCGCAGACGCCGCGCCGCCGCCGTTTTCGCCCGCGACAAAATCTTTTAAAAGCGAACAAGCCCTTTCGTCGAACAAAATTTTATCAACCCCGTCCGCATTCTTTTGGGTAGAATATTTTTGCCACAATGCCTTTAAGACTTCCCCCGCCTCTTCGTTTTTTCCGCGCTCGATTAACGCCCTTGCAAAACGCCACGCAAGCATGCTGTCTGACAAGACAATTTCCCTGTGGGTTTTGTAAAACGGCTCAAGAAGTTCTACCTCATACCCGAAAAATCCGTTGATGTCGCAAAACGCCGCAAAATTCTTTGCCAAATTCAACTCGTTGCCCTCAGGCAAATTTTTGAAGCACCTTTCAAACTTGGAACGCGCAAGAGCGGCGTCTCCGTCTTTTGCGGCTATCATAGCAAGCAGAAAATCCGCAAAGCGGCTCTTTGCATCGTTTGCCTGCCCGACTTTCAAAAGACGCTCCTTTGCGGTCTTAAAGTCTTCATTGGCATAGGCGAACACGCCCGCATCAAAGTCCGACTGCGCTTCCTTGGAAAACGCGGACGCAAAAGCTAAAGCCAAAAACAAAAATATTAAAAGCCTACCCATTCAAAAAACCTTTAAACACCATGTAAACATCTTCGATTGTTTTGGAATTTGCAAGAGCCAAACGCATTTTTTTAAATCCGCCATGCCCGCGCATAAAGGCAATCAAGTTTGCGCGGATTGCCTTTAAGGAATCATCGCCCTGGTTTTGCAGAGATTTTTCAAGATATTTTAAAGCGGTTTCAACGCGCTCTTTGGCAGTCGGAGGAATAAAGTATTCCCCGTTTAACCCTGCCTTGATTTCCTTGAATATCCAAGGATTTCCCACCGCCGCCCTGCCGACCATGAAGCCGAAACACGCGCTTTCTTGCAATTCCGAAGCAGTCAACTTTTCAGCAGAACCGTTGCCTATCACGGGGATTTTCAAGCAGTTGGCAGTTTCCTCAATCAAAGTCCAGTCCGCATCTCCCTTGTAGCCCTGGTTTTTGCTCCTGCCGTGGATTGCCAAAACTTCCACTCCCGCCTCTTCAAGCTCAAGCGCCGCTCTCGGCAAGACGCTCTCAGCCCCCCATCCCGTGCGCATCTTCGCGGTAAGCGGAATTTTCTTTAAAGCCCCTTTAACTTTTTTTGCGATTTCCGCCATTTTGGGAACATTCTTTAAAAGCGCCGAACCCGCCCCCGCGTCAACGGCGTTGGGAGCGGGGCATCCGTAATTTATGTCGATAAAATCAGGCTTGGCGTATTCCTCGACAAAGCTTGCGGCATCCGCCATTTCAAATTCGTCCCCGCCGAAAAGCTGTATTCCGCAGGGTCTTGCCAAAACGTCTATCCGCAGTTTCTCCAAGACCTTTGGGGCTTTTGAAAGAACGGCACGCGCATGCACAAACTCGCTCACGCATACATCTGCTCCGTTTTCCATGGCAATTTCCCTAAACGCCGCGTCAGTATATCCCGACATCGGCGCAAGATATAAAGCCCCTCTTTTCAAAAAATCCGCCATTTTAAAATTCCCAAACAACGAAACCCTGAAACGCCTTGACCGCAAAGACGCCTATGTTGTACGCGGCGTGAGCTGCCATGCACGGCAAAAGCGAACGCGTCTTGTTATAACAATTAAAGCGCAACAAATAAAACCAAATAGAATTTGCAAAAATAAACGCCGTACTGAAAAAAGCCTTCCCCGTCAGATTTGACTGAAAGCCGCTTTCAGCCGTGTAATCCCATAAAAACGGATGGCAGAGCGCAAACAAAACCGAAGCGGCAAAAATCCCCGCATAAAGCACCGCCCTGCCCTTGTCTTGAATGACGATGTAGCCTCTAAAAATAATTTCTTCTGTCACCGCCGCCGAAATCCAGACAAAAACAGCCCAGAATTTTACCTCGCTCTGCTCCCCTGAAAATCCGAGGCGGCACTCCAAAACGGTTTCAAGCGCCAAAATCAGCAATGCGCCCAATGAGCCGAAAATTAAAATCGGATAACCTGCAAAACTCGCCCCCGGGAAAGAGCGCGGAGAATTGCCGCCGCGACGCGCGTCGCCGAGCCACATTTTGAAAAAGAATGCGCCGACAAAGAAAATCAATATCGAATATAACGGATTGTCCTGCATATTGTTCATCAAAAGAAAAATAGTCGTATTTTCAACTTTTTTTAATTGTAAAATTTCGGCAATATGAGAAACTATTTTATTTATAAGGGCATAATGAAATACCAAAACGCCAGATTTGAAAAATTTGCGGAAAGCTTTGAAAAGCACATTTCCGAATTGAAGTCATATCTAAAAAAGCAGGCGGCAAGCTTTGATGTTGAAGTGCGCAAACAGGCGGCGGAATGTATAAAGCCGCAAGGCAAATATTTGCGCCCGCTTTTGGTTTATTCATCGGCCCCTTCTAAAAAATATTCCGACAAAGAGTTGCAAAAACGTGCCGCGGCGGTGGAACTGATACACCTTGCAAGCTTGATTCACGACGACGTAATCGACAATGCCGATTTGAGGCGCGACGAAGAGACAATCTTCAAAAAATTCGGCGCGCGAACAGCGATTTTGCTTGGAGACGCGATTTTCGCGCATGCAATGGGGCTTTCAGTTGACGGCAACGCACCCGAAGTTTCATCAAGGGCGATAGCCGTCGTAAAGACGCTTTCGCAGGGCGAAATAATGCAGACTCTCGCCCTAAACCGCGAAACCGACATGCCAAGATACATTTCGATTATCGAAGGCAAAACCGCATCTCTTTTTGAATTTGCGTGCTTTTTGGGCGCAAGCCTTGAATGCGGAGCGCAGTCGGAATGGGCAAAAGCCGCGCAAAAAGCGGGCAAAGCCCTCGGCAGGGCATATCAAATGTATGACGATATTTGCGACTGGAACATGGCGGAAAGCCAGTCGGGCAAAACTGCGGGCACTGATTTCATATCGGAAAAACAGACGCTTCCTGTAATCATTCTTTTGCAAACCCTGCCCAAAAGAGAAAGCGCGAAACTTTCAAAAAATTTAAAGAGCCATTCCCCGCAAGACTTGCGCCAAATGATGTCGGAAAACGGCGTATTTAAAAAGTGCGCCGAAATATACGAAAAAGAAGTGGAAAAGGCGCGCGCGGCAATAGCAAAATTTGTCGGCAAAAACGAAAAGCTGCTCGAATTTTGCGACGCAATAAGCTCAATGATGCCCAAATACTGATTATGCCGCCCGACTGCGAAATATTTTCAATCGGAATTGCGCACGATACATGCGACGCCTCCATGATAGCCGAATATTCGCTTTCGGGAACGCTCCTTGAAGAAGCCTGCGAAAACGCGCTAAATAACTTTGGAATAAACGAAATTTTCGCGCTTTCGACTTGCAACCGCGTTGAAATTTTCGCAGTGGGCTCTCCCCAAAAAACATTTAACGCATGCCTTGGCGCGATAACCTTAAACGGAGTGCGTCCACCCCAAAAATTCTTGGAAAGCGCAAAAATTTTCAAAGGCAAAGACGCGATAATCCACCTTTTTGAAACAGCTTCGGGGCTAAAATCCCAAATGATAGGAGAGACTGAAATCTTGGGGCAAATCAAAAAGGCGTACGCTTTCGCCTCTGAAAAAAACTACTGCAAGTCTGTTCTAAACCGCGTAATACAAAAGGCGATACAGTGCGCAAAATGGATTAGGACAAACACCGAAATAGGAAGCGGCAACACCACAATAGGAGCGGTTGCTGCGGAAGTTGCGTCAAGAATATTCGAAGACGTTTCAAAAACCAAGATTTTGCTTGCGGGCTCAGGGGAAGTCGGCAGAAGCGTCGCCCAGGCATTGTGCGCAAGGGGCGCGGAAAACATAACTGTTTCAAGCAGGACATGGGAAAACGCAAAATCCCTCTCCGACGACGTCAAGGGAAGTGCAATAGGCTTTGACAGAGTCGCGGAAGAACTCGGCAAATTCGACATCGCAATTTTCGCCCTCTCAAACGCCGAACACATCATAAATATGGAAATCGCGAAAGCCGCCGAAAAATACAGGAAAAGCAAGCCGATTTTCCTGATGGACCTCGCCGTGCCAAACAACGTTGAAAAATCCTGCGGAAAGCTTGGCGGAATATTTTTATACGACCTCTCCGACCTCTCGAAAGTCGCAAACGAAAACATACAAATGCGAAAAAATGAAATCGAAAAGGCAAAAAATACGATTTCAGAGAAGGCGCAATATCTCTTTGCAAGACTTAGCAAAAGTTAAAACAAAAAAATAAATATCCCAAAAAAACGCTTATTTTGTTGACAAATCACACAGATAAAAGAACATCGGAAGTAATTTTGCTTAAACTTGAAAACCATTTTTTTGTAAAGGTAAAAATATGACAACAATCGTAGATATCAGAGCAAGACAAATCATCGACTCCCGCGGCAATCCGACAGTTGAAGTCGATGTAGAACTCGCAGACGGCTCACTCGGCCGCGCTGCTGTGCCATCCGGCGCGTCAACAGGCGTTTCAGAAGCGCTCGAATTGCGCGACGGAGCATTGGCGGACAAGAATTTCCCCAAAGGCTTTAACGCGAAAAAGCGTTTCTTGGGCAAAGGCGTAATCAAGGCGGTTGAAAACGTAAACACAATCATCGCCCCCGAGCTTATCGGCTTGGACGCGACAGACCAGGTAAGCGCAGACAAGCTCATGCTTGCTCTCGACGGAACAAAGAACAAGGCAAAGCTCGGCGCAAATGCAATCTTGGGCGTATCGCTCGCAATCGCAAAGGCGGCGGCAATTTCTTTGGGGCAGCCACTCTATAAGTACTTGGGCGGACCAAACGCAAAAGTATTGCCCGTTCCCATGATGAACATCATGAACGGCGGCGCGCACTCCGACGCCCCCATCGACATCCAGGAATTTATGATTATGCCGGTCGGTGCACCCACATTCAGCGAAGCTGTAAGAATGGGCGCGGAAGTGTTCCACTCTTTGAAGAGCGTTTTGAAGGGTATGGGTCTTTCAACCGCGGTTGGCGACGAAGGCGGTTTTGCCCCCAGCTTGAAGAGCAACGAACACGCGCTCGAAGTTATTTCCGAAGCCGTTAAAAAGGCAGGCTACAAGCTCGGCAAAGACATCTTCTTTGCTCTCGACGTTGCCTCTTCCGAATTCTACGACGCAAAGTCAAAGAAATACGTCTTCTCAAAATCAGACGGCTCCAAGAAATCCTCCAAGGAAATGGTTGACTTCTTGAAAGACCTCTGCGACAAATATCCGATCCGCTCAATCGAAGACGGTTGCGCAGAAAACGACTGGGAAGGCTGGAAACTCCTCACCGAAACTCTCGGCGACCGCGTACAGCTCGTTGGCGACGACCTCTTTGTAACCAACACTGAGTTCTTGAAGAAAGGCATCGAAAAAGGCGTTGCAAACTCAATCTTGGTAAAGGTAAACCAAATTGGTTCCCTCACCGAAACTTTGGACGCAATCGAAATGGCGAAGGAAGCGCGCTATACGGCGGTTATCTCTCACCGTTCGGGCGAAACAGAAGACGCCACAATCGCGGACATCGCAGTTGCCACAAATGCGGGTCAAATCAAGACAGGTTCTATGAGCCGCACAGACCGTGTTGCAAAATACAACCAGCTTCTCCGCATCGAAGAAGAATTGGGCGAAAACGCAATCTACGGCGGCAAATTCTACAACATCTAATTTGGTTGGAATATCGCAATTTGGGCGGTTTGGCTATTGCCAAGCCGCTTTTTTTGCATAGATTAACGATGTGCGGCGAAAAAATTGCAGATTATGAGAGACAATTTAACTACTTTAAATTTTATTTTTACAAAAGACGAAATTGAATATTTAAACATTATTCAAAGCACGCTTAACTTTGAACCAATGCGAGGGGCAGAAGTTTAAAACTAACAATGCAGCAAGCAATGGATTTAAGTGATAAATTAACTGGTTTGTTAATGGAAATAGGTTTTACAGAAGATGGAGAAGACGTAAACCCAAAAGGCAGAATAATAGAAGAGATAATAGATAAACTATTCGCCGCCGAAGATTTTTTTATAACCTAATCTTAAAAAATTTACCTGCCCTAATCGCGGCGGCTTGCAAGCATGTAAAGAAGCCAGCCCAAAGAGGATACAAATGCCGCAACGTATGTGAGGGCGGCGGCGTCCAAAGTTTCGTTTACGCCGTACATCTCGTCTTCGTCCAATATGCCTAAGGTTTGAAGTCGAGCCTTAGCCCTCGCGCTCGCATTGTATTCGACAGGCAAAGTAACAAGCTGAAAGACCGTCATAATCAAATAAATCACTATGCAGATTTCCATGCACAAAATTCCGCTTGCCCCGCCCAAAAACACAAATCCGCCAAAAATAACTATGGGTAAAATAGAACTTGCAAGCTGTGTTATTGGCACCAACGCCATGCGCGTTTTAAGCGGCGCGTAGGCTTCCTTGTCCTGAATAGCGTGCCCCGCTTCGTGAGCCGCGACGCCCAAGGCGGCAAGGCTCGTTCCCCTGTAATTTTCGCGGGAAAGCGCGAGAGTCTTGTTCGTCGGGTTGTAATGGTCTGTCAAATGCCCGTCGATTTCGACTATATCGACATCGTCAATGCCTGCGGAGCTCATTACCCTGCGCGCGGCTTCCGCGCCCGTAATGCCCCTTCGCGAACGTATTTGAACGTTTTTTGAATACGCGCCCGAAACTTTTGCCTGCGCATAAAGCCCGATAACCAATGGAATAATTATAAAAATTAAAAAATTCATATCCTCTTAAAATAAATTTAGACAACTTGTTTTTATATTTGCTCCCAAAATTTATAAAAAAAGGCGAAAATCCAAAACATTCGGAAGTTTCGCCTCCAAATATCCGACGGACTCCCCTACGCCTTGAATGTGGCGTTTTCCGACGCGCCGTCTCCCGAGGACTTCTTAAAATCCTTTTCGTACTGCTCGATATCGGAAAGCTCGCGGTCGCGCATACGCATGTAGTCAACGTCGATTTCGCCCTGGTAAATCTGGCGCGGGCGCGTTATCCTGCCCTTTACGCGCTCTGCGACTTCCTTCCAGTGGGCAATCCAGCCGGGCATTCTTCCGATTGCGAACATTGCGGTGAACATTTCGGTTGGAACGCCTATTGCCTTCATGATTATGCCGCTGTAAAAATCGACGTTGGGATACAGGTTTCTTTCGATGAAATAGTCGTCGTTTCGCGCCTTTTCGGCAAGGTTTTGGGCGATGTCCAAAACGGGATCACTGCTTTTTACGACTTTCAAAACCTTCTGTGCCGCCTCTTTTAAAATCATTGCGCGCGGATCGTAGGTTTTGTAAATTCTGTGCCCAAAGCCCATCAAACGCTTTTTGCCCGTCTTTGCGTCTTCAATAGCCTTGTTGACGTCGCCGCCGTTTCTGTGGATTTCTTCAAGCATTTTGATTACCTGCGTGTTCGCGCCGCCATGCAAGGGGCCCCACAAGGCGCATACGCCCGCAGAAACAGACGCAAACAAATTCGCGCCGCTCGAAGCCACGATGCGCACGGTCGAAGTCGAACAATTTTGCTCGTGGTCTGCGTGCAAAAGCAAAATCAAGTCGAGAGCCTTCGTGATGTCGTCATGCGGATAATATTCGTGATACGGCTCCGAGAACATCATGTGGAGAAAGTTTTGCGAGTAGCCTAAATCGCGCTTGGGATAAATCAGCGGCAATCCGTTTTTCATCCTGTAAGACATCGCGACTATCGTGCGAACCTTGCTTATCAAAAGCGCGGCGGCATCATCAAAATATTCCAAGTCGTGCTCGCGCTCGTTGGTTACCATGTTCGGGTAGTAAGAGCCCAAAGAGTTCAAAAGCGCGGAAAGAATCGCCATCGGGTGGGCAGAAAACGGGAAGCCCCCGTCAAAAAAGTGCATCATCGACTCGTGGATGTTTGCGTTTCGCAAAACCCTTTGAGAGAAGTCGCTCATCTGCCTGCGCGTCGGCAATTCCCCGTAAATTATGAGATAGGCGGTTTCGATAAACGTTGAATTTTCCGCAAGCGTCTCGATGGGAACGCCCCTGTAAAAGAGCTTTCCCTTTTCGCCGTCGATATAAGTAATCTTGCTTTCGCACGCGCCGGTATTGCCAAAGCCCTCGTCCAAAGTTATATAGCCTGTGCGCGAGCGCAAAGTGGCAATATCAATGGCTTTTTCTCCGCGAGTGCCTGTTATCAGCGGAAAATCGTATGTTTTCCCCTCGATTTCAAATTTGGCAACGCCGCTGTTTTTATTCTGATTAGTGTCCGACATATCAACCTCTAAACATATCCAAGAAAATTTTTGTAAAGTTGCAAGCCTTTTGACTGGCTTTTTTCGGGGTGGAACTGGCATGCCATGAGCTTGCCGCGCAAAATCGCGCTCACAAACTCCATTCCGCCATACTCACTCGTCCCGAAAACGATGTCGCTTTCGGGAGTGCGGACGCAATAGCTATGCACAAAGTAAAACTGCTCTCCCGAAACTGAAATGCCCCGCAGGAGCTTTTCGTTGGGCTTAAACGACACATCGTCCCACCCCATATGGGGGACTTTGAATTCGCGCGGAACGTCGAATTTTTTAACGCTTCCCTTAAAGACGCCCAAGCACTCCGAATGCCCGCCCTCTTCCGAATACTCGAAGAGAGCCTGCAAGCCGAGGCATATGCCGAAGAAGGGCTTTTCGTCCTTAATCCAAGAGCGTATCGCGCTGTCAAATCCCGTATCCTTCAAAAGCTTCATAGTATCGACAATCGCCCCCTGCCCCGGGAAAACCAAAACGTCATTATCATCGATGTCGGACGGGGATGAAACAAGCCTCGACTTCGCGCCTGCCGCCTCCCACGCCTTCAAGACGCTTCGCAAATTGCCCATTCCGTAGTCTATTACAGCAACAGAGCGCATTTTATATGGAACCTTTCGTTGTCGGCAAAATTCCCGCGCGGCGCGGATTTTTCTCAACCGCCATGGCAAGAGATTTCGCAAAACATTTGAACATTCCCTCCGCAATGTGGTGGGGTTCTCCGCCGTAAAGAAGCTCTATGTGCAGATTTGCGCCCGCCTCGTTTGCAAACGCCTGAAAGAACTCCCTGCAAAGCCCCACGTTGAAATCGCGAACTCTCTCGGAACATTCGGCGCGGTAAACCAAGTAAGGGCGGTTTGACAAATCTATGGCAACGCGCGCCAAGGTTTCGTCCATCGGCAGAATGAAAAATCCGTACCTGTTCATTCCCGCCTTGTCGCCGACAGCCTGCTTAACGGCCTGCCCCAGCACAATCCCGACATCTTCGACTGTGTGATGATAGTCAACATCCACGTCTCCTGACGCCTTTATTCTCAAATCAAAAAGCCCGTGCCGCGCAAAAAGGCAAAGCATATGGTCGAAGAACGGAATGCCCGTATCCACCTCGTAGATGCCCGAACCGTCGAGATTTATTTCGAGGGAAATTTGAGTCTCTTTTGTGTTTCTTTCGATTTTCGCTATTCTTTTATCCATTTTAGTATGCTTTCCCTTAATTTTTGCATTTCCGCGTCCGTGCCGACGGTAATTCTCAAGCCCGAACAAATTTTCATGTCGTTTTTCCAGTATCTCACAAGGATTTTTTCAGACTTTAAGAAATCGAACAAGCCGCTTGCTACATCTCTGCCGCAAACGCCGTTTTTGCTCGGCATCACGAATATGAAATTTGACGCGCTTTTGTAAAATTTCCAGCCGATAGAAGCGAAAAACGCCTCGGTTTCCTCGCGGGTTTTAACGACTTTTCCGATTTTTTCCGCATAATATTCTTCGTCTTGAAGCGCCGCGATTGAAGCCGCCTGCGCAAGCCTGTCAACATTGTAGCTGTCTCTGACCTTGTCCAAAACACAAATTACGCCCTCGTCGGCGACAGCCCAGCCCACGCGCATACCCGCAAGACCCCACCCCTTTGAAGAAGTGCACACGGTCAAAACGTTTTTTCTCTCTGCGGCAAACTTTGCGGCTGAAAATCCCGAAAACGGAGCGTAAGCCTCGTCTATCACCAAAAGCCCTTTAAAATTGTCCGCAAGGCATTGCAAGTCCCCAAGAGAGAAAGAAATGCCCAAAGGAGCGTTGGGGCTTGTCAAAATGAATACGTTTGCGCCGCTATTAAAAATTTTTTCAAAGGGCAGTTTTGTTTCGTTTTCAAAATCAAACTCCAAAAGCTCCGCGCCCTGCATTTTAGACAATACCGGATAGAGCGAATAGCTCGGATTCATCGCCGCTACTTTCAATTTGTCGTCACCGAAAGCGCGCATGATGAGGTTTAAAATGTCGTCCGAACCGTTGCCTACAATCACGTTTTTGCCTTCGACACCGTAATGCTTTGCGACAGCCTCGCGAACTTTGCCCGAAAGCGGGTCGGGATAAAGACGAAGAGGCGCGCAATCGCTCCCCATGGCGTCAATAACCGCCGTCTTTATTTTCGGAGTCGGCGGATATGGAAATTCGTTCGTGTTAAGCTTTACCCATCCGCCGCCCTGCGGCTGTTCGCCCGGAGTGTAAGCCGAAAGGCTTTCAACATTTTTCGAAACTTTGTATGGATTATTTTGCATTTTTATACCTCGCGATTAACTCATCGCCGTTTAAAATCGGTTTTCTGCGCAAACCGTTGTCCAATTTCTCAAGATAAACATCAGCTTTTTTCTCGACAGTAAAAGGCTCGTCGGGCAAAGTGTCCTCGTCAAGCTCAAGCTCGTCGAGAGGGTCGTATTCGTCAAATACCATTGAAATGCGGCGCGTCTCGTCAATTAAAAGCATGCAAGGGTTTTCGACTTCGCCGTTTTTCATCGCAAGCTGGAATGTGTGCGGACGGCATTCATCTTTGTACCTTTTCTTTATTTCATTCACGACTTTGCCGCTCACGCCGCTGCGGTTCGACAAAAGCACGGCGTCGCAAAAATGCGACATCGCGTCAAAAAACGGAGCGCATTCGTCAAAAGCCGCGCCGTACAATGAACAGTCAAACACGCCTATTATGCGGATAAGCTTAAAAATTCCCGCGTCGCAAATTTCCTTAAACGCCTCAATTTCGTCCGCGATGTTCTTTGAAGCGTCCGCCACAAAAAACGCCACGTCAGATTTTTCCGAAACCTCGCGCGCGCATTCGATGCGGTTTTCGCCATACCTGCTTACCAAGGCAAGAGAAGAAAGCGGAGCGTCAAATTCCGAAGGATTTTCATTTTCGGAAATAAAAACGGCCGCGCGAGACTCCGCGCCAAGACCGCGCGAAATCAAGTCGCACAAAATCGCGCGCCTTTTGGAGTTTCGAGTTCCCAATATCAAATAAGCGTCCATAATATTATAGCGGCAAAGATTTTCCCGCCGCAAGAACGGCATCTGCCAAGACCAAAGAAGCCATAGCTTCCACAACCGCAACCGCCCTCGGCAAGACACACGGGTCATGCCTGCCGCGCCCGACAACCGTCGTCGGCTCTTTGCTTAGCGAAAGGGTTTTTTGCTCTTTTAAAATAGTGGCAGTCGGCTTGAATGCGACCCTGAAATCAATCATCTGCCCGTTTGAAATACCGCCAAGCACCCCGCCCGCATAATTTGTTTTGGTGCGGACTTCGCCGCCTTCGCCGACAAAAAATTCATCGTTGTGGGCGGAGCCGAACATTCGAGTTCCCGCAAAACCACTGCCAATTTCAAACCCCTTGCATGCGGGAATTGAAAGCATAGCCTTTGCCAAATCGGCTTCAAGCCTGTCAAACACCGGTTCACCCAAACCTGCGGGCGCATTTGAAATCCTGCATCGGATTACCCCGCCCACACTGTCGCCTTCCGCCCTCGCCTTTTTGATGAATTCAACCATTCTAAGAGCAGTCGGGGCATGCGGGCAACGCACGGCGTTCGACTCTATGTCCTCTTCGGACGGCATTCCGTCAAACGAAGGCATGGAAATTGAATGCACGCTTTCAACCCACGCGCGAATTGCAATGCTTGGCATGCACATTCTCGCAATCGCCCCTGCCGCGACGCGCGCCGCGGTTTCGCGAGCAGAACTGCGACCGCCGCCGCGGGGATCCCTTATCCCGAACTTGGCGTCATAAGTGAAGTCGGCATGGCTCGGACGCCAAAGCTTGGCTATTTCCGAATAGTCGGAAGACTTCTGGTTGGCGTTTTCGATAATAAGAGCAATGGGAGTTCCCAAAGTTTTTCCCTCGAATACGCCTGATAAAATCCTGCACGAGTCGGACTCCTTTCGCGGAGTGGAAATGTCGCTCTGTCCGGGTTTTCGCTTGTCCAAAAAAGACTGTATGTCGGCTTCCGACAAGCTCAAATTAGACGGACATCCGTCCACAATGCAACCCAACGCCGCGCCATGGCTTTCGCCGAATGTCGCGACCTTAAAATAACGTCCAAAAATACTGCCGCCCATTGTCGTAAATAAATTGTAAAAACTTCCAATCTTCAAGAATAAAATTTGCCGCAAGACAAACCGCGCAAATTAACGCCCCATAAGATGTTCCGCATATTCTACGGGAGAAACGCCCTCTTTTTGGGCGGATTGCGCGATATCCGAATAAGGGCGGCAGGAAACCACCTTCAAATCCACACTCGAAAAAGGAAACGGTATTTGAAACTTGTCCCAAGTAGGCAGGGTAAAATACGACCTGTAATTAACGCGCAGAAAAAGAATATCCAAATCTGTAAATTCCGCAACTTTAAGCGAGCCTTTCTTAAGCTTGTAAATCGGGCCTATCGGACCGTCGGGAGTGATGCAGACCGAACTGCCCAGCCCAACAGCCTCCGCAATTTCAAAAAGAGACGCAACCTTTCTTTTGCGGCTCGACCCGCGAATGGAATCTATGTCGAAGAAATTGAACAAAGCCGCCAAAAGCGCGCCATCCTTGCTTGCGCTGACAAGCCCCGACATTTTTTTTCGCCTGCGAAAAACCCTCTTTAAATAAGGCAGGACAAAAATTCGATTGTGCCAAAACATCACAAAGAACTTGTCCTTTGAAAGCAAAAACTCGGCGTCCTCGCCTGAAATCTTCAAACGCAAAGTGAAATGCCAAAGCTTTATGAAAAAACAAAGCGGAAGAAGAACCAGATAAAAATAAATCGGAACCCTGTTGATATTTGAACTTGAAAAGGAAGACTGCATAAAAAAAGAAAATATAAATGTAGTAAAAGAACCGAAATTATACAAATTAAAAAACGCGGATATGGAAAATATGCAAATTAACGCAATCTGTCCGCATAAAAAAGACATTTACGAAAGAATAAACAAGGCCAAATAAAAAATTAAGATAAAAACATTGACAAAGAAATCCAATTCCATAGCGTAAAAGTCTTTCAATTTTAGGGGTGGTAGTTCAGTTGGTTAGAATGCTGGCCTGTCACGCCGGAGCTCGCGGGTTCGAGTCCCGTCCATCCCGTAATTAAGAAACCCTCTCGGACAAAGCGTTCGAGAGGGTTTTTCTTTTGCCGCAAAGGGATTGCGGGAATATAACAGATGGGTCATAGTGGAATAGCGATTTTTCGATGATTTGGATTTCATAGTTTCACCCCGCATTCCACGAACACTCTCAATCTGTAGATTTGACTCGCGTTTGCATGCGCAAACCGTCTCGCCCTTCGGGTCTTTTGCCTACGGCAAAATCTCATTCGCGCTTCGCTTAAATTCAAAGTTTCTGTATTCGTACGCCCGCCTTTTGATTAGCTTCATCTTCCGATGGAACACTTCGATTATGCCGTTGTTTTTCGTATATCGCCACATTCTGATTATTGGTGTAAACCATTCGCTTATCGTCTCCGCAAGCTTCTCAAACTCCATTGTAGCATTGTATTTCATCTGTTTCATCATTCCTTTCAGTTCCCTTATGTTATCTTTGCATTGCTTTCTATTCCACTTTACTTCTTCCTGCGCATTTTTGCAATTCAAGCGAAGCTTGTTCAGATGCACTGGAAGTGCAGTATCGAGTCAAACGGCTCACAAAGTGAGCGCGAGTCAATTTAACAAAGGCAGGTCGTTTTTGCATGCGATATTTGAGTTTGCCATTCGCAGGGAGTGGTGCGACAAAAATCCGATAAAGCTAATCGAACGCAAAAAAGTTGTCGAAAAAGAAATCATACCATTGAAACTTTCCGAAACAAAGCGGCTAATCAAAACCGCCCGAAATGAAAGCCCGAAATACGCGATGGTAGCCGCGTTATTAGTCTATGCGGGAATCCGCCCGCGCGAAGTCCGAAAGCTCTCTTGGCGCGATATAGATACCGAAGAAAATACAATCACAGTCCGCTCGCAATGCTCAAAGACAGGCGGCGTCCGTCATGTGGAAATATCACCCGTTCTAAACAGCCTTTTGATTGTCAACAAATCCGAAACCCATTCGTCTGTTTGCCCTGCGGACTGGCAACGCCGCTGGCGTAAAATCAGGGATAATTCGGGATTTAAGGGGCATTGGGTGCAAGACGTTCTTCGACATACCTACGCAAGCTATTTTACGAAAAGATACTCCGATCTCCCGCGACTCCAGCTCAATATGGGGCACCGCGACCTATCCCTTCTCCGCTCCCGATACGTCAACATGCAAAACATCTCAAAAGCCGACGCCAAAGAGTTTTTTGGAGGATTTTATGCTTGAAAGTAACCATGGGTAAATACGACAATGGTATCTTTGAAATTATTATTTTTAAAAGGGTAAAATGGATTTGAAGCAAAAGTTAAGAGAGTCGGTTTTTTACGGCATTTTGGATACGGGGTATGTCGCAAAAGATATGATGTTTGAAAAATGCAAGCAGTTAATTGATGGCGGGTGCGGGTTGATTCAGCTTCGCGCAAAAAAAGAAACCCATTTGGAGCGCGAAAAAATTGCTGAGGAAATTCTGCCGCTTTTCCGCTCTGAAAACGCCCCCATATTCATCATTAACGACGACATCGAGCTTGCAATGCAAATTGACATTGCGGGGCTTCACATTGGTCAAGACGACATGCCCCCTGAAATGGCGCGGGAGTTTCTTGGAAAAAACAAAGTTTTGGGGCTTTCGACGCACTCGATTGAACAAGCTAAAAATGCCGACACCCTCTCCGACATTCTCGACTACTTTGCGGTGGGCCCTCTGTTTGCAACCCAAACCAAGCCAGGCAGAATTCCCGTAGGCTTAGGGCTTGCAAGCGAAGTCAAGGCAATGCGCCCAAAGCTTCCGTGGTTTTGCATCGGAGGCGTGAATTTAAACACGGTGGAAAGCGTTGCGAAGTCGGGAGCTGAAAGAATTGTCGCTGTCTCCGACGTTTTAAAGCCGGAAGACACTGCATTTGCGGTTCGCGAATTAACGCGGAAATTTTTGCTACACAAAACAGCTTAGAAAAATCATAATAAAGCGCAAAAAAGCGGCACCGAAAAATTTTCGATGCCGCTTTATTATAAATTGATATTAGAAGTTTTGTTTTTTTACGATGTATATTGGTCTTCTTTTTGTCTCCAAGTACAATTTTGCGATGTACTGCCCTATCACGCCAAGGCACAGAAGCTGCAATCCGCTCAAAAACAAAATTATGCATACCAAAGACGGCCAGCCCTCGATTGAGTTGTGAAAAATAAGCTGCCTGATAACTACAAAAACGATTGCAACCGATGAAAGCATGCAAAATGCAAGCCCAATCAGGCTTGCCAAGGCAAGCGGAAGCGTCGAAAAAGCCAAAATGCCGTCGAGCGCATAAAAGAAAAGCCTTGCAAGCGACCACTTTGTGTTGCCCGCGCAGCGGTGCACGTTTTCAAAAGCAATGCGCTTTGTCTTAAAGCCAACCCACTCGTAAATTCCCTTTGTAAAGCGGTTGTTTTCGGGCAAAGACAAAACTGCATCGACAACATTGCGCTTCATGAGCCTGAAATCGCGCGCGCCCGCAACGAGCTTCACCTCGGAAAGCCTGTTTATGACCTTGTAAAACATGTCGGAAACAAAAGAGCGGAATTTGCCCTCTCCGCGCCTGTCGGACCTGCTCGTTGCCGCGCAGTCGTAACCTTCAAGCAAAATTGCCTCGTACATCTGCGGCAAAAGAGACGGAGGGTCTTGCAAGTCGGCGTCCATTATCGCGACAAAATCGCCCTTTGCGTTTTCAAGCCCGGCATAAATCGCCGCCTCTTTGCCGAAATTGCGCGAAAACGATATATAGCGTATGCGCGAATCTTCTTTGGCAAGTTCGCAGATAACTTCAAAAGTCGAATCTTGGGAGCCGTCGTCGATTAAAATAAGCTCGAAGTTCGGACGCCCCATCTCGTCCATAACACGCAGGAACTCGCGGTAAAAAAGCGGCAGCGCATCCTCTTCGTTAAAGCAGGGCACAATGAAAGAAGAGAGCTTGCCTTGCAGTTTTTCCGAAATTAAAGACTTTGAAGAGTTATCTGAAATATCCATGCCAAATAAACTGTTTTTTTTAATATATTTAAAAATTTTCCTTAAAGTCAATATATTTGATTGCATTGAAACAGAGATTGCTCTACTAAAAAAGCGTCAAAAACAAATCGGGTATTTTAAAATGGAAAACATCATGCAAAAGACAGCCGCGGCATATTCGCGAACCGAAGAAATTTGGTCGGCGTCGATACACGGAATCGGAATTGCGTTCGGAGTGGCGTCAGTCGCCATTTTAGCGACTTTTTCAGCCATTTACCAAGACGCCTGGGCGATTGTCGGAACTTCGATTTTCGGGGCGTCAATAATACTATTATACACTGCTTCAACGCTATACCATGCGGCAAGCAATGCCAACAGAAAGCGCGCATTAAAGAAATTCGACCATATTTCAATATACTACCTGATAGCAGGCTCTTACACTCCGTTTTTGTTCGTAAACATAAAGGGCGCGCTCGGCTGGACGATTTTCGGCATTATCTGGGGGCTTGCGATAATAGGAACCACAATGAAGCTTTGCACCGACACAAACGGAACCAAGGCTTGGTCGATAGCTCTTTACATGGGAATGGGCTGGCTTATTATCGGCGTAATTTGGAAGCTTATAATGGTTATGCCTCTTTCAGGCATAGTGTTTCTCGCGCTCGGCGGGCTTTCCTACACGGTTGGAGTCGCCTTTTATGTTCAGAAGAAAAAGGCGTTCTCGCACGCGATTTGGCACGGCTTCGTGCTGATGGGAACAGTGTTCCACTTCTTCGCCGTGCTTTTTTCGTGCGCCTTGATAGGTTAAGAGATTTTAAGGGAAAACCTGCCGTTTCTGCGACTTACCTTGCAGTCAGCCCCGTACGCTTCGCTTAAAACGGAGCTTGTCACTACGTCCCCGATTTTGCCGCTTGCAAGGACTTCGCCGTCTCTTATCACCATCGCGTTTGTAAACGAAGGCGGGATTTCCTCTACATAGTGCGTCGCCAAAACGATTGCGGGGATTTTTTTCGACTCCGATATTTTTTCCATAAAGCCCACGAAGTTGTCGCGCGCCACCGGGTCAAGCCCCGTGCAAGGCTCGTCCAAAAACATTACGGTGGGATTTACCATCAGAGAGCGGGCAATCTGCACCTTCTGCCTTTCGCCCTGAGAAAGCTGGCTCCAACGGGAAGCCGCAAGATGGAACACTCCCAGCTCTTTCATTTTGCGAACCGCCTTTTGGCAAACTTTTTCGTCGGCAGTACCCCAAAAATTTATCATTGCAAATTCGCCGCTTACCACAATTTCAAGCGCGGTTTCGGAGATCTGGATTTTTCTGTTTATGTTTGCCGAAACTATTGCGATTTTTTCGCGCACCCTCTGCCATTCGCATTCAGAATACGTTTTTCCGTCAACTGTCATTATGCCCGAACTTGGAACTTCATATCCGCAGATAACGGAAAGAAGGCTTGTCTTGCCAGCGCCGTTTGCGCCCAAAAGTGCCCAGCGTTCGCCTTTTTCAACTTGCCAGCTTATTGATTTTAAAATTTCCTTGTCTTTTATAAATGACAAATTTTGTATATCCAAAATCTTTTTCATCGTTTTTCCAAAAAGGATAGAATTTTCAAAAAATGAAAGGCGTTTACAAGCAAATTATACTGGCGTCGGCATCGCCGAGGCGGAAAGAGCTCATGCAAAAGCACGGCTTCGACTTTATTGCAGAGCCTTCGGGCGCGCAGGAAGGCAATTCTTCGGAAGACTGCCTTAAAACGGCTCTTTCAAACGCGAAATTAAAGGCAATGGAAATCGCCGAAAAATATCCTAAAAACGTTGTTTTGGGCGCGGACACAATCGTTGTCTTGGACGGAAAGCTCTTCGGCAAGCCGAAAGACTTGAAAGATGCCAAAGAAATGCTTAACGCTTTGCAGGGGCGCACGCACAGCGTGTTTACTGCTATCGCAATCATATTGAAAAGCGAAAACATCTTGGAAACCGCCGCAGACGAAAGCCGCGTAAGCTTCAAAAAAATGGATATGCAAGACATTGAAAACTACCTGCAAAAAGTAAATGTTTTGGACAAGGCGGGAGCTTACGCCGCCCAAGAATTCGGGGAGCTTATAATAGAAAACATCGACGGAGACTTTGAAAACGTCATGGGACTTCCCTGTTCTTTGTTAAAAAATGAACTCGGCAGGATTTTCGGCTCGTTCAAAATATTTTTGAAATAACATGCAAAAAACATTTGAAAAAAAGCCCTTCGGCTCTTCAAAGACGGATTTTAGAACCGCCTTTGTTTCAATGTTTATGGCAATTCTTATCCATGTTTTGATTTTGGAATTTGCACCGCGCAGCTTTTCGCTAATGGCAAACGAAACAGACGCCGGCGACGATTTCGACATAGAATTTGAACCTCCTGAAATAGAAAGCGTTATCCCGCAGTTTATCGAAGCCAACCCCGCCGCAAACGACGACGCCCCGAAAGACACCCCGTTTGAATCTTTCAAAAACCAAACAGCGGCGCAGGAAAAAGCGGAAGAAGCCGACAAATCAAACCTGCCTAAAACAGACGGCGAAAACGACGACTCAAACAAAATTGTTTCGGGCAACCTGCAAAACGAAGTTTTAAGCCAAAGCCCCGAATCGGTTTTTGAGACGCTCGAACGCCCGCTCGTAAACCCAAGCCAACAATCCCAAACAAACCCAAAGGATTTTTCGGAACAAACGCCCCCTGCGGCGCAAAATGAAAACACGCCGCCTGAAATTTTCGACGATAAAGACGCATTGCCTGCGCCGAACATAGCAGAAGAAACAACTCCCCAAGAAACGCCGCAAAACGCCCCTTTGCAGGAAGAAGAGCCCCTGCCGATGCCAAAGCCGCGCCCCCACCTTTCCCTTCAAACCGCCGCAGGCCCGCTAAGAAAGAACAATCTAAACGCAAACGCGGTGGGGCTTACGGCAGTCGATTCGCGTTTCAGCGAATTTGGGGCTTACGAACAGAGAATGACGGAAGCAGTAGCAAGGCAGTGGTATTTGCTTGCATCAATGCAAAACCTTTCAAGCGAAGCGGACACGCAGGTCGTGGTTGAATTTTTCTTAAACACAAGCGGAGAAATCACGTCAATAAAAATTCTTTTCAACTCCTCCACAACCACCGGGAAAACTCTGTGCGAACAAGCAATACTTTCAACCGCGCCCTACGGGAAATGGACGCCTGAAATGATTGCAGTTTTAGGCTCGCAAGACCAATCCGTAAAGTTTACATTTTATTATCGATAATGGATATTAGAGATTTCATAGATAAAATTCCTTTTGCAAGAAAGGCGCAGGCAGTAGCGTTCGACCCCTGCGGGCTAATCGCGATTTCAAAGGGAAGCGGAATAATGTCGCATCCAAATCCAAACCCGAAAGACAATATGGCGCCGTCCATTCTGCGAGCAAAGTACAACTTTAAAGAAGAATACTTTTCTTGGAAAGCGGAAGGCTGCGAAGAAAATCTGCACCTTTACCTCATAAACAGGCTCGACTCCCCCACTTCGGGCATAATGCTGGCTTCGGCAAACAAAGAGCTTGCCGCGGAGCTGAAAAAGGCGTTCAAGGAAAAAAGCGCAAAAAAAACCTACTATGCAATCTGCGTCGGAAGACCTTTCGGCAAAGAGGGCGAATGGAACGATTTTTTAGACATAAAAAGATTCGGCAATTTCGTGCGCGGCAAAACAGGCGGAGGAACGCGCGCAATAACGCGCTTTGCCTTTGAAAGAATCGACGAAAACAAGCTTATGCTATCTTTAATGCGGCTTGAACCGAAAACGGGAAGAACACACCAGCTTAGAATTCAATGCGCTTCGCACAAGCTTCCGATTTTGGGAGACGAAACTTACGGAGATTTTGAGGCAAACCGCAGGTTTCGCCGCCTTGCGGGGGCAAAACGCATGTATTTACACTGCGCAAAAACAGAAGTCGAATTTGAATTTAACGGCAAAAAGATAAATTTCTGCGCGGAAGACAAGCTGCCTCAATCCTTCAAAGACATAATTGAATTTAACGGAGAAATTCTCATAAAAAAAATGGGCAAAATATGATATCTCTTCTATGGAAATGCTTTTACGACGCAAATGCGTACAATTTGGTTTTGAAAACATGGAAGTTCAAAACCGTAATTTATTTCTTTTTCATATCGCTAATAGCGTCTTTTTTTGCGGATTTGAGTTCAATCCCCTACTTGTATAAATTTTTAAGCGAAGAGGCTGATACAATATCTTCACAAATTCCAAATTGCAAAATAACGGAAAGCGGAATCGACCTTCAAAGCGAAAATCCCGTTTATGTAAAGCTTTCAAGCGGCAAGGATTTCATTGGCTTTACATCGGGTTTTATTCCGCCTGAAAAGCTTGAAAACCTTCTGCTTGCCTTTGAAAAGAGCTGGATAAGCTTCAACTTAAACGGAGATTTTGAAAAGAGGGTCCCCTACTCGGAAGTTTTGCAATACTATAAAAGCGTCTATCCCGAAAAGACGGAAATTGCGATAAATCCCGATTCCACGCTCGGATTCATTGAGTACTTGAAAGCTGCCGCGCTCTTTGCATTTCCCGTTTTCAACTTTGCATTTGCAATTATGTCAAGCGCGCTAATGCTGCTTTCTGTGACAATTCCAACCTATATTCTTTCCATCAATACAATGCCCGACATAAAAATTTCGGGAGCTGTGAAAATCGCGCTTGTTGCCTCCACTCCCGCAATAATTTTATCAGCGGCGGGCGGACTTTTAACGAACATCGGAAGCTTTGTATTTGCGATGCTAAGCTTTGTCATTGTCTGGAAAATGATGCGCCGCATTGCGCTTTTGAGGCTTCAAGAAATGGAATAATCACTTGGCGGCGGCTCTGCCCAACCTGTCGTTTACAGCTTCGCCAATGCCGCTATCAGGCAGTTTTTGGCAGTAGATTGTGCTAAAAGAGCCGTCGAGATTTCTTAGCAAGTCGAACAAATTTCGCGCAGCCTCCCGCTCGTCTCCGCTTTCGCTTAGCCAAAATTCGCCCTTTCGGGGATTTTGCGGACGCTTGAAAAACACCCTTGCCGAACCGCTTTCAAACTCGCATTCGCTTTCAAAAAGCACTACCTTCGCCTTGGGGCTGTAATGGGTTTTAAGCATTCCGGGGGCTGTGGGATGCGCGGGATTTTTGTCTTTCGGGTCGATAAGTTTGCGCCCCAAAACGCGCTCTATTTCACTTCTTGGAACAGGCCCCGGGCGCAAAAGCATAGGTCGGTCTTCATCGACAAGCATTACTATTGTCGATTCCACCCCGCACTCGCAACTCCCGCCATCAATAATAGCGTCGATTTTGCCGCCAAGCTGGGCTTCCACATGCCGCGCTTTCGTGGGGCTTACATAACCGAAAGGGTTTGCGCTCGGAGCTGAAAGCGGAACTTTTACCTCCGCCATAAACCTGCGCATTACAGGATGGGACGGCATTCGCACGGCAACAGTGGGCTTGCCCGCGCTAACGATTCCGGGCACGCAGTCTCTCTTTTTCAATACGAAAGTTATGGGTCCGGGACAAAACGCATCGTAAAGCCTGCGGGCTGAAAGATTGGGAACAGCTATTTTTTCAAGAGCCTCAAAATCCAAAACGTGGGCAATCAAAGGGTCTATAAACGGGCGCCCCTTTGCCTCGAAAATCTTGCGCACGGCATCGGCGTTTAGCGCGTTTGCCGCAAGCCCGTAAACTGTCTCCGTCGGAAGCGCGACAATGCCGCCCGCCAAAATAATTTCGGCGGCTCTTTTCAAAGAGGCGTCTGACGAGTCCAAAACCATTAAAACAAAAAGGCGACCGAAGCCGCCCAAAAGAATAAATCAAAAAACAGATTTTACTTCATGAGGAGCATATTGCGCCCCTGCTTGATAACCTTCTTTACGTGGCGCTGTTCCTTTGCGGACAAACCCGTAAATTTGCGCGGCAAAATTTTACCGGTTTCAGTTGTATAGCGATTTAAGCTTTCCGTATCGGAAAACGACAAATCCAAAGCTGACTTTTTTTGTTCTTCTGACATGTTATGCTTTTAATTAAAATATTTTTACAATATGAACTTGTACCTATTTTTAAAGCGTTATATTAAAGAGAGGCTTAGCCCGCAATGCAAGTAATTTTTTCAAAAAAATCAAAAAAAAGGCGATTTTTTAAACCGCCCCTTTTCTTTGCTTTAAATTTTGATTTTAGTTGCGCGATTTTGCCACTTTTTCAATGAACGGCTTTGCCATTTCTTCCATTACTGCGTAACCTTCGGCGGTCGGATGCACGCCGTCTTTTGAATATTTCAAAGGAAGCCCTTTTCTTTCGTCAACCATTTTCGAGTGGTAATCGAGATATGCGATTTTGTTCTTTTTTGCGTAATCTTGAAGCATTTTATTGACTTCAATAATTTTGTCGCCGACATTTTCGATTTCCTTGCGCCATCCGTACTCGGCGGCGGGAAGTATGGAGCAAATCACCGGCTTTATTTTGTTTGCCTTTGCAATTTCGCACATAGACTGAATGTTGCCTGCAATGTTTTCAAGCGAAATGGGACCCTGATTTCTTGCAATGTCGTTCGTGCCTGCCAAAATTAGAACGACCTTCGGCTTTAAATCAACAACATCGCGCTGAAAGCGCGCAAGCATCTGCGTTGTAACCTGCCCGCTTATTCCGCGCCCGACATAGTTGTTTTCCGTAAAGAACCGACCGCGCGAGCCTAACCAGCCGTCAGTGATGGAATCCCCCATAAACACCGCAACAGGCGTGTTTTTTGAAGCTTTCACTTCTTCGTTTGACTTGGCGTATCTGCCGTAGTTTGCCCAGTCTGCAAAAAGCAGAGTTGAAAATGCGGCAAAAGCCGCAAACAATGCGATTAATTTTTTCATGATATAAAATTTATTTGTTTTTCCGAAAAATTGAAAGAAAAAAATTCGGCAAAAAACTTGCCGAATTTCTCTAAAAAATCTTACTTGCCAAAAATCTTTATTCCGCTCAAATGGAAATATTCTTTTTTGCGGAGCTCGATTTTGACAAAACGCGCTTTCTTCTTTTCGTCAAAAACGATTTTCCATGTTTTTCGGGCGTTTTTAGTCTGCCAGACATCTTCCCAATTACTGCCGTTTTTTGAAATATAAACATGCATATTGTTTGTGCGGCTGCCCTCATTGTCTTTGCGGTTATAAAGAAGTATTGCGGATATGTCGCGAATTTTTCCCAAATCTATAACGGCATATTGAACATCGTCTTTCCGCTCGGTGTGGAAAGCGAAATTTTTGCCCTCGCAAAGAAGCGGATTTCCGCCTTTTGGATGATATTCATTAGAAAGGGAAGAATATTCGATTTTAGCGTCCTTTGAAATCCACTCTCCCTCGATGCTCTTCATGACAGACTTGTCCTGCCTGTTTTTTTCTTCTTTGGCAAACGTATGCGAAAACTTGTCCAAAAGACGCATTCCGTAGAAAGAATCAAACTTGCCGTCCGATTCCAATATGGAAGAGCCCGCGCCAAAAACCAAAAATTTGAATTCCACAGAGCCTTCAAAATAGTTTCTGTACTTGTCCAATGTTGCAGGACCTAATGCGCCGTTTCCAACGCCCGAAACATACGGGGCAATCCTAAGCTCGCAAACGTCGGACTTCGGCAAATCCTTGAAATGCTTGGCGCGCAGAATTTCCTCCTGGCTGTTTGGCAGCAATGAGAAATTAAGCCCGTCGCCATCCACTGCAAACAAAAGCGAATTTCCCCTGCCGTTTTTTACTTCAAACAACTTGACTCCGCCGCGGTTTCCGCAATCCTGTGGCTTGGCGTAAGGGAAAATTTCGTTTGAAACAAGATAAGACCACTTTCCGAAATCCGCCGACTGCATTCTGTCGATATAATTCATATGACCGCCAAAACCCAAGTAGCGCACCGAATGTGCTTCTTTTTTGGGCATAAAAGCGCGCATTCCGACTCTCGGCAAATACAGGTCTTTCGGCGTGTCGTTTAACTTCGTTATTTTTGTCGAAACTTCCAAGACGCCGTCGCCCGTAAGCGAATAAGCCTGCTCGAAAGCAAAGCCCATGCCCTCGTCATTTACAAGGTTTGCGCTCGTCAAAACCCTCGCAAGCGACGGCGACAATTTTTTTACTTCGATTTTTTGCATCGACGGGACAAGTTCGTTAAGCTTGTACTCTTCAAACTCCCTGCGTGCCCTGCCGTGGTTTTCAATCCAAGCCGATGAAACATCGAGGCTAAACGGCGTTGAAATTTTTTCGCCAAACTTGTCGGAAAGAGATTCAAGCGAAGCCGTCTTTTGGTCAAAGACCAGTTTAAGAGACGAAGACGAAAGCTCAATCTTGCCGTTTGAATTTTTAACATCAACCCTGCCCTTCGGCAATACCCTTTTCTTGGAATCTGTTTTCTTAATCAAAAAGCTTTTTTTGGAAAACTTTCCAAAAGCGAAATCTGCAACAGATTCGGGAGTAGAGCTTGAATCTGAAATTGATTTCAAGTCCAAATTGGAAGAACCGCCCTTAAAGCTGATTTCATAAAAATATTCTCCCGGCAAATCCGACTTAAATTCGGGAAGAGCAACTTTGTATTCAATGGTTTTGCCTGCGGGCAAATCTATTTTAAGGGGAGCGGACGCAATGACGTCCCCATTTCGCTTGACTTTGATTTCCCCGTGAAGCTCGCTTAAATTGGTGTCCAAATATTCGTTTGAAATACGTAAAGTCAGGTTGTCGTCGGAAATCGGATACATCTGAATGTCCTGATAGACCCTGCGCACTTCGCTAAGCTCCGAAGTCCATTTTCTCTCAGCTCCGACAACGCCCGAAGCGCACCATGTGCCCGCATTGCGGCACGTCCCGAAATCTCTTCCGTCGCCCAAGAAGCGTTCGCCTTCGCCTTTTGCGGGAAGCCACAACGTCCTGTCCATCCAATCCCAAATAAATCCGCCCAAAAGAGCCGGCTCGGAACGCATTTTAAGCCATATGTCCTCCAAGTTGCCGATTGAATTTCCTATCGCAAAAGAGTACTCGCAAAACATAAACGGCTTTTTGCGCGGAGCGGAAAGATAGGAATTTATGGCGTTTAGCCCGCCGTACATCGGGGAATGGAAAGAGCTTGTGTTTTCTTTTGAATAAGTCGCAGGCTCGCAATGGACAAGCGCGGGAGCGGGCGCAAATTTCTTTGCAACAACTTCCATTTTCTTGTGCGCGTTCGTATAGTGGTTCCCGTTTTCATTACCCAAAGACCATCCGAAAACACATGGATGGTTGCGGTCGCGCTTAACCATGTTTTGCATTCTGTCGCAAGAAGAAGCGTCGTAAGTTCCGCTGTCTCCGGGAACATGGTTCCAGAGAGCGTGAGACTCCAAATTGTTTTCGTCCAAAACAAAAATGCCAAGTCTGTTGCACAGCATGTAAAACTCGTCGGGATTGGGATAGTGTGAAGTCCTGATAGCGTTTATGTTTGCGGCTTTTATCATCAAAACGTCTTTCAAAAGGACTTCAAACGAAACCGCGTTTCCCTTTTCGGGCGCGTAATTGTGGCGGTTTACGCCCTTGATTTTCACGACAGAACCGTTCCAAACAAGCCGCAAACTCCCGTCTATGAAAAACGTCCTGAACCCTACGTCGATTTTGGCGGTTTCCAAAACTTCCCCGTTCTGCTTCAAACTAAAAATCGCCTGATACAAATTGGGCTTGTCGGGCGACCACGGCGAAACTTCCCCGCCATTGAAAGCCAAATCAAAGCTTGAAGAATCCGAATTTAACGCAGACGAAGCCGCGCGCAAAACCTTTCCGCTTGAATCGGTGAAAACCAAATCAAAACTCAAGTTTTCGGAAAGCTTTTTCTCCGCGTTCTTTGCGAAAGCCTTTGAGAAAAACTTGAATTTTCCGCCGTCAATAACGGCGTCGGCAACGATGTCCGCAATATGGGTTTTCGGTCTTTCCACCAAAACCACGTCGCGTATCACGCCCATAACGTGCGGCATATCCTGCACTTCCGTATAAGAACCCGTCGTGAATTTGAAGACGTGGAGAGCAAGCGTATTCTTCCCCTTTTTCAAAAATTTTGAAATGTCGAACTCGGCGGGAGTGAAAGAATCTTCGGAGTAGCCCGCGAATTTCCCGTTTACAAAAACCTTCACGCCTGATTTTACCCCGCAAAGCCTCAAAAAATACGCCTTGTTCTGAGAAAAATCATCAAGAGAAAACACATTTCGGTATATCGCGCTTTGGCGGTGCATGTCGGGAATGCGCGGTTTTAACATTGCCTCCGACGGATTATCGGAGCTGATGTCGGCAAATTCGGGCAGATTTTTCCCCTGCAAGTCAAATATGAATTCGGGAAAGATATTGGTGTAGGAAATGCGGTCGTATCCGCGGGTCTGCCATGTGTCAGGCAGGTTTACGGCGTCCCATTTTTCGTCGCTAAAATCTTTTTCAAAATACTCGGCTTTCAATTCGGACGGGCTGTCAAAAAAAGCAAAACGCCAACCGCCGTTTAACAGCCTGTAAGGCTTTGAATGATATATTTTGCCGACATCTGAAATTGAAATCGGCTTCTTTGCCGAATCCAAAGAATCGCACAAAACAAACGAAGCCCTTGCAGGTTCTTTATTTATGCGGAAAACCGACATATCGTCCCACTGGTAAGTCGCCTTTGCCTCTTCTTCGAGAGACAGCGCAAACATGGGTTGCAGCGCAGAAAAAGCCAATGCAAGCGTTAAAAATTTCAAATTTTTACAAAACATGAGTTTCCTTTCCCTAAAAAATTTGCATATATCTTTAAAAATGAAAGAATATTTATTCGAAAAAATTTTTTAAAGCACTTTTTTAATTTACAGTAATATAGGCGCAAAACAAAAAAAAATATCACAGCACCATGCAAAGTTTTCCGAAAAAGCAATTTTTTTTAAACATAAGTGCACGATATTCAAAATCTTAAATTTTATGAGTAAAAATTCTAAAAAAAATGCTTGCATTAAAAAGAAATTTCAGCATTATTTGGTACTTTCTTAATTGAAATACGCGCCTGTAGCTCAATTGGATAGAGCATCTGACTACGGATCAGAAGGTTACAGGTTCGACTCCTGTCAGGCGCGCCATTTCAAATTGTGTTTCGGGGCTTTCGAGCTCTTTTTTTATGCCCGCATATGTGGAAAGTCTTAATCAGACCGGCAATGATATTTATCCCCTTTGTTCTCGGGATATTGCTTCAAAGTGTTTTCAGGTTTTCATGGAACGTAAACGGCGTCGAAATTTCAGTATGGTTTATACGAATTGCGCTGATGATTATGTTCTTCCAAATTTGCGTGCAAATAAATTTGTCGAAGTTGAAACCGCGCAAAGAACACTTCAAAGTTCTTCTTTTAAACATTCTGATGGGAATTGTACCCTATTTCATCTTAAAAGAATCCGGCTATGAAACGCTTGCGCTCGCCGCTTTTTTTGTCGGAATAACGCCGACTGCAAACGCCGCCCCCGTTGTGATGGGATTTCTCGGCGGCAATGTCGAATTTGTGCTTACGGGGTTTGCCATAACAAACATTTTTATAGACCTCATATTAATAGTCCTTCTGCCTTTTATAAGCGGCAACGGAAGCTTCGATTTTGCTCTTAAAGTACTGCTCCAGCTTTTAATGCTGGTAGGTATTCCCATTTTGCTTGCGGCTATTGTGCGCAAAACCTGCCGAAACGCGCGCAACATTGCCCTTCGGTTCAGAATGTTTAACTTCGGGCTGTGGTGCTCGACATTGTTTGTAATCGCCTCAAACGCCACTGAATTTTTTGAAAGCAAGCCCGAAATATCGTGGACGTCTTCGATAGAAATCGCGCTCATATCGCTTTTGATTTGCGCGATGAATTTTTGGCTCGGCAGAAAAATATCGCAAAGACGCCACGCAAGGGAATCAAGCCAAATTCTCGGACAAAAAAACACGACGCTCACTATATTTTTAGCTCTTGTATTCGGGGGCGAAAACGCCGCCTTGGTTTCGCTCGGCCCGACTTTTTACGTTCTTTGGCACAATATGTATAACGCCCTTCAAATGTACTTTTACGACAAGCGCAAAATCGCCAAAAACAAATCAAAAAGATTTTAGCTTGGACGGGTGCGCGTATTCGATGTCAACCAGAAAATCCTGCGTTTCGGTATAGACATTTGCGCCGCTTTTAAAGTATCCGAGTTTTATTTCTGCGCGCCCCTCCCTTATCGCCTCAAACGAAATTTCCGTATTTTCCCCGCCTCCGAAAATCGGGCATGACTTCTTAACGCCGCGCGATTTAACTTTCAAAAAATTATCGCTGTAATTTACGATGCTCCAATCCGCACCCGCAGACTGGTACGGCGGCAAGGAAATAACGATGGTGTCGCCTATCTTGCAGGAAGTCTGATTTTTTTCCAAATTCAAATTTTTCTCTGACGCGCAGCCGAAAAAGACAAAGGGTAAAAGAATAAAAGCTGTTTCTTTAAAAAACTTCATGATTTTATGAAAATCCATTTTTTTAAACAGGGCAAATCAATTTTAAGACCTTCTTGCAAACGCAAAAGCCGAAATGTTTTCAAATCCCGCCCGCTTTAAGGTTCTCGCACATTCGTTCAAAGTGGCTCCGCTTGTCATGACATCGTCCGCCACTATGATTTTCGCGCTTTTTGAAATATTTAAGCCGCCGTTAACAGCAAATGCTCCGCGCACGTTTTCAATTCTGTCCTTCTTGGAAAGAGCCGTCTGGGTCGGAGTGAACTTTTTGCGCAAAAGCAGGTTTTCCACTTTCAAATTAAGCTCGGGATAAAGATTTACAATCGCCCTGCAAAAAACTTCGCTTTGATTGTACGCGCGCTTTCGCATTCTCTTTGAATGAAGCGGCGCAGGAACCAAAATTGCGCCATCAAAATATTCCCTGAAATTCGCCACTCTGTTTAATAAACGCGCCATGTCTTCCGCCACATAAATTCCGCCGTGGTACTTTAATTCCAAAACCAGACTGCGCCCCGCATCGGCATACTCGCACACCACAAGCGACTTTTCAAAATAAAGCTCATCAGAAGCGCATTTTGCGCATATGCTGCAAGGTATGCTTACAATTTCAGCACAACGCTTGCATCTTTCAACCTGAGTTATAAACGGCTTGTTTGCGCAATCTTCGCACAAATATCTGAATTCTCCGCTTGGATTTTCCTTTCCGCAAACAATGCAGTGTCTCGGAAAAATCAAATCCAAAAGGCGTTCAAAGATTTTCATTTAAGGTCTTACGCAAATTGACGAATAGCACGCAACGCCGCTTTTTAAACACTCTATGTCGGTTTTCTTTCCGCCGACAGACCTGCCCCCGTCTATCGCGTATTTAAACGAAAACTTGCCGTTTTCATCTTGCTTGTAAAAAGGAAGAATTTTTACAGAAGCAGGCTCGCATTCCACAAACGGGGTTGAAGAGGAGTATTCGGATGGATAGTTTATGTTGAAAACGCTCCCCAAACGGGCGTCTTTGGATTCAAACTTTTCGCGCACAAAATTCGCGCAGTGGGCGCAAGCCGAACGCAAAATATCGTCGAGTTTTTTCGGGGGAGTTTCGTGGTTTATCCTGCACGCCTCGTAAAATTCGTTTGCAAGCTGTAATGACGCGGCAACCGCCATCACGCCAGCACCCGCAGCCTCCGCCGCAGCTGAAAAAGTCCCCGAACTCCACAAAAGCGGAAGCCCCAAATTCTGCCCGATGTTAATTCCCGAAACCACAACGTCAGGCAAATCATCTTTGCACAAACACCCCAAAGCAATGTTCACGCAGTCGCTCGGAGTTCCGTCAACCGTGTATATCTTTGTTTTTTTGAAATCGGACTTTCTTTCGGCAAGCGTCAAAGTTTTATGCCTGCTGTAAGCCCTGCCAATCCAGCTTTGCTCAGATGCGGGAACGACGACCAAAATTTCGTCCGAAACCTCCTCAAACGCCTCAATAAAACGGTTCAAGAAAGGGGATAAAATTCCGTCGTCGTTTGAAATCAGGATTTTTTTCATTTATTCCTGCACGGGTTCCAGAGGCTCTCCGCGCAAATATTTATTGATGCTTAGAGCCGCCTTTTTCGCCTGCCCCATCGCGCTGATTACGGTCGCCGCGCCGCTTACAACGTCGCCGCCCGCAAACACGCCCTTCATTGAAGTTTCCAAAGTATTTGGATTTATTTCCAAAGTTCCCTTTTTGGTCGTCTTCAAGTTTTTGCAAGTCATCGGGATTAGCGGATTCGGGCGGTTGCCGATAGAAACAACTATCGCGTCGCAATCAATCACAAATTCGCTGTTCGGAATTTCCACGACGCCCCTGCGCCCCGAAGCGTCGGGTTCGCCAAGCTCCATCTTAGAGCATTCAAGACCGATAACCCTGCCGTTTTCGTCCGCCACCACGCGCTTTGGCGCAGTCAAAAGCTGGAAGTTGACGCCTTCCTGCTCGGCATGGTGGACTTCTTCGGCGCGCGCAGGCATCTGTTCGCGCGCTCTGCGATATACGAGGGTCGATTTCGCACCTGCTCTAAGCGCGGTTCTCGCGGAGTCCATTGCGACATTGCCGCCGCCGATTGTGACGATGTGCTTTGCCTTAATCGGGGTCGTTCCGTATGTCGGGAACGCGTAGGCTTTCATGAGATTAAAGCGCGTCAAAAATTCGTTTGCGGAAAATACACCGACGCTGTTTTCGCCGGGAATGCCCATAAAGTTCGGCAAGCCCGCGCCCGAACCAATGAATACCGCGTCAAAACCGCTCGCCAAAAGCTCGTCAACCGTCTGCATCTTTCCGATGAGATGGTTTAAGTGTATCTTTACACCAAGGCTTTTCAAGGTATTCACTTCATGGAGCACGATTTCCTTGGGCAGGCGGAATTGCGGAATGCCGTACATAAGCACGCCCCCCGGGAAATGCAAGCCCTCGAATATTTCGACCTCATGACCCGCAAGCGCAGTGTCAAGCGCGGCTGTTATGCCTGCGGGACCGCAACCGATGATTGCAACCCTCTTGCCCGTGGGCGCGGCTTTTTCGGGGATTTTTTCGAGATTGTTCTGGCGCACATAGTCCGCCGCGAAACGCTCCAAAGAGCCGATGGCAACAGGTTTTCCCTTTATGCCCAGAACACACGAGCCTTCGCACTGCAATTCCTGCGGGCAAACTCTTCCGCATACAGCCGAAAGCGCACTCTGCTTTTTAAGCTTTATTGCGGCTTCCTGAATGTTGCCGTTTGCTATCGAATCAATAAAATCGGGTATGCGTATATTGACGGGACAAGCCGCAACGCATCTTGGTTTTGGACAGCGCAAACATCTTGTCGCCTCGTCCATCGCCATTTCCAAAGAAAAGCCGTAAGGCACTTCCTCGAAATTTGCGGCGCGTTTTTTAGGATTTTGCTCGGGCATCGCGTGGCGCGGCAAGCCCGAAGCCTTCAACTTTTTTACAGTATTTTCTGACATACTAAAAAAACCTATTCTAAATTATTTGTGGCACCCCCCGCCCGAATGCAAATGGCGCGGCATTGCGTCGATTTCAAGCAGAGAATAAGCAGTTCTGCGCTTTGCAAGCTCGTTAAAGTCAACCTTGCCCAAATCGAAGAACGGGCCGTCAACGCACGCGAACTTGGTTTCGCCGTCAAGGCTTACGCGGCACGCACCGCACATGCCCGTTCCGTCAACCATAATCGGGTTGAGAGAGCAGAGTGAAAGAGGCGTTTTTGAGGCGAACTTGGAGCACTGCTTCATCATAAAGACGCAACCGACAGCTATCGCCGCGTCAAATTCTCCGCCGCGTTTTTCGTAAACGTTGCTGCATCCGCCCTTTATGCCCTTTGTGCCGTCCCTTGTAAGAACGATGAATTCGTCCGCGACAGTTTTCAGCTTGTCTTCAAAGAAAAGCATAAACGAAGTCGAAGCCTCTATCGCAATGGCGGTTTTTACACCCATTTTTTTGAGCTCGCGGGCGACGGGATAAATCGCCGCTATGCCGTAGCATCCGCCCATTAGCAAAACCTTCTGACCTTCCTTGAAATTCGAGAAGTCAAACGGAGTGCCGAGAGGTCCGCTTGCCGAAGCGAGGAAGTCTCCCTTTGAAAGCCTGCCAAGCTCCGCGCTCGAACGCCCGACTTCTTCAAAGACGAACTGAACCCAGCCCTCTTCCGCACTCCAATCTATGATTGTAAACGGAGAGCGTTCGCTCTTTTCGTTCGCCATCAAAATCGCGAACTGCCCCGCCTTGGCGTACTTTGCCATATCGGGAGCCTTGATTTTTATGGAGTGGAAATTCGGCGCAAGAACCTTGCTTTCCAAAATTTCATATCCGCCTGCCGCCTTTTCTTCGCCTGTTTTCTTTGAAACGGGCAAGCCGAATGCGGCGAAATCAGGAGCCAAATCGGCGACCAAATGCCCCATGTAGGCCTTTGCAACCGCGCTTTTTGAAGTTTTGGGCGAAGTAAATTCCGAAACCCTCGGCAATTCTTCGCCTTCTGCGAGATTGAACTTGCAAGACAAGGCCTTCAAAACGGATGTCAACGCTTCCTGCCCTTCGAGCTTCTTAACGATATTTTTTTCGTCCTCAAATGCGCCCGCAAAAACGACTTCCGCGGAATTTTGGGCTTTGTTTCGCAAGAAGTCAAAATTTACAAAGCTTTCAACGTTTCTTGCAAGCTCTTCGCCGACATAGTCGCCCGCGACAAACATTGCCGAATATTTTTTGCCCTCAATGTTCTTTCTTGATTTTTCGGAAAGCTCAGTCGCATCAAACTTTACAAATTCCAAGTCCGCGCCGAATTTCTTTGAGAGAGCCAATGCCGATTTCTTCGCTTCGTCCGCAGAAGTTTCGGGAATGGCAATCAGGATTTTGCCCGTGTTGCGACCGAAAATTTCGGCGGTCTTTTCCACGGCTTCCTCAAATGAAGAAGGTATCATTTCCCCGTCAATTCTCACATAGTGGCGGGAAAGCCTGCCCTGCGCGTTCAAAATTTGGACATAGCCGAATCTGCCGAGAGCGCAAAGCTGGTCTTCGGGATTTAAAGATGTTTTTTCAACACCTATTAACCTGCCGTTTTTAAGGCGCAAATTGATTTTGCAATTTTCAGGGCACATGCGGCAAACGCTTTCCTGCACGCCGTCTTCATGCCCAAACCAGCGCGACCATCTGTCGGTAAGGCAACCCGTCGGGCATTCGTCTATGCAGGCCCCGCAGAACAAGCATTCTTCCATATTCCATTCTTTGCCGAATGCGGAGGAAATTTTCGCCTTTGCCCCGCGGTTTGCAATGGCAATCGCGCCCTTGCCGCCATGTACTTTTTCGCAAGTGCGCACACAAATGCCGCACAAGATACACAAATTATGGTCGCGGTCGATAAACGGATCGTTGCGCTCGACCTTTGCGGGGTCGTAAATCGAGGGAAGCCCCATATCGCGTGTGAAATTGCCAAGCGACACTTGGCGCAAGGTGCAATCAGGACGATTTGAGCAAGTTCCGCAACGCGTTGAAACGCCCGCCTTTGCGGGAGTCGGCTTAACAGCCTCGCACTCTTCGCGCGAATCGCAACTAAAACATGCCGAGGTGTGCCCGCTCATCACAAGTTCCAATGTGCGGCGGCGTTGTGTATTGAGCTGTTCGGTGTTCGTGCGGACAACCATTCCGTCAGCGGCGGGAGTCGTGCAAGATGTTGGAGTGCCGCGTACATTGTCGATTTCAACAACGCACAAGCGGCATGCGCCGTAAGGGCTTAATTCTTTGTGGGCACACAATGACGGGATAAAAATCCCCGCATTGCGGGCGGCCTGCAAGACCGTATCGCCCTTATTGGCTTCTATTTGAACTCCGTCTATCGTTAAATGTATCTTTTCCATAATATTATTGTATGTTTTTTTAATCGCGCACAACCGCGCCGAATTTGCAAGCCTGATAGCATGCGGAACATGATATGCACTTTTCGGGGTCGATTGAATGCTTTTGCTTTAACTCGCCATGCGCCGCGCCTGTCGGGCATGACCTTGCGCACATTGTGCAACCCACGCATTTTTCGGGGTCGATTTTAAAGTGTACCAATTTCGGACAAACATGCGCGGGGCATTTCTTATCCTTGATATGCGCCATGTATTCGTCTTCAAAATAGCGCAAAGTTGAAAGAATCGGGTTTGGCGCGGTCTGCCCCAATCCGCATAGCGACGACTGCTTCATCGTCATGCAAATCTTTTTGAGGCGTTCAATGTCCTCAACTTCGCCTTCGCCCGAAGTTATTCTTTCCAATATTTTCAAGGCGTGCTGAGTGCCCATTCTGCAAGGAATGCACTTGCCGCAGGATTCGTTGCCCGTGAAGCCTAAGAAGAATTTTGCGACTTCCACCATGCAGGAATCTTCATTCATCACGACCATGCCGCCCGAACCGATAATCGCGCCCAATGCCGACAAAGTTTCGTAGTCAACGGGAACATCGAGATGCTCCGCAGTCAAACAGCCGCCCGAAGGGCCGCCGGCTTGAACAGCCTTGAATTTCTTGCCGTCAGTGCAACCGCCGCCGATTTTTTCTATGATGTCGCGCAAGGGAGTGCCGATTTCAACTTCGATAAGCCCCGTTCGCTCAATCTTGCCTGCCAATGAAAAAGTTTTTGTACCCTTGCTCTTTTCAGTGCCAAGCTTCGCGTATTCCGCTCCGCCCTCGCGCATAATGCTCGAAGCCGCCGCGAGAGATTCCACGTTGTTGATGTTTGTGGGCTTCTTGAAAAGACCGCTGTTTGCGGGGAACGGCGGCTTGGGGCGCGGCATTGCCCTGACGCCCTCAATCGACGCCATGAGCGAAGTTTCTTCTCCGCATACGAATGCGCCCGCGCCTTTTTTGATTTTTATCTCAAAATAAAAGCCGTCTTTGTTTTTCAAAATTCCGGCTTCTTCAGCCTGTGAAATTGCGTTTTTCAAGCGTTTTATTGCAAGAGGATATTCGGCGCGAGCATAAATGTAGCCGTATTTGGCACCGATTGCGTATCCTGCAATCATCAAGCCTTCTATGACGGAATGGGGGTCGCCTTCAAGAACGGCTCTATCCATAAACGCGCCGGGGTCGCCTTCGTCGGCGTTGCATATAACATACTTTACGTCGTTTTGCGAAGCCTTCGCAAAGCTCCACTTGACGCCAGTCGGAAAGCCCGCGCCGCCCCTGCCGCGAAGCCCGCTAAGCTTCATTTCATCAATGACTTCGTCCTGCGTCATTGAAAGCGCGCGTTCCAAGCCCTTGTATCCGCCCCTTGCCAAGTAGTGTGAAAAACTCGTCGGGTCTATCACTCCGCAGTTGCGCAAAACAATCCTCTTTTGAAGGGCGACCATCGGGTGTTCCTTAAACGGAGCAATGCCCTTAAACGGCTTGTCGTCCATGACGCCCACAGCCTTTTCCTTGACAGGTTCGCCGCCAATCAAGTGGGAGTTTACCAGCTTTTCAACGTCTTTCGGGCTTACCTTTGAATACAAAACAGACGGGGTATTCGCGCTTCTTATTTCAACCAAAGGTTCTGCATAGCAAAGACCTATGCAACCTGTTTCAACCAAATCGACCTTTCCGCCCAATCCGGCTTTATCGAGCTGTTTTTTAAATTCTTCTATTACGGCTCCCGCACCGGACGCCAGCCCGCAAGTCGCGGCGCCAACCATTACACGGGGCTTTTTGTTAGACGTAAATTCCGCCCATTCCTTCTCGGCGGAAGCCCTCAATTCTTCGAGTTTGGACATGCTATTTCAACCCTTCCAAAATTTTTTGCAACTGGGCAAGAGTAACCCTGCCATAAACCTTTTCGTCAACAACTATGGCGGGAGCGAGAGCGCACGCGCCAAGGCATGCCACGCGCTCCAAGCTTACCAGCCCGTCTGCAGTGGTTTCGCCTTCCTTTATGCCCAAACGCTCCTCAAGCGCCGCCAAAAGAGACCCCGATCCGCGAACGTGGCAGGCAGTCCCTTTGCAAACCTTTATTGTGTGTTTGCCGGGCTTTTTAAATTTAAACTGAGCGTAGAAACTTACAACGGAATAGATGTCGCTTCTGGTTATTCCAAAATATTCTGAGAGTTCCCTGACGGCGTCCTCCGAAATGTAGCCGTCCTTGTCCTGAACGTCTTGCAGAGCCGCCACAAGATTTTCGCGCTTTGGTTCGTAAGCCGAGAAATCGTATTTTTTTGATTGTGTGTTGTTATTCATAGTTTTTTGACTAAAATAAAAAGCATTAAAATTGTCGCATATTCGTTAAAATATGCAAACATTTTTGAAAATATTTCTGCTTTTTTTGGATATTAAGCCAAAAAAACGAATAAATCTCACTCGATTGAGCAAAAAAATCCAACTGTAAATCAAAAACGCTACATTGCGGAAGCTACCGCCCAAATCGACAATGGCAAGGGCATTCCCGAACCCTCAAGGGCAAGCTCGCCGCAACTGACACTCAGTTTCGGAAAATAGCTTTTAAGCATATTTTGCGCCATGACAGATGAAGCCTCAATGGAATATAGCGTCATCATAACGAACATGGGATTTTCGGAAAGGATTTTTTGGCAGGCTTCAAGAAGTTGCGGAAGCATTTTTTCAAGCTTCCAAAGCTCGTTTTTCGGGCCTCTTCCGAAAGCGGGAGGGTCGAGTACAATCGCGTCGTACTTTGCACCCCTTCTTGCCTCTCTTTGGGCGAATTTCAGGGCGTCGTCTATAATCCACCTTACGGGCTTTTCGGAAAGCCCGCTTATCTCCTGGTTTTTGCGCGCCCATTCGACAGATGGCTTTGAGGCGTCAACGTGGGTCGCAAGCCATCCGCTTTTCGCCGCGACCAAAGTGGCGGCTCCCGTATAGCCAAACAAGTTCAAAAGCCTTGGATTTTTCCTTTGAGATGCAGATTTTGCGATAAAGTCCCAATGCGGAGACTGCTCGGGGAACACCCCCAAGTGCTTGGAGCCGTCCATAAATTTTGTTGCGAATTTTACGCCTTTAAAATCCATTACGGGAGGCTTTACCTTCTTAAAAAACTGCCATTTCGAGTTCTTTTTGTCGTCGTCCAAGTAGCGAGCGTCGGCATTTTTCCAGATTTCAGGGCTGGACTTGCGCCACCAAGCTTTCGGCTCGCTTCTAATCACAACGACTTCTCCAAAACGCTCAAGCTTAAGCCTGTCGCCGCTGTCCAAAAGCTCGTACCCGTCCCAATCCGAAAATAAAACCTTTATATCCATTTGCCGACAAACAAATTTAAAACCCGACTCGATGGCAACAAGAAAATGGCAAAAACAAACGCTCTTTCATTTTTTTTTAAAATTGGCGTGATATTTTTTGAAATCCGAAGTATATAAAAATACATGCCTATTAGAATTTTCATTGAACCGAATTTAAACAGCGCAAAAACTGCCGCAAAAGAGATTTTTGAGATACTGAATCCGTCGCGCGGCAATTTCATATTTTCGGGCGCGATGGTTTTGGCTCCCACCAAAAGCTGCGCGAATGCGCTGTCGCGCGAGCTTGCAAATTTATCCATGCAGAAATTCGGCGGCGGAATCGCGGGGCTTGAAATTCTTACTCTCGAAGCGTTTTTTTGCAGGCTTTCGCGGCACATACCGTCCGCAAGCGAAACAGAAAGGCGTTTTGCGCTGAATTTCACAATTTCAAAATTTTCGGACGGCGATTTGCCCGCGCTTTTTCCAAGCGGCATACCATCTTCCCCCAAAAACTTCTTCAAGAAATTTATGGAAATAAAGACGCAGTGCGCTCATGCGGGGCTTTCAGTAAAAGACGCGGCGAAAAAGATTTCGGAAAGCGCGAACATAGAATCCGACAGATGGGAAGAAATCGAAAAATTTGACGGCATCTACGCCTTGTCGCTTTCAAAAATTTCAAAAAAAGACCCCGCCGACGCCCTCTTGGAAGCATTGGAAAATCCGATGGAAAACCCAAAAAAGATTTTTCTTGTCGGAATTGCCGACGCCCCGAAAATTTTATTTGCCTCCTTAAAAAAATTCGAAGAAAAAGGAGCTGAAATATTTTCGCTAATCATTGCAAATGAAGCTCTTTCAAAACATTTCGACGCCTTCGGAATCCCAGAAACCAATTACTGGAAAGACAAGATTTTCGATATTTCAAACGACGATGTTTCCGTGCCCCAAACGCGCCTGATTCAGGCGCAAAACGTGGCGGAAGACGCCGCAAAATTCGGAAGCAAAGCACCCCAAACATGCGCCATCGCCTGCGAAGAGGGCTCAAGCTCATCAGCAATAGCCCGCGCCCTCGCCTCTAAAAACATAAAGTCTTTTTCCCCCGAAGGCGAAAAGCTTTCAAACGGGGAAATTTTCGATTTTTTGAAAACGCTCAGGCTCTACTTCACCGATTGCGGCTTCGATTCCCTGAAAACGATTGTCCAAAAGGACGCAATGCTGTCTTTCCTAAAACATAAAACCAATTTATGCGCTAAAAAGATTTTTGAAATCATCGACAAATACAAATTTGAAAATTTTTCCTTAGACCTCAAAACGGCAATGGATTTTGCGAAAGAAAAAGGCGACAACAATGCCCTTTCGCTCTTTAACGCGATAAGCTCCGTTCTGGAGCCGAATGCCGAATTAAATTCGGAAAAAATCGCGCAAATTCTTCAAAACCTCTTCTCTAAAACCAAGACTTTCGACCCGAACATAAAAGAGGAAGCCGAAAGCATATTCGGCATTCTTTGCCAAATAAAGGCGGCGGAAGAAGTTTTCGGAAAAACAAGTTTGGCGGAAACAATAGAAATTCTTTTAAACGCCGCCGACAAAAAAACTTTCGGAAAAATCCGCGCGCATGATGAAATTCAAATGAAAAACTGGCTTGAAATATTTTGGACAACAGAGCCAAACCTCTTGATAGCCGACTTTAACGACGGGCAAGTTCCAGAAAACATTTCATCTGACGCATTTATGCCAAACTCCCTGCGCGAATTTTTGGGAATCCGCGCCGCAAACGCAAGGCATGCGCGAGACTCCTACTTCCTGCATACAATTTTATCTTCGAGAGAAAAATCCGCAGTTAAAATATACGCTCCGCAAACAGACTTTGACGGCGAGCCGCTGCGACCATCGCGGCTTCTTTTACAAACGCCGAAATCAGACCTTGCCGCGCGGGCAAAGCACCTATTTCAAGACGCCGAAAGCGACAAGCATTCGCGGGCGTTTTCATATTCGTGGAAGATGAAAGTTCCATATGCCCCCCTCCCCAATCATCTAAACGTAACAGACTTTAAAACTTATATCGCCTGCCCGTTTGACTTTTACTTAAAGCGCGTATTAAAACTGAACGAACTCGATGCGAAAAAAACCGAACTTGACGCATTGGATATTGGTTCAATAACGCACAAGGCCTTGGAGCTTCTTGCAAAAGAAGATCCCGAAACAAAATCCGAAAATGAAATTTTTGCGATTTTAAAAAGAAGTACCGATGATATTTTTAAGTCAAAGTTCGGCAAAAATATGACAACCGCCCTCGCGATTCAAAAATATTTTATAATATCAAAATTTGAAGCATTGGCAAAGAAAGAGGCTGAACATAGAGCAAATGGCTGGCGCACAATACATTGCGAAGAAGAATTTAAAGACTTCCATATTTCAAACTATCCGGTTAAAGGAAAAATAGACCGTATAGATTTTAACGAACGAGAAAACGAATATCTAATAATAGACTACAAGACGATTGATTCTACCGATAAAAATATCGCCACACAAAACCACTTTTCAGGAAATGAAAAAAAAGGCATAACTTGGATAGACTTGCAGCTCCCGATTTATCTTGAATACGCAAAAAATTTCTTGAAAACAGAAAATATTAAAGCCGCATACTTTTTAATCGCAAAATCCGCAGAAGATACAAGAATTGATTATTTTGCAAACTCGACGGAAATCCAAGAAAGCGCGATGAAAAAAGCGGAAGAAACAGTCCGAGACATTTTGGATTATAAATTCAATCCGAGCGAAAAAACCCCGCTTGAAAAATACTCCCCGGAATACTTCGGTTTTGCCTCAAAAAACCTCGAAAATTTTTTGGATTTATCTCAATTAAAAAACAATGAATAAGATAATTTTTAATAACGAACGAACACTTGCAAGCGCGGGGTCGGGGAAAACCTATAAACTTACAAACCGCATAATCGCGCTTGTCGCGGGCGGCGCAAAGCCAAAGGAAATTTGCGCACTCACATTCACGCGAAAAGCCGCGGGGGAATTTTTCGGCAAAACAATGCAAAAGCTTGCCGAAGCCGCCCAAAACGACGCGTACGCAAACAGCCTCTCAAAAGACATCAATAAAATCGCAAACATCGGCACTCTTGCAAAAGAGGATTTTGCAAACATACTGGAAAAATTTGCGCATGCCTTGCCCAATTTAAACTTTTCCACAATCGACTCTTTTACGTCCAAATTCTTAAAGCTCTTTACTTCCGAACTCGGCATAAATGAAGACGTTGAAATCCTCGACGAATTTTCGGAAGATAAAGCCAAAGAAAAGTCTGTTTCAGAGACTTTGAAAAAGTTTTCAGGCGACTCTTCCACGATTGCCACATTTGCGCAGGCAATAAAAGAAGCAAGCTTTGGAAAGGACAATAAAAAGATTATTTCCACCGTTAAAAGTTTTATTGACAAAGCCCATTTTCTCTACCTTATCCAACAGGATAAAAGCCGCTGGAACGCAATAAAGATGAACTTTCCGCTTATCGAATGGAATACAGAAGAATATGAAAAAACCACAGAGCTTTTAAAAAGAATTTTTACAGAAAGAGGAAAGGGAATTGTAAAAGGAAAAAGAAATCCCCTTTTTACATTTTTTGATAATTCCAATTTTAATAAAATAAATTCACTCTCTTCTATTGTTAATCAAATAGCAGAATCCTTCCGCGAAACAGGCTCGGCAAAAGGCGTGGAAACCATCGAAGACGACGAATATCCGCTTATCGACCAAAATATTAAACGCCTTTTGTACGCGCAAACAGAACCCGCAAAAAAGGCATTGGCTGCAATTTATAAAATAGTTGCCGAATACGAAAAAATTTACGATAAAACCGTGCGCAAGCAGGGGCATTTAAGCTTTAACGACATGACAATTTCAATCGCCAAAAGCCAAAATCCCGTAGAGCGCAAATTTGCCGAATACAGGTTCGATTCAAGCACAAAACATTGGCTTTTCGACGAGTTTCAAGACACCTCGCGCCTGCAATGGGAAGTCTTTAAAGACATAATAGACGAAGCCATACAAGACCCCGAAAAATCATTCTACTTCGTTGGCGACATAAAGCAGTCGATTTACGGATGGCGCGGCGGCGACATGAAGCTTTTCGGTGAAATTTACGAGCATTACAAAAAACATATGTTAGATAACGAGCAAATGAAAACATCTTACCGCTCGTGTCCGGCTATCATAGATTTTGTAAATCAACTCTTTTCAAACTATCCCCTGCTTAAAACATACTTTGGTGAAAGGACGGAAAATGCTTGGGCTCAAAAATGGGAAAACCACGATTGCTCTTCAAAAACTCAAAAACAAAAAGGTGAAGTTTCCGTCAAAGTCATTGGAAAAGAAGACGGAAAAGATGCTTTGTTAGACGCCATTTATAATTACATAAAAGAAAAAAATCCAATCGCAAGAGGTCTTACTTGCGCCGTTCTTGTTCAAACAAACCCCAAGGCAGAAGATATAATAAGGCATATCAGAGCAAAGGTCGCAGAGGAAAAAGACGGGGAAAAATCGAACATAAGAGTCGCAAGCGAGCTTGATATAAACATAGCCCAAGACAACCTTGCAATCCCTGCAATTCTCGCGCTATTAAAATTTGCCTTCCATCCAAGCGATACATTTGCACAAAATTACGTTTCAATGTCCCCATTAAATTGCGTCTTCAAAAATGCAAAATGGAGGGAAGAGCTCGGACAAAAAATATCGTCTTTGGGTTTTGAAAAGGCGTTAGAGCCCATTGTAAATATCATATCTGAAAACCTAAAAGATTTCGATGGCTTCACAAAAAACAGGATAAGCCAATTCATGGAAGCCTGCAAAGATTTCGACAAAGAGCAAAATCGCGACGCCGACGATTTTATCGACTACATCCAAAAGTATAAAATACGCGAAGGCGCGGCGTCCGACACCATACAAGTCATGACCATACACAAGTCAAAGGGGCTTGACTTCGACATCGTAATCCTTCCCGAACTCGGCAACACGCAAGGAGGACATTCCGTAAACTTAAAAAGCAGAAATAACGGAGATGTAGTTTATATGCCGAATAAAAACGTCTGCGAATTTGACGCAAACTTAAAAGAAGTTGCCGACGAATTTAAAGAACGCGAAAATTTTGAAAAGCTCTGCAAATTATATGTCGCATTAACGAGGGCAAAACGGGCAATCCATATAATTTTAAACAAGAACAAAACCGAACCCAAAAGCGAAGGGAACGGAAATTTTGAACATTTCTTGGGAAAATATTTCGGCATTTACGAAAAAGGGAAAGACTTGCGCGGCTTGAAAACCGATTTGAGCGACGAAGCCTGGATTGAAGATTTCCCCAAAAAGGAAAATCTTTCAGAAATCGAAAAATCGGAAGCCCCGAAAGAAGAATACGAAACCAAATACGGGCAAATCGAATTTGAATTCGACTTTCTAAACCGAAACTCCGCAAACTTGACAGGGCTTGCCGCGCACTCGATTTTTGAAAATCTAAACGGCAAAAAGAGCCTTGAAGAAGCCGCCCTTGCCGCAAAAAATCAGTATCTGGATTGCCCCGAAAATTTTAAAGACGCGCTTGAATTAGTCAAAAAATCCCTTGAAAATGCGGAAATCAAAAAGATTTTCGAGTGCGAAGATTTTTGCGCGGAACTCCCCTACTGCATTTTAAACGGAGACGATGCGGAATGCGGAAGAATTGACAGGGTGAACTTCTTTGAAAACCGAACGCGCGCCGAAATAATAGATTTTAAAACCGACGATGCAAGCGAAAGCGAATTGATTTCAAGGCACTCCGCGCAACTGAAACGCTACGCGCACGCCCTCTCAAAATCTTCGGGCATTCCCCTTGAAAAAATCGGGCTTAAAATCCTGTCAGCCCGCAACGCGAAGCTGGTAAAAGTTTCTTAAAACCTCGCACCGCATAAAACCTTGAAAGATTCGCCCATGTGCGGAGGCGTCAAAAGCTCCGCAAGGGCGCGCTTTTCAGGGGAAAACACGCCAACAGTTTCAACCACGCGCCTGATTTCATTTTGAGAATTTTTCATGAAAAAACTCCCCTGCGCCGCGCACTCCGCAAAGCTAAATCCCTCGGCTTTTAAAATATCCAAAAACGGCTCCACTGCAGGGCTGAACGTTATGTCGCATTCGCAAGAGTTTGAAAATATGTCGGAACTTGCGGCGTGCTTTAAATATGTACGCGCAGTGCCGCGCTCAAAACTTAAAAGCTCTTCAACAGTGCGGAAGTAGTCGGCAAAAATCAAAACGCCCCTCCAACTTTGGCGACATATTTTTTTTAGCAAATCCAGCGCGTCAAAAGAAAAATCCAAAATAAATCCTCCGTCCAAATCCCCAAAATACCCGCGCAAATACTCCGCCTCAAAATCCGATGCTTTTTCGTAAAAAATATCAACCTTGCCGCTTTCTTGAAACCTGCAATACTGCTTTAAAACTTCGCCGCCTGTAAAACAAAACCTGTTAAACGGACGGGCATCCAAAAGCTCGTTTGAAAAAACAAACAAATTGCCGCACAAATCAAGAGGCTCGCCAATCCTTACCACCTTTGAATTTTCAAACAAATTAAGCTCAGGCTCCGCGCCTATTTCACAAAATTTGAAATCGCAAATTTCAAAATCGTTAAAATTCGATTTTGCAACATTAAAAAACGCCTCTTTTAAAAGAGCGGAAAAGAGCTTCGGATTTAAAGACGACGCCGTGTAAAAATCGCCGCGCCTGCCAACCCGACACCTGTCCTTCCTGTAATACCCGAAAACGGAATCGAAAAGACAGAAATCCACATATTCGCCAACCGACATCGGCGACATCTCAACCAGCCTGCGCAATACCTCGCTCATAAAAAAACAAACCCTACAAGCCTCCCCCCGCCCTGTAAAACAAAAAACATCGCGATTGCAAAAAATAAAAAAATATTGCCACATGCATATAATAATCTCGATGCTATTAAGTAAATGATTGAAAAATATGGAGCAGATGTAAATCTGCCAGATGAAGACAATACTTTATTACACAATATTGTCAGTTTTGGGAATTTCGACACTCTGAAATATGTAGTTGAAAATTATTCCCCAAATTTGTTCGTAAAAGATATGTTTGGAAAAACGCTTTTGGAGGTCGTACAAGACATACACACCAACCAAGATAATCATTTTTTTAAATCTCGCACAAAAGAAGAAGATTTAAAAATCATAAATTATCTAAAAGATAAATTGGAGTTATAAAATATTTTATGACTGCATAATGTTTTACTCTTTGGATAAAATCAAAGTTTGATGCTAATTTATCAAGTAAAAGAAAACAAATCGCACAAAAAAAATGCGCACTGTTTAGGTGCGCATTAAAAGTTTAAAAAGGAAGAATTCAACCTTTGATGACTTCTGTTACTTCGCGGGCGAGGCGTTCGATTTCGGCGAAGTTGCCGCTGTTGATGACGTCGGGCTTTGCAAGCCAAGAGCCACCCACGCCTGCTATCAGTTTGTCGGAAAGGATTTCCTTTACGTTTGCGCAGGTAATGCCGCCGAGCGGTATGAATTTTACGCCCAAGTGTTTGTAGGGAGCCGCCATTGCGTTTAGGTGTTTCAAGCCGCCCGTTGTCCCTGCGGGGAAGAATTTAAGGAGAGTGCAATCCAACTCCAATGCCATTTCGATTTCCGAAGGCGTCATAATGCCGGGCCCGAAGAACAGTCCCGCGTCTTGCGCCGCCTTAACTACGCGCGGATTGATGCCCGGCGACACAGCGAAGTCTGCGCCTGCTTCAACCACTTGCTTTACCTGTTCGGGCTTCAAAACCGTTCCCGCCGCGACGGTCACGCCTTCGACTTCCCCGCGTATTCTGCGGATTGCCTCCAATGCAGCAGGGGTGCGCAGGGTAAGTTCGATTGCCGTAACGCCGCCCGCTTTTAGCGCATTTGCGACAGGCACTGCGTCTTTTGCGTTGTCGATTGTCAAAACCGCGATGATTTTCTTTTCTTCAATAATTTTACGAATATCTGCCATAACTGCCTTTCAAATTATCTTTGCACGCGCGCCGAACCGCCGCTTGCGAGTTTCTTGACTTCCGCGAGGCGGGCTGACGATGTGTCGCCCGGGGTGGTCATTGCCAAGGCTCCGTGCGCCGCGCCGAAATCGACCGCCATTTGCGGGTCGCCAAGCTCCATAAGCCCGTAAATGAAGCCCGAAGCGAAGCTGTCGCCGCCGCCTACCCTGTCGAAAATTTCAAGCCCGGGGCGTTTTTTCGATTCAAAAAATTCGCCGCCATGCCAGCAGATTGCGCTCCAATCGTTTACGGTCGCGCTCTTTACTTCGCGCAAGGTCGTGCCGATAGCCTTGAAATTCGGATAGGCTTTCACGACCTGCCCTATCATTTTTTTGAAGGACTCAACCTGAACGTTCGATACGTCCGCGCCCAAGCCTTCAACTTCAAAGCCTAAGCATGCGGTGAAGTCCTCTTCGTTGCCAATCATGACATCGACGTATTTTGCGATTTCCTTGTTGACTTCCTGAGCCTTTGCGTGCCCGCCGACGCTCTTCCAAAGCGACGGGCGGTAATTCAAGTCGTATGAAATCACGGTGCCGTGTTTGCGCGCGGCTTTCATGGCTTCAATAACGACTTCGGGGGCTGTTTCGGAAAGAGCCGCAAAAATCCCGCCCGTATGGAGCCATCTTACGCCGTCTTCACCGAAGATTTTTTCCCAGTCGAAGTCGCCCGCCTTTAATTTAGAGCATGCGGAATTGCCGCGGTCGGAACAGCCCACCGCACCGCGCACGCCGAAGCCGCGCTCGGTGAAGTTCAATGGATTGCGCACGTTTTTGCCTACGCCGTCGCTTTCAAACCACTTGACGTATTTCATGTCAACGCCGCCCTGCAAGATGAAGTCTTCAAGCAAATAGCCGATTTCGTTTTCGACAAACGCGCTCGCAAGAGCAGCCCTAAGCCCGAAACAGCGGCGCAAGCCCCTTGCAACATTGTATTCTCCGCCGCCTTCCCACGCGGTGAAACTGCGGGCAATGCGCGTGCGCGTATCGCCCGGGTCGAGGCGCAGCATCACTTCGCCAAGAGACAAAATATCGTATTTGCAATCGTTTGAGGACTTAACTTTAATCATATTGGTAATTTTTTGTTGATGTGTTTAAAGATTTTCAAAAAAGACAAAAAACACAAGCATTTTTTAAAAAATCGAAAGCTCAGAAATCAGCTTCTTACAGAAGATGTGCGGATAACCAGTTCGCCCTCGCAATCGAAATGCCCGTTGCCCTGTCCTTTCGCGACTGCGTAGAACGCCTTGCGCACCGCTATGTCAACCGACTGGCGGTAGGACGTGATGGACGGCATAAAGCATGCGGAAGTTGAAATATCGTCAAAACCGGTTATCAGAATATCATGCGGAACGCGAATGCCCGCCTGTGCAAAGCGTTTTATTATGCTCATTGCAATGACGTCGGAAGCGCAGACAACTGCGTCGGGCAAATCGCCCTTTTTCAAGATTATTTCAGCCAAATCGACGCCCGAATCCATATCGTTTTCGCAAAGGCTGTTTAGCGAATACGCCTGCGCGAACCTTTCACCGGTGAAAGAATTTAAAAATGCCGTTTCCCTTCGGGAATGGATGGATGTGTTTCGGCGGGCAAAAACAACTTTTGAAACTTTTTGCTCCAAAAGATGGCTTCTGATTGAGTTCATCGCCAAATTTTCGTCAACCGATGCCGAAAGCTTCAACTCGCCGTCCTCTCCGTGCCCGATTCTTGCAATCGGGATTTCCTTGAAATCGGAAAGCCACGACATGTTGCCGTATGAGCCGACGATTATGATGCCATCGACATTGTGCTTGTAAAGCGGGCGCAAACTCTGCTCGGAAACGGAGCGGTTTGTAAGCCCCACCAAAAGTATTGAGAAATTTTCATCGTTTGCGACTTTTTGAAGCTCGCCTATCACCTTCGTAAAAAACGGGTCGTAAAAGTCGTAAACCACCACCCCGATTGTCGCGCTCTTTTTGCCTTTCAAGGAAAGCGCAGCAAGGCTCGGAACATAGTTCATCTTTTTTGCAAGGCTTTCAACTTCTTTGATGATTTCGCTTCTTATGCCGATTTCTTCCGCTCTGCCCGACAGAACCCTCGAAACCAAAGAGGTTGAAACTCCCAATTTTTTCGCTATGTCTTTTTGCGTGACCTTCATAGAAACTGAATATATAAATTTTCCCCATTCTGCAAAAGCGGGCGCGTTTTGTCGAGTTTTTAAATAAAAAAGATTGACTATGTGTTCAATCGAATGAGATTATAAAAAGTGCTTATGGTACATTTTATAAACGACAATTTTCTTTTGCTAAACGAAACATCGAAAGAGTTGTATTTCAAATACGCAAAACCGATGCCCATCATAGACTTCCACTGCCATCTCCCTCCACAGGAGATTGCCGAAGACAAGCACTGGGAAAACATCGCCCAAGTTTTTTTGGGCGGCGACCACTACAAGTGGCGCGCAATGCGCTCAAACGGCATTGACGAAAAATTCATAACAGGCGACGCCTCAGACCGCGAAAAGTTTGAAAAATTCGCGGAAACAATGCCAAAACTTTTGAGAAATCCCATCTACCACTGGACCCATCTTGAACTCGCGCGCTTTTTCGGCATAGACGACGTTCTGCTAAGCCCGAAAACATCCGACGAAATTTGGAGCCGCGCAAACGAAGTCCTGCAAAACGGGCTTGGCGCGAGAAAGTGCATGAAAGTCGCCTACGACGTAAAAACCGTATGCACCACCGACGATCCCGCAAGCGACTTGAAATACCATAAGCAAATAGCAAAAGAAAACATCGGCGTAAAAGTCCTGCCGACTTTCCGACCCGACAAGGCGCATTCAGTCGAAGCTCCGCAAGCTTTTGCCTCATACATGAAAGAGCTTGGCGAAAGCGCAAACATTGAAATCGAAAAATTTGAAGACCTGATTGCAGCTCTCAAAAACCGCCACGACTATTTCCACTCAATGGGTTGCCGAATGTCCGACAACGGCGTTCCCACCCTCTGGCACGAAGAGGCGTCCGAAAGCGAATTGGACGCGATTTTAAAAACCGCCATGTCGGGAAAGCCCGTTTCCGAAAAAGAGCTTGCGCAGTTTAAAAGCGCGGTTTTAACGCAGTGCGCGATTATGGACTACGACTGCGGCTGGACTCGCCAGCTCCACATAGGACCAATGCGCAACAATAACGCAAAAATGCTAAAATCCATCGGGGTTGACACGGGTTTTGACTCAATCGGAGAAGCAAATTTCGCGCTTCCGCTTTCAAGGCACTTGGACAATCTGAATTCGATGGACGCGCTCGGCAAAACAATTCTTTACAATCTGCACCCGAAAGACACTGAAATGCTCGCCACGATGGCGGGAAATTTCCAAGACAGTCTCTGCCCGGGGAAAATCCAATACGGCGCGGGATGGTGGTTCTTGGACCAGATTGACGGCATGAAAAAACAGACGGAAGCCCTTTCTTCACTCGGACTTTTAAGTAGGTTTGTGGGAATGCTCACAGACTCGCGCTCATTCCTTTCCTACTCGCGCCACGAATATTACCGCAGAATTTTGTGCAATCTGTTGGGAGACGAAATGGAAAAGGGCATTTTGCCGAACGATTTGGAGCTTGTCGGTCAAATGGTTTCCGACATATCATACAACAACGCCGCAAACTATTTCAAATTCTAATACAACTTACAGGAGGAAAATATGCTGAAAATTGGTTTAATAGGCTTGGGCCCGATAGGTTCGCTTCACATCGACAATCTGACTTCGGGCGCGGTAAAGGATGCCGAACTTTCATGCGTGTGCGACATGCGTAAAGTCGACAATCCTAAAATCGCCGATATCCCTTTTTACTCAGACATCGACCAGATGATAAAAGAAGGGGGCGCGGACGCAATCGTTATCGCAACCCCATCTTTCACGCACTTTGAGCTTGCGAAAAAATGCCTGCTTGCAGGCAAAAACGTCCTTGTCGAAAAGCCGATATCGCTTTGCACTGCCGATGCAAAGAAGTTGGAAGCCCTCGCGAAAGACTGCGGAAAAATTTGCGCCGTCATGCTAAACCAGCGCACAACTCCGATTTACAAGCGCATAAAAGAGATGGTTTCTTCGGGTGAAATCGGCAAGGTAAACAGGGTGTCTTGGAACATGACAAACTGGTTCAGACCCCAGATTTACTTTGACATGAGCGCATGGCGCGGGCTTTGGAAAGGCGAAGCGGGCGGAGTGCTCATAAACCAGGCAATCCACAACATCGACGCTTTTGCGTGGATTTTCGGCTTGCCGCAGTCGCTCAGGGCGTGGTGCAAGTTCGGCAAATACCACAATATTGAAGTGGAAGACGAAGTGACCTGCTACATGGAATACCCCGAAAACATGACGGCTACTTTCATAACTTCAAGCGGAGAGCACCCCGGATCAAACAGATTTGAAATTTCCGGCGACAAAGCCTACGTTGTCTCCGAAGACGGCAAGCTTAAAATCCACAAGTTTGTTGGCGGTTCGCTGCGCGAGTTTACGCTTGACACAAAGTACGCCTTCGGCACTCCCGAAACGGTTGAAACAGTGGAAGAGTTTGAAGGCAAAGGCGGGCAGCACGCGGAAGTCATGAACAACTTTGTTTCGGCGTGCCTTGGCAAGTCAAAGTGCGATTATGACGCCTCGCAGGGCGTGCTGTCTCTTACTCTTGCAAACGCAATGCTTCTTTCGTCGTTTAAAAATTCGGAAATTTCCGTTCCGTTTGACGATGAATTGTATGCAAAAATTCTCGCAGAAAAACAAGCTTCGAGCGAACTTCGCAAAGAGGTGCGCAAAGACTTCATCTTGGACTTCAAAAAATCATTCCGCTAAAATGCAAAAACACGCGACAGGATACGATTATGTTCCCGACGGCGGAAGCCGAAAAGTCGTAAAAGACGGCGAATTGAAATTTGCGGCGGCAGGGCTTGACCACGGACATATATACGCAATGACCCAAGGCATGCTTTCAACGGGCGCGGAATGCAAATATGTCTGGGATTCCGATAAAAACAAAATCGCGGAATTTCAAAAACGCTTCCCGTTTATAAAAGCCGCAAGCTCCCTTGAAGAAATATTGTCAGACCCCGAAATTAAGCTGGTTGCCAATGCGGGAATACCCGCAAAACGCTTCGACATGGGGAAAAAAGTTTTAAGCGCGGGCAAAGACTTCTTTGTGGACAAACCCCCTTTTACGACCTTGACGCAGCTCGAAGAAGCCGAAAGGCTCACAAAAGAAACAGGGAAAAAATATATGCCCTACTTCGCCGAAAGAGTGCATAACGAAGCGGCGGAAAAGGCGAACGAGCTGGTAAAATCGGGCGCAATAGGCAAGGTTTTGCAAGTCCTGATTTTGGCGCCCCACAGGCTTTCAAAAAACGCCCGCCCCGAATGGTTTTTCAAAAAAGACCTGTACGGCGGAATCTTGTGCGACATAGGCTCGCACCAGTTTGAGCAGTTTTTGGAATTTACGGGCTGCGACGAAGCCGAAATTTTGAGCGCGAGGGCGGAAAACATGGCAAATCCCGAATACCCCGAATTGCAGGATTTCGGGGAGGCTCTCGTCAAAACGAAAAACGGGGCGTCATGCTATTGCAGGGTTGACTGGTTCACTCCCGACGGGCTTCCCGTATGGGGAGACGGCAGAACTTTCATTTTGGGCACAAAAGGATACATCGAAATACGCAAATACATAGACTATTCCAAAGAAGGCAATCCGCCCCAGACTTTGTACTGCGTCGACAGCCTCGGAGTGCGCCGCATAGACTGCCGCGGGCTGGGCTTCCCTTTCTTTGCAAACTTCGCCCTCGACATATTAAACAGGACTGAAAACGCGATGGCGCAATCGCACGCATTCGCGGCGGCTCGGCTATGCCTTGATGCGCAGTCAAAAGCAGATCAAAATTTCAACACTAAAAATCCATCATGAGCGAACAATCCAAAACCACAAACCTCCAGCTTGAAGCGGACAGAAAAAAAATCCTGAACGCGAAAGCGCAAGGCAAGCTTGCAACAATTAAAACTTACCTGAAATATTCTGCCCCCGGCTTTTTGCAAAGCGCGACAACGCTTGGCGGAGGATCTCTCGCATCCGCCCTGTATCTCGGCGTTTTGGGCGGATGCTGCTTTATGTGGCTCCAGCCTTTTGCAATGGTTTTGGGCATAATCACATTGTCGGCAATAGCATACATATCGCTATCCATAACCGAAAAACCGATGCGCGAACTGAACTCGAACATAAGCCCGATTTTGGGCTACGGTTGGGCGGTCGCCTCAATGGTGGCGTGCCTTGTGAATGCAATGCCGCAATTTGCACTGGGGGTCGCGTCCATCCAGCAAAATATTTTCAGCGGCATCGTGCCAATGGGAAAAGTTAGCGAATGCGTGATAACTTTCTGCTTCTTCTTGGCGGCAATGGGGCTTATTTTGCTCTACTCCGCGGGCGGCAAGGCGGCAAAAATCTTTGAGCGCATCATCACTTTGAGCGTAGCAATGATTGTAATATGCTTTTTCAGCGTCGTCATATTTCTTGCGACTCAGGGCGAAATCGACTGGGCAAAAGTATTCAGGGGCTTTATCCCCAATCTGTCTGTGCTAAGCGCGCCATCTCCCGACTTTATGGTTTATTTGAACCAACTCGGCGACGGCGCAAGGGAATTTTGGTCAAGCTCCATCGTAAAAGAACAGCGCGATGTCATAATTTCAGCCTCCGCGATGGCAGTCGGAATCAATATGACATTCCTCTTCCCCTATTCAATGTTAAAAAAGGGCTGGGACAAAGACTTCCGCGGGCTCGCGATTTTCAACCTCTGCTCGAGTCTCTTCATTCCGTTTTTACTCGCGACCTCCTGCATCGTGATTGCGGCGGCTTCGCAATTCCACGCAAAGCCCGTTGACGGCTTGGTTGATGCGGCTTGGTCAACAAGCCAAGTGCAAGGCGAAATCGTAAAATCTGTCCCGATGGCATACGTCGATAATTCGGGCAAGTACCAAAACTACATAAAAGAGCTTGTGCCAAACGGCGCAAAGGTAATTTATTTAACGCTTCAAAAAGACAAGGCTCTTCCGCCGGAAAACCTCGTAGCCCCCTATCTAAACCTGCTTGAAAAAAGCATGATAAGCCAAGGGAACAACGCTCTCGGATTCCTTCCTGTTTCCGCAAAACTTGCGTTAATGCAAAACCAAAACAAGGTTGAAAAGCAAGTGGTTTCAATGCTCGTAAAAAGAGACGCAATGAATCTTGCCTCTACGCTTGCCCCGCTCGTCGGAGACAAAGTTGCAAAATACATCTTCGGGCTTGGCGTTTTCGGAATGGCGATGAATGCAACGCTTATGAATATGCTTATATGCGGTCTTTGCTTCGCTGAAATTTTCGGAAAATTCGGCAACCGCAAATGGGAGATAATCGGGTCGTCCCTCGTATTTTTCAGCGCGTGCGTATCGCTCTTTTTGGCGGGAGCCAAGATGTGGCTTGTTATCTACGCAGGCGTGATAACAATGGTGCTTCTGCCCGTTGCAAGCGGCTCGTTCCTCGCTATATTAAACAGCAAAAACATATTAAAAGACGCCGCTCCGCGCGGGCTTTCAAGAGTTGCGTGGAACGCCCTTTTGGGAATGACGCTCCTTTGCACTTCGATTGCAAGCCTTTACGTTTTGCACAGCAAAATAGGGATTGCGGGACCGATTGCGTTCTTTGCATTTATGGCGATTGTTGTAATAAACTACATTCTCTTGCAAAATAAAAAGAAAAACGCATAAAAAATTTAAAGACGCACCCGAAAAAGTGCGTCTTTTTTTAGCTTAAAAAAGCTTGTGAAAAGGACAAAACAGACTTTAATTTAACTCCATAATGAAAAATATTTTTGACATCAAAAACAAAGTAATCGTGGTAACAGGCGCAACAGGTGTCCTCGCGGGAGCCGCCGCAAAATATTTGGCAAGCCAAGGCGCAAACGTCGTGTTTTTGGGCAGGCGCGAAGAAAAGCTGCAAGAAGCGGTTGCCGCCGCAAAAAAATCGGGAAGCGACTCAATGTACTGCGTTTGCGACGTGCTGGACAAATCGTCCCTCGAAAAGGCAAACGAAGCAATTTTGGCAAAATACGGCAGAATTGACGTCCTTATAAACGGCGCAGGCGGAAACATGCCAGGGGCAACCATAACTCCCGACAAAACTTTCTTCGACCTCGATTTCGCGCAGTGGCAGGCAGTTTTAAACCTCAATTTGGGCGGAACTGTCTTGCCGACTTTGGTATTCGGCAAATCCTTTGAACGCCAAAAAAAGGGCATTGTAATCAACTTCTCCTCAATGTCGTCAACCCAGGCTCTCACAAGGGTTATGGGGTATTCAAACGCAAAAGCGGGCGTTGACAACCTCACAAGGTGGCTCGCGGTGGAATTTGCAAAGAAATTCGGCTCGGGCGTAAGAGTAAATGCCCTTGCCCCCGGATTTTTCATAAGCGACCAAAACAGGGCCCTTTTGACAAATCCAGACGGCTCTTACACTGAACGCGGCAACGATGTAATCAAGAAAACGCCTTTCGGAAAGTTCGGCGTCGCAGAAGACTTGTTTGGCACAATACATTTTCTCGCAAGCGACGCTTCGGCTTTCCTGACGGGTACGGTAATTCCCGTTGACGGCGGATTTTCGTGCTTTTCGGGAGTATAAAGGAGATTTTCAAAATGAAAGAGTATTTGACAGAAGGATTCAGGTGGTACGGGAAGCGCGACCACGTAAGCTTGCAATATATTCGCCAGTCGGGGGCAACCGATGTGTTCTCGTCCTTGCACGAAATTCCATACGGCGAAGTTTGGAGCATAGACGCGATTAAAGCGCACCAAAAAATCTGCTCCGATGCGGGGCTTAACTGGTCGGTAGTGGAATCCCTGCCCGTACACGAAGACATAAAAACACAGCGCGGCAACTGGAAAAAATACATAGAAAATTACAAAATAAGCCTGCGAAACCTCGCAGAATGCGGCATAAAAATCATAATTTACAATTTCATGCCCGTTCTCGACTGGATTAGAACCGACTTGAAATTCAGGCTGCCTGACGGCTCGCGCTGCCTGCGCTTTGACGCGGCGCAGTTCGCGGCATTCGACATGTTCGTCTTAAAAAGAAACGGCGCGGAAAACACATATTCGGAAGAAATAAAATCCCGCGCAAAAAAATTCTTCGACGCCCTTTCGCCAAGCCAAATTTCCGAATTTGAAAGCTCCATCATGGACGTTTTCCCGGGATGCAAAATGGGCTTGAAGGCGGAAGATCTGCGCAGAATGCTTGCTAATTACGAGGGAATTGACGAAAAGAAATTGAAGGAAAACCTCGCATACTTTTTGCGTGAAGTTACTCCTGTCGCCGCCGAACTGGGGCAGAAAATGGCAATACACCCCGACGACCCGCCCTTTGACGTTTTGGGACTTCCGCGCATTGCAAGCAATGTGGAAGATTTTAAAGACATTGTAAATTCCTGCGATAATTCCGCAAACGGAATTTGCTTCTGCACGGGCTCTTTGAGCGCAAGCGCGAAGAACGACCTGCCAAAAATGATAGACGAATTGCAGGACAAGATTTTCTGCACCCACTTGCGCTCCACAAAAATAGAAGAGGACGGCTCTTTCTACGAAGCGGGACATCTGGAAGGCGGAGTTCCAATGCCTGTTGTCGTTGAAAAGCTTATGGAATTGCAGGGCAAGCGCAAGGCTGCGGGCGAGCCGCTTCTGGTTTTCCGCCCAGACCACGGAAGAGACATGGCAGACGACCTTGAAAAGAAATTCCCCGACAACCCAGGCTATAACTTCATAGGCAGAATGAAAGGGCTTGCCGAAATCCGCGGACTGATGCGCGGAATCATGTATAAAGATTCAAAATAAGAAAACAAAAAGCGGAACCACCTTTCCGCTTTTTTTATTTCTGCCTAACACCTTGCGCAAAATTTATCATATTTGATTTTTAGAAAATCCTTTTCCGAAAGAAAAATATGTAAATTCATTTAAATTGAGCGCAAAAAAAGACTTCGGGAATCGAAGCCTTTTTGGGGGTTAGGCAGTTAAAAATCCATCCTTATTGTGGAAGAACTTCTATGCCGGCTATTTGAGGGTCGCGCTTGTCCTCGTCAAAGCGCGGCGCGCCGCCATACAAGACAATGTTAATCTTGCCTTCGGCGTCAGACGGAATGTCCTTAAATTCTTCGATTACTGCCTTGCATGGCATTCCCGCTTCTTTTACCACGTCGTAGTCTTTTAGAACTTCTTTGCCGTTGATTTTAACATTGAACGCCCTCTGGTTAGGTTTCCTGTCTTCACCTTGATCGACAAAGTGCAAGCGCACGGTGTAAAGCGAACCCGGCTTGCCCGAAAGATATGCGTTATAAGAACAGTCAGCCCAGCGCACTGTTCGATAAACGTCTTTTGGCGCGGGATTTTTCAGTCCGTAGGTCTTCATGTCCTGCGTTGAGTATCCCATCCAGATTTCCATTCCCCCGGGGTCTTTTTCAAAGTTGCCGCGGTTGTATCCTCCGCAATTTATGCGCACTGCCTCTTTGCGAACAGGCTCGCGCGCGATAAAGCCAAAACCGTTTTTGCCCCACTTTTCGTTGTTGACGTCGGCATTTTTATTTTGCGAAACGTACAAAGACTCCTTTACCTTTACATTCCAGCCGTCAACCTTGATTACGGGAGAATCTCCGTTCAAGTCTTCCTTTCGGCATTCGATTGCAATGCGCTTGGTTTCGTTCGGAACAAGCGAGACGTAATTATCGGAATAGAACGCGGGCAAAATTCTCTTTTTTGACTTTTTGCCCTGCAACTGCAAGTGTGCCATAAGCGCAATGTTTGGCGTCGGATTTTTGATTATCATATCCAAAACTACCCGATTGCCGACCATGCGCATATTCGTCTTGGTTTCGAGCAGGACTTCCGGCAGATTGTTCAAGTCTTTCATGTCGTCGGCAGAAGCAAGCCAATTATCGTCATTTAAGCGTTTTGAATCCGCAGGATTTGCCGCGCAATTATGCCAATAGAAGTTTTCAGAAACCAAACTTTTGCCGCTAAAAAGTTTTAGCTTTATGAAATGAACCTTACTTGTTTCTTTCGGAAATTTCACATCGGCAATTTTTTCGACACTGGTTTTGCCGACTTTGATTGCGCCAAAATTCTTTTGAAAAGCGACAGTTCCGTCCAAATTATAAACGGCAAGTTCAGCCCTCAGCCCTGAAAGCGGCTTTTGTGTGTGGTTTACAATTTGAATAACGCCGCCGTCAGTTTCGCTATACTGAATATGTATTGGCTCGTTGGCGTTTTTAATGGCAAAGAATGTCGCGTTTGGCTCCAAGTCATACTGAACCATCTGCCATACAAAGCTCGGCTGTGCGGGAATTGTCATCCAAAGCAAAACGCCCTGCGCGGGGTTAAACATTCTGGAAAGCCTGCCCTCATACATCGCCTTGTGCGACTCGTAATTCATAATTTGCGATTTGCGCACAAAGTCAGGCAAATTGATTGGCGCGCCAAGGCGTGTTGTCATGAAGCGGATATGCTTTCTGCCGTCTCCTGCGCAATAGTTGTGTTCCGCCCAGGAATCCGTCACGCCAAACCATTCGCTTTTTGGGAACATGCCTTGAATGGACTCAATGGTGGGAACAGACAGCGCGCCGATTTCGGTTTTGAAAGTTTCGTTTTTATTGAAGCGCGGGCTCTCCATATAACGCTGAAATGCGACTTGCGGAAACCAGCAGTAAGGCCCGCCCGAATTAAAGCCAAGCTTGTCTCCCGAATTTGCCTGATAATGGCGAAGCGGATCCAACTCCAAGACCAGCGCGCGCATCTTGTCGTTTAAATACTTGGGCGGAGTGGCCTCGTTTCTCCCGCACCACAAGACGATTGACGGGTGATTGCGGTAATTTAAAATCTTGTCGCGCATATTGGAAAGATAAACCAAATTGTTTTGCGGCTCTGCAAACTGCCAAAACTCCTCCCAGAGCATAATTCCGTATTTGTCGCAAAACTCCGCAAGCTCGTCGGTTCTGCTTTGACCGCCCCAGTTTCTAATCATGTTTAAATTTGCGTCGCGGTGCATTTTAACCTGCGTTTCAAGCCTGTCGCGGTTTAGACGCTTCAAGGATTCGTCCATACCCCAGTTTCCGCCTTTCATAAATACCCTTACGCCGTTTATGGAAAGCGCGAAATTCTTGTTGCCCTCCTCAAAATACTCGAATTTGCGAATGCCGAAATTAAGGTTTCTGACATCGCTTTCGCGCCCTTCGACATCAACGGACAACTCAAGCTTGTACATTTCAGGCTTTCCCAGCCCGTTGCACCACCAAAGGCGAGGATTTTTTATGTTGAGCTGCTCAAATTCCTGCGGAGTAAATTTTATAACCGCACTTTCCCAACCTTTTAATTCGATTTCCTTTTGAAGTTTCACGCCCTCAAACTCAATTTTTACCAATGCCTTTTTGGGATATTCAGATACATTCTTTACGGGAACATCTATCGACACCGTTGCCAAATCCAGCTTCGGCAAATCGGGCAAGTCTGTTTTTACATAGGGATCTTCCAACACGACATCGCCGCTTGCCGCCAAATATACGCGGTTCCAAATGCCGCTGTTTCTGTCGCGAATGCCCGACTGCCAGTCCCAGCCCTGAGAGCTCGAAAAGCTTGCCGCGTCCATGCAAGACTCTCCCCCGCAGGGCCCGCTCGTCGTTCCCATTGTGTGTTCCGACGGAATACCGGGGTTGGGCGGCGGAAAAACCCTGACCGCAATAACCGACGGCTTGCCCGCGTCCACTTTAAAATCTTTTGTGATGTCGAAATTTTCCCTGATAAACGCGCCGTTTATGTTGCCTAATTTTCTGCCGTTTAGCCAGACTTCGGAATTGTAGTTTACGCCCGTAAATTTCAGCCAAATGCGCCTTCCTTTAAAATCTTCGGGAATATTTACGACAGTCCTGTACCACCAATCCTTGCGGCACAAAGACTCGGGGATTTTTTCGGGGCGGTTGTTTTCGTCATACAAAGGCTCGTCATAAATCTTGTTATTTACAAGAGTTGTAAGAACCGTTCCCGGGACTGTCGCCTTATGCCAATTTTGAGGCTCGTAAGAAAGGGTTGAAAGCTTCTTGCCCTCTGCGGGAAGCTTGGTTTGGTTTTGCTCAAACCAGTCCCCTTTCAGAGCTTCCTCATGGACGATTTCAGAATCCTGCAACATCCACCCCGAATTAAGCTCGATTTTATCCAAATTTTGCGAAAACAAAGTTGAAAACGCAAAAAGACTAATCCCCACACAAACATATAATCTTTTCATGATAAAAGAATTAAATTCAATTTCTTTGATTGTCAAGATGCCAAATTCAAAACACAAAAAAGAGCGCAGCTTCCCGCGCCCTTTTGACTTATGCCTTTATAAACTTATAAACTATTTCCTTAAATTCTTTTTCAAGTCTTCAAGCCATTTTCTGCCGAAAGGCAAAACATATCCGTAATTAATGCTGTTTTCTGTTATTGTCGGGCATCCATTTATAAAATTGTTATTTTTCAATTTTGCGATGTATTCTCTACTCTTTGCCTCGTCGCGCCCGACGCCGATGCCGTTAGAGTAAATATACGCAAATGTTAGCGGAACATCTATTTTGCTTCCCTGCCTTTCCATTTCTTTTAAAATCTCCAGCCCCTCCGCAACATTTGCCTCAACGCCGACTCCCGTTATCAAATGGTGCGCCTTGCGAAGTTTTATGCCACTATCCTTTGCATTCAATTTTTCCATTTCAAGAAGAGTATCCCACGCAAGTTTTTCATCGCGATATTCGGGCGGATCAAAGTTCTTGTTTTCTGTTGCATAGCGGTAAACCGTAAACAAAGCTTCTTTTTTGTTTATGCCGCGCCTAATGAGTTCATTTAGAAATTTTGTCGCAAACTTCTTGTTTAAAGGCGCGCGGTTTTTGTAAATGGAATGCCTGCCCCTTAGCGCGCTTGTAATTCCAAAGACATCATCAGGCGAAATTTTTTTATAAAGCGCGTCAATCTTTTTTTCGTCTTTTTCAAGCCCCGCCACGCCATTTTCCATGCAGTAAATCAAGACGGCAGGCGCGTATGTTCCGCATCTTTTATCTTCGGAAAGATTCTTTAAAATTTCGACCGCTTTTTTCTCGTCTTTTTCGACTCCCAATCCGCATAAATAATGGGTTGCAAGGCGTTCCATTGCCTCGTTTTTGTTGTAGGAATTTCTCTTTTTCGCCGCAATGTTTGCAACTTCAAACGCCTTCTTCAAGTCGCTGCTCGGTCGGTTTTCGAGAGCGTAAAACCTGTAAATATATTCGAGTTTTTCGCCTTCGTATTTTGGAGAATGGATTGCCATTTGATAGAGCCTGTCAATCCTCTCAAATTTTTCAGGGTGCTTGTGCGACGGGATTTCAGTGCCTGCAAGATTTAAAACAGCCTCCACATCATTTGGATTTTTTTGAACGAGCAATTCATTCAGATAATCTTTGCGCGATTTTTCTGCTTCGCTCCAAAAACAATATTCGTATAAAAATTTTACCATAAGCGAAAGCTGTTTTGTATTCAAACTTTCCGCTTTTCTGAAAAGCTCTTCTGATTTTTCCTCATTTTTGGGAACGCCCAAGCCTTTCTTGTAAAGGATTGCAAAAATTTCGTCTTTTATAAACGGCTTTATCTTCTTTGACGAATTTAAATATTTTACGAGAGCCGAATACCTTTTTTGGTGCGCAAATACCTTAAAAATGCTTGAGTCTGAAAACGCGTCAAAATATTTATCGTCCCTATTTCGCCCTATTTGGCATGCTTCTTTCACAAGCGCGTCATCTGGCAAAATTTTTGATAAACGCGTTAAAGCATCAGTTTGCTCAAAAGTATCCGTATATCCATTTTCGATGGCTTCCCTGTACAACTTCAAAGCCTCTTCAAGATTGCCTGCTTCCAAAAGCTTTTGGCATTCCTTCATGCAGAAGTCGGCAGTTCGGTTTTCCTTGCTGTAGTTATTGGCAATTTCGATAATTTCACTCGGCAACTTAATTTCGATTATCTTTCCATTTACGAAAGTATTGCGGGTCTCTTGAATTTCCAAGATGTCCCTCAATGCCCAATCTTTGTGTTCACCTTTTAAATTTTTGAGATTTCCAATATACTCTCTTAAAAGTTTTTTTGCGCCTTCAATATCTTTTTCGGTATTCCTGCCCTCGCACATGCAAAACAGCACATACTGCAAAAAGCCTATATTGCGGCATTCTTCATCATTTTCGAGATGGCTTTTTAAAATTTTAAACGCAAGTTTTCTGTCTTCCGAATCTTCCTGCTCTTCGCAAGCCTCGATGTCGGAAAGATAGCCGTGCATTTTAATTTTCATCAAGTCTTCTTTTGACAAGTTGAAAGACTTGTCGGCTTTGATTTCCTCAAGAATTTTTTTGCCGCTTGGCGACTTTGCCAAAAAATCGGCATAGTTTAAAACTCCGAAGTTTTTTAGTATAAATTTCGCGTAATCTTCATTAAAAATTATATTAAGAGAATATAGCGGAGGAAAGCCTTGGATTTCGCTTTTAAATTTTGCCATAAATTCCCGCGATTTTTCCAAATTTTCCGCGCCACCCAATTTTTCAAATACATAGGCAAGCTTCAACATTTCAAACGGAGTTTCCTTCCTTGCCTGCAACCTATCTTTGATTTCGGCATAATTCGGATTTTTGGATAGCATGTCAATTTCGATTAAAACTCTTTCAAAAAGAAGTTTATCTTCGCGCTCTTTTGCAAAAGTTTCGCTTTTTAAAAGCTCTTCCAAAAGTCCGTAAACCAAGCTAAAATTGCGTTCATTTTGACTTTTATTTATTGCAAACGCATTCGTAATTGAAAACCAAATTGGAAAAGCAGCAAAATTTGAAGAGTTTTTGAAATTAGAAGATACAAAGGAGGTCAATTCATCTTTAATTTGAACATCGTCAGTTTTAAGCAAGTGGTAAAAAGTTCTGTCGAGCGGATTAAAAGAGTGGTTTTTCTTGTACTCTTTTAGAAGCTTTAAATATTCAGCCTTGTAATACGGTTTTTTTTCTTTGCTGTTTTCAAGAATCTCAAAAACAAAATTCAAAACTCTATACTCCGGCAATACATTCTTGCCTTTTATTTCTTCATATATTTTTTCTGCCTCGGTTAAAAAGAAATCAGAATTTTCATCTCTTGATAAATTGCTATCCAACATAATTGCAAGTGCGCACTTTTGCGCGATGCCGCTTATGTTCATGCCGAAAATATCGTCTCTATAAATTTCGGCATAAGATGACAATGCCATTTCTTTCATGATAAACCCGACATCATCAGGATTTATTATATACATATTGTCGCCGTACACCAAGTCTGCGCTCGGCGCATTTTTAATTTCGGCATTTTCTTTAAATTTCGGCAAAAGCGTATCAAGCCCCGTTTTTTTTAACAGGAAAAATTGCCCGGAAACAAATACATTTGCGCCCTTTTTCAAATCGCCCACGATTGTCAGTTTTTGCTCAGAATTTGCGGAAAAAATAAAAGTAAATTTTGAGCCGTCCTGCAAAAACTCCCGTTTAACAGACTTTTCAAAGTCTGAAAACGCGGGATTATCGGACATTTCGTCCGCAAAAGATACGGAATTTAAAAGCGACGTTAAAGCCAGAACAAAAGTAAAAATGTATTTTTTCATTGCGGGAAAGAGGTTATAGATAAGATTTAAGAGACGCCAACAAGTTAAACTATTAAATAACAATTTGTCAATCATAGAATTGCAGGATTTGCCGCCGAAACAATAAAAATTGACTTTTTTCGGCATCTATTCGAGAATTTAAAGCCATTATGAAAAAAGAAGAATTTAAAAAGGCATTTGAAGAAAAACGCCAAATGGTTGAAGACGCCATAGAAAAATATCTCCCGCCATCGGACGCGCGCCCGTCGCTCATACATCAGGCAATGCGCTACTCCATGAAAGTCGGCGGCAAACGCCTGCGCCCAATCTTGCTTTTGGCGTCTTACGAACTCCTGCCGTCGTCATTAGACCCGCTTCCAGCGTGCGTCGCAATCGAGAGCATGCACACCTATTCGCTAATCCATGACGACCTTCCCGCAATGGACAATTCCGACTTGAGAAGGGGAAAGCCCACCTGCCACAAGCAGTTTGACGAAGCAATTGCACTCCTTGCGGGAGACGCTCTTTTGACATTCTCGCTCTGGTTCTTGGCAGAATCTTACAAGGATAGCCCCAAAGTTGCGGCAAACTTGGTGCGCGACCTCGGAGAAGCGGGCGGCAGTTTCAAGATGATTGGCGGGCAAGTCGAAGACGTGCTCGGAGAGCGCGACGGCAAAATGACGCCTGAAAAGCTAAACTTCATCCACGAAAACAAAACAGCAGCTCTCATTACGGCGGCTATCACGATGGGCATACGCCTTGCGGATTCGTCGGACGATGAAAAGTTCAAGCTCGCAAGGGAAATCGGCTACAACGTCGGCATGGCTTTCCAGGTAATCGACGACATTTTGGACGCGACAAGCGACACCGAAACCATGGGCAAAACCGTGCGTCTCGACGCGGCTGACGGAAAGCTCACATATGTCAACCTGTACGGCATTGAAAAATCGCGCGAGATTGCGGCGGATTTCTCAAACAAGGCGATAGAAGCCTGCAAAAAGCTTACGGGAAAAGACGAAAGCTTCTTGAAGGACTTGATTTTATATATGCAAAACCGCATCAACTAAAAGGGAAATTATGGTAGTAGAACCCAAAGTGAAAGGTTTTTTGTGCATCACTTCGCATCCGAAGGGCTGCACAAAAAACGTTGAAAATCAAATCGAATATGTAAAGCAAAAAGGCGCAATGAAAAACGGCTGCAAAACAGCCTTAATCATAGGCGCATCAACAGGATACGGGCTGGCAAGTCGCATATGCGCGGCGTTCGGCTGCAATGCAGACACAATAGGTGTTTTCTTTGAACGCCCCGCCGATCCCGAAAGAGGCAGAACCGCAAGCGCAGGCTGGTACAACACTGTTGCGTTTACCAAAAAAGCCGAAGAAGCAGGTCTTTATGCCGCCAACATAAACGGCGACGCCTTTTCCGACGAAATCAAGCAAAAGACGATTGAAGCCATAAAAAATTCGCCCTCCGGCAAGGTCGATTTAATCGTCTATTCTCTCGCTTCCCCCCGCCGCACAGATCCCAAAACGGGCGAAACATACAAGAGCGTACTAAAAGCGGTCGGAGAACCCGCGCGCAACAAATCTCTTGATACCGACAAGGGGCAGATTGTGGAAGTGACCGTTCCCGTTGCAACGGAAAAGGAAATTTCAGACACCATAAAAGTAATGGGCGGCGAAGACTGGGAGCTTTGGATTAAAGCCCTCGACGAAGCCGGCGTGATTGCGGAAGGCTGCACGTCGCTTGCCTACACCTATATCGGGCCCAAGCTCACCTACCCGATTTACCGCGAAGGCACAATCGGGCAGGCAAAAAAAGATTTGGAAAAAGCCGCAGAACGAATAGACGCCACATTAAAAATCCATCGCGGAAAAGCTTTTATTTCAGCGAACAAGGCTCTTGTGACACAGGCAAGCTCGGCTATTCCCGTAGTTCCCTTATATATTTCAATACTTTACAAGGTAATGAAAGAAAAAGGCATACACGAAGGCTGTATCGAACAAATTGAGCGACTCTTTTCAACCCAGCTTTACAACGACAACTGCCTGAACTATCAGGACGACGGTCTTGTCCATATCGACGACCTTGAAATGCGCCAAGACGTTCAAGACGGCGTTTTCGGGCTTTGGGACAAAATCGAAACTTCCAATTTGAAAGAGCTTACGGATTTTGAAGGCTATCAAAAGGAATTTTTAAAGCTCTTCGGCTTCGGGCTTGAAGGGGTTGACTACAAAGAAGACGTTGAAATTTAAGAAAAAAAGAGAATGCCAAAAAGGGACGGTTCGCCGCCCCTTTTTTTTAGTGCTTTTCGACTTCCGTCATGCAGTTTATGGTGAGAATTTCACGCGAATGGAAAGGCTCTGAGCGCAATGAGCAATTATCCATTTGGCAATGCTTGCACTGCTCGGGTTTGCACGGGTCGAAATGGACCGAAAACAAAATCTTGTCCGAAAAATTTTCGCGCATGGCATCCTTCAATTTTTCATAGGCGCAATGCCCTTCCGAAATGTTGTAGTATCTCGGCAAAGTCAGGTCGCAATCCACATAGAAATAAGAGCCGTACTTTATTATTTTCAAATTGTGGATGTTTATCCAGTCGCTTTGCATATTACCATTTATCGCGCCAAGCATTTTTTCGAGAGACTCCCCGTCCGCCTTGTCGGTCAAGTTTGCGATTGTCTTTCTTAAAATGCCAAATCCCGCAAACAAAATCAAAAATCCGAAAACCGCCGCAAGAACACAGTCGAGCCACAAATAGCCCGTCAAGCGGACGGCGACAAGCCCCAAAACAAGCCCGATGGTCGAATAAGTGTCGCTTTTTAAGTGTTTGCCGCTTGCGACAAGGGCGATTGAATCGTGCTTGCGCCCCATGTTCACGCTGATATGCCCCATAATGAAATTGGCAAGCCCCGAAAGCGCAACAATGGCAATGCCCAAATCCAGACGGCTTATTGCCTGGGCGTTAAAAAACCTGCCCGCCGCCTCAAAAATAATAAGCCCGCCCGCGGCGATAATCATCATTGCCTCCAAGGAGGCGGAAAGAAGCTCGATTTTGCCGTGCCCGAAAGGATGGTCGCCGTCTTTTGGCATGCTTGCGCAATAAATGCAGTAAAGGCTCGCCAATCCCGCCAAAACATTCACAATGCTTTCCATTGCATCGGTAAATATGGCAACGGAATTTGTCAAAAAATACGCCGCAAATTTTGCGGCAAGCAAAACGGCTGAACCGCAAACTATCCACGACTGCGCGCGGAATTTCAACTTTGCCTCGTTTTCTGCGAAAGTATTTTTATCCATAACAAAACAAGAAAATCCCCTGTCTTGCATTTTGTAAAATCAAATTTTCGCCGCGCCGCAAAAAAAACGAAATCGCGCGCCCTACAAACTCCCCTGCAAAAAAACGGGCGTTCCCAAAAAGAACGCCCGCCTTAACCATTATAACATTGAATATGAAAAACAGTACGTTTACCCAAAAGATATATTAACGTATTGTATTTTCAATATCGGCAAAAAATTTTCCGCTTTAATTTTTTTCAAAAAAAAAACGCCGCAAGCAAAAATCGCGCCAAATAAGCGCAAATTGAATAAATTTTGCCATTATTTGCAACAACTTAAAAAAAACGAAGAATGCCCTCCTGCGTCTCAAAATTGCAAAAAAAAGGCTTTCCACCAAAAGGAAAGCCCGAGGAAAATTTATCTTAACGATTATTCGCCGTCGTCGCCGATTGCCTGTACAGGGCAGGAATCCTTGGCTTCGTTTGCCAAAGAAAGCTCTTCGTCGTTTTCAGGCTGGCGGGAAACAAACGCTCCGCCGTCGCCCATTGAGAAATTGTCGGGAGCAGTGCCGTTGCAAAGTCCGCATTCGATGCATTGTTTGTCGACATAGAATTTGCCGGGTACATTATTTTCGTTTTTGTCTGCTTTGTCTGCCATAGTTTTAACTTTTTGATTTTGTTGTTGAAAAATTCGATAGACCGCTATCGCTTAATTATCTTTATAGTCGTACAAAATCGCCTTTTCGTCAATCTTTTTTCAAGATATTTCCCAATTTTGCAATCTGCGCGCGCCGAAATTTTTATCTTGCAAAAAGATGGCGAATAACAAGCATATTTCATTGTCGGGAAGTGCGCATTCGCTTCTTAAAAAGAAGAGGAAAGTCCGGACACCACAGAGCGGAATTCCGATTGAAAAGTCGGGGAACGTTTTTGGGTTAAAAGCTTGAATAACGTTCACGGAAAGTGCCACAGAAAACAAACCGCCGAGAAATCGGCAAGGGTGAAAAGGCGGGGTAAGAGCCCACCGCGCCGCAAAGCAATTTGTGGCGGCACGGCAAACCCAATTCGGTGCAAGACAGCGTAAGAAGAAGGACTGCTCGTCCGCTAATCTTCGGGTATGTCGCACTCCTTGCGGAGACGCCTCGGCGTAGATAAATGAATGCTATGGCGCAAAGAAACGCCTTTGCGCCGAAACAGAATTCGGCTTACAGCTTCCCGACGCAAACTTTTAAAACAAAACAGATTATGAAGAAATTTCTACTGCCAATGGCATTTGCAGCAATCTGCGCGTCGTTAAACGCGCAGGAAACAGTGGCCTGCCTCGGCAAAATCACGGCGTCTGAAACCATCGCCCGATTTGCCGCCCCCTCCCCGATGGGCTCTACTCCCATAGTTGAGCAAATATTCGTAAAAAAAGGCGATGAAGTCGCAAAGGGGCAGAAAATCGCGATATTAAAGGGAAGCGCAAAAGCGGAAGCGGCTCTTGAAAAATCAAAGGCAAACCTAACCGCCCTGAAATCTTCATGCGAAATTTCAATAGAGGAAATAAAAAACCAAATTGAAGAGCTTGCAGGAACTTACGAGCAAAACATTGACGTCCTCAAAAAAGACCCTCCGCGCGTCGAACGCGAAAAGATAAACTACGAGCAAAAGTCAATTCTCCGCAAGCTTAACCAGTCGAAAAACATGCTCGAACTCGTCAAGGCGGACGCGAAAAATAAAATCGCCCTTGCAGAAATTTCAGTTAAGGAAGCGCAGGCGGTTCTTGACGAATTTATTTTGGCAAGCCCGATTTCGGGCAAAATCGTCGAGATAAATTCAAAGCTCGGCGAAGTCGTGGGCGAAGGCGGAATTTGCGAAATTTCCGACACTTCCACAATGTTCGTCGAAGCCGAAGTATATGTCAGCGACATCTCGAAAGTGAAAACAGGCGACGAATGCGAATGCGTCCCCGAAGCACTGGGAAACGAGGTTTTAAAAGGCAGGGTTTTTGAAATATCCCCGTATGTCAAAAGCAACCGCCTTTTCAGCCAAGACCCCGCGGAATTTACCGACCGCAAAGTAATTTTCGTAAAAATCAAGCTGGATAATCCTGAAAAAGTTAAGAACTTGATAGGCTCGCTTGTCCGCGTCAAGATTTCGGCAAAGTAATGGGGCTTTTCAAGAAGATATTGGGACGCGCCATTCCGCTTGGAATTCCCCTTTCCTGGCTGCAACTTACGGGAGAGAAAAAGCGTTTTTACGTCGCGCTTGCGGGTATTACGTTTGCAGTTGCAATGATGCTGTTTCAGATGGGGCTCCGCGCCGCGCTTTTCAAACAGGTAATAGCCCCAATCGCATTGCTAAACGCCGACTTGGTGGTAGTCGGCAACCACTACGAATATTTCGGAGTTGGAAGAGGCTTTCCCGACATCCGCTTAGACCAATCTTACGCACTCGATTCAGTCGAGTACGCAACGCCGCTTAAACTCGGCACAATGTCGTTTAAAAATGTCGATACGGGACAGGAGCGGGACATTTTCGCAATAGCCTACGACCCGTCAAAAAAAACCTTCCTTCCAAAAGACATAAATAGCGGGAATGAAGCCCTCAAAAAACGCGGCTCAATTTTATTCGACAAGCTCTCCCGTGAGCAATACGGCGAAGTCGAACGGGCTTTCTTGAAAAATCCGCACCTTGAAACCGAAGTCGGCGGGAAACGCGTTAAAATAGAAGGGCTTGTTGAAATCGGGGCGACATTCGCGGCAGACGGCAACGTCCTCATGAGCATTCAAACATTCGATGGAATGTGGAGCGCGCCAAAATGCGTGGTAAACGTTGGCGTCATAAAGCTAAAAGACGGCTTCGACGCCAAAGAGGAAGCGGGGAAGCTGAAAAAAATCCTGCCAAGCGACGTTTCGATAATGACAAAACAACAGTTTATCGACAAAGAGCGCGACTATTGGGACAAGCGCACGCCAATCGGCTTTGTGATCTCAGCCTCAATGGCGGTCGCAATCTTTGTGGGAGCCATAATAGTCTATCAAATTCTATATACCGACGTCACTGACCATCTCCCTGAATACGCAACATTGAAGGCAATAGGCTTTGACGACAAATTCTTTATAAGCGTCATTTTCCAGGAATCGCTTATACTCTCTGTTCTCGGATTTATCCCAGGTAGTGCAATCGCCGCCCTGCTCTACTACGCAACGCGAGAAATCGCAAATATGCCCACCTATCTGACTTTCACAAACCTTTCAATAGTATTTCTTCTAACAGTTTTTATGTGCGCTTCGGCAGGGCTTTTGGCAACCCGAAAACTGCGCGCGGCAAACCCCGCAGACATCTTTTGACATGAAAATAATGGCGGCTCTTTCAGGCGGAGTGGACTCCGCAGTGGCTGCCCTGCTTTTAAAACAGCAGGGCTACGACGTATGCGGCGCATACATGAAAACATGGATGAACGAGGACGCTTCAAGCTTTATGGGCGATTGCCCGTGGCATCAGGACATAATAGACGCGGAAGCGTGCGCGAAAAAAATCGGAATTGATTTTGAAGTAGTCGATTTCATAAAGGAATACCGCGAACAAATCGTGGAATATATGGTTGACGGCTACAAGCGTGGAATTACCCCCAACCCCGACGTTATGTGCAACCGCAGAATGAAGTTCGGCAAATTTCTCGACTTCGCAAAATCTCGCGGCTGCGATGTCGTGGCAACGGGGCACTACTGCGCTTCAACCGAAAATTTTGACGGCACAAAAGACCTCTTAATCGGGGCAGACCCAAGCAAAGACCAGTCGTACTTCCTCGCAATGATTACCCAAGCCCAGCTGCAATCGGCAAGCTTTCCCATCGGCTCTCTATTAAAAAGCGAAGTGAGGGAAATCGCAAAAATGAACGGACTGCCCAACTGCGACAAAAAAGACAGCCAGGGAATATGCTTCTTGGGCAAAATCAAAATTCAAGACTTTTTGCGCGAATTTATCGAAGAAAAACCAGGCGACATAATAAACGCACAAGGAAAAACAGTCGGAAGGCACAAGGGGCTTTTCAACTACACAATCGGACAGCGCAAGGGAATAGGAGTTCCATCAAACACCGACAACAAAAATTATGTCGTGGTCGCAAAAGATTTTGAAAACAACGTGCTCCGCATAGACTTCGATTCGCCGACCCAGCCCGACTTGTGGAAAACGGAAGTCGAAGTTGAAAACATAAACTGGATAAACAAGGAGCTTGCGGAAGAAACGGAAATCGAAACGCGCGTAAGATACCGCGACGGTCTTGTGAAAAGCAAATTCACGCCCCTTTCGGACGGGACTGCAAGAGTGGAATTTTCCGAACCGCAAAGGGCAATCGCAAGCGGACAAATTCTCGCGCTTTACCGCGGCAACACCCTCCTTGGCGGCGCAGTATATAAGTAGGCTATCTTCCGCTTTTAGTGCGATTGCAGTTTTTACACAACATTTGACAGTTTTCAGGAACTGTTTTTCCACCTTTACTCCAAGGAGTGATATGGTCGGCTTCCATATCCTTTATTTCAAAAGTTTTCTTGCAATGCGGGCAAACCCCGTTTTGGCGTTCATACGCGCTTCTTCTCATCGAATCGGAAAAAGCCCGAATATTCAAATGCTTCTCGTTTCCGTCCAAAAGATATTCGTAAATGCCTTTTTTGTTTGAAACATCATCGTCTTCCATAAGGGCTTTTACGCGCTCTTCAATTTTTGCGGCATTTAAATCAGCATATTTATATTTGTTGTATAAAAATCCCCATTCAATGCCTTTCATTTCCTTTCTATAATTATTGAAAATAATCTTTATCCAGCTAATGACGTTTTGAAAATATTGCCAAAGTTCGCCCGCATTTTCGTCATTTTGATGCAAAGACATATATTTATCTATGGAAATTTTTTCATCGCATATCCATTTGATTGCAGTTTCTAAAAAATCTTGGCGAATGGGAGATCCCTTTAAATAATCTTTACCCAAATTGTAAGCCGCGCAATTTGTCTTGCTGAAATACCGCTTGGCGTCCGTAAGCCAAATTCCTGTATGAACGGCATTTAGAATTTCCTGATTTGTCAGGACTTCTCCCGCAATATTTATGATTTTAAACCAGTCAATGACCTCTTCGTCAGTCCCTTCACAGATATATACCATCAATTTATAATTAAGTATTTTTTCTCTTCTGTCGTCTGTAAGGTTGTGAAAAGAAAGCTCATATCCGTCCCATTTTATAGAAAAATCATTTTCCACATATCGGCAAATGCTGATTGTGCGTTGCTGCCCGTCCAAGAGCTCAAAATTGCCGTCTTTGTTTTTAAACCAATACATTATGTTAAGAGGAAATCCCTTGCGAATGGTTTGTATTACCTCGTTGCGCTTTTGGTCGTTATAAACAAATTCGCGCTGATATGCAGGGCGTATATTCAACTTTCCTCCATATCCCCAAACGCCATCTTCCTGATTGTCAATATACCCTTCAACCAAGTCCCTTACCAAAATTTCTTTAAGCTCTATTTTCATTTTTTACGTCTCCTAATCAAAATTCTAAAATATGGGTATTTACCATTTATTGATAAATCCTTATCATCATCTCCCTTGCGAAACTTGATAATTTCAAATTGGTCAGGATTGTACTTATCTAAAAATGTAATAGGAACTCCCATTACTCCGTCATAATCGCAAGGGATATTAGCTGTTTTTGAAACTTCTATTGCATCATAATTATCGTATTTGGGATATTCCTCTGATGTATAATTTTTATATAAAATAAGATTTTCATGGCGCTTTTTATAATCCAAATTTGTAAACCAACATTTATTTCCATTATTTACTGAATATTTTTTCCCATCATCGCCTAAAACAATTAATTTACCTTCATAATCATCTGGAACTAAAAAAGTTTTTACTTTTGGATTTATTCCAAGCCATATTTTATTTTCTTTTATGTTTTTAAAAATATCCTTATAGGTAATTGCATTTTTATCTCCAATTATTAAAAACTTTTTGCCGTACTCCATAAGTTGCGCAACATATTCCCTGAAAAGCGAAAATGGGGGATTTGTAACAACAATGTCTGCCTGCTTTAAAAGCTCTATACATTCATCGCTTCTGAAATCTCCGTCTCCATTAAATTCCCTTATTCCGATTTCATTGGCATCGGGAACTCTATTGCCGTTTTTATCGCCATTATATTCAAGCCATATCGCCTTTTCAACATTGTGTTTGGAAAACCAGTCTGCATCTTGATTTTTATAGCAAGTCGAAATCAGTTTTTTTAAACCGAGATACTCAAAGTTGTAGCTAAAATATTTAAAAAAGTTGCTTACGCGCGGGTCGTCGCAATTACACAAAACAGTTTTGCCATTAAAATGGTTTTTATAATGTTTCAGCTCCTTTTCAATATCTGAAAGTTGCGTATAAAATTCATCTTTCTTTTGTTTTTTTGCGGAATGTAAAGTTTGGTTTGCCATAAAAAGCGCAAACTTTAACCATTCTTGCTTCCATTTTAGATATTATCCCCAATCGTCAAAAAATAGGAACAGTTTTTTAAACACACCCAAACCAAATTTTAACCTACAACATCATGTCAAGAAAACATTGAAAAAAACACCACTTTAACCTATTGCATTCATTATATTAAAAAATGTTTAAAAAACTGTTCCTATTTTTGTACAATATCATAAAATAATGTAAAGAAAAAAAATCAACATGAAGACATACGCCTACATAAGAGTAAGCTGCGATAAGCAGTCAACTAAAACCCAAAAATACGAAATAACAAAATATGCCAAAGATAAAAATATTATAATCGACAAGTGGATAGAAGAAACCATTAGCGGGACAAAAAAAGTTGAAGACCGCAAACTTGGAAATCTATTAAAAAAAATGGATAAAGGCGACACCTTGATAATTTCGGAAATGTCAAGGCTTAGCCGCAACTTAATGGGAATTATGGCAATATTAAATTCGTCAATTGAAAAACGAACAAACATTATCGCAATAAAAGAAAACTTCCATTTAAGCGACAACATAAATTCAAAAGTGCTTGCTTTTGCCTTTGCCCTTTCGGCGGAAATAGAGCGCAACTTAATTTCTCTGCGCACAAAAGAAGCCATCGCGAGAAAGAAAGCGGAAGGATGCAAAATAGGACGCCCAAAAGGCGGGCGGTTTTCTAAATTAATAAAAAACATCAATGAAATAAAACAGCTTATCAGCGAAGGCTGTTCCAAAAGAAAAATCAAAGATATGTTCGGGGTGAGCCGCTCAACCTTATACAACTTTTTAAAAGAACAAATCCAAAACTAAGCCGCCTTACAGCTCAAAGTCTTTGGGGGCGATGAGGACGACAAATTCGCCTTTGGTGTTTGATTTTGAAAGCTCCTCTTTTACTTGCGCAACCGTTCCCGTGAAAAATCTTTCGTGCAGTTTCGTGATTTCCTTTGCGACGCAAATTATGCGATCTCTTCCCAATGTTTCGAGGGCGTCGTCCACGAATTTTTCAATGCGGTGGGTCGATTCGTAAAAGCAAAGAGTATAGTCGAAATCCCTGTATTTCTCGAAAAACGCCTTGCGCGCCGCGCTTTTTGCGGGGAGGAAGCCTACAAACAAAAATCCGTTTGTGGGAAGCCCCGAAGCCGCAAGCGCGGCAGTGAATGCGGAAGCCCCCGGAACGGGAACAATATCTATGCCCTCTTTTCTGCAAAGGCGCACAATTCTAAACCCGGGGTCTGAAATGCAAGGCATTCCCGCGTCGGAAATCAGCGCGACTTTTTCGCCAGACTTCAACCTCTCCAAAAGTTCCGGAGCAACCCTCTGTTCGCGGCTGTCTTCATAAACTACCATTTTCTTTTCAATGCCGTGCTTTTTAAGTATGGTGGAGGCGTTTCTGGTGTCTTCGCAGGCAAGCAAATCGCAGTTTCTCAAAGTTTCGACGGCGCGCTCTGAAATATCGCCAAGATTTCCGATTGGAGTCGCGACCAAATAAAGTTTTCCTTCGCTCATAAGTCTTTTACGGGGTTAAATTTTCGAGTTTTTGTCTTTAAGATTTCCTTTACAAAAGCGAAATTTTCGCCGTCAAACGCCCCATGCTCCAATAAATCCAAAAGCGGCGTTATGACAAAATCGCGCTCTTTCCAGCGCGGATGCGGAATTTCAAGGCGCGGTGTTTTAATTTGCAAATTTTCAAAAAAAACGATGTCTATATCGAGTGTACGCGGCGCGTTTTTAAAGCTCCTCACTCGCCCGAATTTTTCCTCTGTTTCATTGCACTTTTCAAGGAGGGTTTCGGGCGAAATTTCCGCCTGACAAGAAATCGCCATATTGAAAAAATCGCCCTGGTTTTCGTAGCCGACAGGCGGAGTTTCGTATATTTTTGAAAGCATTTTGACTTCGCAAAATTCGCCGATGGATACTACGGCTTCTTTTAAAGTGCGCCCCCTTTCTCCCAAATTGGAGCCCAATGCCAAAACAAAGCCGTCCACTATGCGTAATCCTCGCGCTTGCGTTTTATTTTTACGGAAATTTCGTCCAGCACGTTTTCAAGATTGCGCTTGACAACCTTGACTTCGATTTTCTTTGCGACTGGAAATCTGAAAAGCACCCTTTCTGCGATTTTGTCAGCAAGCTTTTCGATGAGCCTTACGCTTTCGCCCATAATGACGCCCTCTGCGATTGCGATTGCCGCGGGATAGTCAACCGTGTCTTCCAAAGCGTCCGATTTTGCGGATTTTCGCGTATCAAGATGGATTTTCATCGAAACCCAAAATTCGCAGGGATATTCCAATTCGTGCGCGAAACAGCCGTGTTTTCCCTTTAACTTAATGTTTTTTAAAATCAGTTTGTCCATAAAATTACCATTCGTTTTGCAAGTTAAGCTCGCCGATTCCCCTTGCGAAAAGCTTGTGCTTTCCGACTTCGTGGGTTCTGAAAATATCCGCCGACCCGCGCGCCATCGAGTAGCAGTTGAAAGCGAGCGTCCCGTCTTCAAAATTCTCGCCGAAGACATTTTTTACCATTCTCTTGCGCGAAAGCCCCAAGAGCAGAGGAAAGCCGAATTTGCGAAGCGCGCCGTAGTTTTTCAAAAGCTCCAAATTCTGTTCCGAAGTTTTTGCAAAGCCAATGCCGCCGTCCAAAATTATGTTTTTGTATGGCACTCCGCATGCGCGGGCGTTTTCCAAAATTTTTTCAAAATCGGCAAAAATTTCCGCCTTTAAATTTTTAATCGGCTCGGCGTAATCGGGGCGGTTGTGCATTAAAATTATCGGGCAGGAATAGTCGCTTGCAACGTCGCAAGTGGAAAATCTTTCGCCGCCGAAATACGCGCCCCACATTCCGCCCCAAACGTCGTTTATTATGTTTGCGCCAAGCTCCAAGGCTCTTTTTGCGACTTCCCCCTTGTAGGTATCGACGGAAATTTTGATTTTCGGGAACGATTTTCTGATTTGACTAAGCGGCTCTTCAAGCCTTGAAAGCTCCTCTTCCGCCGTAATTTCAACAGAGCCGGGGCGGGTCGATTCCGCGCCGACATCAACAATGTCAACGCCCTCTGAAACCATTTCTTCAACGCGCTTTAAGGCGTTTTCGACTGAATTGAATTTGCCTCCGTCCGAAAACGAGTCGGGGGTCAAATTTAAAATTCCCATTATCTGTAAATTTTTATTTTGCATTTCTAAGTTTCAATATAAATTCGTCAAAATCACCTGTTTTAAATTCGCGCTTCAAGCCTTCAAGCAAGTCGGCGGCGGCAGAAAAATCCCCCGATGCAATGGCTACATTTGCAAGCCCCGCAACGGCTTGCCTCCTGTACTTGGATTTTGCCGCGCCATAAAAAGTGCGCGCAGATTCAAGATTGCCCTCCGCAAGCGCGATGTCGGCAAGTTTCAGGCAGACAAACGGATTTAGAGGATTTTTTGCGTGCGATTTTTCAAAAAATTCCTTTGCGCTTTCGCCCTTTGCCTCAGACAAAATACCCATTATTTCAAAATATCGCCATGAAGACTTGCCAATATTTAACGCGATTTTTTCCGCCTCTTCGACATGGTTTGAAAGAGCGAAAAACCGCGCGATTTCATAGGCTTTTTCTTCGGGAATTTTTGCGCTTGAATACGCCGCAGCCGCAGGGGATAACATATTTAAATCGGCATATATGTCCCCGAGCAAAACAGAGTCTTTTTCTTCAGAAAGCGACAGGGATTTCATAGCTTCAACCGCCGCGCAAGCCCCGAATTTATCGCCGTTTTTAAGGCGCAAAAATGCGAGCATTCGCCAAATGTCTGCATCTGTTTTGGTTATTTTTAAAATATCGTTTAGCGTGTTTTCAAGACGGGCATAGTCGCCGATTTCGCTTAAACACCTCGCCTTAGATTTTAGAATCTTCAAATCCTTTGGGGCAAACAAAAGCGCGTTTTCAAAGCAAAGCAAAGCCTGCGAATAATTTTCAAGCGAGAAATGGCAGTAGCCGAGAGATGCGCATATTTTTTGGAAGTCGGCATTTGAAAGGCTTAGCGCAACGCCAAATTCTTTAATTGCGCCTTCAAAATCATTTTCCTCCAAAAGCAAATAGGCCAAGTTGCGGTGCGCCATGTAAAAATTCGGCATTTTCTTTATCGACGCAAAAAACAACTCTTTTGCCCTTGATTTTTCTGAAATTTGACAAGCCGCATTGGCAGCGTTAAATAACAGCGGAGCCCCCGCGCGCTCGTCGCTTAAAGCGTCAAAAATGACTTGCGCCCTCTGAGACAAATCTTCAATGGAAGCCGCCCTTTTCAATACGCCCGCTTCAAATTTGTTGGCGGCAGGCTCAATCTCCGCCGCGTTCAACTCAAATGCCGCGAAGAAAAAAAGTAAAAATAAAAGAGGTGCAAAAATTCTCATTTCTTGTTGATTTTAAATGTGATTGGCAAAATAAAACGCGCCCTTGCAGGCTTGCCGTTGCGGGTCGGCGCGTCGTATAAAAGGCTCTTTAAGGATTTCTTTGCGGAAACCAAAAACTCTTCGTGCGTGAAGCTTTCGACGCCTTCAAGCTCGACGCCACCGTCCTCGTTTATCTGCACCATAAGGCGGACTTCACCCTCGATGCCCTGCTCAAAAAGCTTGCGCGGATACTGCAACGCCCCGCGCTTTCTGCACCGCGGAGTAAAATCAAGCTCGGAAATTTCAAACGCCTCGACGCCGAAATTTGAAGCGTCCCAAGCGGCACGCTCTCCATCAAATTCGGATAATCCGAAAAGAGACGCATCGCCCGCCCCCTCAACCGCAAACTTTGCAAAATCTGACGCGGGAATTTCAACTTTGATTTTTTCAGCGGAAAGTGGCAAGTTTGAAACCCGCATTTCTTTAAGCGAATTTTTGTCATGGGCAATTTCAGCTTTCTTTGGCAGCAATTCAACGAACGTCCTTTTAGAGGTTTTTACAGGCTCGCAGGCGTCCCTCAAAGAAAGGCATCGCGAAAAAGGAAAAACCAAAAACATCAAAACGCCTAAAAAAACCGCACAAGTCAAACTTGCGGCGTGCAGGCACAAAGGATTTGAATTGCGAAACTGCGCGCTCATAATCCGCCCTCCCTTGTCTTGTCGCTTGCAATGAAAACTTTTTCTATCCCCGCGCGCGAACATGCGTCCATGATTTCCACTATCGTCGAGATTTTAACGCTCGCGTCTGAATCTATAACGGCATTTTTTTCGCCGCGCAAAGACGCTATCTTTTCGAGGGAATCAATGCTTACGTATGCCCCCGCAACGCTTATTCTGCCGTTTTTTTCTACAAAAATGTTTAACGCCTTTTCAGGAGATTGCGAAGCCGTTTCCGACTTCGGGCGGTCTATTTCAAGAGCCGACTTTTCCGCAAATGCCATCGTGACCACAAAAAAGATGAGCAGTATGAACATCACGTCGATAAGAGGCGAAATGTTGATTTCCGAAGACGAGTCGGGATTTTCAAAAGAGGGTTTGCGCAAGCTCATTTTTCTTCTTCCCCCAAAATCAGGCAGGACTCGCACCTGCTTAAATTAACAAGAATTTTCTGCCTCAACATCGAGCATAACATGGCAATAATAATGGCGGGCAAAGCAATTGAAAGCCCGCACTGGGTAGTAATCAATGCGCGTGAAACACCCTCCGCGACCCCGCTCGAAGAGCCGCCGATTTCGGAAAGCGCAAACGCCATTCCCGACACCGTGCCAAGAAGCCCCAAAAGCGGCGCGATTGCGGCAAGAATTTTTATCATCGCCAAAGAGCGCGATACAGGCGGCATGATTTCGCGCCTTACCGCATCAAAGCGCGCCTTTATCATATCCCTGCCGCCGAGCGCATCTTCAAGAGTTTCAGCGTTAAAAAAAGCGCACAAATTCCGCTTTACCAAATCCGAATTTCTGCACGCCGCGTAGAATTTAAGAAGCTTGAATAAGAGCATGAACGCCGCGTAATAAAGATACGCCGCAAGCATAAAAAGCGGAAGCATCAAAACCCCGCCGCTTTTTACATACAATGCCGCCTCTTTAAAAAAACCGTCCATCTTACTTGCAATTTTTCGATATGTATTCCGACGCCGCTTTCTCCATGTCTGACAAAATCGCCTTGCCCCTGCGCGACAAAACGGCATGCAAAACAAAAGACGGGATTGCAACCATCAAGCCGAACTCCGTCGTAATGAGCGCTTCGCTTATGCCGCCGGACATAAGCTGCGGATTTCCCGCGCCGTAAACCGACAAGTCCCCGAATGTTTTTATTATGCCCGTCACAGTTCCCAAAAGCCCCAAAAGCGGAGATATTGCCGCCGAAACCGCGACAACCCCAAGCCCCGAAAAGAGCTTTTCTCCGCAGGAAAGCATTTGCTCGTACGCAATTTCCTCTGTAAGGCTCTTTGAAATTCCGCGGTTTTCCAAAAATTTTTTGAGCATCGCAGAATGCGGCTTGGGGGCGTTTTCCGCAAGCTTCACCGCGCCCGCCTCGTCGCCCTTTTCAAGAAGCGAACTTATTTTTGCGACGCATTCGGGGCTTATCCTGCCCATCGAAAGCGATGTGAAAGCCTTAAAAATCGAAACCAAAAACGCCATCGCGCCAAATGCCAAAATCGGATAAATCCACACGCCGCCCGCCTCGATTTTCTGCTTGAACGTGCGCGTTTTAACAAGCGGAATTTTGCCCAAAGACGTGTCAAGTTTCGCGCTAAAACGCCCGCCGCTTTCAAGCGATTTCAAGAAGTCTTCCCCATTCTGCCCGACAATGGCATAATCCAAAATTTTTGCGGAAAATATTTCCGCGTCGGCCTTTTCAAGCAATTCGGAAATTTGCGACAAAACACCGTCAAAATCGCGCGCAGGCATGATTTTTTGGGAATTTAAAGATGCTGCAAGCTCCTGAACCGCGCTTCTTAGCCCGTCATACATGGAAGTCTTTGCGGCAAGATTTTTCAACGCCAAATCGTAATTTACGGAATTTTCGCGAATTGATTTAAGCTTGGCTTCGAGCGACTTCGTCTCTTCTTCCGCCTTTAAGATTTTTTCGTTTAACTTGGCGCGTTCATCTGCTATTTGAGAGAGGGTTTGCCCGTAAGTTTTCAATAAATCCGAACATTGAACCTCCATATTTTGCAAAGCGTCGGCAAATGCAAAACAGTTTAAAAGGCAGAAAAAAATCATAGCAGAAATTCTCTTCATTTCCCCTTCCTTTCAACTGAAATAGAAATGATTTTATGCGCCGACCTGCCGTTTAAGATGTCGATGATTTCCGAAACTTCGGCGCATTCCGATTTTTTTAGCGCGGCGCAAATGCCGATAAAAACGGCTTCTTCGCCGTCAATCTCCCTCGCGCTCAATTCCCTTGAAGATTTTAGCGCAAAAATTCTCGCTTCGATAGCGGCTTCGGCAAACGAATAAACGTCTTTGAAAGTCCCACCAGATTCAGGCGCGCCCTTCAATACATAGAAAGCGGGCAATTTCTGCGATTTTTCCCAAAAGCTTTTTGTAAAATCAGTCAAAGATTTTTCCAAATCAATTTCAAATTTTTTGAATTTTTCAATAGACGCCAAAATTTCTGAAGCCGCCGCCTGCGATTTTTCGCTTTCCGCCTTCGCTTCCGCGATATCATGTTTTATGCGGGCATTCAATGACCGCCGCGCGGCAAGCCTCGCTTCCAGTTCGCTTTTTTCCGCAATCCACGCCTCGTTTGCCTCGGCGATTTTTTTCAAAATATCGACTTTTTGCGCAGACTTTTCCATCAGGTCCTGCGCGGAAAAATCCGCATAAGCAAAAACCTGCAAAAACGCAGCGGCAAACATCAAAAGTTTTTTTATCTTCATAATGAAATTAAATTCTTCGCATTAAAAGCTGGGACGGCTTGCCTTTGGAATTTTTGCCAAGCCTTTTCAAGACCTCAAAAGCCGAAGTTTCGGGAGGCTCAAATTCTGCGGGAGCTTCGAGCATAACCAGAGTTTCGGGAGAGGAAAAGCGCAACAAAAGGGCGAAAATTTCATCCGATTTTTTTTGAAGCAAAGGATACGGAGCATCCGCAAAAATCAAATCAAACGGCTCTTCAAAAGATTCCGGTTTCAAATTGAAACAGTCAGCCGAAACTATCCGCGCCTCGATTTCTCCCATGGATTTTTTAATTGCAGAAACGTTTTCTTTAAGACAAACCGCCGCCTGTCTTGAATTTTCCACAAAAACCGCGCTTCTTGCCCCCCTGCTCAGAGCCTCCAAGCCGTAAGACCCCGTTCCCGCAAAGAGGTCTAAAACTTTCGCGCCGCTTACGAAGTCTGAAATCGAAGAAAACACGGCCTGACGCGCCGCGTCGGTTGCGGGGCGCGTGGCGTCGCCTTTCGGAGACTTTAAAATAATTCCTCTTGCCTTTCCCGATGTAATTCTCATTTTTTTATTTGATAAAATTATGAAAAATTTAAAGGCTTTGTCAATCGCTCTATCAATTCTGCTCGGCTTTTTTGCGCAACTCTCACGGGCGGAAGAATGCCCTGCGCGCAAGAGTTCGATATACTTTATCGCCGAAAACGACATCGGATTTTCAGACCGCTACTATACAAACGGCTTGAAACTCACCTATCTGTCGCCGTCGGACGACTGGCTTTTAAATAAACTGCAATTCAAATTTTTGAGGCTTTTAAATTCGGATAAATCCACCCAGACAACCCAAAGCTTGTCGCTCGGGCAGGACATGTATGTAAGCTACGACATAGATGACACAAATCCCCCCATGACAGACCGACCATACGCGGGCTGGCTCTACATCACGGACGGGACGCACATCGCGACAAAAAACACCTTAGACAGTTTCGCCATAACAATCGGGGTGGTCGGTGAAATTTCAGGTGCGGAATACACCCAAAAAAGATACCACGAATTTATAAATGTGGATAGACCCATGGGCTGGGATACCCAGCTAAAAAACGAGCCTGCCTTCACGATATCCCTAAACCACTCGGAACGCGTGTTTGAGCATTCGCTTTCCGACAATTTCCGCACTGACTTTATCTGTTCGGCAGGCGCAAACCTTGGGACGGTATCGACGGAGGGAATTGTAAAGGGGCTGTGGCGTTTCGGATTTAACATGCCCTACTCTTTCGACGCCGCAAGAATTGAATTTTCAAGCTCCCAACAAGTGGAATACGCCATGCAAAACCGCCCCGACTGGCATGCGTACATATACGCGGGATTTGTAGGCAAAGCGGTCGGCTACAATATGTTCTTAGACGGCAACGTACTTAGAAAATACGATAGAAGCGTCGATAAGGAATGGCTTGTCGGTGAGCTTAACTTTGGCGCAAGTTTAAGATACAAAGATTTTTATGTATCCTACTCTTGGTGCGTGCGCTCCAAGGAATACAAAACCCAGCGCGGCGGAGTCCAATATTTTTCAACCATTATGATTGGCGGGACTTTCTAATATTACTGTTCTAATAAAATTTCTTGATAAAAATTTCAAAAATATTTTAATAGCCTCCATTAGTACGCTAAATAACAGTTTTCAAACGGAGGAAATTTAAGTATTTATGAAATTAAGAAACGTAATCACACTTGCCTTGGCGTTCGCAAACACCGCGCTCTTGGCATACACAAACAACTTAGTCGGCGAATATTCCGACGTTATTAAAGCCGACAAAGGTCCTTTCAAGGACAACCCCGAACTCTGCTTCCGCGTCCATAAAGAAGGCGGCGACTACAAAGTTGATATAGTCCGCGACCTGTGGAGAAGATGCAAAACCTACGCGCAATTTTCAGCAAAAGAGCAAAACGGCGAAATCGTCTTTGAAAACTTGCAACTTCCGTACCTGCAAGGCCCAAGAGCCTCTCTCACGGGCAAAATAACAAAAGACAAGGTTGAAGGCACTTACTATTTCAAGCAAAAGGAAAACGGCGTTGAAAAGGAATACACTTTCCCGTTTGAAGTAAAACGTATTGAAAGGGAATCCCCAACGCTAAACATGAAGCCGCCAAAAGGAGCGGCGGTCCTTTTCAACGGCTCAAATTTCTCGGAATGGAAGGCATGCAACAACAAACCAATCGCATGGAAGCTCGATAAGAAAGAAAAATCCATGATGGGCGCGCGCGACGCAAACAATCAGTCAAGCGACATCGAAACCAAGCGCAAATTCAAAAACTGCCGTCTCCACATTGAATTTATGACGCCCGACCAGTCCGAAAGAGGCTATATGGGACAACAGAGAGGAAATTCAGGCGTATTCTTCGGCAGATTTGAAGTCCAAATCCTCGACTCTTTCGGCGCGAACGGCGAATGGGACGAATGCGGCGCGCTCTACCGCTTTATGCCCCCGCAATTCAACGCCAGCCTTCCCCCCGAAAGATGGCAGACATACGACATCGTATTCTACGGGGCGAAAGACAAAAACGGGAAGCTCGAACGCAATCCGCGCATCACGGTTTACCATAACGGCATGAAAATCCATAACGACGTGGAAATCTGGGAAGGCACTGATTATAACTCCTGCTGGAAATCACTGAAAAACCTGCGCGAACACTCATTCCCGATTAAGCTCCAATGGCACAACGAACCCGTGAAGTTCCGCAATATCTGGATTGAAGAAATCAAGGATGAAGACGTGGCAATCATTCCCGAAATAATCACGAAAAAGAATTTCCGCGAGTAGCTCCGGACAAAAAAATAGCAAAACCTCAAAAAACCGCGCAAATTAGCGCGTTTTTTTTGTTTCCCCGCAAATTTTACGCCCCAAACTGCGTTGTTTTTTCTTAAATTTTCGCCAACGAGAATATTATTTAAAACATTTTGACTTGAAGAAATCACCAATAATTTTTTATAATTCGTAGTTAAGTGTAATTATATGGCGGATAAAAAAGGAAAAATTTATGAAGATAAAATCAATTTTGGCGATTGCGGCAATGTTTTCAACGGGCGCACTTTTAGCTTACACTAACGATCTCGTAGGCGAATATTGTGGCGAAATAAAGGCTCAAAGGGGACCGTTCAATGTGAACCCCGAGCTGTGTTTTAGAGTGCATAAAGAAGGCGATAACTACAAGGTTGAAATCATGCGCGACTTGTGGCGCAGATGTAAAACTTACGCAAGTTTCAACACCAAAGAGCAAGACGGTGAAATTATCATTCAAAATTGCCGCCTATCATATCTTTTGGGTCCACAGGTTACGCTCAACGGCAAAATCACAAAAGACAAGGTTGAAGGCACTTACTATTTCAAGCAGAACGAAAACGGTGTCGAAAAAGAATATACATTCCCCTTTGAAGTAAAGCGCATCGAAAGGCAATCCCCCACCTTGAACATGAAAGCCCCCAAAGGCGCAACGGTTCTTTTCAACGGCTCAAATTTCTCGGAATGGAAGGCATGCAACAACAAACCAATCGCATGGAAGCTCGATAAGAAAGAAAAATCCATGATGGGCGCGCGCGACGCAAACAATCAGTCAAGCGACATCGAAACCAAGCGCAAATTCAAAAACTGCCGCCTCCACATGGAATTTATGATACCCGACCAGTCTGAAAGAGAAATTGCGCCGGGGCGCGGCAATTCTGGATTGTTCTTAGGCAGGTTTGAAGTGCAAATTATCGATTCTTTCGGACTAGACGGCAAGTGGGACGAATGCGGCTCGCTCTACCGCTTTTTTCCGCCGCAAATAAACGCTTGCCTTCCCCCCGAAAGATGGCAAACATACGATGTAATTTTCTACGGCGCAAAGGAAAAAAACGGCAGGCTCGAACGCTACCCACGTATAACAGTCTACCATAACGGCATTAGAATCCATAACGATATTGAAATTTGGGAAGGCACAGAATATTTTTCGAGAGATAAAGATTTAAAAAACCTGCGCGAACAACCCGTCCCGATTAAATTGCAGTGGCACGGCGACCCCGTAAAATTCCGCAACATCTGGGTTGAAGAAATCAAGGATGAAGACGTGGCAATCATTCCCGAAATAATCACGAAAAAGAATTTCCGCGAGTAAGAAATTAAAATCTTTTTTGTTTTGCGGGCGCATGTTTTTTTGCGCCCTTTTTTATTTTCCGCCCTCCCATATCTTTTTTATGCAAGACTGCAAATTAAGAGTATGCGAAATGCCTTCTTGCGGCGGAACGCTGCGAACTGTTATCTTTCCGCGCTGAGACTTTTTCAAAGTCAAAATACGCGTTGCGGGCATTTGAAGATGTCCGTTTTTATCGGTTTTCTTAATCCATTCATAAGCGTATTTAAGCCAGCGTTCCCTCTCTTTTTGGGGCTGCAAATAAAGCCATGTTATTTCGTCGTACCCCCAAATGAAATGGTCGCTTAAATCCGCCTTTCCCGCATGGTTTGATATTCCGAAATTATCGAATTCGACAAGATAAGGCAGGCTGTCGCAGCTCCATCCGTTAGGGGTTTTGCAGCCCGCGCTTCTTTTGTAAATCGAATCAGTATGCCCGACTTCCAAAATTCCTTTCATCTTTTCAGGCTCGTCCAAACAGTCTTCCTTTATGCGAAGCGGAAACGAATTGAAGTCGAGCAAACTTTCGCCCTTGTAAAGCATTGAGCCGTCGGGCGTGTGGGCGTCAAATATGATTTTGTTGCGGCGCGCATGGCGGTCGGCAAATTTTCGCAGGAACTTTATGAAGTCAGCCCAAACCTCCATTTCAGGGTCATTTGCCCCCATTAGCTTGACTTGCCCCAAGTGGATAGCCTCAACGCCGATTTTAACATAAGAGCCGACAAGATACAAAAACCAAAGCTTGGTTTCAAGTCGGGTGATGTCGGGAACACTTCCGCCGCGCCCCCAATGGTTTCGGTAAAGCCCGTTTTCATAAAGCATATTTTCGTATGAGAAGTTGCGCTTTTCAACTGCTAAAGACATTTCCTCAAATACCCATGCGGGAATAGCAACTTTTTCCACCGTCGGATACACCGCCTCAAACACCGCACCCTGAACAATGATTTCTTCGTCAACCAAATGCAGTTTTTCGATTAAATTTTTCGCATAAGAAAAAAATTCGGGATTGTTCAAGGCGTCCTCGCCGCCCCACCTGTAAACGGCCCTTCCCACAAACTTCGCACCAACGTCCCTAACAAATTCAATGTCAAGCTCCTTGCGCGGATAATCGCCCTCCGTCGAAAACTTCGGCATGTTTGCAAAATCCATCAGAGTTATCGACCTTTCCAAATAGTTTTCAAGCACCTCCCTCGAAATCGAGCCGCTAAATTTGTAGTCTTTCGCAAGCGCAAAACCCGCAAAGATTTGAAAAACCGAAACGAAAAGCAATAAATAATATTTCATGGGCACCATATGTATATTTTCAACATCAAAAAAATTTTTCAAGCAAAAAACCACCATACAAAAATGTTGACCACCCCGCAAAACAAACAATTATTTTTAAATAAAAAAGCACGCTCATTTTCCTACAATCCATAACAACCGCAGCCCATGAAATTTTGCGATTTTATTTCTCGGCACATCGCCCTAATCGTCTTTGGCGCGGCAATATGCGCCCTGTATTTCCCAAAAACTTTCTTGTGGATGGACGGCTCGCTTGTGCCGCCGCTTTTGATGCTCATAATGTTCGCAATGGGGCTGAACATGAATGCGCGCGATTTCAAAGAAGTTCTGGTTCATCCCAAAGATGTCTTAATAGGATGCGCCGCGCAATTTACGCTAATGCCGCTGATTGCGTACGCCCTCTCAAAGATTTTTGCTCTCGACCCCGCGCTTGCGGCAGGCGTGATTTTGGTCGGCGCATGCCCCGGCGGAACGGCAAGCAACGTCATAACTTTTATCGCGAAAGGCGATGTCGCCTTGTCTATCGGAATGACAGCCGTAAACACCCTGCTTGCGCCCGTCATTACTCCGTTTATAGTATATCTTTGCCTGCGTAAAAATGTAGAAGTTGACGCGCTAAAAATGGCGTGGTCTATATTTGAAGTAGTGATAATCCCAATCGCGTTCGGGCTTGCAATCAAAAGAATTTTTAAAGACAAGCTGAATACGCTCGCAAAAATATCGCCAAGCATGGCAGTTGCGGCAATCGCGCTAATCGTGGGCTGTATTGTCTCCCATAATTCGCAAAACATATTTGACGGCGCGGGAGTTATTTTTTGCGTTGTGATACTACACAATATTTTGGGCTTTGCCTGCGGATTTTTGATTGCGCGAATGTTCGGCATGAGCCTTTCAAAAATAAAGGCAATGTCGATAGAAATAGGAATGCAAAATTCGGGGCTCGCCGCAAGCCTTGCTTCAAGCGCATTCCCAAGCCTCGCAATGGCGACAGTCCCCGGGTCGATATTTTCAGTATGGCACAATGTTTCAGGCGCAATCCTCGCCCAACTCTACAAAAAATCCGGCAAGTAAAAATATCTTTTTTGCCTATATGCCCTCTCCGCAAAATTTACGTTCATTTTTATGTAAAAATAAACTTTTACCCGCGCCAAAATCAAAAAAAGAGACTGCAAATTTAACAGTCTCTTTGATTGCTTTTTTCACAAAATGGTAATTTTTCAATTACCGTATCCATAATTTCTTAATATTCTTTTTGATCTTGCATGATCTTGATTGGCAGCTCGTCCAAGCCACTCAACAAATTCTGTATAATTTTTTTCTACTCCATCGCCACGTAAATAACATAATCCGATATCGCACATAGCATCTAAATGACCTTTATACGCCGCACGTAGAAACCATTTTGCTCCTTCTTTTTTATCTTCTTTAACTCCCATACCGTTAAAATATTTTAAACCAAGAGTATATTGAGCCTGAGGCATACCTCCTTCTGCTGCCTTGCGATGCCATTTCAGAGCTTCTTTACGATCTTCCTCAACTCCTCGTCCGTAATAATAAAGATCTGCAACTCCCATTTGAGCCTCCGCATATCCTTTTTCAGCTGACTTTTTATACCACTGCATTGCACCTTTATAATTTTCAGCATCTTTATAAATTTCCGCTATTATAAATTGCGTCTTGGCATCTCCTTTGCATTCTTTATTGAAAAATTCATCTTCTAATTTTTTTGACAATTCGACTGCACTCCCTACTGAAACATAGTTTTTTAGATAGTTCATTGATCCTGAATGATCACTACCATTTTTACTTGCCAAAGAATAAAAAGCATAAGCTTCTTCATTTTTTTCCTGCTCCTTTAAAAGCCTTCCAATATTTCCTACGGCATAGTCATTATTTCCATTTTCCACTGCCGATAGATACTATCTTAGTGCTTCCTTTTTATCTTGAAAAACACCTTGTCCGAATTCATACATTGTTCCTAAATTATTTTGAGCACCATTATGCCCCTGCTCGGCAGCTTTTTGATACCACTTTACAGCTTCTTTGTAATCTTTTTCTATTCCTCTTCCTTCATTATAAGAATAACCAAGACTGCATTGGGAATTTGCATATCCTTGCTCGGCAGCTTTACGCCACCACTTTACAGCCTCTGCCTTATCTTCTTTGACACCCTTACCATCATTATAGCACCATGCAAGACTATGTATAGCCTTAACATGTCCCTGTTCAGCGGCTTTTTGATAGAGTTTGAAAGCCTTATCATAGTTTTGCGCCTCATAAAGACTTTCAGCCTCGTTAAAATTTTCTTCAGGAGACTGTCCGCAACCGCTTAAAAAAAGCATTCCGCAACAAATAACGCCAAATACTAACTTTTTCATATTCAATATCCTTTTTTTGGTTTAAGTTGTTCTGGTTATTTATTCGCGAAAACAAAAAAAATCTACCGCCTGAAAATAAAAAAATTTTAAAATTCCTTGTAAAACAAATGTATTTTTGCCGTTTAAACCCGCCCATTTTCAATTTTAAATCTTGACAAGCAAATACTTACAAAGTAAAAATTTTATTGTTAAATATATCTCAAAATTTATGAAAAAATTTGCAATTCTTACATCGCTTCTATTTTCACTTGCCAATTTAAACGCGGAAAAGCTCACAAGCTTTTTGGAAATCATAAACATCGAAGACGGATCAAGGCGCATCGTAAAAACGTTTCCTCATAAAATCGAAGCCCCCAACTGGACTCAGGACGGCAAATGGCTAATCTATAACAGCGGCGGCAAACTTTACAAAATATCCCCCGACAATCCGCAAAACCCCGTTGAAATCAATACGGATTTTGCCGACAACTGCAACAACGACCACGTTTTGTCCCCCGACGGAAAAGAAATCGCGATAAGCCACCACTCCAAAGAAGACAGACAGTCGCGCATATATTCCCTGCCAATCGAGGGAGGGAAACCGACGCTTATCACCGCGGCGGGACCAAGCTATCTGCACGGCTGGAGCCCCGACAAAAAAATGCTCTCATATTGCGCAGGTAGAAATGGCAATTACGATATCTATGTGATTTCCGCAACGGGCGGAGCTGAAAAACGCCTTACAACCGCCCCCGAACTAGACGACGGAGCAGAATTTGCTCCGGACGGTCAAATTTGGTTTAATTCATGCAGAACAGGGCTTATGCAAATTTGGCGAATGAACCCGGACGGCACAAACCAAACGCAAATTACATTCGACGAAACAAGAAATTCATGGTTTGCCCATCCATCGCCAAACAATAAGCTTGTGGCATATCTCTCCTACAAAAAGGGAGATGTAAAACCCGACAGCCACCCCGCAAACAAAAACGTGGAGCTTAGAGTAATGAATTGCGACGGCACAAACGCAAAAACCATCGCAAAACTGTTTGGCGGACAAGGCACAATAAACGTTAACTCCTGGTCTCCCGACAACAAACACTTAGCCTTCGTAAGCTATAAACTCGAATCGGAATAAACGCAAAAAGATAAAATCGGATAAAGTAAACGCCTCGCCCAAAGGCGGATAAACATAAAAGTGAAATTAACGAAATAAAGCCCCACCAAGCCCCACGCCGCAAACGCTTTTGTTTACAAGCTTAAAAATCAATCGGGCGAGAGGGATTCGAACCCACGACCCTCTGGTCCCAAACCAGATGCGCTACCAGACTGCGCTATCACCCGTAATTGAAAAATTTTATATGTTCTTTATTTTAGCTTTTATGTCAATAAAAATTAGCAACATATTCAAATTCAATTTATATTTTTGGGGTTTCAAGGGCGGTTTTGCGTTCTTCAAGGTATGACCATCTCTCGAAAAGTTCGTTTTCCGTCCTTTGGATTTCTTCAAGGCGAGCGTTTATTTCGGGCAGTTTTTCAAAATTTTGGCGAATAAAATCCACATCTTGAAGTTTATTTGAAAGTTCTTCCTGCTCGCGCTCCAACGCTTCGATTTTCCCCTGCATTCCCTCAAGCTCCATGCGTTCTTTGTTTGTGAATTTTTCGCGTTTGGCGGGTTTTGGTTTCGGCAAAGATTCCGCTTTGGGCTTTGGGGAAGCCGCCTGAATTTTTTGGCTTCTGTATTTAAACCATTCATCGTATCCGCCGACAAGCTCGGTTATTTTTCCGTTTTCCTCAAATCCGAAAACAGCGGTTACGATATTGTTTAAGAATTGCCTGTCGTGCGAAACCAGCAGAATTGTGCCTTGGAAATCCACGAGGGTATTTTCCAAAATCTCTATGGTCTGCATGTCGAGGTCGTTTGTAGGCTCGTCCAAGACAAGCACATTCGCGGGGTTTGAAAAGAGTTTTGCAAGCAAAAGCCTGTTTTTTTCGCCGCCTGAGAGCATTGCGATTTCGCCATGTATTTGTTCGGGTGTGAACAGAAAATTTTGAAGGTAGCCGACTACGCTTTGCTTTTGAGAGCCAACTGTCACATAGTCTGAGCCCTCCCCGATGTAGTCGAAAGGCTTTTGGCCCGGGTTAAGATTTTGCCTTAGCTGGTCGAAGTATGCGATTTGAAGCCGCGTACCGAAATTCACAACGCCTTGAGAAAGCTTTATCTTCCCCAAAAGAGCGTTCAAAAGAGTTGTTTTGCCGATGCCGTTGCGGCCGATTATTCCGATTTTGTCGCCGCGGTAAATCGTGGTTGAAAATCCGTCGATAATTTTGCGCTCTCCGAAATTCACGCAGATGTTTTCGACTTCCATGACTTTTTGTCCGCTTGCGTTGGCGTCTTGAATTTTTAAAGAGACGCTGCCCAAACGCTCCCTGCGCTCCCTGCGGATTTTGCGAAGCCGCATAAGCTCGCGAACCCTGCCTTCGTTGCGCGTGCGCCGCGCCTTTATGCCCTGCCTAAGCCACGCCTCTTCCTGCGCAAGCTTCTTGTCGAAAATTTCCTCGTTGCGCGAAATCGACTCCAAAAGCTCGTCGCGCCTTTTCAAAAACTCCTTAAATCCGCAGTCAAAAGATATGAGTTTTGCCCTGTCAACTTCCACAACTCTCGTCGCCAAATTTTCCAAAAAAACCCTGTCGTGAGAAACGAACACGAGAGTTTTTCCCGATTCTTTCAAGAAGCTTTCAAGCCAAATCACCGATTCTATGTCCAAATGGTTTGTAGGCTCGTCCAAAATAAGAACGTCCGGATTTTGCACAAGCTCCCTGCCAAGCAAAACCCTGCGTTTAAGACCGGCAGAAAAAGTGGAAACTTCCATAGTTGCATCGAGTTCAAGCTTTTCGATTGTCTCTGAAATTTTAACATCGAAACTCCACAAATCAAGTTCGTTGATTTCGTGGACGAGGCGGTCAAATTCATTTTGAACTTCAACGGAATGCGCGGCGGAAATGGTTGCCGAAAGATTGCGGTATCTGACAAGCTTTTGCCCTATTTCCTTCAATCCGCCCGCCACAACATCATACACGCTCCCCGACAAATCCGTCGGAACTTCCTGCGGCAAATAGGCGGTTTTTATTCCGCGCAGCCTTTCGACAATTCCGCTATCGGGTTCTCCAACGCCCGCTATAATCTTCAAGAGGCTCGTTTTTCCGCACCCGTTTCGCCCTACAATCGCAAGAAAATCGCCCTTTGCGACGTTCAAATCCGCCCTGTCCAAAAGGACATGCGCCCCATACCTAAGCGATACATTGTTAAGAGAAATTAAGCTCATAAATAAATTTTCAACTTAGCATAAAAGCATTCTCTTAAAAATAAAAAAATCTCGTTTTTTTAAGATTTTAAACTTTTTTCGCGATGTAAAATCTTACATTTTTGTAGAATTTGCGCATTTTTTTCAGGACATTTTTGTATTTTTATTGAACTTGCGCAATCGTTTTTAGATAAAGCTCATAAAAATTTCGACGCCAACTTTCACAAGTCCCCGCAGGGTGCGCGGATTTCAATGAAAAAGCTCGAATTTAGAAAAGAAAATTTATGGCAATCAAAATCGGCATATTAGGTTATGGAAATCTCGGACGCGGCGTTGAATGCGCCATACGCCAAAACCCCGATACGGAGCTTGCCGCCGTCTTTACGAGGCGCGACCCCGCATCCCTAAAAATCCAAACGCAGTCCGCAAAAGTCGCAAGCGTTGACGAAATCCAAAACTGGACGGACAAAATCGACGTTTTAATCGTGTGCGGAGGCTCCGCGACAGACCTGCCCAAGCAGTCCCCGAAATATGCGAAGCTCTTTAATTTAATCGACAGTTTCGACACGCACGCAAAAATTCCCGAACACTTTGCAAACGTTGACAAATCCGCAAAAGAAGGCGGCAAGGTCGCAATAATTTCCGTCGGCTGGGACCCGGGAATGTTCTCGCTAAACCGCCTTTACGCAAATGCGATTTTAACGGAAGGCAAAGACTACACTTTCTGGGGCAAAGGCGTAAGCCAAGGGCATTCCGATGCAATCAGAAGGGTTGAAGGCGTGCAAGACGGCAAGCAATACACAATTCCCGTCGATTCCGCGCTAAAAGCAGTGAGAGCGGGGGAAAATCCAGAGCTTACAACGCGTCAGAAGCACACGAGGGAATGTTTCGTGGTTTTGAAGGAAGGCGCGGACGCGGCAAAGGTGGAAAAAGAAATCAAAAACATGCCGAACTATTTTTCCGACTACGACACAACGGTGCATTTCATCTCGCAGGAAGAGTTGGATAAAAACCATAGCGGCATTCCGCACGGCGGCATTGTGCTAAGAAGCGGCTCTACAAACGGCGGCAAGAACAAGCACATCATCGAATACTCCTTGAAGCTTGACTCAAACCCCGAATTTACTTCATGCGTGCTTCTCGCTTACGCGCGCGCGGCATACAGGCTTTCCAAAGAAGGCGCAAGCGGGTGCAAAACTGTGTTTGACATTGCCCCTGCCTATTTAAGCGCAAAAAGCGGCGAGGAATTAAGGGCAACGATGCTTTAATTTTAAAATCCAAAAAGACTAAAAGAGGGAACGCATTTGTTCCCTCTTTTTTTTGAGCCTTTAATTTCAGTTTTTCGATTCCGCAAAAAAATTTCAAAAAAAGAGTTGTAAAAACAAAAAGTTTGCCATTAAATTGAAACCAAGTTTAAAAAAGCAAAAAACACCATGGATAAGAAACTGAAAATATTGGCTTTTTCAATCGCCGCGCTTTCGCTTGTTTCGGGGCTTGGCGCATGGGAAAAGAAAACCGCTCCTCTAATGACAAAATGGGCAGAGCTTGTGAGCCCCGAAAATGCCCTGCCCGAATATCCGCGCCCGCAACTCGTGCGAGAAAAATGGCTGAACTTAAACGGCGTCTGGGAATTTGAAGGGGTTGAAGGCATCAACAAGCGCATTCCATCATACGACTGGAAAGGCGTAGACGAAAGCATTTTTAAAGACATCAAAAGCGGCAAAAAACTTTCGGGAGAAATTCTTGTCCCATTCCCCGCAGAATCCGCGCTTTCGGGAGTTATGAAGCATTACGAATACTTAAAATACCGCCGCGAATTTGAAATTCCGCAGGATTGGAAAGGCAAAGACGTAAAGCTAAACTTCGGGGCTGTCGATTTCATGTGCGATGTTTACATAAACGGAAAGCTTGCAGGCTCGCACCAAGGCGGATACGACGCGTTTTCGTTCAACATCTCAAAGCTTTTGAAAAGCGGCAAAAACGAAATCATAGTTTCCGTTTACGACCCGACCGATAACGGCATAAATCCCGTCGGCAAGCAGAGAATCGAACCCGAAGGCTACTGGTACACCCCGTGCAGCGGAATTTGGCAGACGGTTTGGCTCGAACCCGTTTCAAAAGGGTCGATAGACAGCCTAAAACTCATACCAAGCGTTAAAAACGGCTATCTTTCGATAACCGCGAATGCCGAAGAAATTTTACAGCAAATAGAAGTCGAAGCGTACGATGGCGATAAAAAAGTTGCCAAAGCAAGCGGCGTCGCAAACAAGGAAATAAAGCTTGAAATCCCGAATGCAAAACTGTGGTCGCCTGACTCTCCATTCTTGTACGACTTAAAAATAAAGGTTAAGAAATTCGGCAAGACCATTGACGAAGTCGATTCGTATTTCGGAATGCGCGAAATCGGCAAAAAAGTAATAAACGGCATAACCCGCCCCACCATAAACGGCGAATTTATTTTCCAAATAGGAACTCTCGACCAAGGCTACTGGCCGGACGGCAATCTGACCGCCCCCACAGACGAAGCATTGAAAAGCGATATCCAAAACCACAAGGATTTGGGCTTTAACCTAATCCGCAAGCACATCAAAGTTGAACCTGCGCGCTGGTTTTACTGGTGCGACAAAATCGGGATGCTCGTGTGGCAGGACATGCCAAATTCACACACGCACTCAGTGCTTATAAAGGAAGGCAAAAAAGAAGTAAAAAGGGAAAGTTTCAGACCCAACGAAGAGGAGCGCAAAATTTTTGAAAACTACGCCAAGGAAATCATAGACGAACACATAAGCCATCCTTGCATAATAACCTGGATTTTATTTAACGAAGGCTGGTCGATGTACGGCAAGCGCGAAGACATCAAAAGATTTTCCGACAAAATCAGCGCGTACGACCCGTCCCGCTTCGTAAACGACTCGTCGGGGCTTCCCAACGAGCATGTAAGCGGGGATGTTTACGACCTTCACATATACCAAGGCCCTTCCGCCGGCGTTCTTGAAAGCAACACATTCGCGGCTCTCGGAGAGTTTGGCGGAGTGGGGTTGAACGTAAAGGGGCACAACTGGTTCGACAGGGGCGGCTGGGCTTACGGAGAGATGAACAAAACCAACGAAGACCTCACAAAGCGGTACTTGCAAATGCAAAACGAGTTGTATTCGCTGATGTACCACCCGGGGTTAAGCGCGTCGATGTACACCCAGATTTCCGACGTGGAAGGCGAGACAAACGGCTTATACACATACGACCGCAAAGTGCTGAAAATGGACGCAAAAAAGATAAAAGCCGCCCATGATAAAATTGTATCAGCGTCAAAAAATATGCCAAAAATCACCAATGCAAACGACAAGCTTTCGTTCGCAGATAAAAATCCCGTTCTTAAAAAGAGCAAAGACTTGCAGTTTGCGTATCTGAAAAACCAAAATAAAGAAGACGCAAACATAACTTCCGCAATAGCCGAATGCGAATTTAAACTGCCCGAAGGCAAAGACGCCTCCGCAGGCATTGCAATGCGCGCGGTAAATGGCGGCGGCTATCTTTTCGGCATAAAATCAGACGGCACGATATTCATAAAAAGCTTAGGCGAAAATTCAGAAAAAATCGACATTGAAAAGAAAACCGAAATCAAGGGGAAAATCCATTTGAAAGCGCAGGCTTTCGGTTCGGTTCTTTACCTTTACGCAAACGGCAACCGCATATTTGCAAAAGACGCCTTCAATTCCTACGGCAAGTGCGGAGTTTTCGCGCAAAACTCGCAAGTCAAATTTGAGAACTTCAAAATCGGAAACCCTGCCCGCAGAATTCGCGCGACAGAGACAACCGTTAAATTTATAGTAATAAGGGAGGAAAAAGACAAAATCCGCTGTATCTTCGACTGCAATCCCAAAGTTATGGGCGACTGCCATTGGGAGCTTGAAGCGGGTCTTGCCGACAAAAGCGGAGTGTCGTTTAGGTCTATGAGCCACCCCGACAAATACCTGACGCTAAACCCTGACGGAAACATCACTTTGAAGACATTTGAAGATAGCGATGAATACAAGAAAAATGCCACTTGGTACATGAGAAAAGGCAACCACGAAGGCTTGCATTACTCGTTCGAATCAATGGCAAAAAAAGGCGAGTTTATGAAGCACAAGGCGTGGAACCTCGTTGCCGCCCCTGTAAAGACAGGAGGCGAAAAGTTTGACTCAACGCTCGAACTCATGGAATAGGCTTAAATCCCAAAAGCGGCGCAACAAAACGCCGCTTTTTTTTGCGCAAATAAAAAATCAAGATAAAAGACAACCGTCGTTTATGCGTATGATTCTGTCGGCAATATCCAAAATTCGGTTGTCGTGCGTTACAAGCACAACCGTAACACCCAATTCTTTCGACATCTTTTTGATAAGCTCCACAACTTCCCTGCCCGTTTTTTCGTCAAGAGAAGCCGTAGGTTCGTCTGCAAGAACAATCGCGGGCTTTCTTATCAGCGCGCGCGCGATTGCAACGCGCTGTTTTTGACCGCCCGACAAGTGCGCGGGTTTTTTTTCCGCATGAGACGCAATGCCGACGGTTTGAAGAGCCTCATAGGCAAGTTCGCGCGAGCTTTTGGAATTCTGAGACTTGTCGAAAGCAAGCGGCAACTGCACATTTTGCAAAACGGTTATCGAATCAAGCAAATGGTGGCTTTGGAAGATAAAGCCTATTTTGCGCCTTATTTCGCGAAGCCTCGACTGGTTTGCCCCGCTTAAATGGTCGCCGTCTATCACGATGTCGCCGCTCTGGATTGTAAGCTGCGCGCCAATCAGCTTTAAGAGCGTGGATTTACCCGACCCCGATGGCCCCATAATTATTGCGATTTCGCCCCCGTAAAAATCCAGATCTATGCCGTGCAAAACTTCCTTAACGCCGTCGCCTTCGGTGTAATTGTGGCGAAGTCCGCTAATTGAAATCACTGCCTTGGATTTTTCTTTCATCATAAAACAAATAAACAAAAAAGCCCCCGCCCTTTCAACCAAATTCTAAGCCAAGGCGCAAAAAAAGCGGCGCGTTCCATCTCCGCGCCGCTTGAAAAAAATAAATATTATCTCGGTTCTTCGCCCCTGTTCTTAATATAGCCCAAAGATTTTTCCAGTGCGGACTTTTCAGCTTCGCCGCACTTTGCGCCGGCAATCATATCCGACACAAGCTGTTCGCATTTTTGATGGTCGGGCATTCTGCGCCAGTTGTCTCTTGTCAGACGTTTGGCAAAAGGCGCAAGCTGGGAAATTTCTATTTTGCCGGCCTTGCCATCTGCAACTTTCTTTGCAAGAGCCATAAACGCATTCGCGTCTCCGCATTCCATAAGGGCTAAGAAATAGCATTTTTCCAAGCCTTCCGAAATTTCTTTGGGCGCGGATTTGAATGCGTTTTCAAGCATTCCCAAGAACTTCTGAGCGTCAGATGTTCGGATTGCGACATTTCTAACAACAAAACCCAAACGGTAAACGAACTGCTTGTCGTTCGGCTTGTTCCGCTTTGCAAATTCAATGATTTTTTCGACATCTTCATCGGTTGCCAAAATTTCATATGAAGCCAAAGCGTCGCCCCAGACGCGCGAATTGAGCTTTTCAAACAAAATTGGCTTTGCGTCTATTGAACGAAGCCCAATCAAGCGAATTGCATTAGAATCGTCCTGCGTTGCCTTTTCGATTATAAAAGCATCGATTTCAGCTCCGCCTTTCTGCATTCCCTCCATCGCCCAAGCGATGATTGCATGCGGAAGACCGCGCGTTTTGTCCCTTAGTTTTATCATTTCAACAACCGCTTCCTTGCCGCCGATTTTTTCGAGAGCAAGGGCGAGAGAAACGCAAACAAATGGGTCTTTTGCATCTTCAAGGTTGTCAAAAACGAACTTTTTTGCAGCCTCATTTTGGACAGTTGCAAGATTTGTGATTATCCAAGCCTTCAAGGTCGGAGAGGCTGAATTATACGCCGTTTGCAAATCCGCCATAAGCGAATTTTCTTTGCTTGCGATATATGGGACCACAAAAGCAACTTCCCATTCGTTTGCAGATTTCAAGGCTTCCTGCGCTTTTGCCTTTGAGGGATTTTTCAAAAAGTCCTGCTGAAACTTGTCAAGGCTTGTCGGCACCAAAACGCCCGCGCCGTCCATTGCAACTATGGCAAAATCTTTTGATTTCTTTTGGGAATCTACAAACTGCTTTTTATCGCCGCGCTTTGCGACGGCATAAAGAGCCATATTCTTTACGTTTGGATTTTTCGCGCTCTTAAATATTTCAACCAAAACGTTTCCCGCATTTTTTGCGGGCATTTTCTGCAATGCGCCGCAAGAGATAAGAGCGAGAGTCTCGTCGTCTGAAAGAGCCGCTTTTTTAAGAAAGGCGAAGGACTTTTCAGAACCCGCAAACTCGAGCATTCTCACGAGTTCGCACTTCGTGTTCGCGTCTTTTACACTTTCCAAATTCGCGAGAATTTCGCGCTCGAAAGCCTGCAAGTCCGCGGGATTTTTCGTCGCGTCAAACAGTATGTTTAACAAGTCGTCCTGATACTGGTACCTCGACATGTCGTTGACATCCGCATCGCGGTACTCGTACTCGCGGTTATTCTTGTCGCGGAAAGAGCGGTTTTGGTTGTTGAATTTAATCGGCTGCTCGATTTCACCCGCCATTACTTGGACGTCGCGCTTTATTCTTGCGGCATCGATTTCGGCAAAGCTTGAAAATGCTGAAAGCATAAACGCGCATGCCGCCAAAATATGTGTGTATTTCATAAAAAAATCTCCGTTTTGATGTTAAACGCCAAGGAAGTACGGCGCGCGGCGCACGCGCGAAGTCATCGACTGCGCAACAGGGTCGCCAATTATTTTTTCAGCCTTTGCATCCCACTTTATCGGGCGGTTCAAGCGAAGCGCCATGGCGGAAAGCTGGCATGTCGCGCTCGTGTGGTAGCCGACATCCGCGTTGCAAATCGGAGTTCCGCCCGTGCGTATGCAGTTTATCAAATCTTCGCGGATATTCGGAACTACTTGAAGCTTTGTCGAGCCGTTTGGCAAAAAGCCCTTTGCAAGCCATTCGGGGTCGGAGTCGATGCGGTTGCCGCGGCTCACCCTTACTTCGCCCTTTGTTCCGACAAATCTAATCATGTGCCCCTTTGTTCCGCCATTTTGACCGAACGGATTTATGTACACTCTCGGACCGTTTTCATACTCGAAAAACCTGCAAACGGAGCCGTCTGTATTCGGCGGGCAAAATAGTGTCGGGAATGAATCGTCCTTGCCCAAAGCCCACTGGATGATGTCGTAGTGGTGCGCGCCCCAGTCGCCGTCCTTTCGGCAGCCGTAATCCCAGAAGCAACGCCAGCCGCCGTTCCAGAAACTGCGCACTCTTTCGGAATTATACGGATACCACGGAGACGGTCCAAGCCACTTTTCGTAGTTAAATCCTTCGGGAATGGGCTCTTCCTTCAAAATTTTCGGCTGCGCGAAAACCCCGATGTCGGTATAAATTTCCTTGACGTCGCCAATCAGCTTGTTGCGCACGATTTCAGCCGCCTTGCGGAAAGAAGCCTCCGTTCGCTGCTGTGTGCCGACTTGAAGCTTTATGCCGGTTCTCCGCACTGCGTCCGACAATATTTTGCCCTCTTCGATTGTGAGGCTCATGGGCTTTTCAAGATAGACGTGCTTGCCCGCCTTTGCGGCGGCGAGGGCTATTTGAACGTGCCAGTGGTCGGGAGTTGCAATTACAACGGCGTCGATGTCGTCGCGCTCTATGATGTCTTGATAGTCTTCGGTCATGTCGCAGCCCTTGTAGTTTTCAAGATTGCTGCGGCGCGCCGAAATTTCCTCGACAACGCGCTTTGATTCTTCCCTGTTAGACCTGCGAACATCGCAAACCGCAATAACCTGCGAGCCTCCGAAGCCCGCATAAAAATCCCTGTGCCCGCGCATTTGGCTTCCTACGCCGATGCAGCCGAACACAATTCTTTCGCTCGGAGCCAAAACTCCGCCCTTCCCCAACGCCGACGCAGGTATGATTGTCGGCAAAAACGCTCCCGCAAAAGCCGCGGCGGCAGACTTCTTTATGAAGTCTCTTCTCGATAGTTTTTTCATGTTTCCTTTCCCGATATTTTCTTATTTTTTACATAAATAAGACAAAAATTAAACTTTTTACCAAGAATTATTGCAGACACGGAAAGAATTTCAAGATTTTAGTACAAAATTCGCCTCGCAAAAAACGCAACCTTGACTAAAAGAAATTCCGATTTAGTATGCGTTCTTTAATTTAAAACAGGAGGATTTTTATGTTTACAGGCATAGTTGAAGCGACAGGCAAAGTGATTTCATTGGAAAACAAAGACAAGGCTTGGCTTATGAAAGTCGAAGCCCCCAAGTTCATAGCGGAAGATTTAAATATCGGCGATTCTCTGGCAAACAACGGTTGCTGCCTCACTGTCGTCCAAAAAGAAGCAGAAACAATAAGCTTTGAGCTTTTGGAAGAAACTTTGAGGCTCACAAGCTTTGAAGGTCTTAAAAGCGGCTCTCTCGTAAACTTGGAAAGACCTTTGCAGTCGGGAGCAAGGCTCGGAGGGCATTTTGTATCGGGACATATCGACGTCCGCACAAAAATCCTCGATTTTGAAAAGAGGGGCAAGAATTTTTATTTGAGAGTGGAAGTCCCGCAAGAATTTTCAAAGTACGCGGTTTACAAAGGCTCAATTGCAATAGACGGCATTTCGCTAACAATCGCGGAAGTGCATTCCGATTCTCTCGCAGTTTGGCTTATACCGCACACATTGGAAGTCACAAACCTTTCGCAGGCGCACGCGGGCAAATTCGTAAATTTGGAATTCGACCTTCTCGCAAAATACGTTGAAAAAATCGCTCTCGGCAACCGCGATAAATCCCCCTACCAGCCTCAATGAGAAGAAGAAAAAAGCCGTCTAAAAACATTTGGATAAAGCTCGTGTGGCTTTTGGCGGTTTTGCTTGCCGCCCTCTTTTACCAAGTTTCCCCGCAGGACATTCTAAGCGGAAATTTTGGCAAAAACCGCCATATAGTCCAAACTTCCGCACAACTCGAGCCTTCAAAAATACGCGAAGAGGGTAAAATCAGGGTGTGCATATGGAACGTACATTGCTATCTTGACACCTATCGAATAAAAAACGGCAGGCGCATAAAATCTCCAAAGCCCGAAGACGAAAAAGAGGAAATCGTAAAAATCATAAAAGACATAAACCCCGATGTTCTCGGCATAGAGGAAATCGGCGGAGAGCCTTACGCGAAAGAGTTTGCAAAACGCCTTTCGCAAAGCGGCATGAACTACCCCTATTTCGCGGTTTCGGAAGAAAGCTCCGAATATCCGCAATGCGCGATTTTTTCAAAAATCCCGTTTCAAAAAACAAACATTCTCGCCGTAAAGAACTTCGACTATTTCGGTGAAAGCGCGCGCTCGCCGCGCGGAATGCTTGTTGCAGATTTTAAAACGGGCGGCAAGGATTGGAGGTTCGGCTCGATACACCTTAAAAGCAAGTTCGGAGCAAAAGCCCGCGACAGGGAAAACAATTTGTTCAGGCAAAAAGAGGCGGAGTTAATCGCAAAAGACATGTCGAGATTTTTGAGAAAAGGCGGTCTTGCCATAATCGGCGGAGACTTTAACGAAGAGCCAAAAGACGGAGCAATAGCCATACTGAAAAAAGCGGGGTTTGAGCCTTTAAAACAGGAAAACCCAAACGGCTTGCCATTTTCATACCATTGGGCAAAAGAAAACGCATACAGGCAATTCGACTTTTTCATGATATCAAAACCCATGAAGAAATACGCGGAAAAAGCAGACGTTTTGCCCATAGTGAAATCCGCAAGCGACCATGCGGCAGTCTTTACCGATTTGGACTTCTCGAAAAACTAAACAACCGAACTTTTTGAGTTCGGCTGTTTTCGTCATTTATAAAAAATCTTGCGCTGCAAAAGGAAAATCCTCGACACAAGCACTATCCAGAAAATACAGGCGATTGTAAGAATAACCGTGTGGTAAATCGCAAAAATCAAAATTCCCTTCGCAGCGTCTATGTTGACAAAGCCCGAAAACCATATTTTTTGAAAGAACAAAATCAAAAACTCAAACAAGGTGAAAAACCACCACAAAATCAAAAAATTCAAATCCAAAATATTCAAAGCCTTGCCGTTCGCGTTCTTTGACGCCTTGTAAACATAAAAAACGACAATAAACGGATTTACCAAATTGACAATGGGAATGAAAAGCGACCAGCCCGAAAAAGACGGCGAAAGCCTGCAGCTTTTGTCGAGCGCGCGGAGGTTTGAAACTATCGTGAAAATCCAGTTCTGCGCCGCCTTTGCAATAAACAGCAAAAGAATAAACAAAACAAGCGAAGTCAAAAACGATATTTTGTGGTATTCCAAACCGACGCACTTCAAGAAAGTTGAAGAAGTGTCGGGCGATACGAGAAGCTTCTCAAAATACGCCAAGCGTTTAAAATCTATGAGCAGTGTCAAAAAGACCAAAATTGTGAAAGCCGAAAGCAAGCCCCTGAAAAGCTTGGTAGCGTTTGAAAGCTCTTTTAACCTCGTGTATGTTTTGCGCCCGAACTGCCTGAATAAATCAGTGCTTTTTAACTGCGCCCAGCTTTGCATTCCGCGCGACCAGACTTTCGTGTCCTGATTTATTATATGTTTTGTGTAAAGTTCGTTAAGCGCGGCATCGGCAACGGGACCGCATTTTTTCTTCTTATTGTCGAGGTAATACCACATAGATAAAAAATAAAACGTTTTATATTTTCTATTTGCCGATGCAGAAAGTCGAGAATATTTTGCTTAAAACCTCCTCTCTGTCGCCCCTTCCCACAATTTCTCCAAGGCTGTCCAAAGCGGCACGTATATCGCTTGCGACGAGTTCCGATGGGGCGGAAGAGTCGATTTTTTCAACGGCAGACTTTGCGTTTTCAAGAGAATCCGCAACAAGACCCGAATGGCGTGCGCTAACCAAAATATCGTCAAATGAAGATGTTATGGAATTTTTTGTTATGAATTCCAAAATCTTTTCCTTTAAATTTTCTATTCCCCTGTCTTCAAGGCAGGAAACTTCCACAGACACAAAATCTTTAAAAATACCCGCATTCTGCGCGCGCGGCTTGTCGATTTTGTTTAAGACCAAAATCGTATTGCTTGGGCTTATGAAACTTTTGGCTATTTCAAAAACGCCGCCAAAATTTTCGGAAACATCCAAAACAAGAAGCTTTAAATCTGAGTCTTTGGCAACTTCAAGCGCCCTGCGTATTCCCTCTGTCTCAATCTCGTCGCCCGAAGTTCTAAGCCCCGCAGTGTCAGCCAAATTCACGCAATACCCGCCAATCGAAAAGCGTTCCACAATAAAGTCGCGCGTAGTTCCTGCGGAGGGGCTTACTATCGCGCGGTTCCTGCCCAAAATGCAGTTCATGAGAGACGACTTGCCCGCGTTTGGCTCGCCGATGATGGAGACATTCAGCCCGTCGCGCAAAACCGCCCCGTAGCGGCTTGTTGACACAAGGCGCAAAGCGTCGCAAACGAATTTTTCAAGAAGCTCCTTCGGCTTTGAGAAAGACTCTTTGGGCAAGTCTTCGTCAGAAAAATCTATGTATGCCTCCATATACGCAAGAGCCTCTATAAGAGTGTCGCACATCGAATTTACGCGCTTTGAAAGCTCGCCGCCAAGCTGTTTTCTGGCCGCCTCCAAAGATTTTTCGCTCCTTGCGGCAATCATCAGCGCGACAGCCTCCGCCTGCGACAAGTCGAGTTTGCGGTTTTCAAAAGCCCTGCGCGTGAACTCCCCGTGCGTTGCCGCCCTAACCCCCCTCGCGAACAAGTCTTCAAGCACCGTTTGCACGATGTACGGGTTGCCGTGCGTGCATATTTCAAGCATGTCTTCGCCCGTATATGAATTTGGAGCCTTAAAAAACGTGAAAACAACATCGTCCAAAATTTTCCCGTCTTTTGAAACATAGGACGAATGCGACGCAAAGCGCGGAGAAATTTCGGATTTGCCGAAACAGGATTTTGCCGTTTCAAGGCACATTCCGCCGCTTAACCTGATTGCCGCTATCGCAGATTCGCCGTTGGGAGTGGAAAGAGCCGCTATGGTGTCTGATGTCATTTTTTCTGCCTTTTTGAAGATTTTTTGTCAATCACTGCAAGAATTGCCGCAGAAACGCAAAACGCAATTCCCGCCGCAGTGGTAGAGTCTATGTAAACTTTCGCGCGCGTAAGCCCCGATTCGTTTCTTATGTCGATTGGACGGTTTTTCTGCCAATTTGTCATATTGCTTGAAAAGAACTCGTACGCTCCGAGCCATGCTATGGTCGAAATGAAAAAGCTCGCCGCAAGCAGAATGAACTTTCGCCTTGAAAAGTTGTTTGAAACAAAACTTCTGCCCATGTCAATTTACGCCCCTGCGCCGCTTTACGGCTTCGTAAAACTTTTTCATGTCCAAAAAATCGCCCGATTTCACCGAATTTTTAAGGAACCATCCACTGTTCATTTCGATGCAGTAGCATACTTCGGAAGACGTGCTTCTCACTGCGGTTTCGTCGTGCGGAAACATCTGCTTGACTTCCAAAACCTTGCCATGGGCGTCCAAAAAGGCTATGTCGAGGGCAATCGGAGTGTTTTTCATCCAAAACGACGCCATGTGCGGAAAGTCGCTCACAAAAATCATTCCCTCGTTTTCCCCCATTTGCTTTACGCCCATAAGCCCCTTTGCCTTTTCCTGATTTGTCAGGGCTATTTTTGCGGAAAATTCCGCATTGCCGATTTTCTGGGGGAAGAGAGCGTCAATGCCCGCTTTTTCGGTTTCGGCTTTTGAACAGCCGAAAATCAAAGGCAAAGCCGCCGCCAGTAAAATTGTAAAAATTTTCATGGCAAAACAGCATTATATATGTTTGGATTGTAGGCAACAATTTTATGATTATGGAAAAGCTTATTTACGCAAATACGGAAAAATCGCCCGATATGCTGTATTTTGCAAAAATGAATATTCCCGACGCCGTTTTCGCCTTCACCCACAAGGGGAAGAAATACGCAATTTGCTCGCCTCTTGAAATCGGACGCGCACAAAAAGAATCGGATTTTGACGGAATTTACCCGTCAAACGGCAACGATTTTGACACTCTATTAGAAATATTTTCAAATCTTAAAATATCGGAAGCGGAAGTCCCGAACTCTTTTCCGACAGGTATATTCCTAAAATTAAAAAAAGCGGGGCTTAAAATAAAAGTTTCTGGCGGAGACTTCTTTCCCGAACGCAGAATAAAAAGCGAAGCCGAAATTTCTGAAATCAAAAAGGCGAACGATGCCGCAAGCGCAAGCTTTGAAAGAGTCTGGCAGATTTTCAGGGAAAGCTCGATTGAAAACGGTTTTCTAAAATGGAACGGAAAGTTTTTAACAAGCGAAATTCTTAAATTTGAAATAGAATTGCAATGCCTCAAAATGGGGGCGGAATCCAAAAACACAATAGCCGCCTGCGCCGACCAGGCATGCGACCCCCACTGCGAAGGATACGGCAAAATAAGGGCGAACGAACTCTGCGTATTCGACATTTTCCCGCGCCTGAAATCTTCGGGCTACTTCGGGGACATGACGCGCACTTTCTTAAAGGGAGAGCCAAACAGTGCGCAAATAAAGCTTGTTGAAAGCGTAAAAAAAGCGCAGGAAAACGCAATTTCGGAAATCAAGGCGGGCAAGAGAGCCGACTTAATCCATAAAAACGTCTCATCTTTCTTTGAAAAGAACGGCTACAAAACAGATTTTGACGGCAACGGCTGGCGCGGATTTTTCCACTCGACGGGGCACGGAATCGGATTGGAAGTCCACGAAGAGCCGCGTTTAGGTCTTGCAAAAAACACGCTGAAAAGCGGCGAAGTTGTCACCGTAGAGCCTGGGCTGTATTACAAAGGCGTTGGCGGATGCAGAATTGAAGACAACGTGCTTGTGCTTCAAAACGGATGCCAAAAGCTTTCCAATTTCCATTACGACTGGGTTGTAAAATAATGGCAAAATCCTCCCGCAGTTTGAAAAACATTTTAAAAGTCGCGTTCGGCACGTTCGGCTCCCGCGTATTGGGGCTTTTGAGAGACACCCTGACACTCGCTTTTTTGGGGGTGAACGCGGTCAGTTCCGCATTCTTCTTCGGCTTTACAATTCCAAACCTTTTCAGGCGTCTGATGGGAGAAGGCGCGCTGTCTTCGGCTTTCATTCCGATTTTTTCGCAAACCCTCAAAAACGGCGGGGAAGAAAAGGCTTTCGATTTCCTAAACAAAATAATAACCCGCGCGTTTTTGGTTTTGTGCGCGATTGTAGTCTTGGGAATTTCCATATCGGAAATTTTTTACTTTTTCGCCGAGAAATCCGCGCACTTTTCGGGCGAAAGGTTTTTGGCAGGCTCGGCATTCGCCTCTATAATGCTGCCATACATGATTTTGATATGCCTTGCGGCGTTAATTTGCGCCGCCTTGAACGTCTTGGGGCATTTCGCGCTCCCCGCTCTTACGGCGGTATGGCTTAACATTGCGATAATATCATCAATACTAATAGGAGCCGCGCTTTTCAAGGGGAACTCAAACGCCATTGCAAAATGTATGTGCGCAGGAGTTCTTGCAGGCGGGCTCGCCCAGCTTTTTATTCCGCTTTTCCAGCTTAAAAGAAGCGGCTGGAAATTTTCACCAAGCCTGAAATCGACAAGCGAAGTAAGGGAGTTCAACGCGCTGTTTCTGCCCGCGCTCGCAGGGGCGTCGGTAATACAGGCAAACATACTTGTTTCAAACATGCTCGCGCTGAAAGTAAGCGACATTGCAGTCAGCGCGATTTACGTTTCAAGCAGACTGATAGAGCTTCCGCTCGGGATTTTCACATTTGCGATAATAACGGTGTACTTCCCCAAACTCTCCCTCGCCTCGGCAAATAGCGAAGGCGGCGAATATTCGCGCCACTTTTCAAACGCAGTAATATCTCTTATGCTGATTTGCGTTCCAAGCTGCGTCGGGCTGATTGCCCTCGCCCCCGAAATATTGAAACTGCTCTTTGAATGGGGAAAATTCGGAAACGCCGACGTCGAACTTTGCACTCCGATTTTGATATTGGGTTCAATAGGCATTCCGTTTTATTCCCTCGCAACCCTCTCTTCAAGGGGTTTCCACTCGGTAAAGGATATGAAAACGCCGATGAAAGTTTCAGCGATGGCTTTCATAGTCAACCTGACTTCGGCATTGCTTTTAATGGGCAGATTCGGCGCGATGGGATTGGTCGGCGCAAACGTGATTTCAGGGATATTCCAAGCCGCGCTTTTAAGTGCGCTCTTTTCAAAGAGGCGCAAAATGCAAAACGTGTTTTTTGAGATTTTGAAAATTCTTACGGCGTCAATTCTTATGGGGTTTTCTCTTTGGATTTTAAAGCCGTGCCTTTCAAGCCTTTTAAGCGGCAAGCTTTCCGCCGCCGCGAACGCGGCAATACTTGTTCCGTTTGGAATCGCAATTTACGCAATGCTGCTTTTTGTTTTCAAATTCAGGGAATTTGGAGAAGTAAAAAAACTTATGAGAAGGAAAGATTAAAATGACTTCACGAGAACTTTTTTTAAACGCTGTGGAAGGAAAACCCGTTTTACGCACTCCGTTTTGGATTATGCGCCAGGCGGGGCGATACCTGCCCGAATACCGCGCGCTAAAAGAAAAACACGGTTTTTTGGAAATAGTGAAAACTCCTGAACTTTCACTTGAAGCGACATTGCAGCCAATACGCAGGTTTGACTTTGACTGCGCAATCGTGTTTTCCGACATATTAGTCGTGGCAGAGGCTCTCGGCTTTAAATATAATTTTAGAGACAAGGGAGGAATAGAGCTTGAAAGCACAATAAAAAGCGTGGAAGACATAAGAAAGCTTCCGCCTGCATCTATAATCCGCGAGAAGTTAAGCTATGTTAAAGACGCCCTTTCTCTAATCAGAAAGGAGCTTCCAAATAAAGCTCTTTTAGGGTTTTCTGCCTCGCCTTTTACACTCGCCTCTTACATGATTGAGGGCGGCTCTTCAAGGGATTTCCAAAAGTTCCACGATTTTTTCACAAACGAGCAATACGCCTTTGAAATGCTCCTTGCAAAACTTGCCATAGCGATTTCAGAATACGCGAAGATGCAGGTTGAATGCGGCATTGACGGATTTCAAATGTTTGATTCGCAGGCGTCATGCGCCCCGTTTAACATGTACGAAGACCTGTCAGCGATAAGCGCGAATTTCGCGATGTCGAAAATACAAAACAAAGTAAAAACCATATTTTTTGCAAACGGAATGCAGGGACGGTTTGACGAAGTAAAAAAAGTAAACGCCGATGTTTACAGCCTGTCTTCGCAGGAAAATCTGCCGCAAATTGCCACAGAAAACGAAAATCAATTCTGTCTGCAAGGCAATATTCCAAACGTCATTTTATCGGAAGCCTCTCCCAAAGAGGTCGAAGAAAAAACCCTTTCGCTTTTGAATGAGATGAAGCCGTTTAGGCATATTTTGAATTTGGGGCACGGGATACTGCCCGACGCCAAATTAGAAAATGTCGAAGCCTTCGCAAACGCCGCAAAAAATTTCAAAAAATGAAAAACCTTACAGAGCTCATTTTAAAATACGAAACTTCGGGCCCGCGATACACTTCATACCCGACAGCCCCGCATTTTTCTTCCGAATGCGACAAGCAAAAATTGGCGAAGGCAGCTGTTGACTTAAATTCGCCGCGCTCCCTTTACATACACATACCGTTTTGCAGGACGCAGTGCCTCTTTTGCGGATGCTCTTCAAGCGTCTGCACTGACGCAAAAAAAGCGGACGAATATCTTTCGCTTATCGAAGAAGAGCTAAGGCTCTGGCAAAATTCGGGGCTTAAAAGATGCCCGCTCGAACAAATACATTTCGGCGGCGGCACTCCTAACTTTCTTTTGCCCGAACAAATTTCAAGATTAAGCGAAATAATAAAAAGCGGATTTGACATTTCCCCGAATTGCGAATACTCGGCAGAACTCGACCCCCGCACGCTTACAAAAGAAAAAGTTGAAGCTTTTGCAAAAATCGGCGTAAACCGCGCCTCAATCGGCGTGCAGGACACAAACGAAAGCGTCCAAAAGGCGATTGCCAGAATACAGCCGCAAAAAATGAATTTGCAAGCTTTTGAATGGCTGCGCGAATTCGGGATAAAAAAAATCAACATAGACCTAATGTACGGGCTTCCTCTTCAAACTCCCGAAAATTTCAAAAACACGATAAAAGACGCCCTTCAATTAAAGCCCGACAGAATTGCGCTATTTAACTACGCCCATGTGCCGTGGATGAAAGCAGCCCAAAAGACTCTCGAAAAATATCCCATGCCGATGGGCGCGGAAAAAGTCGGGCTTTTTGGCGATGCAATGGAAGCATTCAAAGACGCGGGCTTTGAATACATAGGCTTGGACCACTTCGCGCTCCCGCAAGACGAGCTTATTTTGGCGCGGAAGTCGGGCACGCTCCAGCGCAATTTCCAAGGATACAGCACGCGCGCGGGGCTTGAATCTTTCGGGCTTGGGCTTACTTCTATATCTCAGACAAAAAATACTTACAGGCAAAATTTCAAAATCTACGCAGAATACGAACATTCAGTAAAAAGTTCAATACTGCCAATAGAGCGCGGCATAATTTTGTCGGAAGAAGACGAATTGCGGCGCGAAATCATAATGGACATAATGTGCCTTTTAAAGCTCGACTTCAAAAAGTTTGAAGAAAAACACGGCTTTAATTTCAGGGAAAAATTCCAAGGCGCATTCCCCGCTCTTTTGGAAATGCAAAAAGACGGAATTTTGGAAATTGGCGAAAGCGCAGTGGAAGTTTCCCAAACAGGCAGGCTCTTCCTTAGAAACATCGCAATGCTCTTTGACGGAAGATTGTCCGACAAATTCAGATACTCAAAAACGCTCTGAGCATTAAAAATCGAATTCAGGCTGGACGGAAGAAGAAATGGTTTTCGGCAGAAAGTCCGCAAATTTTTCGCACCAGTCGTCGAGCTTTTTAAGATAGTATTTCGCGTCGTAAGGCAGGGTGTTTTTGTCGTACATCTCAATCGGATACGCCCTCTTCCAGTCCGCGCCTTTTTTCAGTTCGGCATCGCTTATGAAGTACGAAATTTTGTCCCCCACGCGCGCGGGATTTTCAAGCTTGCAAGCCGCTTCAAGAGACGCCCTCCTGCCCTTGCCAGCAACTTCGATGGTTTTTTTATAGGCTTCGGGCGAGATGCTTATGTACTCGCTCTTTGCAAGCTCGGATATGTCCATATTTCCGCTTTCGATATTTTCACGAACCTCCGCAAGAAGTTCGCCCAAATTTTTATTAGACGCGCCAAGCTCTATGTCTATGAAATCGGAAGTAAGCTTTCTTAAAAAGCCCTCCATCGACCTGCTTCTAAGGGCGGAGCCTTTCAAAACAACCCCGCTGTCCGTAAGAAGCGCGTAATTTTTCGCCTTGTAGCAAAACATCGACTTGTACGCTCCGTCGAACTCCAAATCCACCCCCTTTGGCAGATGTTCTATAACTTTCGGAAGAAGATTTTGCGGGCATGAAAAATATCCGCCGCATGAAACGTAAATTCCGTCCGTGTCGGCCTCTAAAATCTCGCAGCCCTCGCGCTTGAAATTCTCAATAAGCCCCGCCAAAAGCTCCCTGCCCTTTGTGGTTATTTCATCTGCCAGAGCTGCGTCGCCGAAACGCGCGGTCGCAAGCCCGAGATAGCCGTAAAACGAATTTATGAGTATTTTAAAACTCGCCTGCCGCGCGTTAAATTCATTGCGCTCGTCGGGATTTTCGGCAGTTTTTGCAAGCTGTTTATATTGCAGGCGGTAGGCTCTAAGCTCCTTTAAAACATCTAAAAATATTTCAAGATAGTCGTTCTTGGGGCATTTGCCCAAAACGAGCATTAAGCTTGGGTAAAGGGAAGCAACGTCGTAGTGCAAGACATTTTTAAACACACCCGACTTGAAGCTTTCGGAAAATCCGCCCGAAACAAAATTCGCCGCAGGCTCGATTTCGGGAAGAGCGGATTTGGCATGCAAATATTTTTCAAGGAATATGTATTCAACCTTCAAGCCCGTCCCGCGCAAAATGCACTCCTGCAAGGTAAGCGGAAAATTCTGAACCTGCGCGAAGTAGGACGGAAGAAGCCTGTTTGAAAGCTCGAAAGTTTCGCGTATGTCGTCTTTTAAATACTTTCTGAAAGTTTCCCTGTCAGACACAAAAAAGTCCTGAATCTTCGACCCCTCTATGTACGTCCTGCTTTCGGGCTTTGAAAAGCCGAAATGCACAGCGGCGGCTTTAAGCGAATAAGACGAAAGCTCGCGCGCTGAAATATCGTAAATCTGCAAAAGAAGCAATGTATCGACAACCGTGCGCCCCGCAATGTCGCAGCGCGGATAGTCGAAAATACGCTCTGCGATTTTTATCCTCGAAGATCGGAAGGCGCATTCCGCCCCGAACCTGCCCCACTGCATTTTTATCTTCAAACGCTTTGAACGCCGCCTTATGAAATCGAGGTCGAACCTGAAAATGTTGTGCCCTTCAATAGTGTCGGGGTCAATGTTTTGAATTTCAGACTGCACCGCTAAAAGCAAATTGCGCTCCGCGTCGTCGGTCATTTCCTCAATTTCAAGAATTTTTGATTTTTCCCCGAATTTTATGCCTACTGCAATGACCCTGTCGCCTGCTCTGTCGGGATTGGGAAAGCCGAATTCCGAAGACGTTTCAATGTCAAGCTGGATTCGCCTTAAATCCGAAAACCGCATTCCGCCAAACATCCTTGCCTTGTGTTGCATCAAAAACTGGTTTTCCAAATTTGCGATTTTTTCAACCGCAAGCGTTTTCGGGCGCGATTTCAAAAAATCCGCATAGTCTCCGATGTTCTTAAAGCGCAAAATTTTCGATAGCGGCAAAGTTTTGCCCTCTGGACATTTTAAACTTTCCACACTCTCAATTATGCCGCCCTCTTGAACATCGCCTCCCGCCCATAAAAACGGCTTGAATTCGCATTTTTCAGAATAATGCCGCCCGTCTTTGGAGCGCAAACGCAAATGTACTTCGGAGTTTGGCGCAACCCAAACGCCGCAAACGGAAGAATCGGAGATGTTTAAATTCTGCATAAATAGTCAAATTCCGGAAAAAATGCTTGCGGATATTTGAAGATTTTTCAAACTTATTCGCTTACTCAACTAAAAACTTATGGAAAAACCACGCATTATTCTTTTGGGCGCACCCGGCAGCGGCAAAGGCACGCGCGCAGTCGCCCTCTGCGAAGTTCTCGGAATTCCCCAGATTGCAACGGGCGACTTGTTCCGCAAAAATCTCAAAGAGATGACCGAAATCGGAAAAACAGCCAAAAGCTACATCGATAGGGGCGAACTTGTGCCCGACGAAGTAACTGCTGCAATGCTAAAAGACAGGCTTTCCGAAAGCGACGCCAAAAACGGCTTTGTTTTGGACGGCTTCCCGCGCTCGGTAAGGCAGGCTGAAATTCTCGACGATATGCTCGAAAAAAGCGGCGACAAAATAACTTCCGTAATCTATATAAAAGTTGACGACGAGGAAATCGTAAACCGTTTGACAGGCAGAATGATTTGCTCGAAATGCCAGGCTCCGTACCACGTCCGCGACCACAAGCCCGCAGTTGAAGGCAAGTGCGACAAGTGCGGCGGAGATTTGATTGTCCGCGACGACGACAATCCCGAAACAATCCGCAAACGCTTAAAGGTTTTCCACGAAACCACTTTCCCTCTCGTGAAATTCTATTCCGAGCGCGGGCTTCTTACGGAAATTCCATCTGTTACATCTTCGGAAGGCATTAACGCCGACATGAAGAAGCTTTCGCAAAAATTGGGCTTTATCGCATAATGAAGCTTCTTTGCATCGGAGACGTCGTCGGCAAGCCCGGCAGGGACATACTGCGCGATTTTCTGCCGCAAATAAGGCAGGATTTCGGCATAGACTTTGTCGTGGCAAACGGCGAGAACTCTGCCGGCGGAAGCGGCATTACGCGGAACATGGCGGAATATCTCACACGTTTCGGCGTCGATGCAATCACGCTTGGCGACCACATCTGGGACCAGAGGTGCTTCGAGGGCGAAATAGATTCGATAGAAAACCTCTGCCGCCCCGCAAACATTCCGCCCGAAAACCCCGGCAAAAAATATTTGGTCATCGAAAAGAACTCGATGAAAATAGGAGTATTTTCCCTGCTTGGGCAAACCCTAATGAAAATAAAGGCGGACTGCCCTTTCCGCGCCGCAGTCTCCGTCTGCGAAGAGCTTAAAGACAAGTGCGACATCATAATTTTGGACTTCCACTCTGAAACGAGTTCGGAAAAAGTTTCGATGGGCAACCTGCTCGACGGGAAAGCCGCCGTAGTTTTCGGCACACATACGCACATTCCGACGGCTGACGCAAGAATTTTGGAAAACGGCACTGCGTACATTTCCGACTTGGGAATGACGGGCCCTTGGGACGGCTGCCTCGGCAGGGACAAAAACGCCGTACTGCAAAAATTCATGGACGGCAGGCCGCGCGCATTCAAAGTCGCCGAAAAAGACCCGAGAATTTGCGGCTGCATTATCGAAATAGACGATGCTTCAAAAAAGCCCGTATCAATCGAACAGTTCATATTTCCGAAATTCGGCGAGCCTTTGCCGCCGACGCCCGAAGAAATAAGGCTTGCGCAAAAACGCCTCGCGGAAGAACAAGCCGAAGCGCAAAATTAAATTCGCAAGCGAATAAAAGTTATATGCCATCACCTCGAAAAAACTCAAAACCCAAAGTTTATTTTTCGAGAATAATAACTCCCGAAAAACTTGTCGATGTGTATAAAGTTTTGGGGCGGGAATTATCCGGCAAAGTCGCCGTAAAAATACATTCGGGCGAACCCGGAGGAAACCACTATTTAAAGCCGGATTTCATAAAGCCGCTTGTGGATTTGCTAAAAGGAACCATTGTTGAATGCAACACGGCTTACGAAGGCCGCAGGGATACAACCCCAAAGCATTTGAAGGTTATGGAAGAACACGGCTTTTCCAAAATCGCAAATGTTGATATCATGGATTCCGACGGCGAAATTGAGCTTAAAATTCCAAACGGGAAGCGGATTAAATCAAATTATGTCGGCTCGCATCTGAAAAATTACAACTCCCTTATGGTGCTGTCGCATTTCAAGGGGCATTTGATGGCGGGATTTGGTGGGGCGTTAAAAAACATCTCAATAGGGATTGCCTCTTCGCACGGGAAGGCATATATCCACGGCGCGGGAGACATTAAAAAAATATGGTCTTGCGAGCAGAATAAATTTTTGGAGTCGATGGCGGACGCTTCAAAGTCGATAACTGACTTCATGAAAGGCAACATCGCGTTCATAAACGTAATGAAAGACCTTTCCATAGACTGCGACTGCGATTCAGACCCTGCAAAGCCCGAAATGTCTGATATCGGAATAATGTCGTCGCTCGACCCCGTGGCTCTTGACAAAGCGTGCGTTGATATGGTTTACGCCTCAAAAGACAAAGGGAAAGCATCGCTAATAAGAAGAATTGAAGACAGGCGCGGCGTTCTCATAATAGAAGCTTCGGAGAATCTCGGCATAGGCTCGCCAGACTATGAGCTTGTCGATTTGGACGCCTAAAAATCTATTTTGCGAATTTCCGCTTCATGCGCTCCAAAAACATTTCAGCCGCGCCTGAAAACACTTGGCGTTTTTTCCATGCGAATTTCAACCCCGATTCAAGCTTTGGGCTAAGCGGCTTAAAACACAAATCCCCGCCGCCCATAACGTTTAAAAGCTTGTCAAGAGTTATGGCGTATCCGACCCCGCTTCTCACCATTATCGATGCGTTGTAAATCAAGTTGTATGACGCTACAATGTCGAGTTTTTCAAAATATTTGCCGAACCATTTTTTATACGCATTGTTCGGGCTGAATTCGTCTGACGCCTGCCTTGAACATATGAGCGGCAAGCCAATTAAATCTTTAACCTTAACCGACTTCTTTTTTGCAAGCCTGCAATCGTTCCTCATTACAACGCCCCAAACGTCTTTTGCAGGCAAAGCGATGCTTTCAAAATTCGACGTGTCGGCAGGCTCAATAAACACCCCGAAATCCAAAACGCCCTTTTCAAGCTGTTCAGAAACGTATATGGAATTTCCGCTGAAAAAATGAAAATGTACTTCCGGACATTCCTTCCTTGTTTCATTTACGGCTTCCGCAATTATTTCCATTGATTTGCTTTCCCCGCACCCGATGTAAACATCGCCCGAAACGCCCTTATTTGCGGATTTAAGTTCCGAAGCGGTCTTGCAAATTATGTCCATAATCTCTTCCGCGCGCTTTCTCAAAAACATTCCCTCCCTCGTAAGCGAAAGACTGTGATAGCCCCTTGCAAAGAGCTTGTGCCCGACTTCCTCTTCAAGCTCCATTATTTGCCGCGAAAGCGTCGGCTGGGTAATATGCAAAGTTTTTGCCGCCGACGTCATGCTACCCTCTTTTGCAACCGCAAGAAAATACTTCAAAACTCTTGTTTCCATATAAATTTTGTAGCATAGCTTAAAGGCATTGTACAGCATAAAATATAAGTATTTGCTATTTCATAAAAAATGCGGCATAATCAAAAAAATAAAAAAACGCGCCAATGAAAAGAACAACAAAAGAACTGACGGAAAGGATGCTCAAAAAAAGCGTCATAAAAAACACCGACCCTGATTTCAATGAAATATGCGAAGAAGTTGAAAACACGAGGCGCCTTGTTTGTGAACTTAACAATTCTCCCCACACAGACGATGAAGCAAGAAAACTTCTGGAAGAAATTTGGGGGCAAAAATTGGATTCGTCTGTAAGAGTTTTTCCGCCGTTTTACACGGCATTCGGCAAGCTCACGAAAATCGGCAAAAACGTGTTCATCAATTTTGGCTGCACCTTCCTTGACCAAGGCTCAATTACGATAGAAGACGATGTATTTATAGCCCCCTGTGTAAAAATAACGACAGAAGCCCACCCCGAAAATCCCGAAGGAAGGCACAACCTTTTAATAAAGCCCGTAGTAATCAAACAAAATGCCTGGATTGGCGCAAACGCCGTAATGCTTGTCCACGGGCAAAACGCCCATTCGAGGTATTTCAGTGAAGACGCTTTCAAAAAATTAAAGGGAGAAAACAAAAAGCTATTGATTGTGCCAAACGCAAACCATACCGATTTGTACGACAATCTTGAAAAAATCCCCTTTGATGAAATCGAAAACTTTATCAGGACAAACCTAAAATAAACCAAATAAGCCTCAAAAAAAAAGAAGCGCAAAACGTGCTTCTTTTTTTTGCCATCAAACATCACATAAACATTTTTTTCAGCGTATCCTTTAAAAGCTCGGTATATTGGAATTTGCCGTTTTGCTTGATTTTTACAAAAACCCTGCATTTTCTGTTTATTTCAAATGGATTTGCGTAAATGATTTCTATCCCGTCATGTTCGGTGTATTGCGACGGATTTTTAATCCTTTCGATTTTTTTCGGAAGCCCGTACCATGTAAAATGTATGTCCCATCCCCTTTGCGAACCGTTTAAATCCGCAAGCTTGGGATACCTCAACGCGAAGTCGGGAATTTTTGCGGTATAGTATCTCACAATAAAAGCTGTGGGCAAAGACGAAATGTAGTCTGCAACGCGTCCGTTCGACAGCTTGCCTTCGCGCGCCGCATTCATGAAATCGAGGGGATCCATGCCCTGCAAATTCATTCCGTTAAACACTCCGAATTTGTTTTTGCTGCCGAACTTTTGCAAGTCGTACCACTTTTGAAAATGATCCCCGTAGCGCAAGCCTACTTCAAAATGCAAATGCGCAGCTTCCCTTGCGATTGCGTAATCCGCGCTTCTTCCCATCTGCCCCAGACGGCAACCCGACTCAACCCTTACGCCCTTTTTTATAGATTCGTCAATCGAGCGCAAGTGGGCATACAAAGTATAGACAGGCACGTCCAAAGCATCGTGCTCTATCACGACATACCTGCCGTAGCTGCTGGCTCCGGGGCTGTCGTTTACAAGCGCGACAATACCCCGCATTGCCGCATAGACACTGTCCAAAGGCTCTCCGCGCTTGCTCCTGCGGACGGGCTTTATGTCTATGCCCTCATGGAAACGGTAGCCGTTGTTGCGGACATCGCCAAAAAGCCCGCTCTTGGGCTCATGCCCAAACGTCGGCTGAATGAAAGCTTCAAAGCTTTCCCCTTTTACAAACGCAGTGGATTCGGTAGGCCAAACTATTTTGTCTGCCGCAAACACCGTATTTGCGGCAAATGCCGCAAATAAAACAACTGCATGAAAAAACCTCATTACCAGCCCGCTTCGCGCTCAGCAATTTCCTTTTGCACTTTTACGATGTCTTTGGTGTAATCCTGCGCTTTTTTAAACAAGTCCGTTTCGCGCGGATATTCAAGCTGCATGAAAAGCTTCCCATTTGATATGATTGAATCTATTTTGCGGATTGCGCGCGGATTTCCGTTTTCCTTTAACAAAATCCACCCGCCCATAGATTTAGACGTTTCGCGGAAGAGCTTTTTTATGCCCTTGCCGTTGCAGTTCAGCACGAAACCGCGAATCGTTGTCCCCGACGACGGATCGTAAACTTCGGCGACATCAACGCTGTCCAAGTCGCCCATGGTCATAAAAGCCTCTTTTTGGACGATAAACTCAACGCCGGTTTCAGGCATTTTAACCCTTTCGCGCGACACCCCTATTTCGTTGCGCGCCTCGCAAACATGCAAAGTCAAATAATTTTCGATTGTTTCGTCCCAAATGCATCCCGAAATTGAAAATGCCGAAAATGCCAACAATGCGTAGTGTAATATTTTTTTCATAAATTTAAACAATAAATGCGTTTATCTGTGTTTGTATGTTTGAAACAAGCTCTTCGCCAAGCTCCTTCTGCGGAACCAAAAACTCGCGCTTGGACGAAGAATGGACATAAAGCTGGACGCCGTTTTGAGGCCTTCCCTTTGCCCTCAAAATTCTCTTCCTTTCAAGAAGAAGGGCGAGCATTTGCTTTAAAACGTCTTTTTGTTCGACCTCGACGCCGTTTTCGTCGTACAAAGACAAAAAGAAGTCTTCGGAGCCGGCTATCGCCATGCGCCGCGCCTGACGCTCGTCCTCTTCGGGATTTTCGCTAACGACGCGCTCCCATTTGCCGACAAACTTGCCCTCAAAAGGATTTTCTTCAAGCTCCTTTTTCAAAAAATCGCGCCTGTCAAGCTCATTTGCCTCGTTTACGAAAATGACGCTTACGACAACGTCGCCGGGCTTTAATTCGGCGCCGCTTCCAAACGATTTTTTTGACAAAGTTTTAATTTGCCAGTCCATATCACTCTTCGGTTAAATAATTCTTGTTTCGCGAAGTCGGTCCGCCAGCCCTTAGCCACGCATTGACAAACATGTCGATATCCCCATCCATGACGGCTTGAATGTTGCCTGTTTCCGCACCTGTACGCAAGTCTTTTACCATCTGGTAGGGCTGGAATACATAGCTTCTGATTTGATTGCCCCATGCAATTTCGCCCTTTTCGCCGTAGAATTTGTCCATTTCGGCGCGCTTTTCGTCTTCCAACTTTTCGTAGAGGCGGCTCTTTAAAATCTTCATCGCGGTCTGCTTGTTTTTAAGCTGGGAACGCTCGTTTTGGCAAGCCACCACGATGCCTGTCGGGATATGCGTTATGCGCACGGCGGAATCGGTCTTGTTGACGTGCTGTCCGCCCTTACCGCTCGAACGATAAGTGTCGATGCGCAATTCTTCGTCCTTTATCTCTATTTCAACGTCGTCTTCGATTTCGGCTATGATGTCAACAGAAGCAAACGATGTATGCCTGCGCTTATTAGCGTCAAACGGGCTTATGCGCACGAGCCTGTGCACTCCGCGCTCGGCTTTGGCGTATCCGTAGGCATTCGCGCCCTCGATGCGGATTGTGACTTTCGCAACCCCCGCCTCTTCGCCCGCAACAATGTCCTGAACATCGCACTTCCAGCCCCGCCTTTCAGCCCAGCGAGTGTACATTCTAAGAAGCATTTCCGCCCAGTCGCAGCTCTCCGTGCCGCCCGCGCCCGCATGGATTGTGACGATTGCATTCGAGTTGTCGAGCTTTCCGCTTAAAAACGACTCTATCTCAACCTTTTCTATTTCCAAGGACATCGAATTGGTTTCGGACGCCAATTCCGCCGATAAATCCGCGTCCTCATCGGATTCTTCGGCAAGCTCCAAAAGCGCGTTCAAATCGCCCAGCCTCTTTTGAAAATCAAGCTGAGGCGCGACAATCCTCTTTAACCGCGACGCTTCCGAAAGAATTTCCTGCGCCGAATTTCTGTCGTTCCAAAAATCGGCGGCTCCCATCTTTTCTTCTAATTGCGCTATTTCTTCCTGCTTTTTCGGGACGTCAAAGAAACCTCCACAAGTGCGCCGCGCGTTTGTTTATTTGTGCTATGTCGTTTTTAATTTCAGAATCTATTATCATAAATCAGATTATTTTGTAGGCTTAAAAAATTTTCAACAATATTTTTGAATTTACATTGGAAAAAACAGGACTATCGTTTAATTTTGAATTTTTTATGAACGACCTCAACAAGACATTGCTTCTCGCCGCCTGCGTTTTGTTTTTCTCAACGCTCTTTTTCTTTTTTAAATTCGCGGCGGAAAAAGCGTATTCCCAAGACTTAAAGGCGCAAAAAGATGCCGCATATGTCGATGCAAGACGCAGCATAAAACAGGCTGAAAACATAAACGACCGCGCAGAAACCGCAAAGAAGACGGCGGAGCAGGCGCAAAAAGAAGCGCAGGAATATTTCACGAAAGCGGCTTTCACGAGGGCCGAACTTGAAAGGCTGGAAGCCTCCAATGCAGTCGAGCATAAGGAGGCGATTGCCCTTTATAAAGCGCGCATAGAGCGCGAAACCGCCGCAAGAACCGCCGCCGAAAAAGAGCTTGAAAAGGCAAACAGCGCAAGGGAATCCCTTGAACGCGACATGCTCTACATGGCGGCTGAACTCGACAGCGGCAAAATAGAAATGAACTCTAAAATTGCAGAGCTTTCCGCGCAAAAAGACAAAGAAATTGCAAGCTTGAAATCTGAAATAAAAAAACATCTCGAAACCATAGCCGAAAACCTGAAAATTATAGACGAGCTTAAAAAATCAAACGAAAAACTCTCGGAAGAGTTAAAAAATTCAAAAACGGAGTAATTTTTGTAAAAATGCTTGCCAAAACGGTGAAAAATGAATTTTTTAAAACTATATAAATTTAATGCAAAAAAAATTATGAAAAAATCTATTTCATTCCTCGTAGCGGCATTTGCCGTATTCTTTATGACAGGCTGCGAATCCTACGACAAACCCCAGCCCGGAGACACGCGCGCTTCCGCTCCGAGTAGCTTTAACGGCGCAGACATAAGCGATCCATTTGGAGACCAAGGCGGCATAAGCTCGGCTTACAACAAGGATATGGATAGAGATCCGAGCGCAAACGCAGGCTCTATAAACTGGGAAAACATCGACCCCGCCGATATACTCGAAACAATTTACTTCGGCTTCGACCAATACGCAATTCCGCAGGGCGAACGCTCAAAGGCTAAAAACGCCGCAAGCTTCATGAAGTCAAACCCCGATGCAAAAATCGCTTTGGTTGCGCATACCGACTGGTACGGTACCGAAGAATACAACCTCGTTCTTTCCGATAAGCGCGGCTCTTCCGTACAGGCGTACTTGAAGAATTTGGGCATCGACAATTCCCGTTCCGAAGTTGTCGCCCGCGGCAAAAACGGCGCGTCAATGGATGTAGCGAAAAACTCTCCCGAAGCCAAGCACGACAGAAGAGTGGACATCGTAAAAATGAAATAACGCTTTAAACAAAAATTTCATGGGAGATTGCAAACGCAATCTCCTTTTTTTTATGCCCGCATTTTTTGAAAAATAAAAATATTTTTTCACGCCAAGACTTACAGATTTTCAGGCAAAAATTTACAAATTGTCTTCCCGAAAAATTCCAATTCTCCATCTATGCCACGCAAAAGACTGAAAATGCGATAGTAAAAAGGCTATCAATGAAATATCTTCTCTCCCGCAAACTCAAAAAAAGTGGCATTGAAAAACATCAATGCCACTTTTTTCGCCTTATGTTTTCAAGGCTTTGTAAATACTGTTATTACAAATTCTGTATGAGTTCAATCGGTATGCCCTCTTCAACAATGAAAGCCAATACCGCCTTGTCGCCAAGCGGAGACTTGCCGACAAGAATGTTCGCGCCCTTCAACTCGGCGTCGATATCTTCAACTTCGTATGCTATATGCGTGCTTTCCTGCAAAAGCTTCGGCATGGGGCAATCGTAGTCGAAGCAAAGCCATTCAATGTTGTGTTTGCTCATGGAAGGGTCGGTTATCGCAAGCTTCATTTCGGGGATATACGTCATACCCTCTTTTTTGCAAGCGGACGGAATGCCAATATGTAGGAATTTTCTCATATGTTTATTTGGTAAAATTAGATTTAAAATAGAAACCGAAAAAAATTTTGTCAAACAATAACGAAATCACATGGCGGAAATTTTCTCAGAAACAGCAGATGCGAAAACTTCATCGCTGAAACGCCCTATTATTTCGTTTGCGAAGCCGTCCACCAAAAGCTTTTGCGCCATGCTTTCGCAAAGCCCGCGCGATTTCATGTAAAAAAGCTCCTCCCTGTCGGGTTGGAAAGCGGCGCAGCCGTGCGAGCACATAACGTCGTTTGCCAATATTTCCAAGACGGGCATTCCCGATGCGCGGGCTTTTTCCGAAACAAGCAAAGAGCGGCAACTCTGGTACGACTCCGTCTTTTGGGCATTTTCCTCGACCCTTATAAGCCCGCCGAATGCAGTGCGCGACGAGCCTGAAAGAATGTTTTTCACTTTCAAATTGCTGAAAGCTTCGGGGCATGTGTGGTGCTGGCGGGTGCGCAAATCGTGCGTAATAGAACCAGACGACACAAAGAGCGCGGAAACGTCCGCCCTCGAATTTTTGCCTGCAAGCTCAAAATTGCGCTCTACCCTCGTATTCGACTTTCCCGCTTCCACAAAAACATCGTTTGCCTGCGCCCCGTCCTGCAAATAGAAGTCGGCGCGGGTGTAGCGCGGGGAATTTTCCTTTGAGTTATAAAAAGTATTTACGTTTATCTTCGCGCCCCTTTTCAGAAAATAGAAATTTGCGCGGGTTGAAAGCTTGCCGTATTCAAAAAAACTTTCGTCAAAGACATCGACCTGCGCCCCCTCTTCTATCTCAAAAATATTGACATCGGAAAAATCGGCGTTCGTGATTTTTACTTTCGCGTTTTTCGAGATGCTGAAAATTTTTGCGCATGAGAAATTGCGGGCGCAATAGGCGTCAAACTTTCCGCCGCCCAAGAGGATTTTTAAGAACTTTTCAGCAGTCGGATTTTCAAAAACACCACTGCTCGAAGAGTGTTCGGAAAAGTCCGCGCCATTTAAATCCATGAATTTTTCAACTTCCCCACCCCAGAAAGCGAGGTTTGAAAACCGCCAATGCTCGTCCTTTTTACCGGGGAAAGTAAGAGAATTGAAACGCGAAAAAACCGATTTTTCCTTTGTCATCCCACAGACCCTTCCATTTCAAGCTCGATTAAACGCTTTAACTCAACCGAATATTCCATCGGGAAACGGCGCACCAAATCGTTTACAAATCCGTTTACAGCAAGGCTCATGGCTTCCTGCTCGGAAAGCCCGCGCTGGCGCATGTAAAAAATCTGCTCGTCCCCAAGCTTTGAAACGCTCGCCTCGTGCTGGACAAAATTATTCTCTCCCGAACAAACTATTGCGGGATAAGTGTCGGTGCGCGAGGCGGAATTGATTAAAAGCGCGTCGCAAACAGTGTTGTTTTTGCAGCCCTTGACGTTTTCGGGGATGTAAACCATTCCCCTGTAAGAAGCCCTGCCGTCGGCGATTGAAATTGATTTTGAAATTATGTTGGAAGTCGTGTCGTCGGCCAAATGAATCATTTTTGCGCCCGTGTCCTGATGCTGCAAATGATTGGCAAGCGCGATTGAAACGACTTCGCCCCTTGCACCCTTGCCGTTCAAAACGACTGTCGGATATTTCATCGTGAGCCCGGAGCCGACATTGCAGTCAATCCAGCTGATTTCAGCCCCTTCCTCCGCCCTGCCGCGCTGGGTTACCAAATTGAATATGTTGTTCGACCAATTTTGAACTGTAACATATTGAATTTTCGCGCCCTTCAAGGCGACAAGCTCCACAACGCCCGAATGCAAAGTGCTCGTTTCAAAGCGGGGAGCGGTGCATCCTTCCATGTACATAAGCTCCGCGCCTTCGTCGGCAATGATTAAGGTGCGCTCGAACTGACCGAAGCTTTCTGCGTTTATTCTGAAATACGCCTGCAAGGGCTGCTTTACCTTGACACCCTTAGGAACATAAATAAAACTTCCACCCGAAAATGCCGCGGAATTAAGCGCGCTATACTTGCTGTCGTCAACGGGAATTACGGAGCAAAAATATTTTTTGAAAATTTCGGGATATTTTTTAAGCCCTTCGTCGGGTCCGACAAAGATTACGCCCTGCTCCTCCAAATGCGCCTTCATGCTCGAATAAGCCGACTCCGAATCGAACTGCGCGTCAACCCCCGCCAAAAACTTGCGCTCCTGCTCAGGCACTCCCAAGCGTTCAAAAGTCTTTTTGACATCTTCGGGAACTTCGTCCCACGAACGCCGATTTTTCTTGTCCTTTGCAAGATAATACCTGATTTTTGAAAAATCCAATTCGTTTAAGCGTTCAGTCGCCCAATGCGTAGGATTTTCCTTTTCGTTAAAAATTTTGAGAGCGTCAAGGCGGAATTGCGTGAGCCATTCGTCCTCTCCCTTGACTTTTGAAATATAGCGGACTGTCTGTTCGCTAAGCCCGACGCCGGCGTCAAAAGCGTAGTCTTCGGCATAGCTGAAATTGCCCGCTTCGGAAGAAAAATCCAAATTTTCAGGTTTTTTACTCATTATCCCTTAAATTTTTCGTAGCCGCTTTTTTCGAGTTCAAGCGCAAGCTCCGCGCCGCCTGTTTCGACAATCTTTCCGCCGTACATTACATGCACTTTGTCGGGAACGATGTGGTCCAACAAACGCTGGTAGTGTGTAATCAAAAGAACTCCAAGCTCAGAAGAGCGCGCCGCGTTCACACCGTCTGAGACAATCCTCAAAGCATCGATGTCAAGCCCGCTGTCGGTTTCGTCCAAAATGGCGATTTTGGGTTTTAGCATCAGCATCTGCAAAATGTCGCACCTCTTCTTTTCCCCGCCCGAAAACCCTACATTCAGACTGCGGGAAGTGAAAGACTTGTCCATGCCAAGTTCCTGCATTTTCGCATAAAGCTCCTTGTAAAATGCGGGCGCGTTTATTTCTTCGCCCTCAGGCAGGCGGGCGTTCAGGCAGGCGCGGATAAAGTTTGCAATGCTGACTCCCGGGATTTCAACGGGATATTGAAACGCCAAAAAAAGCCCCTCCTTTGAAATTTCCTCAGGGGCTTTTCCGACAATGTCAACCCCGTCCAAAAAGACTCTGCCTGAAAGGATTTTGTAGTCTCCGCTCCCTGCGAGAGCCTTGCTCAAAGAGCTTTTACCCGTCCCGTTGGGCCCCATAATCGCGTGGACTTCGCCTTTTGGCAAATGCAAATTAAGCCCGTCCACGACGCGCTTGCCCGCCACTTCCACAACCAAGTCTTCAATTAAAAGCCCCTGTTTCATAATCCGCCTTTGCTCTTAGGTAAATACGGGCGTTCAAACGCCTCGTAAAAATCGTATCCGACCGAGAAATCCTCAATTTTGTCCTCGTCGGTCTTGCTCATTTCGCCGACTTTTATCATGTTGAAAACAATCTGCCCTATGTCTGAACACTCCCTGACGCCCCACTCCTTGAACAATACCGCCGCCATCGGTCCGAAAGTTTCGAGGGCGAAAACCCTGCATCCTTCCAGAAGCTCCGCCGCGCTGACGTGGGAACCTTTTTCGCCGTCGGTTTTCTTGTGGTTTTTTACGGTGTAATCCAATGCCATTCGCACAAAAACGTATGCGCCAACCGCATAGCGTTTGTCGTCCTTTAAAATCGCCTCTATGACGCGCTGAAAGTCTCTTCTTGACATAAAACCGCTCAAAATAAACCAATAAATTTAGCACAAGCCATTGCGCTTTCAATAAAAAAATCGGCACAATTTAACTTGCGCCGACATTAAATTTTACAAATCGACAATTTATGCGTTCGCCGTCAATAAAAAAGCAAAACGAACGCCCAAGACGAGTATCGCCATGCAAAGCGCAATCAATACTGCCGAATGCCCCTTGACGAATTGGCATTCCTCAGAGCCTTGCAAGGGCTCAAAAGCGGCTCTTATCCATTTGAAATAATAGTATATCGAAGCCGCGGAACCCAAAACCAAAACAAACATAAGCCAATACAAACCCGCCGCATACGCCAAAACCAAGACGAACAGTTTTGCGAAAAATCCCGCAGTCGGGGGAATGCCCGCAAGAGATGCAAGCCCCAGCGTAAGCGATGTCGCCGCAGTCGGATTTTTGCCCCACAACCCCTTGTAGGCGCACACGCACAAATCGGCGTCGTTTGCTGACTTGTTCAAGGACTGCACGAAAAATACGGCAAACAGCGCAAAGGCGTAAGACAACACATAAAGAACGAGAGTGTACCCGATTGCGTCCGAATTTTCGCCTGAAATATTTGTAAGGACAACCGCGGCAGTTAAAAACACCATCAAATACCCCGCATTGGCGATGCCCGAAAAAGCCACAATCCTCTTTGCGTTCTTTTCGTTCAGCCCTCCGAAATTGCCGATAATTATGCCCATCGCGGCAGACGCGCTTAAAATCGTCACGAGATTGTCCGAAAACGGCATACTAATCAACATGCTAAAAAGCGCAATGACGGCGGCAGACTTCGACGCAACCGCCAAAAACGCCGCAACGGGAGCGGGCGCGCCCTGATAAACGTCGGGCGACCAAAATTGGAATGGAAATGCGCTCAGCTTGAAAAATACGGCTGAAACCGCCAAAACCGCGCCAACGCCGAAAAGGACATTGCCGCCGCCTTCGGTAAAGTTGCCGTAATATAGCATTTCGCTGCCCAACTCAAAGGACGATGCATAAACAAACGCAATTCCAAGCAAGAAGAACGCCCCCGAAACTCCGCTTACTATTATGTATTTTATTGAAGCTTCCAAATTTTCAATGTTTCTCCTGCCCCACGCGATGAGCGCGTAAAAGCAAATCGCCGAAGTTTCCAGCGCAACGAAAGTGAGCATCAAATGCCTGCTTCTTGCAAATATGGAAAGAGCCGCAACCGCAATCGTTAAAATTCCGAAAAATTCGCCCGCATTTTTTTGAGACAGCGAATTTAAGAATTTTTGCGACATCGAAGCCGTCAGAACTCCGCACATTATGAAAAACGCCGAAGAAAACGGGCTTGGCGCAAGCATTTGAAAGAACGCGTACTCATTCGGACTTGAAACCACGGCGCAAATCGACGCTATAAAGCCGACAAATGCCAAAACACAGCAATATTTGGGCTGAATTTTTTTGAACGCGCCAAGCAATATCAAAATGACGCCGAAACACGCCAATATTGCCTCGGGCAGAACAGCAATCCAATCCGCCCCGCTTAAAAATTTTTCGATAGAATCTTCCATAGTTTTACTATTTATCAGTTAAATTGTATGCGGGAACACCGCCAAGCGTTTCGTCCAAAGGAACGGTTATAAGCTTGGGCGCAAAGCCAACCAAAATCAAAGCCAAGAGCAAAATCAAAACAGGAGCGCGCTCCTTCCATGAAATGTCGCAGTTCCCCGCCTTTTTCACGGCGCAGGACTGCGCGCCAAAGAATATGTTTGCAACGGCCCTCAATCCATAAACCGCGGAAATTATTATGCCCGAAACCGCCAATGCGCAAACAACAGCCCCCTTGCTCCACAATGCCGCAAAAACCGAGATTTCACCCCAGAAATTCGCAAAGCCGGGAAGCCCTATGTTTGCCAAAATTGCCGCGACAAAAAGACCCGCGCAAACAGGCATGCTTTTGTACGCTCCGCCAAGAGAAGGCATGTCGCAAGTTGAAAACCTGCTTTTGATTATTTCCGCAAAGATAAAGAGAGCAGCAACGCTCAGCCCGTGCCCGAACATAATCATAACCGCTCCACCCGCGCCCAAGACGCCCATCGAGGCTATGCCCAAAAAACAAAGCCCCATGTGAGAAACGCTCGAATACGAAACCATCATCTTGAAATCGTTTTGAGCCATCGTGCAAAGACCTATCAAAATAACGTTCAAAAGCGCAAGAACAGTAATCACGCCCATTGAAAGCCCCGCATTTACACCAAGCAGTGGAACAGCAACCTGAATAAGCAAGTACAAGCCGAACTTTTTAAGCACGCCCGCATGTAGCATGGAAAACGCCGTGGGAGCTTCGTTATATGTTTTAGGAGCCCATGAATGAAGCGGAAACAGCGAAACCAATGCGCCAATGCCGACCGAAAGAACGGCAAAAGCAATGCCCGCAGATTTTGCGCCGACATTCGCCGAGGCGAAAGCGTCCGTCAATTCGCGCAAATTAAACGTGAGCGTTTTTGTGGAAATAAACGAGATTGATATTATTCCCAATAAGACCAAAAGTGCGCCAAGAGTCAAATATATCGCCATTTCCATCGCCGCGGGCTTGCGGTTTTCGCCGCCCCAGACACACATCGCAATGAATGTCGGAACAAGGGCAAATTCGTGGAAAGCGTACATCCAAAGTATGTTTTGACTTGCAAACATTCCCATCAAGCCTCCCTGCATAAAGAGCATGCAAACCAAGTAGGTTGAAATGCCCTTTATTTTGACGGGGCTTGCGATTGTCCATAAAAAAGCCGCAAAACCGACGATGCCCGCCAAAAGATACATTGCCAAAGACACGCCGTTTACGCCCATCAGTCCGAATGCCGACGAAACTTCCAACGCCCCGTTTTCAGCATAAAAAAACGCTGTTAAAACAGACGATGCAAGCGCGGCGGCAAAACCGAAAAACGCCGCGCTCTTTACCGCAAGCTCTCCCGCAATCTTTGAGAAGGCAAACGCCAAAACTGCGCAAATTAACGGTGCGTAAACACCCGATAAAAATGTAATTTCAGAAATTTCCATAGTATTAAACCGCTAAAATTATAAACGCCGCCAAAAGACCCAAAACCATCCAAACCACATAGCTTGAAACCCACTTGACGTGCCAACTTTTGAATACAAGCCCGAAAAGGCACGATATGAGAGCAAGACCCTTAACGGCAAAACCCTGTATCAAAACCAAGTCGAGAGCGTTTACCAAAATTGCAAAACGCTGCTGGACCTTTAAAACGTAATAGTTGTAAACATCGTCGAACCAGCCGTGCTTTTCCAAAACATGGTACATAATCGGGTGGTCGCTTTCGATTTTGTCTTTGCCCCTGCCATAGAGGAAATAGGCAATCAAAATCAGCAAAACCGTGCAAACGAGAATTATCGTTCCCGCCCAAGTGAATAAAACATCTCCTTCAATCATGCCGTGGAAATGCTCCCAGCCGAAGCTTCCCGACATAAAACTTTGCGAAGATGACGGCATAAGCGCAGACATTTTGCCGCCGAGCCACTTTAAGTTGCCAAACACCGCGCCCCATGCGCCGGCAAGCGAAAACACTCCCAATACAACGAGAGGAAGCGTCATAAAAAGCGAATTTTCCTTTGCATTTGAAGCCTTTTCGCTCAAAGGCTTGCCCAAGAACACCGCAAAGAAAAGCCTTGCCATGTAAAGCGGAGTAAGAAGAGCCGCAATCAATACGAACGCAAAAGTCGCAATCTTAAAAACGCCCGATGCGCCGAGCCTGCAAAGCCCCGATATGTCAGAAACGGAAGCGTTCACATATTCGTTTACGAGGCTCAAAAGCGATATGTTTAATATCATTTCCTTGCTGTAATAGCCCGCAAAGAACGGAACCGATATAATGGAGCATGTTGCAAGAAAAGCCGCAATGGTCGTAAGAGGCATTTTCTTTGCAAGACCTCCCATTTTAAACATATCCTGCTCGTGATGGCAGGCGTAAATCACAGAACCCGCAACCAAAAACAAGGCTGCCTTGAAAAATGCGTGCATTGTAAGGTGCATCATCGCAATTCCGTACGCGCCCAAACCGACGGCAACTCCCATAAGACCCAAATGAGCCAAAGTGGAATATGCCAAAGTCTTTTTAATGTCGCGCTGTCCCAAAGCCCAGAAGCCCGCGCACATAGCCATAAGCGAGCATATAAAAACCATAAACGCGGAAGCAGCAGGCGTAAGCAAACCCACCACACCGAGGCGCACAGTCATGAAGACGCCCGCCGCAACCATCGTGGCGGCGTGGATTAGAGCTGAAACAGGCGTAGGGCCCGCCATTGCGTCCGTAAGCCAAACCTGCAAGGGGAATTGCGCGGACTTGCCCAGAAATCCGCATATCAAAAGAAGGGCCATCGGAGTCAAAGCCAAGCTTGGATTTGCCTTCAATGCGGAGGCAATCGCGCCAAATTCAGTCGTTCCGAAAATGTGATAACACCAAATTATGCCAATCAAAAATCCGAAGTCGCCCACCCTGTTTGCAATGAACGCTTTTTTGGAAGCCATTTTGGAATATTCCGTGTCGGCGTAGTGCGCAATCAGCATGTATGAGCTGAAACCCACAAACTCCCAAAAGATGAACATCATAAAGAGATTGTCGGCAAGCATTATCCCCGTAATTGAGAACATGAAAAAGCTAAGACCGCCGAAAAATCTGCCCTTGGCATCGTCCTTATCCATATATCCGACACTGAAAATATGAATTAGCCACCCGACGAAGCATACGACAAAAACCATGTTTTTTGAAATTTCGTCGAACAAAAATCCGAAATTTATCGAAAAATTGCCAAGCCTGAAAATTTCAACCGATTTGGAAGAAGCTTCCCCGCTTTCGCCAAGCAAAAGCCCCATCGCCAAAACGAGCGCGAAAGTCGCCGACAAAACCGAGACGACAGCCGCCCCCCATTTTGACTTGCGCAGGAAAAACGCGCTTAGAGCCGCGGCAAAAAGCGGCATAAGCAGCATCGCCCACATGTCAGAAAATTCGCAACCTGAAATTGAAGAAAACATAAACTATTCCCCTGAAAGCGTATCGACGTCGTCGGCGCAAACCGAGCGTCTTATTTTAAAGAATTGAACAACCACCGCAAGCGCGACCGCGACCTCGCTCGCCGCCACCGCCATGACAAAGAAAGCGAACACCGCCCCGTCCATATCGTTATACGCCGCCGAAAACGACACAAGCGCAAGCATCGCCCCGCACAGCATAAGTTCAAGGCACATCAAAACAACGAGCAGGTTTTTTTTGAGAACCACCCCCGCAAGCCCCGCAAAGAAAATCAGCAGGGACGGAATTAAAAAGTCGTTTAGATTTTCCATAAAAAACCTTTCTTAAAGCATTTCCCTCTTAGGACGTTTTGGCGAAGGCTCTTTTGCTATCGCAATGATTGCCACCATCGCAACCAGCAAAACCGCTCCCGCAATTTCAAACAAAAGCATAAATTTGGTAAAGAGCGAAAGCCCGTAAAGCTTTGAAACCGACAACGCCGAGACCCCGCCGTCAAGCGCAACTTTCAAGTCCGGGCAGTTCAAAACAAAATACGACGCCGAAAGCCCCATCAAAAGCCAGAGCAATACAATGCCCGCCCTGCGCTTTAACGAAGAATTGTCGCGGCTTTCCCCCGCAAGCATCACGGTAAAGACAAAGAGCACCATCACAGCCCCCGCGTAAACCACGAGCATTACGAACGCCAGAAAAAACGCCTTCATCAAAAATAAAAGCCCCGACATTCCAAGCATCGAAACAAGCATGGACATCACCGCGTTTATGTACCCGCGGTTTAGCAGAAGCCCCAAGGCCCCGCCTACGCCCATTGCGCAAAAAATTCCGTAAACAACATTTTCCATCAGTGCGCTCCTTTCGATTTTTGAGCAGTGTCCTTGACTTTTTTCCACTTCATCACGCTGTCGGGAAGAACGCCGCCGCGGCGGTAAAGCTCCGCTTTTTCCCTCTTCATTGAAGCCCTGTCGTAAGATGTGATTGAAAACTCCTTCTGCAAAACGATTGCCTGCTCGGGGCATACCTCCTGGCACAATCCGCAGAATATGCACCTTATCATGTTTATTTCAAAATTCTTGGGAGCCTTTTCGATAAAGGCATTCGGACTGTTCGGGTCGATTTCGGAAGGAGTAACCTTTATTGCCTTTGGCGGGCACACAAACTCGCAAAGCTGGCACGAAACGCACTTCTCGCGCCCGTCGGGATCTTTTACGAGCGTGGGCGCGCCCCTGTAAGCCTTTGGAAGGGCGGGACGCTGTTCGGGATATTTGAGCGTCACCTTCGGCTTTACCAAATTTTTCAGTGTAATCCAAAGCCCGCCTGCGATTTGGGGGAGATAAGTTTTCTCCCAAAACGAAAGCTTCTTTCTCTCAACTTTTATTATCGCCATAAAAATCCTTATTTAACAAATGCCGCCAACAGCAAATAAAATACCAAATTTGCAACCGCCAGTGGCAGAAGTTTACCCCACCCCAAATTCATGACGTGGTCGTATCTAAACCGCGGAAGCGTCCAACGCACCCACACGAAGAAAAATATCATAAACGCTATTTTGGCAAGGAAGGTCAGAGTTGCCAAAACCGCAGTAATCCAACCCCAGTCCGTCGGGTATGAAAGCCCCGGAAGAGGGCTCCACGCTCCGAGGAAAACGCAGATGAAAAGCGAAGAGCCAAGCACCATGTGCCCGTATTCTCCCACGAAGAACAAGCCGAACTTGAAGCTTCCGTATTCGGTGTGAAAGCCGCTTACCAAGTCTGTTTCGGATTCCGCCATGTCGAACGGCTGGCGGTTTGTCTCAGCAAACAATGCAACAAGAAAGAGAAACGCCGAAAGCGGGAACATAAAGCAGTTCCACATCGAAGACTGCGACAAGCCCAGTTCAAAAAGGCTGAGGGGGCTTTCGCAATTCGGAGCTATCCAAATAATGACAGGCACAAGGGAAAGAACCATCGTAAGCTCGTAGCTTATCATCTGCGCCGACGCCCTTATCGCGCCCATGTAAGAATATTTTGAATTTGAAGACCAGCCCGCCAAGACCGCGCCGTAAACGCCCAAAGAGCCAAGCGCAAGCACAAACAAAAGCGACAAGTCGAAGTCGGCGGCGGCAAGCGCGCGCGGGCTTCCGTCATACATGAAAAATCCGAACGGGATTGCGCAAGAGGCAATCAAAACGGGCGCAAGCGACATAACGGGAGCAACCGTAAACCAAAACTTGTTGACGTGCGAAGGCAGAGGCTCTTCCTTGAACAAGAATTTCAAGCCGTCCGCCGCGAGCTGCATAAGCCCCGCCCTTTGCAAAAATCTTCCGACAAACGGAATAAGCATAACGTACGGAATAAACGTGCGGCAAGGACCATACCGCCCCTGAATGAAAGCGGCAACCTTTCTTTCGACAACCACGCTTAAAGCCGCAAAGCACATTACAACGCCAATCGCCGCAAAACCGAAAAGAATTTTCAGCAATACGTCAATAAAGCCAATCGACGAAGCCTGCGCCACGCCGCTTTGCGCCGCAAGTGTTGACAATAAAAACAAACTATTCATTTTCTTTTAGAGCTTGGGGTTCGGGGAACTTCACGGCGTCAAACTTTTTGCCGTCGAGCAAAAGCCCCGTTGAGGGAATGTCGCAAATGCCGCTTAGCATTTCGATTTTTGATGAAATCAGCTTGCGCAGAGCCTGCACGGAAGGAGCTTTAAATTCGCTTTGGCTTAGCGCATTTATAAATTTTGAAAACAGGCTTATTTCGCACACTGCGCTTTCGGGAGCGTCAACCGCGCGTTCAAAAACTTGCGCCCTGAACTGCCTGTTTACGAATATGCCCGATTTTTCAAACACCGAAGCGGTTGGAATTGCAACTTTCGCCCTCTGCGCGGTTTCCGAATCCAACACGCCGCAATAGACAATGTTCGCGGTTTTGAAATCCTTTTCGTCCAAACCGAGAGCGCACAAGTCTTCGCCACAGACCACTACGCTTTCTATCTCCCCGCGCCTGATGTCGTCTGCAAGATTTTTTAAATCGGATTTCGGGTATTCCGAAACCAGCCCCGTAATGAACAAGCCGCGCATATTCGGAGTCCTGTCCGCCGAAAGAAGCTTACCGTCGTCTTCGCCAAGATGGGAGGCGGCGTAAATTTTCGAGTTAGTCAAGTCCGCAAATTCTTTCAGAATGAACTGCTCTTCAAGGCTTAAACGCGCGCTTGCAACAACCGCCATGCGACCGCTTGCCGCCATGACTTCAACCGCCCTGCTTACCGCGTAGGAAGTAGAGCATGGAGTACCGTCAACCCTCGCGGTTTTAAGGCGCATTTCAGAATCCAAAATACGGTATTCATATCTGGCAGAATCGGTTGACCACGCGTCGTTTACAAAGGAATTTGAGCGCGGAGTTATCCTGTAAACCTTGTTTGAGCGCGACCACACTTTTGTGTTTATGCCCGCGCTCGATTCCGTTGCAACGGAGTTTGCGACTTTCAAAAACCAAGTGCGCATTTTAAAGCGGAACGCGCTTTCTGTCAGCGCGCCCACGGGGCATCCGTCAACAATGTTCAAAAGATAGTTTGAATCTCTGCCATCGTCCCCGTAAACTGAGATTTCGTTTCTTGAGCCGCGCTTTGAAAATCCCAAAACGTCCCTGCCGACAATTTCGCGGCAAGTGCGTATGCATCTGGAACAAAGTATGCACCTTTCGGCGTCCAAAATCACCTTTCCGCCGCCAATCGAAACTTTTTTGGGCTTTACGTTCTTGTCTTCCACGAACCTGCTTTTGCAGTTTCCGAAAGCCTGCGAGTATTCCTGAAGCTTACATTCGCCCGCCTTGTCGCATATCGGGCAGTCGAGGGGATGGTTTGCCAAAATAAATTCCAGCACGCCTTGGCGCGCCTTTACGACGCGCTCGGAATTGGTTATGACGTGCATACCCTCGCTAACTTTCGTGCCGCAGGCTATCGCGAGCTTGGGCATAAAAGCAATTTTTTGCGAGCCGTCGGGGTTTTTGACAAGCTCTCCCGTCGCCCTGTCGCGGGCGGGAGTGCCGACCGAAACCAAACAAAGCCTGCAAGAACCCGCTATCGGCAAATTCGGATGGTAGCAAAAATGCGGAATTTCCACGCCCGAAATTCTTGCCGCTTCAATTACGTTTAGACCGGCAGGCACTTGAAAGTCGTCGCCGTTTATGTTTATGTTTACCAAGTCCGCCATAATTAAATCAACCTGTAAGAATTTTTATCCAAACGAGCTTCGCCCTCTCCCGCGAGCTGGCGCGAAATTTTTGCCATGTACTCGTCTTTGAATTTGGCGACATTGCTCTGGACGGGCCAAGCCATGCCTTCGCCGTGTGCGCAAATGGTATGCCCGCAAATATTGTCTGCAAGGCTCATTAGAAGTTCTGGGTCTTCAAGCCTGCCGCCGCCCGAGCAAATGCGCTTCGTGATTTTTGAAATCCACAAAGAGCCTTCCCTGCACGGCGTGCACTGACCGCAGCTTTCGTGCGCGTAAAAGGCGTTCAAATTCGCCATTGCTTCAACCATGTCAACGGTATTGTCCATAACGATAATACCGGCCGAGCCAAGCGCGGTGCCGCAAGACATAAGAGACGGGGCTGAAAGCGGAATGTCCTCAACCTTCAATTCCTTGACTGAACCGTCTGGCTGTTTTATGTCGAACTTCTCGCCCCACTTCAAAATTTTCATTGAAGAACCGCCGGGAATTATCGCCTTGAAAGTCCTGCCCGCAAAAGGTCCACCGCAAACGTCGTACAACATCTCGCCCAAAGTGCATGCGCCCGATTCGATTTCGTACCGCCCGGGCTTCTGAACTTGTCCGCTAACGCCCCAGACATAGGTGCCAGGGTCGTTCGGAACGCCGATTTTTGAAACCGCTTCGCCGCCGATTTTAAATATGTACGGGACATAGCAAAGGCTCTTTACGTTGTTTACGACAGTCGGGCAATCGTAAAGCCCCATTACTGCGGGAAAGTAAGGCGGCTTAATGCGCGGATATGCCCTCTTGCCCGCCAAAGAAGAGATAAGCCCCGTTTCCTCGCCGCAAATGTAGCAGCCCGCGCCGCGCGTGATGTTAATTTCGCAGGAATAGCCCGAACCGCAGACGTTTTCGCCCACATAACCTTTTGCGCGCGCTTCCTTTACAGCCTCGATTAAAATTCTGTATCCGTTTATGTATTCGCCCCTTATGTAAATAAACGCCTGTTTCGCATTTATCGCAAAAGCGGCGCACATGATGCCTTCAATGAGCTGGTGAGGATCTTTGTAAATTATCTCGCGGTCAACGCACGTTCCGGGTTCGGACTCGTCGGCGTTGCAAACCAAATAGATTGGCTTTCCGCTTTTTCTGTCCAAAAATTTCCATTTCATGCCCATCGGAAAGCCCGCGCCGCCCCTGCCTTTTATACCCGACTTCAAAACCTCGTCGCAAAGCTCCTGCCTGTCCCGCTTTACGGCTTCTTTCAAGACCTGATAGCCGCCGTCGGCTTCATAGCACTCGATGGAAGCGTTCCAATCGGGAATGTCGATGTGGCGATAAAGAATTCTTTTTTCCTGAACTGCCATAAAATTATCCTTTGTACTCGGGCGAATTAAAGTCTGCGCCCTGCGGACGCTCGAATGCCGAAACCGAATTTAACTTGCCCGCCAAGTCGTCCGCTTTAAGCTGCTCCACAAACTTTTCTGCATCCTGAGGATTCAAGCCGTCATAAAGCTTGTCGTTTACCTGCACGTTTGCGCCCTTCACGCAGTTGCCCAAGCATTCGACAAATTCGAGAGTGTAAACCCCCTTTGTACCGTTTATGGGGCAATCTACAAGCTCCGATATTTTGTTTGCCAAATCTATCGAACCCGCCAATGCGCAAGACAAGGTCCTGCAAACCTTGATGTGGATTCTGCCGCGCGGCTTGTCGGAAAACATCGGGTAAAAAGAGAGCATTCCGTAAACTTCCACGGGCTGAACCCCTAATTTCTTAGCGGCATAATTTATGGCATCGTCATCAAAATAGCCGAAATGCTCCTGAATTAGATGCATAAGCATCATCGCGGCGGAACGCTTTACGGGGTATTCCGCAATAATGGCATCCGCGCGTTTTTCCAAATCTTGTGAAATTTCCATGTCAGTGTCGCTTAAAAATTACCTGTCGCATTCTCCCAAAACGAAGTCCAAAGAGCCTAAAATTACGGGAACGTCGGTTATGTGATGCCCCGGCATTATTTTCGGCAGAATGCTCAAACTTACGAACGAAGGTCCTTTGATGCGAACTCTGTACGGCACTCCGCCCCCGCCGCTCATTATGAAAAATCCGAGCGCGCCCTTGGGATTTTCAGCCTCGAAATAAGCTTCGCCCTTGGACAGATTTGGTCCTTCGGTGGTCAATACAAAGTTTGAAATCAAAGACTCCATTTGCGTCAGCACGCTGTGCTTTTCGGGAGCGAAAATTTTGGGATCGTCAACGTGCCATGCGCCCTTTGGCATTTTGTCTATTACCTGGCGGATAATCCTGATGCTCTGGCGCATTTCCTCCATTCTTACAAGCCACCTGTCGTAGGCGTCGCCCTTGGTGCCGACGGGAATATCGAATTCGTAATTTTCATACCCCAAATAGGGGTTGTCTTTTCTGATGTCGCTTTCGACGCCCGAACCGCGGAGATTAGCCCCCGTAAGCCCCCAGTTTATCGCTTCTTCGCGCGAAATCACCGCTATTTCCTCGGTTCTGTCGATAAATATGCGGTTGCGCGTTATGAGGCCGTCCATTTCGTCAAGAGCGGGCAAAAACTGGTTTGCAAAACTTGCAACGTCGCCAAGCCAGCCTTCGGGTATATCTCTTGCAAGCCCGCCTATTCTCGCGTAAGAGCAGGTAAGCCTTGCGCCCGTCAAACGCTCAAAGAGTGTGTAAAGCTTTTCGCGCTGTGTGAATGCGTACATGAAAACAGTCCATGCCCCCGCGTCCATGCCGTAAACGCCTACGCCTATCAAATGGCTTGCAATTCTTGAAAGCTCGCAGCACAAGACCCTGATTGCCTTGCAGCGTTCGGGAACTTCAATTCCCGCAATTTTTTCCGCACAAGTTGCGAAAGCCACATTGTTGCAAAGGGGAGCAAGATAGTCCAAGCGGTCAGTGTAAGGTATGAACTGGTTGTAAGTCATGTTTTCCGCAACCTTTTCAGAGCCTCTGTGCAAATATCCGATGACGGGATTGCATTTTGTGATTATATCACCGTCAAGCTCAAACACCATGCGAAGCACGCCGTGCGTGGACGGGTGCGAAGGCCCCATGTTGACAATCATGCGCTCGCCGATTTCGCCGCTTTCAGCCATTGCCGCAACGTCTTTTACATCTATGATTTTTTCTTCTTTCATACGCGCGTGGAAATTATTTTTGTTCACGGCTTCTGGGCTCTTTGCAAGCCGCAAATTTTGCGCCGGGTTCGCTGTGGAAAGGTCCGCCTTCCATGGGGGCGGGCTTTACAAACATCGGATCGTCGCCAACCGCGTCCTCATAAGTGTCGGGCAAAGTCGATTCGCGCCCCGCGAGAGGGAAATCCTTGCGAAGCGGATGCCATTCGTACTTGTCCCACATCAAAATTCTGCGCAAGTCGGGATGCCCTTCAAAGACAATTCCCATCATGTCAAAGGCTTCGCGCTCAAACCAATTTGCGTTTGCAAAAATATCGGAAATGGATTGGAGCTTGGGAGTTTCCGCGCTTTCCGCAAAAGAGGCAAGGCGCAAATACGACTTGCCTTTCATCGAATAAAAATGATAAACGCAACCAAAGCGGCGCGGAGCATCTTCGCCCATATCGACGGAAGCGATGTCGCAAAGGCTGTCGAACGAAAAGTCGCTTTTCAAAACCGAAACAGCCTCTTTAAGATTTTGCGGAGGGCAGTCAAAAGCCGCAATGCCGTCCCTGCCCCCTTCGCGGACTTTCAAGAACGGCATTTTTGTTAAAATTTCATCTGCATTCATCTTAAAAACTTTCTACTGGACAGCTTTGAACAAATTTTTTGCGGAATGTTCGGTCTTTATCTTTTCCTGAAGCTTTATCAGAGCATCGAGCAAAGCTTCGGGACGCGGCGGACAGCCCGCAAGATAAACATCAACGGGAATTATTTTATCCAAGCCCTGCAACGTTGAGTAAGTGCGGAACATTCCGCCCGAACAAGCGCACGCGCCCATGGCAATTACCCATTTGGGATTTGCCATCTGGTCGTAAATTCGCTTGACCGCGCCCGCCTGCTTGTAAGTCACTGTTCCCGCCACAATCATGCAGTCGCTCTGCCTCGGTGAAAAACGCATGACTTCCGCTCCAAACCTGCCGATGTCGAACCTTGAACCGCCGACGCCCATAAGTTCAATGGCGCAACATGCCAGCCCCATGGGCTGAGGCCAGATGGAATTTGCTCTAACCCAGTTAATTACGGCATCAAGTTTTGAAAAAACAATGCCTTGCTCCTGAAATGTTTCTAAATGATCAGACGTCGCCATATAAAAATTATTGGAAAACAAATGTACCACTTCCCCCCTCCCTTTCAACAAAAAAATGGAATGAGCCCAAGAAGCGAAAAAATCCATAAAACCGAAAATTTCAGATTTAAAACGCGCATTGAAATTATCACGCTTATTTGCTTTCTTTTAGGCGGATTTCCCCGATTTTCAGCGCAAAAAGACGCGTATTAGAAAATCAAAACGAATATTACTGTAAATTGAATACGCTTCCCAAAAAAGAAAACCTCCTCTCAGGGAAACGCAAAAAAATCCTTTAATGCAATACCACGCACTCGATACTTCGGCAAAAGGAAAAACCGCTTAACATCTCCCACAAAGCGCATTCCACGGATTTCCATAGCCGCATAAAAAAAATGGCACCGAAAACGCCGATGCCATCTTTTGCCTTTCAATTCTACGCCTTTAAAGCGTCGGAAATTTTTATACTTTATGAAAGCCAGAACGAGAAGTACAAGTACATTCCCAAGACGCCAAAGAAAATCAAGCCCGCAAAAATCTTGTTCGACCAATCCCAAGAATCTTCGATTTCCTTTTTCGCCTGCTTGTCGGACAAAAGCCACGCGTACGTAAGCCCCGTTGTCTTTTCCGAAGCGGGCGCAGGACGCATCTTGCTTGCAAATATAATAACAACGATGCTAAACAAGAACAAAACGCCCGTCGCGTAATAGGCATTGAAGTCGCCAATCTGCGACAGCACGGGAACGTCTATTTTTCCCTTGCCGAAGAATGTCTGTATGGTGAGCTTTGCCATGCCCGCCACAAAGCCCAAAACCAAGCCCGCAATCGCGCCAAATTCGTTCATTCTCTTCCAGAAAATGGCAAGAAGGAACACCGCGGCAATGGCGGGAGCGATAAAGCCCTGAACATTTTGCAAATACGGGAACAATCCACCGCTTGCAACCTGCTTCATGATGGGAATCCAAATCATGCCGATGCCGACAACGACGACTGTCGCAATTCTGCCTGCGTTTACATAGTGCTTTTGAGTTTTGCCTTTTACGATTTTTTTGTAAATATCGTCGGTAAAAAGTGCCGCAGAAGAATTAAACAAGGAAGCCAAAGAGCTCATGAGCGCCGCCAACAAGCATGCGACAATCAAGCCCCTGAACCAGTGCGGCAAAAGCGTGGTCACAAGCATTGGGAAAACCGCGTCGCCCATAATCTGACCTTCTGCGTCGATTGCGAGCTTGAATTTTTCGGGATTTAAGTCAAACAACGCCCAGCCAATCATGCCCGGGATAAGAAAAATGAGAACGGGTGTTATTTTAAGAAGCCCGCCGAAAAGCGCACCTTTGCGGGCGATTTCCAAATTCTTTGCGGAAAACGTGCGCTGAACAATATATTGGTCGGTGCACCAGTACCAGATGCCGATGATGGGGGAAGCTATCAATACGGCAAGCCACGGGAAAGTGGGATCTGAAAGCGGACGCCACAATGCAAAATCCCCCGCCTTTGTTTTTGCAGAGTCAATCAAGGCGTTCCAACCGCCTGTTATGGTCGCGTCAAAACCCTCTTTCATTCCGCCCAACTCGGACAAGCCGAAGTATGTGATGAGAGCGGAACCCAAAATCAAGATTACCGCCTGCGGAGTGGCTGTATAAAGAATGGCCTTCATGCCGCCAAAAACAGTGTAAATGCCTGTCAATATAACGGTTGCGAACGCGCCGACCCAGAATGCGTTTTCAACAGAACCGAAAGTATCGCCCAAAAACGCGCCAAATACTATTGCTCCCGCATAGACAGTTACGCTGACTTTTGTAAAGATGTATGCAACCAAAGAGACGACAGAAAGAAGCCATCTTGTTTTGGAGCCAAAGCGTTTTTCCAAAAATTCGGGTATCGTTGAAACGCCCGCCTTGTAATAAAAAGGCACGAATACATAGGCAAGCAGAATGAGAACCCATGCGTGCATTTCCCAGTGCGCCATCGCCATGCCAGAATTTGCGCCCGCACCTGCCAAGCCGACTATGTGCTCCGAACCGATGTTTGCGGTAAATATTGATGCGCCTATCGTTAGCCAGCCCGCGTTTCTGCCCGCCAAAAAGTAGTCTTCAGTCGATTTTTGACCGCGCCCGCTCCACCAGGCTACAAGTCCGATAATTACGAAATAGGCGGCAATAACCAGCCAATCCTGCCAATTTATAATCTCTTGCATACTCAATATTATTTGTTAAAAGTTAAAAAACAAAATATGCCGAAAAAAATTCTCTTTCAAGGCAAAAATCAAATTTGTCCGTAATAGGCGTTTTTGCCGTGCTTGCGCAAAAAGTGCTTGTCTTTCAGCTCTTCCGAAATTTTTGCAGCCGATGGATTTAGCGACAGAGTTTTTAGTGCCATATCCGCGCAAATTTCCAAAGCCTTTGCGTTTTCGACTGCCTTTTTGCCGCTGTTTCCCCAAACAAAAGGCGCATGCCAAGCAACCAAAACAGCCTGCATTTCATCGGGATTTAAATTCAGCTTTCTGAAAGTTTCGACAATAACAAGCCCCGTGTTCTTTTCGTACTCAGAGGCAATTTCATCAGCCGTCATCGGGCGCGTTACGGGAATGTCGCCATAAAAATAGTCTGAATGAGTCGTGCCGAAGGCGGGAATTGGCATAAGAGCCTGCGCAAAGGCGGTTGCCGCCCTTGAATGGGTGTGGACCATGGCGCGCACTCCGAACGCCTTGAAAATTTCTACATAGGTCGGGGTATCGCTTGAAGGGCGCAAATTTCCGTCAACAACCTTGCCGTTTAAATCGACAATTACCATGTCTTCGGGAGTCAGCTTTTCATAGTCAACCCCGCTCGGCTTTATGGCAAAAACGCCACACTCCTTGTCGAAAACCCCGACATTTCCGAAGGTCATGTCCACAAGTTTTGATGGCGGCAACATTTTGTTTGCGGCGCACGCCTCCGCTCTTATGTCTTCAAATTTCATTTTCTCGCCTCTTCTTTGATTTTCAAAAGATCTTTCATCACGTTTGCCAAGCTTTCAGTTTTTACGCCGCCGAAAGCGTCGTGAATCTGCCTGTATAGCCCGAAGAGTTTTGCGTAAACTTCGACATTTTCGGGTATTGGCTTGTAAACCTTGTCCTTAAACGAAACCATTTTCGACTGAGCTTCGGAAAAGCCGCCGTAAACGCCCGAAGCCACCGCCGCCCCGATAGCCGCCCCAAGCGCGCAAGTCTGAAAGCTTTTTGCAATATAAATTTCTCGGTTAAAGACGTCTGAATAAATCTGCATTGTCATCTCGTCCTTTTGCGCGATGCCGCCGCAGCAGACGACCTTTTTGATTTCCACTCCGTTTTCTTCAAACCTGTCGATTATGATTTTTGCGCCGTACGCCGTGGCTTCTATCAAGGCGCGGTAGATTTCAGCTGCAGTTGTGTGCAAAGTCTGCCCCATCACAAGCCCCGTCAAACGCTGGTCAACCAAAACGGTGCGGTTGCCGTTGTTCCAGTCGAGGGCAAGCAGCCCCGCTTCGCCCGGCTTTTGGGATATGACTTCTTCCCTGAATTTCTTGAAAGCGGAGCCGTCGTTTCCAAGCAGGACTTCAATCCACCATTTAAAGATGTCGCCAACCGCCGACTGCCCCGCTTCCAAACCGTAGCAATTCGGCAAAATCGAGCCGTTTACAATTCCGCAAATACCCTTGATGTCGGGAAGCTTTGAATCCGCCGATTTTACGGTGCAGTCGCAAGTGCTTGTGCCGACAGCCTTTACAAGCACGCCCTCCGAAACTCCGCTTGCGATTGAGCCGTAGTGGACGTCGAACTCGCCAATTGCGATTGCAATTCCCTCCTTCAAGCCTAACTTTTCCGCCCACTCTGCGCACAAATATCCCGCAACAGTATCGGCTGAATAGGCTTTTGAATACAAATTTTCCTTTAATTTTGCAAGCTTCGGGGAAAGAGCCGACAAAAATTCGCCGTCGGGAAGACCGCCCCACTCTTCGCAATAAAAAGCCTTGTGCCCCGCCGCGCAAACGCCGCGCTTGATTTCAAGCGGATTTTTCACGCCCGCCAAAACCGACGGAATCCAGTCGGCGATTTCAGCCCACGAAAACGCGGCGTCAAAAACTTTTTCATCTACGTTCAAGCAGTGCCAAATTTTGCTCCACCACCATTCGGAAGAATAAACTCCGCCGCATTTTGCCAAATATTGTGGGCGGATTTTAGAAGCAAGGGCAGTTATTTTTTCGGCTTCCGAAATAGAGGTGTGGTCTTTCCAGAGCCAGCACTGGGCGTTTAAATTATTTTTAAATTCATCGGTTTCGCCAAGCGGAGAATTGTCCCTGCAAAGAGGAAGCGGCGAGGAACCCGTGGTGTCAACGCCTATGCCGCAAACGCTGTCTGCGGAAAAATCCCTGCAATTTTTAGAAGCTTCGCTTAGGGCATCCCTTATCGTAATCTCCAAGCCTTTCAGATAATCGGCGGGCTTTTGGCGCGCAAGATTTGCGTCTTTTGCGTCAATCAAAACGCCCTGAAAGCCGCTTTCGTAATTATAAACTCCGGAGCCAAGCTCGCGCCCGTTCGAGCAATCGACAACGACCGCGCGGCACGAATTGGTTCCGTAATCAACCCCTATTGTAGTTTTCATGATGTATCCTGAATTTTAAGCCCCTAACAAATAATGCGCATGCACTTTTAACGGACTGCTTCTTTTTTATGACACTACTTTTACTTTTCAAATATTGAATTGTAAAGCCGACGTTTATATTACAGTAAAATAAAACGCAAAAAACGCCACGCAAAAAACCAAGATGACCTCGAATCAACACCAAAACTTCGAGCGCAACTTTTCAAAGAATCGCCTTACAATTCCGCGCTTGTCTTCAACTGGTTTTTCAGGCTCCAATACATAGCCGTGCTCGAAAAGCTTTTCCACTTCCAAATACAAAATCCTGCTTGCCCAAGCGTCGGTTGCGGCGTAAGAAATCTGCTTTTTTGAAAGCTCTTCCGCCGCCCAGTTGCTCATTTGCGCGCTTTTTGAAATCCTAAGCCCCGTAAAAAGCGAAAGCAAATTTCTAAGCCCCGTGTTTACTATTCCAACCTGCCGCGTCTTGACGCTTATATCCTCAAAGCCCGCGGGAGTGAAGTCGCGCAAAGCCTTCAAGTTAGCGATGTCCCCGTTTACGGCAACCCCGACTTTTTTTATGACCGGATTTTCCAATATGGAAAATACCTTTTCAATGGCAGAACCAATGTTTGCGAGCCTGAAAATCCAGACCTTTTCCGCTCCGCCTATTTGCAGGATTGAAACGGGATACGAAAAACCCTTTTTGAAGCTCGGTCGCGACTCGGTGTCAAAACCCAAAAGAGTTTCCTTTGAAATTTCCAAAACCGCCGATTGCGCCTCTTCTTCGGAATTTACCAGCACAATGTCGCCTTTGTAAGACGCCATGGGAAGCTCCGCCACGATTTCTGATGGAATGCGGCGCGGGAACATACAGGCTATTTCTTGGGCGGCTTCTTGCACGGCTATTTTATTTTGCAAACTAAATTTGTCGATTTTTTTAATATAGCATACGTTCGCGTTTTTTTTCAAAGAAAAAATTTTTTAAAAAAATATTTGACAACACAAACATCAAAAGCCTAAGAAATAAATCATTAAAAAAATCACAAATATGTTTAACTCTTGGTGGACAAAGTCGAAGGTCGCATAACGGTTTAATTCAAATTAAAGCGGTGGCGGCCTTTTGTATTTTGGCCGCTTTTTTTGTGTCCAAATTATGAAACCTGCATTAGAAGAATTCAAAAAATATTCGCAAAACCACAACGTAATTCCCGTTTACGCCGAACTTCTGGCGGACGTCGAAACGCCAGTGTCGGCTTTTTCAAAAATAGCCGAACGCGAAGACGCCTTTCTTTTGGAAAGCGCGGAAAATGCCAACGATTACGGCAGATACTCCTTTATCGGATTTGAGCCGAAAGCGGTTTTTGAAGCAGACGAAGGGAAATCTGTTTTGAAATTCAAGGACGGGAGAGTTTTTACGTCTGAAGGGACACAATCTCCGCTAAGCCCGCTTCGCTCCTACTTAAAAACGAGAAACGCCGCTGAAATAGAGGGGCTGCCGAGATTTTTCGGCGGAGCCGCGGGATATTTAAGCTACGAAACCGTAAACTTGTTTGAACGCCTGCCAAAGCCCAAAAACACAACCGCGTTCAAAACCGCGCGCCTTGGAATTTTCGACGAACTTGCGATTTTCGACAACATCCGCCACACGATAAAAATTTTAGTCTGCGCCCACACCGACGAATTTGATACGCCCGAAGCCGCATATAACCACGCTTGCAAGCGTATCGAACGCCTCATAAAAATATTCCACGAAAGTGCGAAAATTTCGTTTTGCGAAAATTCAAAGTCGATAAAATTCATCTCGAATATGCCAAAAGACGACTTTCTTGAAATCGTCGATAAGGCAAAGGAATACATTAAACAGGGAGAAATCATACAAGTCGTGCTTTCGCAGGAATTTTCAAGCGACGCCGATGTCGATGCCCTTTCGGCATACAGGGCGTTGAGATTTATAAATCCATCGCCTTACATGTTCTGCTTTAAGAGCGGGAACAACGCGCTTGTCGGCTCCTCCCCCGAAACTCTCGTCCGCCTTGAAAACGGAAAAGTCCTCACAAGCCCGATTGCAGGAACCCGCAAAAGGGGCAAAAACGAAGCCGAAGACATCGCGCTTGCAGACGAACTTCTATCAGACGAAAAAGAGCGCGCCGAACACCTGATGCTTGTGGATTTGGGCAGAAACGACATTTCAAAAGTCTGCGTCGCGGGAAGCGTGCAAGTTAGTGAATATATGTCAATACGCAGATATTCGCACGTCATGCACCTCGTAAGCCAGGTTGAAGGCGAAGCCAAAAAAGGAATTGACGCCTTCGACGTCCTTGCCGCGACATTCCCCGCAGGCACTCTTTCCGGCGCGCCGAAAGTCCGCGCAATGCAGATAATAAACGAACTTGAACCCTCCGCAAGGGGTGCATACGGCGGATGCGTGGGATACATCGGCTACAACGGACAAATGGACATGGCAATCACCATACGCACCCTGCAAATCACAAACGGCAAGCTGTCGGTGCGCGCGGGGGCGGGCATAGTTTACGACAGCGAAAGCGAAAAGGAATACGAGGAGACGCGCTCAAAAGCAAGAGCAGTGGCGCGCGCGATTGAAGCGGCAAGCAGGCTTACTCTGGACGTTGAATTGTTTTCGTAATAGAAAGGATTTTTATGATTTTGCTAATTGATAACTACGACTCTTTTTCATACAACCTCGTCCATTTTTTGGAAACGCTCGGCGAACCCGTGAAAGTTCTTAGAAACGACGAAATGACGGCGGAGGAAATGCTATCACTAAATCCCGACGCTGTTTTGATTTCGCCCGGACCCAGCAATCCCGACAACGCGGGAGTATGCCTTGAAATGGTAAACCTCTGCGCCCAAAGAAAAATAAGCCTGTTCGGGGTATGTCTTGGAATGCAGACAATAGCGCAGGCTTTGGGCGGAGAAATCGTCGGCGCAAAGAAAATAATGCACGGCAAGATTTCAAAAATCGATCACAACTTTCAGGGCGTCTTCAAGGGGCTTCCCTCCCCTTTAAGCGTCGTGAGATACCACAGCCTTGCGGTAAATTCCGAGAATTTGCCAGACTGCCTCGAAATAACCGCAACCGCCGAAGACGGCGAAATCATGGCTCTGAAACACAAAACTCTTCCCATCGAAGGCGTGCAGTTCCACCCCGAAAGCATCATGACTTCCGGCGGCAAACGCCTTCTTGCAAACTTCGTTAATTCGATAAAAAAATGAAAACGCTCGAAGCCGTAAAAAAAATAAGCATATCAAAAGAAAACTTGACGCGGGCTGAATCGGCGGAAGTCTTCGACGAGATAATGTCAGGTATTGTTCCAGAAGCCATAACGGCGTCGTTTCTCGTTGCCCAAAACATGAAGGGCGTATCCATCGAAGAGCTCGTTGGAGCCGCCATGGCAATCAGGAAAAAGGCGGCTTTCATAAACACGAGCGCGCATCCTGCCATCGACACCTGCGGCACGGGCGGCGACGGAGCCGACACCTTCAATATATCTACAACCGCCGCATTCGTGGCGTCGGGCGCGGGAGCGTACGTCGCAAAACACGGCGGACGCTCTGTTTCAAGCAAATGCGGCTCTGCGGACGTGCTGTCGGAACTCGGGGTAAACATCGAAGTACACCCCACCGTGATGGAACACTGCCTGCAAGAAAACGGCATTGCGTTTCTATTCGCGCAAAAGATGCACCCCGCCTTTAAATACGCAACACCCGTCAGGAAACTGCTTGGCTTCCGCACAATATTCAACATGCTGGGGCCTCTCGTAAATCCCGCAGGCGCAAAGGGGCAGCTCTTGGGCGTTTTCGACGCCAGACTTACCGAAACTTTCGCGCAGGCTCTGCAAAGGCTCGGCTCTTCCCGCGCGCTGGTCGTGCATAGCGCAGACGGGCTCGACGAAATAGGAGTTTCTTCCCCAACGCGCATAAGCGAACTGCGCAAAGGCGAGATAAAAACATACGAATTTCGCCCCGAAACAATAATCGGCAAAACGGGCGACAATTCCGAAATAAAAGGCGGCGACGCCCGCGAAAACGCAAAGAGACTGCGCCTTATTCTCGAAAACAAAGATTTCTCATCTGCGCGCGACATTGTGCTTTTAAACGCGTCAGGCGCAATAATATCGGCGGGGCTTGCCGACGATTTCAAATCTGCCTATACACTCGCGGAAAACTCGCTTTCATCGGGCAAGGCTCTCGAAAAGCTTGAAAAACTCATTGAATTTTCAAACGCAAAATGAACATACTTGATAAAATTTTAGAAAAGAAAAAAATCGAAGTTGAACTGCGGAAAAAAAGCTTCCCGATTGAAAAGCAGATGCTAAAAGACGCGCCGTTAAGAGCGTCATTTAAAGACGCGCTAACGCAAAAAAACTCAAAGCCCGCCATCATAGCGGAACTGAAAAAAGCCTCGCCATCAAGAGGAGTCATACGCGAAAACTTCGACCCCGAAACCCTCGCAAAAGGGCTTGAAAAGTCAGGGGCAAGCGCGCTTTCCGTCCTGACCGAAAAAAACTTCTTTCTTGGAAGCTTGGACAATCTGAAAATTGCAGTATCACAAGTAAAAATCCCGATTTTAAGAAAAGATTTTATTTTCGACCCATACCAGCTTCTTGAAGCAAAACTATTCGGCGCAAGCGCGGCTCTTCTCATCGCAAGAATGCTTGAAAAAGACGAATTAAAACACCTCATCGACTTCGCAAGGGAAATAGAGTTAGACATTTTGACCGAAACGCACAATGTGGAAGAAATCGAAATTGCAGCCGAATGCGGGGCTGAAATCATCGGCGTAAATTCGCGCGACCTTGCGACGTTCAAAACGGACTTGTCGGCAGTTTCAGACCTGTTGAATTTAATCCCGAATAACTGCAAAAAAGTTGCGGAAAGCGGAATAAACACGCATGAAGAGCTTGAATTTATGTTCAAAGCAAAAGCCGACGCCTGCCTGATAGGCGGGGCGTTGATGGAAGCTGAAAATCCGCCCGAAAAATTAAAAAACCTGCTCGGCTTATGAAGATAAAAATTTGCGGCATAAATTCCCTTGAAGCAGCTCTCGCCGCACGCGGAAGCGGCGCGGACTTTTTGGGGCTGATATTCGCCGAAAACTCTCCGCGCAAAATTGAAATCCCGGAGGCTGAAAAAATTTCAAATCATCTAAAAGGCGCAAAGCTTGTCGGTGTTTTTCAAAACCAAAGCGAAGATTTCATTTTGAAAACCCAAAAAAGTCTAAACCTATTTGCAATACAGCTCCATGGAAACGAAGACGAAGCATTCGCGGCGTCCCTTGCAAAAAAAACAAAGGCGAAAATATGGAAGGCGTTTTGCCTTGAAAGCGAAAGCGACGTAATTTCAGCCGCCAAATTCCCCGCCGAAACCATCGTCGCAGACGCAAGACAGGGCGGTTCGGGCAAAACATCGAACTGGGATTTGGCAGGCAGGCTATCCTCACGGAAAAAGCTTATTTTGGCAGGCGGAATTTCGTCTGAAAACGCCAAAGAAGCCTTCAAAAAAACAAATCCGCGCGCGCTCGATTTAAACAGCTCGCTGGAAGACAAAAAAGGAATAAAAAGCATTTCAAAAATCATAACGACAATGAAGACATTAAAAAAATCCGACAAAACCCGCTATGGAATATACGGCGGAACATACGTTGCGGAAACGCTTGCGGAACCTCTGCGCGAACTTGAAGAAACATTCGCGAAAGCAAAAAAATCCGCAAAATTCAAGGCTGAATTTGGCAGTCTTTTAAAGGATTACGTCGGGCGCCCGTCGCCGCTTTACTTCGCCAAAAGGCTCACGGAATACTGCGGCGGCGCAAACATCTACTTGAAGCGCGAAGACTTAAACCATACGGGGGCGCACAAAATAAATAACGCCTTGGGACAGGCTCTTCTTGCCAAACAAATGGGCAAAACACGCCTAATCGCGGAAACAGGGGCGGGAATGCACGGAGTCGCAACCGCAACTGTCGCCGCCCTCTTGGGCTTTGAATGCGACGTCTTTATGGGGAGTGAAGACATCGCCCGCCAAGCCCCGAATGTCGATAGAATGAAAATGCTCGGCGCAAACTTAATTTCCGTAAACGCGGGGAGCGCAACTTTAAAAGACGCGATGAACGAAGCCCTGCGAAACTGGGTCGCAACCTGCCAAAACACTTTCTACGTCATAGGAACTGCGGCGGGCCCCTACCCCTATCCGCAAATCGTGCGCCACTTCCAGTCGGTAATCGGAAAGGAAGCGAAAGCCCAAAGCCTGAAAGCCTTCGGAAAACTTCCGGACGAAGCAATCGCCTGCGTTGGCGGCGGAAGCAATTCAATAGGACTTTTCAGCGCGTTTTTGGACGATAAAGAAGTCGCAATAACGGGCGTTGAAGCGGGCGGCGAAGGCATAGAAACAGGAAGGCACGCGGCAAGCTTAAACGCGGGAAGCGTCGGAGTTTTGCACGGCAACAAAACCTACCTCTTGCAGGACGAATTCGGGCAAATACAAAATACCCATTCTGTCTGCGCAGGCTTAGACTACCCGGGCATCGGACCCGAACACGCCTATTTAAGAGACATCGCAAGAGTGAAATACGAAGTCATAAACGACGACGAAGCAGTGGAAGCCTTCCAACTTTTGTGCAGACTTGAAGGAATAATCCCCGCCCTCGAATCCTCGCACGCAGTCGCGCAGGCAATTAAAAGCGCGAAAAAACGCCAAAAGGGCGAAAACATTGTCGTATGCCTTTCGGGGAGGGGCGACAAGGATATGGAAAGCGTAATGAATTATCTGAAAGGCAAAAAAAATGATTAGTCAAACATTCAAAAATTTAAAAGACAAAAACCGCGCGGCACTTGCCCTGTTTGTAACCTGCGGCGACCCGAACATAGGCTTTACCGAAAGGCTCGTCGAGGCAATCTCAAAAAACGGCGCGGACATAATAGAACTCGGCGTCCCGTTTTCCGACCCGATGGCGGACGGCAAAACAATACAAGAAGCAAGCAACAGAGCGTTGAAGTCGCAAACAAACATTCTGCAAATTCTGGACATGGTAAAAAGGCTGAGAGAAAAAGGCGTAAAAACACCGTTTGTCATATTCGGATACTTCAACAACTTCCTGCAAATCGGCTTGGAAGAACTCGCCCTGCGCACAAAAAATTCAGGGGCAAACGCATGGCTTGTCGCCGACCTGCCGCTTGAAGAAAGCGGGGAAGTCGTTCCCGTCCTAAAAGAAAACGGTTTGGACTTCATCGCAATAGCCTCCCCCACCACTCCGCTAAAAAGAGTGAAAAAGATTTCGCAGACAGGTTCGGGATTTTTGTATTATGTGACAGTCGCAGGAGTGACAGGCATAAGAGACAAACTTCCCGAAGGTTTTGCAAAACGCTTAAAAGACGTGCGCGAAGCATCAGAACTGCCCGTCGGCGCGGGCTTTGGAATTTCAAATTTTGAAAGCGCACACCTTGCGGCAATGAACGCCGACTGCGTGATTGTGGGCAGCAAGCTCGTCGATTTAGTCTATAAAACCCGCATCGAAGACGGGGAAGACAAGGCAATAGAAAACGCCATTAATTTCGTAAAAACCCTCTCAAGCGCAATGCAAAGAGACTGATTTTTGCGAAAGCAAAACCAAGCCACTAAAAAATACCCAAAAAAAGAAAAGATGACGCCCGAAAAGACGCCATCTTTTTTTACCCCAAAGGAAATCTGCCAAACTAAAACAAGCTATTTTTCCAATACTTTGAGCTTAAAGAAAAGCTTGCCATTAACAGGGACAGGCGCAGAGTAATTGAACAAATTAAACTCGCCGCTCTCCCCTATTGAAACAGCGTCGGCTTCTTCCCAATTTGACATGTCATTTGACATCATAAGCTTTACCGATATGTCTGAAGCGTCTTTGCGAACGGGGAATTGAAAGCTTGCAACGCCGCCTTCCACCGAATGCTTAAAATTGCCATTCGCCCCGTAAGAAGTCGCTTTCGACGCATCAAGCCCAAACGCATACTTTTCGAGATTTGTAATTCCGTCATTGTGTGGAGTTGCAGATGAAAATGCGTTGTCTCCTGTGAGTTTATTATCGTCTGCCCACTTTGCGAAGCCTGTCAATTCAACTGCTGTTGTGATATTCAACACAAGCATATCGTTAGGATATGAGTATGACGCATCGCCAGATTTTGCAGAGACTGACACGTTTGGAATGTCAACTGTCTTGCCAGTTGATGAGTTCCAAAGTTTGAATGTTAATGCTTCACCATCTGTATTTACGTTGATTGTGAGGTTTGCCAATGTCTTGCCTTCAAAGTTGATTACAGCAGATTTTCCGCGAAGTTCGTTACCCGCAAATACACCAACTACGCTATTTGCTGGAACTGACTTTCCATCAATTTGAACATCTGCCATAATTGTCATCGATACATTTGGATAGACAACAGGTTCACCGAAGTTTTCAGATGTTGTAATTTCTGAGTCATCTTCAGAACCACTTGAAGAAGCAACGTTCAAGATAAGCATATCGTTTGGATATGAGTATGACGCATCGCCAGCTTTTGCAGAAACAGATACGTTTGGAATGTCAACTGTTTCGCCTGTTGATGCGTTCCAAAGCTTGAATGTGAGGACTTCGCCGTCTGTGTTTACGTTGATTGTAAGGTTAGCCAAGGTCTTACCCTCAAAGTCGATGACTGTTGATTTTCCACGAAGTTCATTGCCTGCAAACACTCCAACTACGCTATTTGAGGGAACTGATTTGCCGTCAATTTGAACATCTGCCATTATAGTCATCGACACGTTTGGATACACAACTGGCTCGCCGAAGTTATCGCTTGCAGATAGCGATATTGTGCGTCTAAAACTAAATGTTGCAACTTGTGCTGTCGCTGGTGGCTCGTCGAACGTGATTGTTGTATCAGCTGTTGCCTTTACCCAGTAGCCAGCACCTGGTTTCATTTCCTTGAGTGAGTTGAGAACATCTGGTGTTGACGGCGCAAAATTTCCGTTTGCGTTGATGATTCTCTCAATCTTTCCGTCTGCGAGAGCTGTTGCAAGAACAGTTCTGATTGCACCTGCAGTTGATGGCGTATAGCCGATGTTATTCCAGCCTGCCTTGAGCGAGATTACATTTGACGCAAGGTCGAGAGACGTACCTGTCAATATGATAGAACTTGCAGTGTTCATCTTAATCCAGAAACCCGATGTGTTGTCAAACGATGTCAATGTATTGAGCGCGTCTGGCCAGCTTGGATTGAATGACTTTCCGTTACCTTGAACAAGTGCTACACTGTTGATGATGTCGCCCAAGATTGTTCTGATATTGAGACTATCCAAGCCAACATTGAACGATACTTGGTTCCATCCTGCATTGAGAGTGAGGGGGAGTTCGATTATGTTATTTGCAAATACAATTTGGAATGGAGAATCCATACTACCAAGTACTTCGCCCGATGTTGCCGAAACTACAGAATCAGCAGTAGCATCACTTATACTGTCGTCTTCTGGATTCCAAATCTTGAACTTTACTTCTTCGCCATTTGTCGAAACGTTAATAGTAAGGTTTACAAACGCTTTACCGTTGAACGAAATAACTGTTGTTTTACCTCTGAGTTCATCGCCAACGTACGCACCAACTACACAACCTTCGTTTGCCGGCGAACCAAAGAAATCAACTTCGCCCAAGATTGTCATCTGAATATTTGGATAAACCACCGGCTCACCGAATGGGTCATTTGATGCTACTGGTTTTTCAACATACGTTGCAGTAATTGTAGCATTCTTTGATGGCATCTTGATTGTAGTTGTAGATGCAGTTACATCTGCGACATTCTCCACATCACCAACCCACTTGTCGAATACCATTCCGTCTTGAGGTTCATTTGCTACAATGGTGATTTCATCGTCTGCTTCGTATGTGCCACTACCTGTTCCGTTTTCAACAGTGAGTGTAAATACTGTAGCTTCTTTTACAGAACCTACCGAGACCTTGCTTGTAGTTAGCGTATTCTTTGTATCGTTTATTACGCAATAGTATGTGTTTTGAAGTATATTTTCGTCAACATCTATTGCGAGGGTTGAAGATGTAGCACCTTCAATAGCTTGAGCTTCTTGTGTGCCATAACCACCAATTACATACCATTGATAAGTTAAGTTATAACCGCTTACTTCAACCGAGAACACTGCTTGCTTACCGATATACGCAACATCTATTGAACTTGGTTGAGTTGTAATTGTTGCGTCGGTTGCCAAAGACAAAATAACTTCATCTGAGAGTAATGCTGTATTGCCATTTGTAATTACACAACGGAATGTTCTGCCATTGTAGCTTTCTTGCATATCGGGAATTGAAAGCGTTGCTGATGTTGCACCTTCTACAATTACCCATGCTCCGTCAACCTTTTCTTGCCACTGATATGTGAGAACGCCCGAATAATCCGCACCGACGCTAAACGTTGCAGTATTGCCTTCAAACGTATATGAATTTACAGGTTGCTCTGTTATTGTCGTGTAGCGGTAAACTGTGAGTTTTGCCGACTTTGAATAAATGTATCCACACCCATTATCGATTTTTAGGCGATAGTAATTGCCATCAAAACTATGGTCTGTAATTGAAAGCGAAAGCGTTGATGTTTTTTCATTTTCAAGATTAGACCAAGTTGTACCTTTGTCTGAAGAAACTTGCCATTGATATGTGAGATTGCTTTCAGATGTTGCAACAACTTCAAATGTTGCAGTTTCGCCCTTTGATACAACTTTGTCGGCAATGTCTTTTGATATTGTTATTGCTGAATCGTTAACAAGCAATACAGACGGAGTTGTTTCAACTGTTGTACCATTTTTAGATGTAACAGCACACTTATAAAGATAGCGATTCATACTGCTATCAACCGGGAATTCCAATGTTGACGATGTAGCACCTTCTATTTCAGTATAAGTTGAGCCATAATCTGTTGAAACATACCATTTGAAAGATGGATCACTTGCATCGTGCGTAGCTTTTAAATACGCATAACCACCATTATTTATTGTTGCTTGTGTTGTTTGAAGTGATGCCGATGTTACGGTTTTATTTTCAGACAATGTAACTTCTGTTGAATTTATGCTTACACCATCGCAAACATTGCTAATAACACAACGATATTTTGTGTTATCTAAGTCTGATTGGCAATTTTCAAAAGTTAGTGTAGATGATGTTGCGTCAGCGATATTTTCCCATTCACTATTTGAATTTAATTTTTGCCATTGATATGCGATCTTACCAGCTCTACTTGTTGCAGAAGCATTAAATGAAATATTATCTCCTATATTAAAAATTTTATCTGTAATTTGAGTTGATATTTCAGGTTCTATGTATTCGTATGCACCAATCGTTGTATATGTTTGTCGTGTTCCTAAACGTGTGAATCCGCGAGCATCTATCGTAGGAACATTATCATTCATTGCATTGCTTAAACCAGCATTACGTGCTGAGCTATCTATTGCGACCGGAATTGTTTGTACATTTCCTCCATAGTAACCAAGCGTTCCAAGTTTTGGATCGACGATTATTACATTTTTATATGTCCCATAACCTGTATAACCACCTTTTATTATACAGTTATTAATTATCGGCTTACAATCATATGAACTGTTGTTGATTTCATTATTATCATTATCCCAAATAATACAATTAACTAGTTCTGGGATAGAAGATTTAAAATTATAAAGTCCTCCACCATCAGAGATTGATTCTTCTTCCTGATATTCCGGATTATGAGAACTAGCATAAGCATATGATGATAGATGATTTTTACTAAAGGTACAATTCGTTAATATTGGAGAAGATGAATTATTATACATCCCTCCACCATAAGAACGAGTGTTTGCCATAGTACTATTATAATCAGATTCTCGCGAAATTGAACTAGCCTCATTGGAAAAAAAAGAACAATTAGTTAATCTTGGGGAAGATGAATTATTGTACATCCCTCCCCCATAAGAATAAACATGAGTAGATGTTGCGTTTGAATTAGCGTAATTATATTCAAAAATACAATTTATCAGTATTGGATTTGAGAAATCATTATACATACCACCTCCGTAAGCGCTACGATCTCTTAGCCCATTTCCTCCACAATATGCTTTATTCGAAAAAAAGGTACAATTCTTTAGAGTTGGATTAGAATGGAAATTGTAGATTCCTCCGCCAAAAATCTCAATGTCGTAATACGAGTCTATGTTATATTCAGCCTTGTTAGCATAAAACATACAATTTGTGATTTCAGGACTTGCGTAGTAGTTATACATACCAGCTCCCCTAGCTGATGAACCTTCCTGATACCCGTTTTTCATTGTTACATTATCTAATTTTGCACTATTTGTAAGCTGATTTAATGAAGTATAATTATTATAGAAAACTCTATACTTACCTTCGCCATCAAGGATTGTATTGTTGCCAGATACACGTTGGTCTTTTGATGTTTCTGTTCCTGCAAAACCACCGTAAATTGCAACGTTATTTTTCATGGTCATTGCACTACCATGTTTATATGTACCTTTGGCTATCCACACTTCCGATGGACTTTCAGAAGTTGCAACACTTGCAGCAGCATCTATAGCCGACTGAACATTTGCATAAGCATTTGACCAGGAAGAACCGTCCTTATAGCCTGCTCCTGTTTCTGTCACATAAAAAATTTGCCCCGCAAACAAATTTGACGTTAATAAAAAAAGCTTAATAATATAAAATTTTTCATATTTTTTTAGATATTTACACGTCTACATAAATAAGACTATTTTTATATTTTTGTTTATATTTACTACCACAATCTACTAATAACTTGCGATTGCCTTCTTTTATAACAAGACAATCACCAAACCCCATATTTATCATTTTATATTCATTTTATAAAAATAAACAATATGCTAAAATAAAAATTTTATTTTACCTATTTAGTATATTATTTTCATTTAGATTCTTATTAATTTCGACGTCTTGCAATGCTTAGCATTGCAACCAATGCGCCGAAGATTGCTGCGTAGGTTGAGGGTTCGGGAACGACGGTAACGTTGCCGTTTAGCATTGTATAAGTGTCGTCAACTGTTCCATCTTCCGTTGACTTGGTTAGAAGGCGCCATGTCCACGGATTGTTGTTTGTTTCGGGAATGACCCATTCCATGCCTCCGCTTTTGTTGCCATTATCCATTGATGGAGTAAAAAGCATAAACTCGTCTTTTAGCGCGATTGTTTCACCTCCTGTCCACACCAATATTGCGGCTTCTTCGCCGCCGACAAAGCCGTAGTCTTTATTATCGAAAATCCAGTCGCTTTTTGAAAACGCCGTCATATATCCGCCGTCGTCTTCGAGCTTGCCCGTTACCAATGTCTTATATGAATTTGACGAATTTAAAAATTCGCCCTTTGCGATTTTATCCCCCTCGTACAATTTAAAGCCGGAAAAGCCGATGTTGTTTACGTCAACGATAAATGCAAAGTTATACGCCTCGGTGACTAAGCTCCCGTCGGCATTGAAAAAGTCTGCGCCGGCAAAGTCTATTTGCCATTTTGCAAACGATATTGTTGACAGCGTTAAAGCGGCGATAATTCCAAGTATTTGTTTTTTCATAATGGTTCTTTGTTATTTTGTTAAAGTGTATGGTGGATAAAATACGCATCTTGAAATTTCGGGTGCACCCTGCGGTTTCTTTTGAATTATAATGCCCGCACCCGCCTTTAAAACGTCTTCATCGGCGTTTTCCTTGCCGCTATCCAGCCAACAGCAGGTTGTGCCTCTGTTTCTGAAATAGTAGGAATTTGACGGCAGACGGTTTAGTTCTCCGCTATCGTTTGAATAGTAAAACAAAGTGTCTTCTGCGGCATTTACCCTGCCCTCTGAAACTTTGAAAGCCCCGCTATCAACCAAGCATTCGGTCAAGTCCGAAAGTTTTATGTCAACAACCGACGGAACTACGAGATAGTTGTCTTGGTTTTGCGCATTTTCGCCATCGCCGCCCGCAAAAACTTCAAACGATGTCGCGCACATAGGAACTACGCCTGAAAAATTCACGTCCGCCGAAGAATCGGACGGTTGGCGAACAACAAAAAACGTATTCGGCTCAACAACATCCAAATCTGCGGAATTGCCGTTGCCGTCCCGCCAGCCGATATCATCTCCCCTTTCCCTGTAATAGTACGATTTTGAATAGGCGTTGTTTGCGCCAATCGGACATTCAACGCCGTTTTCCCCGAAATTCGTAAATTTCCAAATAACGGAAGCCCCCGCCTTTGAAACTCTGCCTGTGGACTTGGTAAGACCGCCGCCGTCTGGGAACAAGGTATCAAACGTCCAATGCGGTATAATTTCAAAAGTGTCGTTTACCGAAACCAAAGACAATTCTGTGGACGAAATGGAAATTTCAACACCGTTTTCGCTGTTTGCAACTATGTCAAACCAAGCACCCTCCAAATTTCCAGAGGTGAATTTCAAATAAAAATGCTCCAACTGAACGTCGCCGTCATAAACAAATTGGTTTATAACCCAGTTTGGCGAAGTCGATGGGGCTATCAATGAACTTTTCACATCTATTTTTCTCACAACACCCTTAAACACGACATCTCTTGTTGAAACAATGCCCACATAAGTATCGCCGTTGGCGGGACAATTTACGGAAAACGCCGCCCATACGGGGCTTTCCACACTCTCCGAATAGCCAAATAAAACCGCGCTTAAAGCGCACAATGAAGCCAACACTTTTTTCATAGAATTTTATCCTTAATTGTAAAAAATTTATGAAAAAAATATGCGTATTAAGAATACGGTTGTCAATCAAAAATATAAGTTGTTTATTCTAAGCAATATTTGAAAATAGATTTTGCGGGTTGTCTTGATTTTGTTTTGTTTTAAAAAATTAAGTTTTTGATTTTAAGCATATTGCGCTAATAAAAAAACAACCGTATTCTTAATACGGCTACCAAAATGCTGAAATCCCTTTTAAATAAAAGGGATTTCGGGCGTTTTTTAACATCGGCAAAACTTAAACAGAGCAATTAACAAATTTCAGCCGCCTTTTTGCCGATTTATTTTATAATGTGCGCAAAATCAATCATTACCGCGGCCGTTTTCCTTGTCGCGAAATTCGGGCGGCACTGCGCTGAATTGGAAAATAGGCATAAGCAGCAGAAGGCAGACAATCGTCATAATCATCACAAAATAGCCTGCCGCGTCATGCACGAAGCCGCTGATTGAATCGGGCCCGTTTGTGTAAGCCCAAAATGAAAGGAACATCGCCCTTATCACGTTGTTAACAAATGCAAAGAGCATTGAAAACGCCACAAGCAGGACTTTCTTCCAAAGTTTATCCAAAAACACTGCGGCAAGGAATGACCCTGCGAAGAGGCAAGCGGTTAGTGAGCGTATGCCGCTGCAAGCGTCCGCCACGCCCACAGAGCCGTTCGGGAAAGTCAGCGTATTTCCGCTCAATGTCACGACGTAACCAAGCATATCCATTACGTTATATACTATTGCCGCAACTATGCTTAGTAAAAACAAGCTAATTTTGTTTTCTATCACTTCAAATATCGGAGCCGACACAAGCCAGGCAAAGCACGGGAACATGAAAAGCCCCGCGAATTTTACGCGCTCCCCTACGGGCATCAGGCTTCCCGAAAGATTTTTTTCCCCCGCGAAAAACGCCATTGCAAACGCCGAGAACGAAAAGCCGAAAGTCGCAATAAATGTGGGCGCGCCGAAGTTTGACGACACCGCATAAAAGAAGACGCCGAACAAATAAGTTGTTATTCCGCAAAAGAACATCGCGCCGAAAAACAAAATTATAAGAATGTCGGCTACGGAATATTTTTTACTTTCTACGGACGGATTTTTAAAGTATCCGAAAATTTTGCCCCATCTGTCGTACAAAACATACAAGGCGAAAAACGGCATCAAATATCCGAAGGCGTAGTCCTGCCTGCCGCTCCAATTTTTTGACAGAGGCTCTATTATCGCGGCGACCATCACAAGCGCACAAAAGGCAAACAAAATTGCGATTTTCGGCATTTTGAAAAATTCGTATTTTTCCAAGAATTTGGGAAGTTTCATTTTTCTGCCTCCGTTTCGCCGTCCTTTTCAAATAAAACAAGTTCGCCCAATGCGTTTAGGATTTTCTGAAAATCTGCATCTTCAAATATTTCTTCTATTGGAGAAGAGGAGTCAACCCTTACGAAGTACTGCTCGGGTATGCCCTCTTTGCTTTGCCTGATCATATTTTGCACATACTTTGTCGGGCTTGGGATTGAAGTTTCGCCACTGCCGAAATCGTAGGCTTTGCCGTTTACGACATACCAATAGGCAACTTTTCGATTTTGGACTTCGCCGCTTGGATTTTTTATTTCAAATTCGCGCTTGTAAAAGGGCTTAAGTTTTTTTCCGCCCACAGAAAATACATTGCCGTCGGATTTTTTATCCTTTAAATTTTTCCAGCCGTTGCGCACCCAGCAGTTGTCGGGAACGTGCGTGGAAGCCTTTGCGACAGACTCCTTGCCCTGCGCCCAGTATGAAATGTAAAGAGTGAACTCAGATTTCCCCGAAGTGTATTTTCGCGACAAATATTCGTTTACCGAAAGCAAGTTTTCACTCGCCCTTTGGACTTCTTCGGTTGCCCCAAGCGGAGTGTCTTCCCCTTTCCATTTGCCCGACTGCATGGGGACTGCCAAAGCCAAGTGCCCTTCGGGCTTGGGGGGCATTAGAGTTTTAGAAGTGCGCACGCCGACTGCCATCAAAACGATTGCAACCATTGCGGCGAGAAAAGAAAATATCGCGATGATTTTTGCCATAAATAAAAATTTTCACTATTCTTTTTTAGCGGAGTAAAATCTTCAACACAAAAATTAGTTTGCGAATTTATTAAACCGCATCCATTCCAAAAGCAAATCCGTCCACGCACTTGCGGGAACACCCTTTATGCGCAAATCGTAGCCGTGTCCGCCCTTGTGGAAATAATGGAAATCGACAGGCACTCCGAATTTGCGAAGCGCAAGCATATATGACACAGAGCTTGCCTCGTAAGCCTTGTCGTCCTGAGTCTGCATTATAAACGCACGGGGAGATTTTTCCGACGCCCTGATTTCAGGAAACAATTCGAGAGTTTCTTTGTCCGCCAAATATGCGGGATATATCAAGACTGAAAATGCCGCCTTTTTCGGAAAATCGTCCGCATCGTCAAGCTTTTCATAAAAATCCATATCCTCGTTTGAAAGACGCGCCGCCAAATGACCGCCCGCGCTGAAACCCATCACGCCGATTTTTTCAGGGTCGATATTGAGAACTTTTGCGTTTTTATATATCAGGCGCATTGCGCGCCGGGCGTCCTGCAACGCTCCGTCGCGGTTGTCGGGCAGGCGGTAGGCAAGCACAAAGCAGGCAAGCCCGTTTTTTGACAAGAATTTTGCGGCCGGAACTGCGTCTTTTTGGAGAGCAAGCTGTCTGTATCCCCCGCCGCCCAAGATGAGGACTGCCGCAGTCGGTTCGCCATTATTGTTTTCAGCCTTAAAATACCGCATAAAAGGAAAAGCAATTTCACTATATCGCTCTTCCACCCCTCCGCCAACGTTTTTTGAAGATTTGGCGGCATAGGGCATCTTTTCGCCGTCCCAAATATAGACGTCTTTGGGAAACGCAAAAGACGGGCAAACCAAGCAAAATAAGAGAAAAAGCTTTCCCATATGCAATAAACAAGAAATCACAAGGCGAGCTTGTTTGCTTTAAGCCACGTTTTTAGAAGCTCACCCCAGTCCTTCACGGGGCGTTTTTTTTCGTTTAAGCCGTAACCGTGCTCGCCGTCGTGAAAATAATGGAAATCAACGGGAACTCCCGCCGCGCGAAGCGCAAGCATGTAGCCGACCGAACTCATTTCATAATGGAAGTCTCCCTGCGTCTGGGCGATAAACGCCATCGGGGTATCTTTATCCACTTTTATTTCGGGCGACAATGCAAGAGTTTTCCTATCCGCCAAATACGCGGGATAAATCAAAACTGTAAAATTAGGCTTTGCGGAAAGCCTGTCAGCCGAATCAAGCGGAGCGTATGTCTGCCTGTTGTAATTGGTTGACGCGTTCGCAGAGAGATGACCGCCCGCGCTGAAGCCCATCACGCCGATTTTTTCGGGATCGACGTTCCATTTTTTGGCGTTTTTGCGGACGAGCCTTATCGCTCTTTGAATGTCCATCAACGCACACTCGCGGTTGTTGCCGGGTATTCTGTAAGCGAGAATGAAGCATGTTGTCCCGCCCTCCGAAAGAAATTTTGCAATGTCCGTGCCTTCCTTGCCGTAAGCCAAGTGCGCATAGCCTCCGCCGGGGCAGATTATGATTGCGGGAGCGGGCTTTTTGCTTTCGGTTTTCGCCTTGTAGCATCGAAGAGTGGGCTCGACGACCCTTTGAAAGCCCTCGTTTGGCATTCCGTACTGCCCTGAAGACTTGTTTGGCTTTTCGCCAAACTTTTTGATTGCGTCTTCATAAGACATTTTAACATCGGTATTTTTATTTCTGCCGTCGGGCTGTTTTTCAGAAATTCTTTCAAACACATCTCCGGGCATTTTGACGCCGTCCCAAATTTTTATGTCGAAATCCTGAGAAAAGGCAAAAGACGCCCCCAAAAGGGCAGACAAAAACAAAACTTTTTTAAACATAAAATATATTCCTCTTTAAGTTAATGAGCTTGATTTTTTGAAAAATCCGCAAATTTGCAATTTTAAAAAGCGGTTTGAAAGCCAAAAATTTGTTGCAATCAAAAAACCTTTCGTAAAAAATGAAAATTTATGAATTACATACCATCCTCATCAAGATACGACAACATGCAGTATAACTACGCAGGCAAAAGCGGCTTAAAACTCCCCGCAGTGCAGCTTGGAATGTGGTACAATTTCGGAACAGACGCAGATTTCGAGAACTGCAAAAAAATGATTTTTACAGCGTTTGACTGCGGCATAACGATGTTCGACATTGCAAACAACTACTGCAAATCAACCGCCGAAATAGTTGCGGGAGAAATTTTCAGAAAGCATCTTTCAAGCCACCGCGACGAAATTTTGATAACCTCAAAAGCGGGCTATAAGGACATCGAAGGCCCGTACGGAGAATGGGGCTCAAAAAAAAGCGTCATTGCAAGCCTCGACAGAAGCTTGAGAAAAACGGGCTTGGACTACTTCGACGTTTTCTACTCCCACCGCTTCGACCCAAACACCCCTCTTGAAGAAACCATAAACGCGCTCTGCGACGCCGTAAAGCAAGGCAAGGCTCTATATCTTGCGGTGTCGAACTACGACGGCAAATCCGCGCAAAAAGCCTTTGAAATCGCAAAGTCGCGCAATGTTCCGCTAATAGTAAACCAAGTCCGCTACAATATTTTCGACAGAAGAATAGAATCAAACGGTGCGCAGGACACAGACGATTTAAGCCTTGTATGCTACTCCCCATTGGAACAGGGTCTGCTTTCAAACAAATACGTAAACGGCATTCCCGAAGACTCGCGCGCAGGAAGAGAGCCGACAAACCCATGGCTTAACAAGGAAACAATTTTCCCGAGAGTCGAGGCTGTCAAGAAGATGTGCGAAATCGCAAATTCCCGCGGGCAGTCTCTTTCTCAAATGGCGATACGCTGGCTTTTGCAAAGAAAGAGGGTCGCAAGCGTGCTAATCGGCGCAAGCAAGCCCGAGCAGATAAAGGACTGCGCAAAAGCCGTTTCAAGCAGCGAAATATCCGAAAGCGACATGCAGAAAATAGACGAAATAACATCTGGGTTATATATCGAAAAGATGTAAATTATGTTTCGCCGAAACAAAAAGATTGTCATCAAAAAGGATATAATCCCCGCCGAAAAGATTGATCCAATGAGAAAGCCGAAGACGTTTAACGAAACGCGCTTCGACAGGTTTGACATACCGGGAGAAACAGGAAAATCGATTCGCAAGATATTGCTTATCATTCTGTTTCTCATCGGGCTTTGGTTTCTGGCAGAATGCGTCAAGGCATGGAATATTTTTCAATAGCGCGCCGCATTTAAATTTCGAGCACAAAAAAAAGGATTTCCAAGTGGAAATCCTCAGACTGCTGACAAAGTACAAATAGTATTTTGTCAGTTTTTTTTGAAAGAAACAGATTGACATTTTGATATATTTTGATATATTTGGATATGAGATGATAAACAATAAACCGATACAAAACGAGATGGAATTTA
>OHOP01000010.1_pt1 | contig 183022 bp, 146 predicted proteins | sample 1569821 | NCBI WGS metagenome assembly OHOP01 (sample SAMEA3879527, study PRJEB24766) | human gut metagenome | biome: human-associated habitat; feature: feces | place: USA | collected 1985/1987
AAGGCTGTTAAGTGCGGTTACTGGCACTTGTGGCGTTACAACCCGGCTTTGGAAGCTGAAGGCAAGAATCCGTTCCAGCTGGATAGCAAAGAACCGGATTGGGCTGGATTCCAGGACTTCCTGAAGAGCGAGGTTCGTTACTCTTCTGTAATGAAACAATATCCTTCAGAAGCTGCTGAACTGTTCCAAGCTGCCGAAGACAATGCCAAGTGGCGTTATAACAGCTACAAGCGTCTGTCTAAAGGAAACTGGGGTGCTGATGCCGAATAATTTCGATTATTAAAATAGTAAATAATAAACTCTGAAAAATGAAGGCTGCACCGTGAACCGGATGCAGCCTTTATTTGTTTTCAAACAAAAGCAACGAACATTATGATTGGATTTATTATTTGGATTATAGGCCTGATACTTGCTATCAAAGCCGTATTGGAAATTATGCAATGGAAGGTAGATGGCGTCAAGAAACTATTGGTCGCTATTCTTGTATTGCTCACCAGTTGGATCGGACTGATCTTTTATTATTTCTGGGGAAGAGACAATTTACCTTCAATGTTGAAATAAACAGATCTATCTGTATAAAAAAAGAAAATGCCGTACTTAAATTACGGCATTTTCTTTTTTTATTAAGCTATGTACGTCTTCCTCCGTTCCACCGAACGGACCGTAGCTCTGTAGTTTGACGGAACACATGGCAGCGGCAAAACAACCGGCTTCCTGATAAGATGCTCCTCTTTTACGCATATACAGATAGCCCGCCATATACGTATCCCCACAACCGGTAGCATCGGCAACATTCTCTACCGGATATGCCGGAATTTCATAGAATCGTTCATCAACATAAATAAGTGAGCCTTTGTCTCCCAAAGTCAGCAAGACTTCCTTCACTCCCCAGTCCGCCAATTTAACAGCAGCATCATAAGGATCTGAACATTGCGTAAGTACCTCCATTTCGTGTTCATTAGCTTTCAAGATATGGATATATTTCAAGGCTTCTTCTTTTTCAGCCCAGTCCACCGCCAATACTTCTTCGTTCTGCACTTCACGCAAATAACCCTGTACATCAAGAGAAAGTAATCCTTTCCCGGCAAGATATTTGATAACATCCAGTGAAAAATCATCCGCCAGTAAACTACCCAAATGAAAAATCCGGGCATTTACATCCTGCAAACCTTCAATCGTAAAAGGATCAGCCTTAGCAGTAACCCGCTGCTTTCTTTCATTGGTATCCTCGCCATAAATATTCTCAAAGCAGATGGAATGGATGCTGGGGAGTACTTTCACTTCAATGCCGTCTGTCCTCAAATCATCCACCACCGGCATCTCGCTATCAGCCAAGGCGGTGACAAGTTGGAATCCTTCCGTACTCAGGTGTTTGATGGCATGCGCAAAATAGAAAGAGGTTCCTCCGGGCATGTGCACAGTTTTCTGCGGAGTAACTACTTTATCCAAAGTAATATATCCGATACAACAAAGATCGTATTTCATAAAATATTCAGTTCCATTTTTCAGACTGCAAAAATAGCCAATAATTATCGTTTCTTCCCCCTGCAACGCTATAAATTCTTCCGTTTTAAGAAATCCGTCGGACTTTCACCGAATTGTTCCTTATAACACTTCGTGAAATAAGATGGAGAAGAGAAACCGACTTCATAAGCAATTTCCGCAACCGTCATTTCTGAAGAAGCCAACAGAGAAATTGCTTTTTTAAGGCGTGCCTGGCGCAGCAATTCATTGGGAGCATAGTTAGTAAGTGATTTCAGTTTACGGTAGAGTTGCACGCGGCTCAGTCCCATATCTTTGCCTAAGTCTTCCACATTCAGTTCCGGATCTCTCATTTTCTCCTCCACCAGAGATTTAAAACGAGAGACAAAATCTTTATCAATATCACAGATATTCTCTTTCGCCAATGTCTGATTATCACCGAAGAACTGGCGAAGCTGTCGACGGGAATCTATCAGATTCCGGATACGGGACAGTAACAACTGAGAATTGAAAGGCTTGGATATATAAGAGTCAGCACCACCATTATACCCCTGAATGCGTTGTTCATCAAGTGAACATGCTGTAAGAAGAATCACGGGAATGTGGCAAGTCTGCAATTCGGTTTTCAACCTCCGGCAACACTCTATCCCGTCCATACCAGGCATCATGACGTCGGAAATAATCACATCGGGAACATATTTCATTGCGAGACGAATCCCTGTAGCAGCTTCCGATGCATCCAGCACATGATATTCTTCAGCAAGTAGTGTTTTTACGTAATTGCGAATATCGGCATTATCGTCAATAACCAGCACTGTCGGGCGATCTGCAGTTTTCGTGTCTTCCTCATCCAAGGGCAAATCTGTTTCTATCAATGTAGCAGAGACTTCCGCTTCCTCAGTGGGAAGAGTAACAACCGTAGGATGATACAGAGAAACACTCTGCGCCGGAAAAAGAACGGTAAAAGTCGCTCCTTTTTCATTGCTATGGGCAGTGATCTGTCCGCCATGCATCTCTACGAAGGCACGGACAAGCGCTAATCCGATACCTGTACCGGCCTGATGTCCGTCTATCTGGTAGAAGCGTTCAAAGATAGCATCCACCTCTTTTGGGGAAATATGGCTACCTGAGTTAAATACAGAGAAACGGTAATTAGTCGTTTCCGCCTCCAGCTTAACCACTATTTTTCCATTCTCGGGTGTATATTTCACAGCATTGGATAGCAAATTGAAATAGATACGTTCCATCTTCTCACTATCTGCCATCATGCGGAAATCTGTGTCAGGTGTAACTTCAAAAGAAAAGGAGATATGCTTTTTCAGCAACGCCATACGGAAAGAATCATTCCAGCCGTGGAAACTACTTAAAAGATCGAATGGTTCCAAATGAAGTTCCATCCGCCCGTTCTCTACCTTACGGAAATCAAGAATTTGATTAACAAGACGAAGAAGGATGTTAGCGTTCTTCTTCATCAGTTCCAGTAGTTGATGCGGATGCTCTCCAAGAGACTTATCGGCAAGAAGCTGGTTGATAGGATCTGCTATCAATGTCAACGGAGTACGGAAGTCGTGAGAAACATTCGTAAAGAATACCAGTTTGGCATGGGTGGCCTCTTCCAGTTCGCGGGAAAGCTGTTCCAACTGTTCTTTCTGCTGAATGAGCAGCTCCTTCTGCTGTGTTAATTGTTGCTTCTGTTCCTCTAACTTCTCCTTCTGCCGGGACAGTTCACGATTCAGGCGGTTTTTGGTACGCAAAGAAAGATAAACGGCAACCAGTAAACCGATTACCAATAAAAGCACCAATAAGCTGCCATATAATATGACTTGCTGCGTAGCGTAACGATCAAGGAACTGACTCATCTTTCCATTCATCGTTTCTATCTTTTCATCAAGGGTAGCAATATGCGAGGTCTGCATCTGCATAATCTGCGCATTGGTAGCATCTACAACAGAAGTACTCAATATGGTTTCACGAGGAAAGTCCCGCTTATTCAGGATATCCATCGCCATCTGTATCACACGGTCACCACCGGTAGGATAAATAAACGTGGCATCCAGTTGACCATTCAGCACTTGTTCTACGCCATACCCTTCACCGGGCAAAGCATCCGTACCGATAAAGCGCATTTCTTCTGCCCTACCCTGCCGCTCAGCAACATCATAAGCTCCTGCCGCCATTCGGTCGTTCTGTGCATACACTACATCTATTTCAGGAAAACGCGCCAAAAGAGTATCCATCTTCTCTCCTGCCTCAGAGCGCAGCCAGCCGGCATCTTCACGTGCCAGAAGCTGAATGCCGGGATAAGGAGATATGGCGGCAACAAATCCCTGATGACGGTCCATGGCCGGTGTAGAACCTGTCAAACCGGCTATCTCCACAATGTTGCCTTGTCCATGAAGCATATTAGCAACATAGTTACCTATTGCTTTTCCTAACTCATAGTTGTCAGCACCTATATAAGCGGTATATTTATCAGAAAGTATCTTGCGGTCGAAAACAATGACGGGAATTCCCCTGTCGAAGGCTTCCTCCACTACCGGAGTGATAGGTGCAGCTTCATTGGGTGCAACTACAAGCAAGTCCACTCCTTCTTTGATGAAATTACGGATATCTTTTATCTGTTCTGCATTATCATCTTTTACCGTACGAATATCAATTTCTACTCCGTCATAGAAAAGTGCCTCGCGCAACATTTCATTGTTCATCTGATGTCGCCATTCATCATCGCTGCACTGGGAAACTCCAATACGGAAACGTGCTTCGCGATGGGTGCACGAAGTGGTCAACCAAAACCAGGAAAGTGAAACAAGTAATAATTGGATAGTATATCTTCTCATCTTTTCCGTTATTAGTAACGCAAATATAAAAATATTATCATAGGTATCGTTATCTGTTTCTTAAAAAAACTCCCTATTCCACCGATTTTTAACTCGGACAGAATAGGGAGACTACTATTGCCGGAAAGAAGGACAGACAAACCAGATAAGGCTATTATTGAGCTGTAAGCTCAATAACATAGCTCTGAGTCGCTGCAAAACCAAATACATTCAAACCAACTTTCATCAGATAATCACCGGAATAAACTTTCCCGCTAGATTCTAATTTAGATTCAGTAGAGGGCATCAAATTGATTTCTTCCACTTTATATTGCTTGTTCGGGTTTAATCCCTGAAGTTTGACTGTCATCAGTTTCTCCTGGAAACGCGGATGGATATCATAAGCAAATAATACAACTTTATTTGCATCCTTGCTTACATAATTCAGTGCCATGTGATTGCCCTCATACGGAGACACCAAACGATATTGATCACCATCCATAATGGCACTTTGCAGACGCTTCCAGTTGGCAACAGCCGTCTGGCAGTAAGTCAATTCATCAGCCGTGAGTTCTTTCAGACCTATATCAAAACCAAGCTTACACATAGAAGCTACATCCGTACGGAATTTTACAGAAGTCGCTTTATTCCAACTGGTCACATGGGCATCCATAGCTTTCGCAGGGAAGAACTGGGAAAAGCCCCACTGGATATAAATACGTTCTACAGGATCCGTATTGTCGCTGCACCAGAACTCTGTGAAATATTTAAGCGCTTCGTAATCGCAACGGGCACCACCACCGGAACAAAGCATCATCGGGACATCAGGATAATTCGCTTTCACACGCTTCAGAACATTATAGATGCCACGGACATGATCAATATATAACTGTCCCTGTTTGTTCTTCAGATACGGAGAATAGATATTGGTGATAGGACTGTTGCAATCCCATTTGAAGAAAGCAACTTCGGGATTCTCCTTCATTATATTCTCTACAACACCATATACATAATCCTGCACCTTCGGATTGCTAAGGTCAAGTACCAATTGGTTACGGTAATAATACGTTTCACGATTAGGCAGTGTGATCGCCCAGTCCGGATGTTTCTCGAAGAGTTCACTCTTGGGATTCACCATTTCGGGTTCAATCCAGATACCGAACTTCACATCTGCATCCTTGGCAGCTTTCACCAGCGCCGGAATGCCACCGGGCAATTTATCGTGATTCACATCCCAGTCTCCCAAACCCGCATGATCATTCTTACGGGGATATTTGTTCGCAAACCAACCATCGTCCAACAAGAACATATCTACACCCAGATGCTTGGCTTCCTTCATTAACTCGGCCAGTATCTCCTGGTTAAAGTTAAAGCCTGTATTTTCCCAGTTATTCAGGAGAGTCAGACGACTCCCTTTACCATCTTTCAAGCTGTAGTTGCGTGCCCACTCATGAAGGTTACGGCTTCCTTTCCCGGCACCGTCATTACTTAAAGTAAATATGAATTCGGGAGTGGTAAACACTTCATTCGGTTTCAGTTCATAATTCGAAGCGTAAGGATTGATACCGGGAATCACACGAAGATTCCCAACATTGTCCACTTCAAACGTGAAGCGGAAATTACCGGTCCATCCCAACGTACCCATCAATACATTTCCCTGATGTTCGCTGACCGGCTGATCCAATCCTACTTCAAAGAAAGGATGCGTATGCATGGCAGCACGACTTCCCAACTTCGTATCAATTACTTTCTTGCCAAATTGCAATTGCTGGCTGCTCATTTGCGCTTCCTTTGCCCAGTCACTACTGAACTCAGTCAGGTAATAAGCGGAATTATTGAAATAAAGCATGGCAGAGGCGTATGTAGAAAGCAGGACAGGTTTCTTTTCCTGATGCTTGATTTCACTCCAAGTCTTGATAACATTTTCTTTCGGATAAGCCACATAGTGCAGAGTGACGTCTACCGGATACTGATCGTCACGGAGATTAACCACAGTTTCCGTACCACCCTCAACCGCCTTGGAGGAGGAAGAAACATAATACAACATAGTGGACGGATTGCCATCATTGTGAGTGATAGCGATAGCCGGTTCAAAGTAATCTTCATTACCCGAACCACCATACACTTCCCAACCGCGTTTACTTACACTACCATCGGCACCGGCATGGATATTCCACTGAAAGTTATTCAAATCCTGCTCATGCAGCAGTTTTTCACCTAAGTAAGTTTGATACAGACGGCCGTTGTCGCCTACCTGAAGCACCAGGTCGGTGTTATCCGTAGAAATACGGATCGTTTTGTTCTCCGCTGCATTGGCATACGACAATGTAGCACATGCAAAGAGAGTTACAAGTAAATTTTTCATGGTGTACAATGAATTTAGTTACAAAAATATATTAAATTAATTTAGAATGAAAGGCTTGCACTGAATTCCAGTGTAAATGGACGCAAGTAATTACCACTCATATAATGATCTTTGAATTTACCTGCTTCTTCCTTGCCCAGTAGTTCGGCGCCGCTGATAGTTCCGCTTGCACCCTTTTGGTTCAAGAAGTTCACTACCGTTGCCCCCAGTGAGAGGTGCTTATTCACTTTCCAGTTCACACCACCGAAGGTTTCCCAACGACCGTTGAAATAGAGGGCATTAGTCAGATTGGCATACGTCTTCCCGAAATAACGGAAACTGAGCCACAAGCGCAGATCGGGAGTTATGTTATAACTGGGATCTATTTCAGCCAGTATCTGCGGAATTTCTTTCACAATATTACCATTAGCATTCAAGTCAGGCACTCCTTCAAACGGAGATTTGATAAAGTAATTGTTATAAGTCGGTTTCTGATAAGTAAACAGGGCATGCAGATGGAAACCTTTGAAAGGATTGATTTCAGCGGAAGTGGTCCAACCCAATGTCTTGATATCGTAAATCAGCAAGGTCGTCTTGGACTGCGTTGTTCCCGGTTTGGTTACATTCTGCTGGTCTATATTATTCGACTTGGAAATATAAGTAATCATCGAAGTCAGGTTTATCCAGTCATTCTGATAAAATAATCCGCCACGCAGCAAAGGGATAGTCACACGCTTATATTGCTCTTCGGTAGGTCCTGTTCCGGCATATTCATTGATACGTGGGAAGCGGGTGGCGACGGTTCCGTCGGCAGTCAGCCCGAAGTTCTTGGTCAGTTTATAAGTAAATTGTGCCGTTGCAGCATAGTTCAGCTTATCTTTTACTACTTTCTGCGGCTGTATCTTTTCAGTAGAAAGTACATTCCCTTCATTGTCCGTATATTGGTGAGTATCACCGATGTGGAAGCCGGAATAGCGACCATAAGGAATCTGATCGGCAGACATACGGTAATATTCCAGACGGGCACCATAATAGACAGTGAATTTCGGACTTACCTGCCAGTTATCCGTAAAGTAGGCAACCAGTTTGTTTTCGGTCCCTTTGGTATATTCCGGACTCAGCTCATTGAAACCACTGAATTTAGCAGTAGTCCCGTCAGCTACCACACGATTCAGTATCTGCGGATATTCAGTAACCGTGCCTACCCATTGAAAAGAAGAAGAGTGATAATCCAAATGATAAAACCATTCATTCAGCCCCAGGCGTACGTCATGGTCGCCTATCTTCTTTTTCAGTTCGGAAGTAAGCAATGCATTCTTCACTTTGCCAAGATGCAACCAGGTACGCCTGCCTTCGACCAATCCGGTATAGGCATCCTCCGAACCATCCTGAAAAAGGCCGTCCGCCACCGTGGCTTTGTTGATATTGCTACCACCAAAGTCCACATAGTTAGCTTCGGGAGCATTCATAAACTTGGCATTCAGCGTCCAGTTCAGATTGTTACGGAAGGTATAATCAAACAGCATAGCCACTTCATGCGCCTTATTGCCTGTAAAGTCACCAAACCGACCGCTCTTCATCTTTCCGTCCATCACATCCATGTACTGAAAACGTCCACCTTCGGGAGCATACGAAGAAGTTCCTAACTTGAAGCCAGGAATTTCTTTCACACTGCCATCTCCCACATAGATAAACGGAGCAGCGTTAATCATCGAACCCAATGCACTGCTTTTTGAGAACTTATAGATAACGGAGAACCTTCCGCGATTATTGTTGAAAAGGCGCGTCAGCCCTGCATGATAAAGTTGGGTACGGTCACTGAAGTTTTCAAACTTAGGAGAGAAACTACCCGGATCGAAGTTCTGATAGATGCTGGCTGTATAGAGCCAGCGGTTTCCGATGCCACCGGACACATTCATGTCTATATTTTGCCACCCAAAATGGTTGGTGCGGTAATTCAAGACTCCTTTGAACTCCTTTTGCCCCAATTTGGAGAAAGAATTTACGGAATAAGCGATGTTTCCGGTAGCAATAGCAGATTCAGACGGTGTCATCAGCCCTACTTCGCCCAGGCTGGCATCGCTGCGCCAGTGAGTAGCCAGCTTATGCACAGCCGAAGAATAGACAGCGGGTAATCCGTTTTCATACACATTTACATCTTCACTGGGAAGTCCGATCTGAATTTCACGGGGCTTGTTTGCATCCGAAGCATTCAGCATCACATTGCGTTCGCTGATCTCCGCTTTTTTACTACTGATAGTGTCATTCTCTACCGGTTTGCTCGCTGTTGCAATAGTAGCGAATGATAAGGCTGCCGATATGACATAAGAAAAGAGACTTGCTTTCATACTATTAATGGATTTAAAATTAAACTTTCGGTTCAAGGCATCAGATAAGAAATATTCCCCTTATCTTTCAACGAGGGCAAAGTTAACAGGTATAATAATGCCCGGTTTCCGCAAGTAGCCGTCAGGTAGATTGGCGTGAGAGTATCATCTACAATACAGCACTGATAACAAGCCATTTACATCATTCCGTTTTATAAAAACAAGTAGACATACCCGTTTACCGGAAAGTTTTAATATCTTTGTATTTGTCTACTTTTAATGAATATACCCTATGAAAAAATACTTGTTATCGGTATTATTCCTGTTGTTCGTGCTTGTCCCTTTTCGTGCGGCGAATAAGACTGACTTATCCAATGAGTTGGAATCAGCTTTAAAACTGCGCAACCAATACTCACTCCGAAAAGAAGCCCGAATTGACAGTTTAAAGCGTTTGCTATATCCATCCATGGACGACAATGAACGTTTCCGATTATACAATGCTATTTACGAAGAGTACTATACTTACCGTTTCGATTCAGCCATGCTCTATGTAGACAAGGAAGAACAGGTGGCTATGGCACTATCTCACCCCGCTTATCGCAACCTGAGCATCATCCACCGCTCGGTGCTTCTCTCCACATCGGGTTATTTCAGCGAATCCATCCAGAATCTGGAACAGATAGATTCACGCGCATTGAATGATGCGACACGGATAGAATATTATGCCGCCTATGAATGGGCTTACAGTATGTGGGCGGAATATTCCAACGATAAGGTTTATGCTCCCCGTTATTATGAAAAGGAAATGCTTTATCAGGATTCATTGATCAGTGTACTTCCCACTGGCTCGTCACTATACAATTACTGGAAAGGAGAAAATCTATATCGTCACCAGCGGTACGCCGAAGCGGAAAAGTATTATCAAAAGGCACTGGAAGGCGTTCCAGTGAATGTTCGATTGTATGCTATGGTTACGTATGGTTTAGCATTGGTCTATTCAAAACTTGGTGACTGGAACGAATATGAGCATTATCTGATCAAGGCCGCCATATCGGATCAGGTATGCCCGCTTAAAGAAAATCTAGCCTTACAGGAACTGGCCCTGTATATCTTTAAAAACCAAAGTGGGGAAGTATCCCGTGCCAATCGCTATCTGAACTACTCCATGGAAGACGCTCAGTTTTATAATAACCGGCTCCGCATGCTCGAAATAGCGAAAAAATTCCCTTCTATTGTACTGTCTTATCAGGAACAGAATCTTATCAAGAGCAGACGACTGCAATGGTCACTGATATGCATCAGTATATTGTCCATCGGACTGGTCGTCTCCCTGATCTATATTTATCGGCAAATGCATCAACTCCATAAACGCAGGAAGATACTGGCGGACATGAATCAGGAACTGCAACATCTGAATAAGGCATTAGTAAATACAAATCATACGCGTGAAGAATATGTAAGCCTGTTCATGGACCTGTGTGCTGCCTATATAGACAAGCTGAATAAATATCAGGATTTGGTAAAGAGAAAAGTGAAAGCGAAACAGACAGATGATCTATTGAAGTTAGTCAATGCCACCAAACTGTCAGATACAGATGCGAAAGAGTTCTTCGTAAACTTCGATACGGCATTTCTGAATTTATACCCTAAATTTATAGAAGAATTTAATGCACTATTGCGGGAGGGTGAAGAAATCATACCTAAAAGAGGAGAAATACTGAATACAGAACTTCGGATATTTGCATTGATACGTATGGGGATTCAAGATAGTTCCAGGATAGCTACCCTCTTGTTCTACTCACCACAAACAATTTATAATCATCGGAGTGTAGTGAAGAATAAGGCAAAGATGAGGGATAGCTTTGAAAAGCAGGTGGAGGAGCTTTGTGCAGTGATGTAGATTCACTTACATTATAAAATAAGACACTTTTTCTTAAGAAAAGAATGTGTATCCATTGCCCTTTCAAATACTTCTGTTACTTTTGTCGACAACTACAAGATAACTACTAGAAAAACTATTATATTATGAAAAATCTATTCTATTTTATCATTTCGATATGCACGTTATATGCATGTTCCTCGGATTCTGATTTCAACCCGGAAGATGAAAATCCCACTTCTTCTGATTTTTATGAACTTAAAGCTATTCCTGACAAGAAAGTCATTTTCAAAGCCTATCCGGCAAATATGAAACAAATTCTTGGCGCAGGCTACGATGTTACTGCCGACCATTTAAGTCCCGAAGCCATAAAAGCTCCCATAATAGATTTGGAAAAATTGGAAAACAGCGATGAAGATTATATCTATCGTATGAAAGCCACTTCTTCCGAACCCAGAGACTACGCCGGAGAAAATGCAACAACATTCCTGACTGATATTACCAATAGCCTGATATTGGGAGACATAAATTCCAGAAATGCTCTATCGGTCGGTACCATTCTCAAGCATAAAGAGTTCGAGTCTGATTACAACCATTCTTCACAATATTCTTTTGCCTCCAGCGAACAACTATTTACAGCGGAGCGTTGGTACTTTTCGTTTTTCTATACCTTAGAGAAATATAAATACAGATACCTTACGCAGGAATTTGAAAATGATGTAACCAGTCTGGCAGCAGAAGATATCATAAACAAATATGGCACACACCTTTTAGTGGATGTCGGTATAGGAGCACGATTCAGAGGACTTTACCGGACAGCAGTACCTACAGCGACATCAGCTGCCAGCACCGCAAAAATCACCTTACTCAGCGCTTTAGAAAAAATAGGCCAGCAAGGTCTCTTTACCGGAAGCGGTGCCGGCGGATGGAAAGAAGAAGTGGCACAAAGCATAGGAGGTCAGCTTATACTGGAATTCTATGGAGGAAATACAAGCTTATTGACTTCACAACCGATAACCGATGGCTTTAATGCCTGGTGGAACTCGTTCAATGAAGAGAATTATACTTTGACGAAAATCACTCAAAATAAAGTCCTTCCTATTTATGAACTAATAGCGGATGCCACCAAAAAAGAGCAAGTGAAAGATGCGATAGAAAAATATATATCCAACCAAAAGTTATCGTTAGTTTCTACCACTCCGTTACTTCAGGCCTGGAATGGCAAAAATCACACATACGACACATCTTACTTAGGTATTGCAATGCACTCCAACAAAAAATATGAAGGAGCCATCTGTTCCATCTACAAACAACAAATCACGAGTACCGTACCGTTGTATTTATACAGTAACGGAAAAAAGCAACGTCTATCTGTAGAGCTATTGCCAGCCGATACCGAATGGCAACTGGAAAAAGAATTAGGATATGTATACGCTTCGCCCGTAGAAGGAGCCATCCCGCTATACGAAGCCGAAAATAAGAACGATTATTGTTATACTACAGAAGACAAGCAGGAATATGGCACAAAAGGGAGTTGGAAGCAAAAAGGCATTGTATGTTACACAATGCCCCTATAATATAGGATTGCCTGCCAAAATCAATCCCCTTTACCATTGCCTTGTCAGTGTTCTTTCAGCATCTATATATGGGTGATGTTGGATATATAGATGTAACATCACCCATATATAGATCCAACAGGACCCATCTATAGATCCAACATGTCCGATATATAGATGCTGCACGCCTGTCAAGTTGAAGCAATTATCAGGATAGGTTCAACTCATACACCGGAGATATCAGCTACTCCCAACCGACTCTTAAAAGCAGACGGCAATTCCGGCATGGCCCCACTCTGTGTACAAACATAGGCGGAGACTTCCACTGCCAGTTTATGCGCTTCGGGAACAGGTTTCCCACTAAGTATAGCCGATGTAAAAGCAGCAGTAAAAGAATCACCTGCCCCCACAGTATCGGCAACAGGAACTTTCGGTGTATCCTGATAAGATACTACACCCGGAGTAAATACATAACTGCCATTGGTTCCACAAGTCAGAATCAGCATCTTCAGATTATATTTAGCCAAAAGTATCCAGCATTTATCCTGTAAATCAATACCCGGATAACCGAAGATACGGCTGATAGTAACCAGTTCCTCATCATTTATTTTAAGTATGTTGCAGCGGCGCATAGATTCGCAGAGTATTTCTTTCGTATAGAATCCCTGACGAAGATTGATATCGAAAATCTTGATCTGATCTTCTCCATCAGGCATGGTGTCCAGAAAACGTTGAATAGTAGCACGACTCACGGGACTGCGCTGAGCCAGCGAACCGAAACAAACAGCACGGGTGGAAAGGGCCAGACGTTTCAAATCATCCGTAAAAGGAATGTTATCCCAAGCTACCCCCTCTTTAATCTCATAACAGGGAACCCCCACAGCATCAAGAGTAACCTGTACCGTACCGGTAGGATAATCCACTTGCTCGATCTCACAAGTCAGTTTCTTTTGGGCAAAAACATCCAATATTTCCTGTCCGTCAGCATCACATCCCACTGCACTCACTACACGACTATCAAAACCAAACTGTGATACATGATAAGCGAAATTGGCAGGCGCACCACCTATTTTCTTTCCTTCGGGCAGCACATCCCAGAGTGCTTCACCCATTCCTACGATGATTTTATTCATGACACTAAATTTAATTACAAATTATAAATTACAATTAGACATTAGGTTATTTCTTTATCTTCAAAGTATAGTACAGCAAATAAAGTACTCCGACAGTCATCACGGCTACTGCACCGCTCTGTCCTACGGCATCACTTGCCAATCCCATTGCCAACGGAAAAACAGTTCCACCAAAAAGTCCCATTATCATCAGACCGGAAACTTCATTCTTCTTGCCGGGCATATACAGCAACGCCTGTGAGAAGACAATCGAAAAGATATTCGAGTTTCCGTAACCTATCAGCGCAATGCAAATATAAATAGATGTTTTTGAATGGAAAGCAAAAAGTCCAATCATTGCCAGTAACATCATAAAACTACTGATAGCAAAGAACGATTTAGCATTCATCCTCCTCAAAATAAAAGAACCTGTGAAGCAACCTGCCGTACGGAAAATGAAGTAGAGACTGGTAGCAAACGCAGCGTCATCCAATCCCATCCCCAAACGCTCCATTAGAATCTTAGGAGCAGTAGTATTCGTACCTACATCGATTCCTACATGGCACATGATACCGATGAAAGAAAGCAAAACAAACGGTTTACCCAATAAAGCCAAACACTCACCGAACGTAGAAGGTTTTCCTTCCTCTTTCTCCTCGGCAATCTGTGTCTGTCCCAACAATAAAACGGCTATCACAGCTATCACCATATAAATAGGAAACAGCACACGCCAACCCAAACCGAACGACGGAATGGCCTGTGTAGCTCCCCACATTGCAATGTAAGGTGCAAGAAACGAAGCAACCGCCTTTACAAATTGTCCGAAGGTAAGGCTACTTGCCAGCCGGTCACCTCTCACGATGTTGGAAAGCAGCGGATTCAGTGAAGTCTGCATCAATGCATTGCCGATACCTAATAAAGAGAAAGAAAGCAGCATCAACGTATAGCTATCACCAAAAACAGGCAATAACAACGAAGCAAAGGTCACAACCAAACTAAGGAGTACCGTCTTTTTTTGTCCGATACGGCTCATCAACATACCTGTCGGCACAGAGAAGATCAGGAACCAGAAGAAAACCAGCGAAGGGAAGATGTTAGCTTGAGAGTCAGTCAGACCCAAATCTGCTTTTACATAGTTGGAGGCGATGCCTACCAGATCCACAAATCCCATAGCGAAAAAGCAGAGCATCACAGGGATCAGCTTGGATAACGAAGAATTAGATTTCATTGTTGTATGGTATTAATTTAAGTATTTCTTGCTCGGAAAAGCACGTTGCAAAGGAAGCGAATATCAGAACAACAGGATAACAATCTTGTTACAAAGAGTGGCAATTATGATACAAGAATGTTTTTTAAGCGCATTTCAAGGGCATTATTTCTCTTTTTAGCTACATTTGTGGAAAATTATCCAAAGAAACTTTTTAAACAACAATATGAAAACACTCTTTAATGGACGACTCAGCATTGAAGTTTCTGCACATGGAGCAGAGCTATGCAGTATTTTTTCTAATGGAAAAGAATATCTATGGCAGGCAGATCCTGCATTCTGGAAACGCCATTCGCCGGTACTCTTCCCGATTGTAGGAAGCGTATGGGAGAATGAATATCGAAACGAAGGCACCACCTATGTCCTCACTCAGCATGGATTTGCCCGCGACATGGAGTTCACACTGATATCCGAGGAAAACGATGAAGTCCGCTACCAGCTTGTCAGCAACGAAGAAACACTCAAGAAATATCCTTTCCCATTCCGTCTCACCATCGGCTATCGCATCCGCGAGAAGAAGGTCGATGTCATGTGGGAAGTAGAGAATACCGGGGAGAAGGAAATGCACTTCCAAATTGGTGCACATCCGGCATTCTACTATCCGGATTTCGATGCCGAAACGCAAGAACGGGGGTTCTTCGGTTTCAATAAGAAAAGCGGACTGAAATACATACTTATTTCTGAAAAAGGATGTGCCGACCCGGACACCCAATATCCTCTGAAACTGACAAACGACTTGTTGCCATTGGACACACATACATTTGACAAAGATGCACTTATATTGGAGGGAAGCCAGGTGCGGCGGGTTACTCTATATAATAAGGAGAAAGCTCCTTATCTCAGCCTCCATTTTGATGCACCTGTTGTCGGACTGTGGTCGCCACCTGCCAAGAATGCCCCGTTTGTCTGTATTGAACCATGGTACGGTCGTTGCGACAAAGCACATTATACAGGAGAGTATAAAGATAAGGATTGGGTACAGCATCTGCAACCCGAAGAGGTATTCAAAGGAAAATATACCATTGAAATAGAAGAATAAAGGAGAAGCCGTACCTGGTCCGTATCTGGTCCAAACGCTTAGGTACGGACCAGCTACGGAGCGGGTACGGCTTTGATAAAATTCGGGTACAGAAAAGGAGGAAATATAGACCAATCTTATTTCAACTTATAAACCTTGAATGAACTTACCGCATAGCTACCGCCTTTGGCATAGAAACTGATACGGTTGTAAGGTTCCGAAGGAAACACAAGGTTTGTCATTGCGAAACGTCCGTCATCGCCAAACGCTTCAAGACTTGATTTATCAACGAAAAGACGCAGCGTCATTTCCGAATTGCCTTCTATCGGAGCAAGAGTCAGCACCGGAAAGTCCGAACTGAATGATACGACTCCGCTCTTACTACGATCCATCGCAAACTTCTTCTCTACCAAGTTATAGTAAATATCCACTTCTTCTCCTTTTGAATTGAAAAGTTGGAAGCCAATGACTTCTGCATTTCTGTTCTTAATCGTCATTTCAATTTCATACGTACCTGTATTATCCGAAAGTAGTTTGTCCATATTATAAGTACGGTCCACCTTGAAGGAATGCTTCTTTTCTTCTTTCCCACGCAGTTTCAGCAGTTCTCGCGAAGGGGAAGATTTCAGATAAGTTTCACCCGCCGAAGTATAGAGACTCAGGTCACGGGGAACAGAGTTACCACTGCGATACTGAGTAGTAGGTACATTGTTGGCATATTGCCAGTTGCTCATCCATGCCAGCGCTATATGGCGTCCTTCGGGCGCATTACTCCAAGTCACGGTAGCATAGTGATCTTTTCCCCAGTCCATCCACTTGGTGTTTTTCGGTGATTCATTCACAAACTTCTTTCCATCGAAGGTACCTACAAAATATTGAGTGGCACTTCCACCGAAAGGTCCGCCGGGATTAATATTACAGATTAGAACCCATTTCTTCAGTTCCGTACCTTCAATAGGCAGTTCTATCAGGTCGGGACATTCCCATACACCACCATGAGCCCCCTGACCTTCACCGAAACTACTTTCATAAGCCCAGTCCTTCAGATTAGCTGAAGAGTAGATTTGCATTTCCTGACCTACGGCAAGAATCATGATCCATTTATCGGTAGCGTCATGCCAGAAAACTTTCGGATCACGGAAATCACGTTGGGTGGAAGTCAGTATAGGATTACGCGCATACTTCTTGAATGTTTTTCCGTTGTCCAGACTGTAAGCCATACTCTGTACCTGGCGATCGCTGGCCGAAGTATAGAAAGCTATGATCGCACCGGCACCAAAGCCTGCCGTATTATCCTTATCAACCACACAGGAACCACTGAAGATAGTTCCCAACGCATCGGGCGCAATGGCTATCGGCTGATGTTCCCAATTCACCAGGTCTGTACTGGTGGCATGTCCCCAATGCATATTTCCCCACATAGAACCGTAAGGATTGTATTGATAAAACAAATGATAAACACCATCTTTATATACCATACCGTTCGGATCATTCATCCAGCCATATTGAGGAGTGAAGTGATAAAGCGGACGGAAACTCTCGCGATTGGATGTATCAAACTCATTGGAAAGTTTCATTTCATCCCAGCAAATAGCCGTATCGGGTATCAACTGGAAGTTGAAAGAAAGTGATTTATTATCAAATCCGGAGAGATCTACCGGAACAAAATAGTCTACCTTATTTATAGCCAGACGAACATTCATATTGCGCACTACGTCATTATCGGCTATCATATATAGCTTTGCCTCCGGAGCAGCCTCTTCCACGGGAAGCAACAGAAATTTCTTCTGATTCTCAATCTGGACAATGCTCTGTCCGTCACCTAAATGTTTAATCACGAAAGGAGGATTAATAGCCTGACACGAAAAGACAGACCAGATTGTACCTATTATAAAGGTAAGGGTCCATCGCACAGTCAACAAATTGTTTTTTAAATTCATGATGTTTTTGGGTATTACATTTAATTAATAATGGGTTGCTCGGGAAAGCACTTTGCAAAGGAAGCGAATAAAACAGAAATAGCCTGCCATTTATGTTTCATAAGCTGGCAAATATGATACCTGCCCTTTATTTTGTTACAAATATACCAGCTTATGAAACATAAATTACAGCATATTTTCACTTAATTCCCTTTCTTTGCAACATCAAAACATCACTCGGGAAAGCATGTTTTGAGAGGTAATCCACAGCGATTACAAAATGAAAAGCATATTAATTAAAATCTAAAAACATGGAAGGCATAAAAAGATCACTTCTATTTGCACTCTTTCTTATAATGTGTACACTAGCTCAGGCCCAACGCCTGACGGTACAAGGAAAAGTGGTTTCCAAGACTGACGGAGAATCCATTATCGGTGCAACTGTCATAGAAACCAACCAGCCAAGTAACGGCACCATAACCGACATCGACGGCAACTTTACATTGTCTGTACCACAAGGTGCAGAACTCTCCATTTCGTATATCGGATTCAAGACTGTGAATGTGAAAGCTCAAGCTACACTGAATATCGTTCTGGAAGAAGAATCGGAGTTGCTACAGGAAGTCGTAGTCACAGGTTATACTACTCAACGCAAGGCCGACCTGACCGGAGCCATCTCCGTAGTCAGCATAGACGAGATTGCCAAGCAAAACGAAAACAACCCGATCAAAGCATTACAGGGACGCGTCCCCGGTATGAACATCACAGCCGACGGTAATCCCAGTGGAAACGCCACTGTACGTATTCGCGGTGTCGGGACTTTGAACAATAACGATCCTCTTTATATTATTGACGGTGTGCCTACCAAATCGGGCATGCACGAACTGAATGGCAATGATATCGAATCTATCCAGGTATTGAAGGATGCGGCTTCTGCCTCTATCTATGGTTCACGCGCTGCAAACGGTGTCATCATCATCACTACGAAGAAAGGTAAAGAAGGACAGATAAAGATTAACTTCGATGCTTCTATCGCCGCTTCCATGTATACCAATAAGATGGAAGTACTGAATGCGGAAGAATATGGCCGTGCCATGTGGCAAGCTTACGTAAACGAAGGCCAGGATCCCAACACCAACGCACTGGGCTACAAGTATAGCTGGGGATATGACGCAAACGGTTATCCTCAACTGAACAACATCAGCATGTCCAAGTATCTGGATTCCGCCAATACGGTTCCGGCTGCCGACACCGACTGGTTCGATGAAACAACCCGTACAGGTATTATCCAGCAGTACAATGTATCAGTAAGCAATGGTTCTGAAAAGGGGTCATCTTTCTTCTCCCTGGGCTATTATAAGAATATAGGTATCATCAAGGACAGTGACTTCGAACGTTTCTCTGCCCGCATAAATTCTGATTATAATCTGATTGGCAAATTCCTGACCATAGGAGAGCACTTCACACTGAACCGCACTTCGGAGGTGCAGGCACCGGGTGGATTCTTGCAAAATGTATTGCAATTCAATCCCTCATTGCCCGTTTACGACATCAATGGAGAATATGCAGGTCCGGTAGGCGGATATCCCGACCGTGAGAACCCGGTAGCGAGACTGGACCGTAACTCTGATAATCGCTATACTTACTGGCGTATGTTTGGTGATGCCTACATCAACCTCAACCCCTTCAGAGGATTCAATGTCCGCTCCACCTTCGGATTGGATTATGCACAGAAATCACAACGCATCTTCACCTACCCCATCACCGAAGGCAATGTGGCAAATGATAAGAATGCCGTAGAAGCCAAGCAGGAACACTGGACGAAATGGATGTGGAATGCCATCGCTACCTACAATCTGGAAATCGGCAAACATCGTGGAGACGCCATGGTGGGTATGGAGCTGAACCGTGAAGATGATATCAATTTTTCGGGTTATAAAGAAGATTATTCTATCCTTACACCCGACTATATGTGGCCGAATGCGGGTTCCGGTACGGCTCAGGCTTACGGTTCGGGCGAAGGCTATTCACTGGTTTCTTTCTTCGGAAAGCTGAATTATACATATGATGATAAATACCTACTCTCGATGACAGTACGCCGTGACGGTTCTTCACGTTTCGGTAAAAATAACCGCTATGCCACATTCCCTTCCTTCTCACTGGGATGGCGCTTGAACCGTGAAAAGTTCATGCAAAACCTCAGTTGGATTGACGATCTGAAAGTCCGCGGTTCATGGGGACAGACCGGTAACCAGGAAATCTCGAACATTGCCCGCTATACAATTTATGTTCCCAACTACGGTGTAACGGAATCAGGCGGTCAGAGCTATGGTACTTCCTACGACATTGCCGGAACCAATGGCGGCAGCATCCTTCAATCCGGATTCAAACGTAATCAGATCGGTAATGATAACATCAAATGGGAAACAACCACACAAACGAACCTGGGCCTCGATTTCTCACTGTTTAAACAATCTCTTTACGGTTCATTCGACTGGTTCTACAAAAAGACAACGGATATTCTGGTACAGATGGCAGGTATCGCCGCTATGGGCGAAGGAAGCAGTCAATGGATCAATGCGGGAGAAATGAAGAATGTGGGTGTTGAATTGAATCTCGGTTATCGCAATCAAACGAGATTCGGACTGAAATATGACCTGAATGCCAACATATCCACCTACCGGAATGAAATCACAAAGCTGCCAACTACAGTAGCAGCCAACGGCACTTTCGGTGGTAACGGTGTACAAAGCGTAATCGGTCACGCCAATGGTTCGCAGGTGGGTTATGTAGCCGACGGTATCTTCAAATCACAGGAAGAGATTGATAACCATGCCACTCAGGAAGGCGCCGGGATAGGCCGTATCCGCTGGCGCGACTTGGACGGCAACGGTATCATCAACGAGAAAGACCAGCAATGGATTTACAATCCGACTCCGGACTTCAGCTATGGTCTGAACATCTACCTTGAATACAAGAATTTTGACCTCACCATGTTCTGGCAAGGTGTTCAGGGAGTAGATGTTATCAGCGACCTGAAGAAGGAGACCGACCTTTGGAGTGGACTCAATATCGGTTTCCTGAACAAAGGTAAGCGAGTACTCGATGCATGGTCACCCACCAATCCGAACTCTACCATTCCTGCATTGTCACGCAGCGATACGAACAATGAGAAACGTGTTTCCACTTACTTTGTTGAGAATGGTTCGTTCCTGAAGTTACGCAATATACAGTTAGGCTACAACGTTCCGAAAAACTTTGCCCAGAAGATGAAGATGGAGCGCCTGCGCTTCTACCTGAGCGCACAGAACGTATTCACCATCAAGAGTAAGGAGTTCACCGGAGTAGATCCTGAGAATGCCAACTATGGTTACCCCATCCCGATGAATATAACTTTCGGTATTAATGTAGGCTTTTAACAATAAAATCAGTTACTTATGAAAAAGTTAATATATACAGCAGTCTTAGGTCTTTCACTGATGTGCGGCAGTTGCACCGACTTTCTGGAAGATCAGCTCCCCCAGGGAACCATCAGCGACGAACAGCTGAAGAACCCGGCATACATCGACAATCTGGTAATCTCTGCTTATGCAGTATGGATTACTGCCGAAGATATCAATTCTTCCTTCTCCATGTGGAACTATGACGTACGTTCGGATGACGCTTACAAAGGCGGGAACGGTACGGAAGACGGTGATGTATTCCACTCACTGGACATCTCACAAGGTATCATGACTACGGCATGGAACATCAGCGATATGTGGCAGCGCCTCTACAACTGTATCTCACGCGTCAATACAGCTTTGCAACTATTGGAACAAGTGGATGAAAGTACTTATTCACTAAAGCAACAGCGCATTGCCGAAATGAGATTCCTCCGTGCACATGGTCACTTCTTGCTGAAACGCCTGTACAAGAAGATCCCGTTTGCCAACGATGCCAACTTGTCACCGGAAGAATATAACTATCTCTCCAACACCACTTACAACAATGACGAAGGCTGGCAACAGATTGCAGATGACTTCCAGTTTGCTTATGATAACCTTCCCGTGAAGCAGGCAGACAAAGGTCGCCCCGCCAAAGCCGCAGCCGCAGCCTATCTGGCAAAGACTTATCTGTACAAAGCTTATCATCAAGATAATGCAGACAGCCATGAAGTGACAAGCCTCAGCACGGAAGACCTGGTGAAAGTAGTGCAATACACAGACAATGCCATTATGTCGGCAGGCGGCTACGGGCTGGAATCAGATTTTCACAATAACTTCCGTCCGGAACCTCAATATGAAAATGGCGTGGAATCTTTGTGGGCCATGCAATACTCCATGAACGACGGTACCAACAACGGTAACTGCAACTGGTCTTATGGTCTGATCGTTCCCAACATTCCGGGAGTTACCGATGGTGGTTGCGACTTCTACAAACCGAGCCAGAATCTGGTAAATGCATTCAAAACAGATGCCAACGGACACCCGCTGCTGGATTCATTTAACAACACCGATTACAATTCGCAATCCGATTATGCTGACCCACGCCTCTTCCTGACGGTAGGTATGCCGGGATTCCCTTATGAATTCAATAAGAACTACATGATGGACCAGTCGACTACCTGGAGCCGCAGCAACGGACTTTACGGATATTACGTGACCTTGAAGCAGAATGTGGATCCGGATGGCGATTACCTGATAAAGGGTGCCTGGTGGGGTTCTCCGATGAACCGCATCGTACTGCGCTACTCGGATGTATTGTTGATGCGTGCCGAAGCACTGATCCAACTGAACGACGGACGTATAGCTGAAGCTATCAGCCTGATTAACGAAGTACGTAACCGTGCTAAACAAAGCACAGCCATGATTGCCGACTACGAAATGGAATATGGCGTACGTTTCAACATTCAGCCTTATACGGGAAGCTACTCACAGGCAGATGCCTTGAAATTGTTGAAGTTTGAACGTCGTGTAGAGCTGGCTCTGGAATCAGAGCGCTTCTTTGACCTGGTAAGATGGGGCGAAGCTGCCGAAGTACTGAATAAGTTCTATGCCGAGGAAGCTGCCGACTGCACCATCTACACGAATGCCTCGTTCACTAAGAATAAAAATGAATATCTGCCTATCCCGTTTGCACAGATGAGTGCCAGCAACGGAAACTATACGCAGAATTGCGGTAACTGGTAACCTTATAAAAAAGAAGAACATTATGAAATCAATACTGAATAAACTAAATCTGCTTGTAATGGGAACCGTCCTGTCGTTGACATTCCCGGGATGTAGCGATGATAATACTTCCGACCTGAAACTGGACGGAGACACATGGCTCACCGCCCTTGAACTGAATGATACCTATACGGGTGTGATAGACCGGACCAATAAGACCGTAACTGTGGCAGTACCCGAAGTATACGACACTGACGCAATGAAAGTTACCGGTATCGAAGTATCCGAAGGTGCCGAGGCCTCTGTAAAGGCAGGCGATGTGCTGAACTTCTCATTCCCCCAGGTGATAAAAGTGACTAACGGAAACGTATTCCTGGACTACACCGTCAACATCAAGCATGATGAAGCGCGGATACTCTCCTTCAAACTGAATGACGCTTATGCCGGAGTTATCGACCAGACTAAACGTACCATCACCGTACGTGTGCCGAGTTCAGTCAATATCAAAAACATGGTTCCGATCATTACAACTTCGGCAGGAGCCACCGTAATGCCGGCATCCGGCCAGGCTATTGACTTCAGCAATCCTGTAGAATTCACCGTTTCATACAACACCGCATCTGCCGTTTATACGGTAACGGTTATCCCGACCGATGCACCGAGTGCCGTATATGTGGGTCTGGCAGCTACACTGAACGAACTGAATCCGGAAGAAAAGGAAGCGGCAACCTGGATGCTGAACAATATTGCCAATTCGCAGTATATCTCATTCGAAGATGTGCAGGCAGGAAGAGTAGACCTGAGCGAATGTGAAATCATGTGGTGGCATCTGCATATAGACGGCGGCATCGACAACATGGATAAGTTTGAAAAGGCAGTGCCTGCGGCAATCAACGCATTAGTAAAGATGAAAGACCTTTATAACAATGGCATGAACCTGCTGCTTACCCGCTATGCTACTTATTATGCCGCCAAACTGGGTGCTACCCTGGACGGCAACAACCCGAACAACTGTTGGGGACAATCGGAAGAATCCGGTGAAATAGTAGGTGGTGCATGGAACTTCTTTATCCAGGGACACGAGTCGCACGCCCTCTACCAGAACCTGGTGATGAACAGCGGTGAAACAGACAAGGTCTATACCTTCGATACCGGTTACCGAACCACCAACAGTACGGCACAATGGCACATCGGTTCCGACTGGGGCGGCTATGCTACGAATGAAGTATGGCGTACCAATCATGGCGGTGTTGATCTGGGTTATGGTGGCGATGGTGCTATCGTGGCATGGGAATATCTGCCTGAAGACTCTCGCGGAGGTATCGTATGTATCGGCTCAGGATGTTACGACTGGTATGCTTACGGCATAGATGCTTCAGCAGACAAGTATCATGGCAATGTAGCCAAACTGACAGAGAATGCAATTGACTATTTAACGGGTAAATAAAACTAATATATGAAAACAATGATATATTCACTCACACTGGCTGCTCTGATGATCACTTCTTTCAGCAGCTGTAGCGATGACAATGATCCGGTTTTAACTCAGAAAGACTGGGACGGAACCACCACTTATTTTGCTTCGGCAGATGCCATGAAGTTCGATACCTACTACAAGCCATCTGTTGGTTATGTAGGCGATCCGATGCCTTTCTATGATCCGCAGGCAAAAGATTTCAAGATTATGTATCTACAGGAATACCGTCCGAACCAAGCAGGCACTTACCACCCGATATGGGCGGTAAGTACTCAGGACGCCGCTTCATACACATCTATGGGTGAACTGATTTCTTGCGGAGGATTGTCGGAGCAGGATGCCGCTATCGGAACGGGTAGTACTATTTATAATCCTTCGGATAAATTGTACTATACCTTCTACACAGGTAACAAATATCAGCCTACTTCTTCCGAGAACGGTCAGGTAGTGATGTATGCCACCTCACCCGACTTCAAGACCTGGACCAAGAATCGCACTTTTTATCTGAAGGGTGACACTGACGGGTACAGCAAGAATGATTTCCGCGACCCCTTCGTTTTTGAAGGTGAAGATGGAAAATACCACATGCTTGTTTCCACTACTAAAAGCGGCAAAGGGGTACTGGCCGAATATACTTCTACAGATATGAAGGCCTGGGAACATGCAGGTGTATTCATGACCATGATGTGGGATCGCTTTTATGAATGTCCCGATGTCTTCAAGATGGGAGACTGGTGGTATCTGGTCTACTCGGAGATGCATGCAGCCGTACGCAAAGTTCAATATTTCAAGGGACGTACATTGGAAGAACTGAAAGCAACCACCGCCAACGATGCCGGTATCTGGCCCGACAACCACGAAGGTTTCCTTGACTCACGTGGCTTCTATGCAGGCAAGACAGCTTCGGACGGAACTAACCGCTACATCTGGGGATGGTGCCCCACCCGCTCGGGCAATGACAATACTGCCGTTGGAGCTTCTCCGAACGAACCGGAATGGGCAGGAAGTCTGGTTGCACACAAAGTAGTTCAGCATGCGGATGGTACTTTGACTTTAGGCTTAGTAGAAGGTATCAGCCAGAAATATGCCACCGCCTCTACTGTAAAAGTGATGGAAAAGAGTAGCGGAGTATCAGAAAGCAACGGTAACTATACTCTGACGGATAATGCTTATATCCTATTCAATCGCTTAAATGTAAACAACAAGATTTCGTTTACCGTAAAGACGGCAGGCGATGCAGATAGATTCGGTATCTCTCTGGTACGCGGTACAGACTCCAAAAAGTATTATACCATTGTAGTGAATCCGGAAGACAACAATAACAAGCGAAAGATAAACTTCGAAGAAGAAGGTGAAGAAGGTAAAGGATTCATCGACGGAATAGACGGGTATCTGTTCGACAGACCTGCTGATAATACTTATCATGTAACTATCTGTACGGACAACTCTGTCTGCGTGGTTTATATCAATGATAATGTGGCTTATACAAACCGCATATATGGTATGCAGAAGAATCCATGGTCTATTAATAGTTATTCGGGAACGGTGGAAGTCAGCGCTGTGAAGGTTAGCTATTACTGAGTTAATTCACCACAGAGTAACACTGAGTTTCACAGAGTTCTATAAGAGTTTCACATACCACGTAACCATCTGTGTGACAACGCACTTGGTGTTCCATCACGATCAGTCGTAATGAAACACGAGTTCAGTCCTAGTGGGAGGTACCTTCAGTCCTAGTGGGAAGTGTCTTCAGTCCTAGTGGGAAATACCCTCAGTTTAATATAGTGAACGAATCATTGGATTGTTCATATCAGACTTACTAAAGTTTGTAGGCCAACAAAGATTAAGAATAAAAAAACGCATTGCCAGATAATGATTGCCACTTTATAGCAATCATTATTTGGCAATGCGTTTACAATCTTTTGATTAATCACTGAAAGTCATACTTCGCCGCACATGCATAACCTTCTTCATACAAATCAGTCAATTTCCTGATATCCCGTTCGATACGGTCGACTGTTACAGGTTTCTGCGGACGGATTACAGTAATCTCTCCTGCCGCTTCCATACGTTCCACCATTTCCAACTGCTCGTTGTACACACGGCAACGACGGCTTAAAGCCTCACGCACTTTCGGGTATTTACGGTACAGGAAAGAAGGTATATGTATGTCCTTTGCTTCTTTACGATAACCATGATTACGGGTAAGCACTACCACATTATGGGTAAATCCCTCACTCCTGGCACGCATCAGCGGAATACTGTCGACAATACCTCCGTCAAGCATCGGCTCATTATCCACATAAGCAATAGGGCAGACAAAAGGCAGGCTGCTTGAAGCACGCACAATGTCAATCACACGATGCTTGTCCCGTTTCTCCTCAAAATAGTTAGCCTCACCCGTCACACAATTTGTAGTCACCATTTCATAGCGCTCCGGACAAGAGAAATACGCTTCATAATCATAAGGAAGAATGTGTTCGGGGAATTCCTGGAACAGCAGATCGAAGTCCATAATATTACGTTTCTTCAACAAATATTTCAACCCGATATACTGATATTTCTCCAGTAAGTCAATGTTACTGTACTTGGCACGTCCGCGCTGGCCGGACATATAAGAAAGTCCATTACATGCTCCGGCACTGACTCCGATAGTATAGGGGAAGCGGATGCCACGGTCCATAAAGCTGTCCAGCACGCCACAAGTGAAGACACCACGCATGCCGCCGCCTTCAAGAACCAATCCTGTCTGGGGTTTGATATGTATCTTTTTCTCCATAATTATCTGATAAAACGCTCCAAAGATAGCTTTTGTTTCCGAAATCTCCCTATCTTTGTGCCAGTAACAATCATTTAATATCAATTTAATTATGATGAAAAAGTCAATACTTATTGCCACTTTAGGCTTATTGAGTTTCAATGTGTCAGCACAGGACACTCCGAAAGCGGAAGAAGGCTTCATCTTCACAACCGTTAAAGAAAACCCGATTACTTCCGTTAAAAACCAAAACCGTTCCAGCACATGCTGGAGTTTTTCGGCTCTTGGTTTCCTTGAAAGCGAATTGCTGCGTATGGGCAAAGGCGAATATGATTTATCAGAAATGTTTGTGGTGCACCACACCATGATGGACCGCGGCGTGAACTACGTACGCTATCACGGTGACAGTTCTTTCTCACCCGGTGGAAGCTTCTACGACATCATGTTCTGCCTGAGAAACTACGGTCTTGTTCCGCAGGAAGCTATGCCGGGCATCATGTACGGTGACACATTGCCGGTACACAACGAGTTGGATGCCGTGGCTGGTGCTTACGTAAACGCTATTGCCAAAGGCAAACTGACCAAACTGACTCCGGTATGGAAGAAAGGCCTGTGCTCTATCTATGATACTTACCTCGGCAAGTGTCCCGAAAGCTTCACTTACAAAGGAAAAGAATATACTCCGAAGACATTTGCCGAATCCCTCGGAATCAATCCGGACGATTACATATCTCTGACTTCATTTACCCACCATCCATTCTACACTCAGATGAACATCGAAATTCAGGACAACTGGCGCAACGGCCTTTCTTATAACCTGCCTTTGATGGAATTCATGTCTGTTATCGACAATGCCGTTAACAACGGTTACACTGTAGCTTGGGGTAGCGACGTCAGCGAAAGTGGTTTCACTCGTGACGGTATCGCCGTTATGCCCGACGCGGATCGTGGTGCCGAACTCACCGGTTCTGACATGGCACGCTGGACAGGTCTTACTGCCGCCGACAAGCGTAAAGAACTGACTTCCCGCCCATTACCGGAAATCACCGTAACTCAGGAAATGCGCCAAACAGCATTCGACAATTGGGAAACTACCGATGACCACGGTATGCTTATCTACGGTATAGCCAAAGACCAGAACGGTAAGGAATACTACATGGTAAAGAACTCCTGGGGTACCAACAACAAATACAAAGGTACTTGGTATGCTTCTAAACCTTTCGTTGCTTACAAAACTATCAATATCCTGGTACACAAAGATGCAGTGCCCAAAGCATTGTTGAAAAAGCTGGGAGTTAAATAAGTGATTAGTGGTGAGTGATTAGTACTGTGCTGTCATTGCCGCATGGTGCTAATCACTTATCACTCACTACTAATCACTTATCACTCACTACTAATCACTATTTCATCATCCTACTGTTAATATATTCCGTAAACTGATCCTTATAATTCTCTCCTACCGGAATATAGGTCTCTCCAAAAACGATGCGCAGGCGAGAAACTTCCGTTATCTTTTTCAAATTGACAATATAAGAACGATGTACCCGCATAAACTGAGAGGGGGGCAAAGTTTCTTCCAGACGCTTCATGCTGAGTAAAGGCATAATGGGCTTAGCCTCTCCTTCTACAAAGATACGTACGTATTCGCTCATTCCCTCAATATATTTAATATCTGCCAAGTTGATACGCGTAACGCGATAATCACTCTTCACAAACAGAGTACCGTCATTGAAAGAAAGTTCGGACGGAGTTGACGGTGGAGCAACTGTTCCATGACCTTTGGTGCGGAATTCCCACCATTTATACGCTTTGTCCACCGCCTTCAGGAAGTCTTGAAAGCCAAACGGTTTCAGCAGATAATCCAGTGCATCTACTTTGAAACCTTCGACGGCATACTCCGAATAAGCTGTTGTGAAGATAACCAACGGCTTTTCCGTCAGGGAACGCACAAAGTCCATCCCATTCAGGTCGGGCATATTGATATCAACAAACATCAGATCAATCTTCTGTGCGGAAAGAACACTCATAGCATCGAAAGCGTCTTGGCAGGAAGCTACAAGATTCAGAAAAGGTACACGGGAGATATATCCCGTCAGTTGGGTAAGAGCCAACGGCTCATCATCAATAGCTATACAATTTATCATAATATACCTCCATTCTGTATTAACTCACCGGCACAAGCAACTGCACATCAAAGCAATCGGCCGTATCATCAATAGATAGTTTATAACGCTCACCGAACAACAGACGCAAACGCTTGCGGATATTATCAAGACCGATACCGTGGTGCTGATCTTCGGACCTATAATAATTACTGTTGGAACAAACGAAATGAATTTCCTCTCCCACCACCTGCAAACAGACTGATACGAATGAAGCATGCTGATAACTGACACCATGCTTAAAAGCATTCTCTACAAACGAAACGAACAATAGGGGTGGTACTTGTACTTCGCCCGTATCCGTAGGAAAAGACACATCTATCCGCACTTTATCCGTATAGCGGATGCGCATCAGCTCTATATAATGATTGAGGAACTGCAACTCCTTGGAAAGCGATATCAAGCGGTTATTCGATTCATAAAGCACATAGCGCATTAACCGTGAAAGTTCGACAATGGTTTGTTTGGCCTTCTCCGTATCAATATCCACCAATGCATGTATATTATTGAGAGTATTCATGAAGAAGTGCGGATTTATCTGGTATTTCAGATAATCCAACTCCGTCTGAAGATTGTTGTGCTCCAGTTCTTTCATAGCCTCCTGATCGCGTACTGACTTAAAAAACAGCTTAACAGCAATGTTGAAACTGAACATAAGCAAAGCTATCAGCATGCGCCCCAGAAAAGGACCACGAAACAGGGGCACAAAGAAAGGCATCTCTTCGAAAGGCGGACGTGGGAAGTCAGAATGCCGAGGATCAGGACGTCCCCCCCGTACAGACGGTATATCCGGCCCCGAAGGCTTACCGGGAGCATCATGCTCTCTCGGCCCGGGCCCTTCCTTTCCCCGGTCGCGCATTCTCTGTTCTATTTGCTGCCGCTTCATGACAGGACGACTGGGAGACACCATATCCACTACCCAGAAAGTGAACGTAGATAATAATATGGCAACTACTACATACACTACCACTTTCTGCTTCAGGAAAAGGAAAGGAGCAAGCACACGATTATTCAATAAGAAAAGGAAAAAGAATGGCAACACATTGAGCCATAAAATAAAAACTCCTTTCCATCGCATCACTTCCACCTTACCCGATAAAAGTTCGAAGAAATTGCTTACCACCGGCACCATCAGTACGATAAGCCACACAGCAATGTAGATCATCATTTCCGGCAGGTAACGTTTATAGGTAGCACGGGCAAACACTTTCTTCATGGTTTGTTTCCTTTTTAGAGATGTCATGGCAAATATAGCCGACTTTCGATTAACTGACAAAAGAAATAGACGAGGAGGAGCTTTTCATCGGCAAAGTTCTCATTACCAATGCCAACCACCTCCGCCACCACCAGGACCTCCGGAAGATACGTTTCCTACCGAAGTCACCATACTGCTGGGCGTAAAAGTCGCTACCTGTGAACCTGTTGTATAGGTGCCACCAACAGTCAGTCCATAGAATTCAGTACCTCCGGTCACCGAACCGCCTGTATAAATCGTATAAGTGGTGCCCGATGCCAACTTCGAACTGCTGAACAACAATGTCATTTGCGAATAAGCACGGGGAATAGTGTAAGACATCACCTGATCAGAACCTTGAATACTCAAAAGCGTACCTTTACTACCCGAACCGCCATAGATAACCGTGCGTTGTGTACAAACGCTGGACGTGGGAGTACTAGTGCCGCCACCGATTCCCAAGATAGTTCCTCCTGTTATCTTAAAAGTATTCTGATCGCAGTCAAATCCTTCCTCGGGAGATGTAGTACCGATAGAGACAATCGTACCACCGGTAATAGTCAGGGTACCGTTAGAATCGACACCATCATTTCCACTGCTGTAACAATAGATATTACCGCCGTTGATAACAATGCTTTTAGAAGCATTCATGCAGTCATCATAAGAATAGACGCTGACGTCACCACCATTCACCGTAAGGGTACTTTTACTTTCAATCCCTTCACTTCCTTCACCACCCGGGGTCTTCACCCAGATAGTACCGGAATTGATAGTCAAATTACCGTCTGCTTTAATGCCTTTGGCGGAGGAATCCAGACGATTATAGACATACTGTTTACCGGTAGTAATAATCTTCACCGTACTATTATCGATACTCAGAGTTCCGTCGCAATTAATACCTTTACCGGCAGCACCCGTACTTTTGACTAAAAGAGTAGTACCATTCATCACTAGGTTACCATCACATTTGATACCTGCGGCAGAACTCAGATCATTGTCTTCATAGCCCCCAGAGCCCGAAGTCAGCAGAATCAACTGCCCCCCACTGAGCGTGATGTCCGTTTCCGCCTTTACCGCTTTAGAGGCATCACCAGAGATGTCAGCCTTGATAAGTCCGCCTCGTATATCAATGAATCCTTTTTCACAGTCCAACCCATCACCGGATGCTTTCACCTTCAGGATACCACCACCAATAATGATTTTATCATTCGTATGAATTCCATCTTTCGCGGCAGAAGCTACGGTAATATTGCTGCCGCTACGCAAACGCACATAGTCGTCACTACAAATACCATGCTTGTAATTACCTGTCACAGTCAGTGCACCCGTACCGCTAAAAATAAGTTGTCCTTCACTAAAAAAGCATCCTTTTTCATCTTCGCCCGTTACGGTGGAGTAAGAAGAAGCATCTGCCAGATAGTTCTCCGTTTCCGTCTTCACTTCTACAAAAACACGCTTGCCGGACTGGATATTGATTGCCGCCCCGCTGTCATTAGTCAGCGAAATACCCGCAAGAGTCAGTTTAAACTTCTTATCACTGTATACCTTGAAAGAGCCGTTGGATGCCAAACCACTAAGCACATATTCTACACCTGCTACGGATGCATTTACTGTGACATGTGCTCCGTTTGTGGTTACTGTAACCCCACTCACAGAGCCTGTCACCGTTGCCGAACCATTAGCAAATGCTATTTGTATGGAAGAAGCGAATGATGAATTTTCTATAAAGTCATCATATTCGTCATCATTCTTGTCGGTTATGATAGTTTCAGCTATTTCACCATATGAATTATCAGCTATATCTTCCCACGAAACATCAAAGTCAAGTAATGTACCCGAAGCATCCGAACTGCCTGAACTTCCACCGGGGTTCGTTCCCCCATCCGTTCCGTTCTCTCCCCAATCATCAAAAGGACTATCAGCACTACACGCGACACACAAGCAGAAACACACTGCATAAATCCCTATTTTCTGTATTCGTTTCATTTCCATCATTTATTTATGTGACTAATAAATCATTCACTTAAAACTTAAACGTATATCCCGCACCTACTACGTGCCCGTTCGTCTCATCATCATCTGCATGATTCTGATACCGATAGAAAAAATCGAGCGAATTCTTCTTATTGATTTTGTATCCGGTACCCAGTGTCCAGCGAGTTTTATCCAGTGCCCAACTATCGGACATGGAATGATATAATTCACAAGAAGCATAAGGTGCAAAACGAGATTTCTTAATATTCCATTCAGCCTGCAAGCGTGAACGAAGTACATTCTTACCTTTGCCGGTAATTTCCTCATCTGCTTTTTGGGAACCATCGTCCCCATCGTACTTGGAAACAAGCTGCGAAGTACGATACGTATACTGGTAACGTTCGCGCAAGGAAAATTCAAAGCGTTGCCAGTTCAATTTACCTGTCAAAGACAAGTACATACGATGACGGGGTGACCAGTAGTCAGAAACATAATTGCCTTTCTTGGTCATCTCTCCCGGACGATGGCTATAAATAAAAGTATATCCGCCATCCGCTTTCAAAAAAGAAGTGATGCGATAAGCCACACCCGCCCCTGCAGACCAGCGTTCAACATTATCCACACCATCACGAGTACGGAATTCACCTTCCACCGAAACATCAAAGCCCGGGAAGATTTTCTTCTTTACCTCGGCACTGGTCCAAATGCCGAAGTCATCACTTTGGGCATATACTCCTGCAACCATTGTGCAGAGAAAAACAGCCAGTAAGGTTATTCGTCTATTCATTTTCTTCATTCTCCTTCCCTCGGTATCCGTCTTAGTGTATCAATTGTATTTATCTCTTCACTCTCCGGTTCATAATAAACCTTCAGTATCGCTGCATCTCGTAGGAAATCAATATGGCCCACTTCTACTTTCGTGATGCTAAGTCCCGTTCTATTTTCCAGATCCATAATCAATTCTGCCCTACGTTGCGGGGTAATCAATTCAATACGATCATACTGCACCAGCTTGCATGAAATATGTTTCAGCCAACGATTGCTTTCGCATAACCAGATACACAGAATAAATAATAAGTTTGTTGCTGTCAGTTCGGCATAACTCAACTGTACAGACAGAGCGTTGATGACGGAAATAGCTATAATCACAAACAGGTAGGTCATCTCACGCACAGGCATCGACTCTGTCCGGTAGCGAATTATGCCGAAGATAGCAAACAATCCAAGTGCAAACCCTATTTTCAGTTTCACACTGCCCAACAGGAATATCATCAGAAAAATGCTGATACTGATAAGCGTAAATGTGAAGAAGTAATCGCGACGACGGCTCTTCGGGTAATAAAAGAAACGAATAATGGCCACCACCACTACCATGTTGAGAACGAAGCGCAATATCAATTCCATAAATCCAGCCGCATCTATAAGCGGCGTCTCCATAAAGGCTAATTCAGCAAAATCGTTCATATGCTATTTATTAATGTTTCTATATTTCGGGGAATTTCTGCCCTCCTCATTTTACGTACTTTCGGTTTGAAACGATTCTGTTTCAAGTTTTCATCCGTCAGTACACAACCCATGCAATATTTACTAAAACCTGCAGGATGTACATGCAAGCGACTTAATATATCGCGGATGGGCGATGATGTACGCCCGTCTCGCTTTAACTCCACCACAGCAAGACGTGGCAAGGCAGCATAATTCCCGTTCACCAGATTTCGGAAGCAAATATCCGTATCAATAGTAAGCCGTTCCGTCATTGCCCGGTTGACAAGAGTAATGCGCTGAAAACGATTCTCCAACTGTGGAGACAATTGCGGCAGCTTGTACCAGGCATACAAAGACAAGAAGTCATCCACACCTTCAGCAGACAGTTCATCAAGAGCAGTGATGCGTATACGCCGCTTGTCCGTGCGACCTTTATTATTCTTATTTTTGACTTCAAGAAAAGTTAATTGGGAAGCAACATAGGTACGTACCCTGATTTTCTCACGTACCGCCCGTCCGTTTTGATGTGCCCGATACATTGCTTTGTCTACAGTATCCAGATAAACAGTATGATAGACAATGTTCCGTTCTCCCGCCACTTCCTGTACACGATAATCGGCGGCAGCATAATGCAAAAGCACAGCCAGCGTTTCCAAGGGCAGCAGATATTTCGTATCCGTCCTGTTCATCAATCGGATACCACTCATTTCTTCCAGCGTGACAGGACCGAATATATCCAGCATTTCCACTATATCCTTCAATATTTCTTCTGTTATCATACCTGCTTCGTTTCTGCGACAAATGTAACCGCAGGAGTGAAACAAAGAAAATAGATTCAACCAACAAGTGATTTTTAACGATAAACACAATCAAAAACGATGTAGTTCTTCTGCCCTATTTTGCTCAAAACCGTTCTGTATGTGCATTTTTTGCCCGCATTTCTTGTCAGAACGAACAGTTTGACTAATTTTGCACGCTGATAATTAGTTAACCGGATAATTTCAGTAGCTGGACACTATGTACCTCCTACTCCTATTCCCGGCACTGACGCTCCAAAGAAATACTAATACTAATAATTAATAACATGAGTTTGAAAATCGTAGTATTGGCTAAACAAGTTCCCGACACACGTAATGTTGGGAAAGATGCCATGAAAGCCGACGGAACTATTAACCGTGCGGCACTCCCCGCCATCTTCAACCCCGAAGACTTGAACGCTCTTGAGCAAGCCCTCCGACTGAAAGATGCACATCCGGGCTCTACCGTAACCATCCTGACAATGGGACCGGGACGCGCAGCCGAAGTTATTCGTGAAGGAATGTTCCGCGGTGCCGACAACGGCTATCTGTTGACCGACCGTGCTTTTGCAGGTGCAGATACCCTTGCCACTTCGTACGCTCTTGCTACTGCCATCAGGAAGATAGGCGAGTATGACATCATCATCGGCGGACGTCAGGCTATCGACGGTGACACGGCTCAAGTGGGTCCGCAAGTTGCTGAAAAGCTCGGTCTGACACAGATCACTTATGCCGAAGAAATTCTGAATGTGGAGAAAACTACTGAACGTGTTGTCGTGAAACGTCACATTGACGGTGGTGTGGAAACTGTAGAAGGCCCTCTGCCCATCGTTATCACTGTGAACGGAAGTGCAGCTCCCTGCCGCCCACGCAACGCTAAGTTGGTACAGAAGTACAAACGTGCTCTCGGTGCACAGGAAAAAGCAGCTATCACCAAAGAAGGTGCTACCCTGCCTTATGCCGACCTCTACGAGAAGTACCCTTATCTGAACATCACCGAATGGAGTGTGGCAGACGTGAACGGTGACTTGGCACAATGCGGTCTCAGCGGTTCGCCCACTAAAGTAAAAACCATTCAGAACATCTCTTTCCAAGCCAAAGAGAGCCGTACACTGACCGGAAGCGACCAGGATGTAGAAGATCTTATTGTTGAACTACTCGCTAACCACACCATTGGGTAGTTAACAAGGCGACAAGAGACAAGGTAACAAGGCATGTCCTCGTCAACTTGTCAACTCGTCACCTCAAAAACTTAAAAGAAATATGAATAACGTATTTGTATATTGTGAGCTTGAAGGCACCGTAGTTGCCGAAGTAAGTCTCGAACTCCTTACCAAAGGACGCAAGTTAGCTAACCAACTGGGCTGCCAACTGGAAGCCGTTGTTGCCGGTACTAACCTTGCAGGCATCGAAAAACAAGTATTGCCCTTCGGCGTTGACCGTCTTCACGTCTTCGACGCTCCGGGCTTGTTCCCTTATACTTCACTGCCCCACTCTTCCGTACTTATCAATCTGTTCAAGGAAGAAAAACCGCAGATCTGTCTGATGGGCGCCACTGTTATCGGTCGTGACCTCGGTCCGCGCGTTTCTTCTGCACTGACCAGCGGCCTCACTGCCGACTGTACTTCACTGGAAATCGGTGAACATGAAGATAAAAAAGCAGGTGTGGTATATGAAAACCTGTTATATCAGATCCGTCCCGCATTCGGTGGTAATATCGTGGCAACCATCGTCAACCCCGAACATCGCCCGCAAATGGCAACCGTTCGCGAAGGCGTAATGAAGAAAGAGATTCTTAACGATAAGTATCAGGGCGAAGTTATCAACCATGACGTTGCCAAATACGTACCGACTACAGACTATGTAGTGAAAGTAATCGACCGCCATGTAGAGAAAGCGAAACACAACCTGAAAGGTGCTCCTATCGTTGTAGCCGGTGGTTATGGTATGGGTAGCCGTGAAAGCTTCGACATGCTGTTCGAACTGGCTAAAGAACTTCACGCTGAAGTAGGCGGCAGCCGCGCAGCTGTTGATGCAGGCTTCTGCGACCATGATCGTCAGATCGGCCAGACTGGTATTACGGTACGTCCGAAACTCTATATCGCCTGCGGTATCTCCGGACAAATCCAACACATCGCCGGTATGCAGGAAAGTGGCATTATCATCTCTATCAATAATGATGAAAATGCTCCTATCAATACCATCGCTGATTATGTAATCAACGGTACGGTAGAAGAAGTGATTCCGAAAATGATTAAGTACTACAAACAGAACAGTAAGTAAGCTATGGCTAATTTTTATACCGAAGTTCCTGAATTGAAGTTCCAACTGAACAACCCGATGATGGAACGTATCTGTGAGCTGAAAGAGCGCGGATACCAAGATAAAGACAAATTTGACTACGCTCCGCAAGACTATACGGATGCAATGGACTCTTATGATAAGGTGCTCGAAATCACCGGAGAAATCACCGGAGAGATTATCAACCCGAACGCCGAAGGCGTGGACGAAGAAGGTCCTCACTGTGCCAATGGTCGCGTAGAATATGCCAGCGGTACGAGACAAAACCTCGATGCTATGGTGAAAGCCGGCCTGAACGGTATGACTATGCCCCGCCGCTTCGGTGGATTGAACTTCCCGATCACTCCGTATACCATGTGCGCTGAAATCGTGGCTGCTGCCGATGCCGGTTTTGGTAATATCTGGTCTTTGCAGGACTGTATCGAAACACTGTATGAATTCGGCAACGAAGATCAACACAGCCGTTTCATTCCGCGTATCTGCGCTGGAGAAACCATGTCTATGGACTTGACAGAACCCGATGCCGGTTCCGATTTACAGAGTGTAATGCTGAAAGCTACATTTGATGAGAAAGAAAACTGCTGGCGCCTGAATGGTGTGAAACGTTTCATCACAAACGGTGACGCTGATTTACACCTCGTACTGGCTCGCTCGGAAGAAGGAACCAGAGATGGCCGTGGACTTTCCATGTTCATCTATGACAAGCGCGAAGGTGGTGTAGATGTACGCCGTATCGAGAATAAGTTAGGTATTCACGGTTCTCCTACTTGTGAGCTTGTTTACAAGAATGCAAAGGCTGAACTTTGTGGTGATCGTAAACTCGGTTTGATTAAATACGTAATGGCGCTGATGAACGGTGCCCGTTTGGGTATCGCCGCACAATCCGTAGGTTTGTCACAAGCCGCCTATAATGAAGGTCTGGCATACGCAAAAGACCGTAAGCAATTCAGTAAAGCTATTATTGAATTTCCGGCTGTATATGACATGCTGGCTATCATGAAAGCTAAGTTGGATGCAGGTCGTGCTTTGTTGTACCAAACATCTCGCTATGTGGACATTTACAAAGCTTTGGATGATATCTCTCGCGAACGTAAACTGACTCCGGAAGAACGTCAGGAACAAAAGAAGTATTCCAAACTTGCTGACGCCTTTACTCCGCTGGCCAAAGGTATGAACTCCGAATATGCAAACCAGAATGCCTATGATTGTATCCAGATTCACGGCGGTTCCGGTTTCATGTTGGAATATGCTTGTCAACGTATCTACCGCGACGCCCGTATCACCAGCATCTACGAAGGTACGACTCAGTTGCAAACTGTAGCCGCCATCCGTTATGTAACAAACGGTTCATACGCTGCTACTCTCCGCGATTACGAAACAATTCCTTGCAGCGAAGAAATGCAACCGTTGATGGATCGCCTGAAAGAGATGACGAATAAGTTTGAAGCTGTCACCAACGCAACAAAAGAAGCCGCAAACCAAGAGCTGCTGGACTTCGTAGCTCGCCGTCTTTACGAGATGGCTGCTGTATGTGTGATGTCTCATCTTCTCATTCAGGATGCAACAAAAGCACCTGAACTGTTTGCAAAGTCAGCTGTTGTCTATCTGAACTACGCTGAAGCTGAAGTAGAAAAGCACTTCAATTTCATCCGCAAGTTCAAAGCTGAAGAACTGGATAACTACCGTAAGTAATTAACCGATTAACTATATTCAAAGAAGGCTGTCTCAAACGAATGAGACAGCCTTCTTTGTCATAAATAGCACCTTTACCGGAACAACCTCAACTGACTGCGCAGCTCATGAAGTTCATTCTGCATCTCCTCCATACGCTGTAACAGATGATGGATAGCATCAATCCCTTCAATATTGATGGACAAGTCATAATACATGCGGCTGTAACGTTCTACGTCCGGTAATTGAGTAAACGTCAGATAACGTTCTCCACCTTCAGTCATTACTTCTATCAAGCCACCTTCCTGTAATAAGTCGATAAACGACGGCTCAATGTGGCACTTGCGACAATATTCGCTGACTATGATTAATTCATTCTGCATAGTGATACCTCCTTTTAGTTCATACTTTGAAGTTTACGGAACAACTCTTTCTGTGCTTCCGTTAAGTTCGTCGGCAGTTTCACGGAATAAGTCACAATGAGGTCACCGAACTGTCCTTCTTTCTTATATACAGGGAATCCCTTGCCTTTCAGACGGGCTTTCGTACCGTTCTGTGTCTCGGGTTTCACTTTCAGCTTTACCTTTCCATCCAAAGTATCTACCAGCTGGTCTCCACCCAGGATAGCGGTATAAAGATCAATGGGAACATCTACATACAAGTCATCTCCCAAACGTTTGAATACCGGATCATCCGCAATCACAAACGTTATGTACAAGTCTCCGGCAGGTCCACCATTCACACCTTCGCCACCGTAACCTTTCAATTTAATGACTTGCCCGTTTGCCACGCCGGCAGGAATGGTAATACGTACATTCTTCCCATTTACAGTCAACACTTGTTTATGAGTCTGGGCTGCATCACGAAGTGACAGATTCAAATCTGCATGGTAATCCTGACCACGAAAACCTGCATTAGAACTACCACGTCCCCTGTTTCCGAACATAGATTCAAAGAAATCGGAGAAGCCACCACCATGCCCGGAAAATTCCTGTCCATCGGACGAATACCAATAAGATCCGTTACCATCCGTACCATAACCTGCACCCGAACCGCTACCAAAACCACCAAAGCCACCTGCGCCTGCTTCCTGACGGGCACGCTTCTGCGCTTCAAATTCATCGGCATGCTTCCAATGTTCACCGTACTCATCGTACTTTTTACGTTTCTCAGGGTCACTTAGCACTTCGTTTGCTTCATTAATCGCCTGAAATTTATCCTTGGCAGAAGAATCGTTCGGATTCAGATCAGGATGATATTTACGTGCCAACTTACGGAACGCCTTTTTTATATCATTCTGACTTGCCGTCTTGTCCACCCCAAGGACTTGATAATAATCTATATAAGCCATAGTCTATTAATTTTGTTATTCTTATATACCCTATCACAAATAACGCACCAATCAGGAGTTTTGAATACTAAAATACGTAAACGAAAATTAAAAAGGAGTATTAAAAACAATAATACAAAGATAATCAACACATTAACCAGTAGTAAAAGCTTTTATCTATGCTACTCAAATTTTAAAATAATGTAAACGACACATAACATCAATTAATTATTCATACTAAAACTTCCTAAAATAAATAGAAAACGCTTTATTTGTATGTGAGTAATGCAGTCACAGAAAACATTTTTCCCCCAACCTTAATATATTGACTTATTATGAAAAGTAACCATTGGCTACTTACGGTAGCACTCACTTTCATCGTTCTGCAAGTAAAAGCGGATTCATGGATACGTATTAACCAACTTGGCTACTTGCCGCAATCTGTAAAAGTGGCAGTATTTATGAGTGAAGAACCAGCTGACATACAAGAGTATGCACTGATAGACGCCTTCACGGGACAAACCGTCCGAACTTTCAATTCTACCAAAGCAACCGGAAAAATGGGACTCATGAAGAGTACCTATCGTCTGGACTTCAGTGATTTTAACCAGCCAGGAACTTATTATCTGAAAGCGGGAAAAGCGGTCTCACCTCGTTTTCCCATCAATAATCATGTGTACAATGGGACTGCTGACTTCTTGCTGAACTACATGCGTCAGCAACGTTGCGGCTATAATCCCTTTTTGAAAGACAGTTGCCATGTGCACGACGGCTACATCCTGTACCATCCCACCAAAACAGGACAACGCATTGATGTTCGAGGCGGTTGGCACGATGCAACTGATTATTTGCAATATACCACAACTTCCGCCAATGCCATTTATCAGATGATGTTTGCCTATCAGGAAAATCCAAACTCATTCGGTGATTTCTATGATGCTGCCGGGCTCCCCGGCGCTAACGGCATTCCCGACATTGTGGACGAAATCAAATGGGGACTGGACTGGCTGAATCGTATGAACCCTGCTCCCGGTGAACTATATAATCAGATTGCCGACGACCGCGACCATGCCGGTATGCGCCTGCCCAATAAAGATGAGGTAGATTATGGTTACGGTCCGGGTAAAGGACGCCCCGTTTACTTCTGTAGTGGCGAACCTCAGGTACGCGGTCAATTTATGAATGCTACCACAGGCGTGGCAAGCACAGCAGGTAAGTTTGCTTCCTGTTTCGCTCTTGGTGCCCGCCTATTAAAAGACTTCTATCCGGAATTTGCAGCGGAGATTGGTGCAAAAGCGGATGCAGCTTATCAGGAAGGTGTAAAGAAACCGGGTGCTTGTCAGACAGCCTCCGTCAAGTCTCCTTATATTTATGAAGAAGATAATTGGGTAGACGATATGGAACTGGGCGCTATGGAACTTTTCAAAAGTACCGGAGATTTTAAATACCTGGAGCAAGCCGTTGAATACGGACGTCGCGAACCTGTTACTCCATGGATGGGTGCTGACAGTGCCCGCCATTACCAATGGTATCCATTCATGAATATGGGACATTATCATCTGGCAAAAGTACATAACGACCGCCTTAGCAAAGAATTTATCCGGAATATGCATGCCGGCATAGCACGCACCTACGAGAAAGCCGTTGAAAGTCCTTTCATGCACGGCATTCCTTACACCTGGTGTTCCAATAACCTGACAACTGCCATGCTGACACAATGCCGTCTGTATCGTGAAGCAACAGGTGACGAAACTTATAAAGAAATGGAAGCCGGCATGCTTGACTGGTTGTTCGGTTGCAATCCCTGGGGAACCAGCATGATTGTAGAACTCCCTCTATATGGAGATTACCCTTCTCAACCGCACTCTTCATTACTCAACGCAGGTGTAGGAAATACTACAGGCGGTCTCGTAGACGGCCCTGTATACCGCACTATTTTCGAAAGCCTCCGCGGAGTAAACATGACAGGTATTCCCGGTACTCCCGGACAGGATTATGAACGTTTCCAGCCTGACCTGATGGTATATCATGATGCCATTCATGACTACTCCACGAACGAACCGACCATGGACGGAACAGCTTGTCTCACTTATTATCTCTCCGCCATGCAGAAAGAAGGTATGAAGCAGGCGGACATTCAGAGTGATAAGAATGTATATGTAAATGACGGTATCATCCGCACTGATCCATCAAAGAAACAAATAACGCTTGTCTTTACTGCCGCCGATAAAGCAGACGGTGCTGATGCTATTATCAGCACACTGAAGAAACATGGCATCAAAGGCGGTTTCTTCTTCACCGGCGAATTTTATGAGCTTTATCCCGATGTAGTAAAACGACTGCGTGCAGAAGGCCATCTGGTAGGTAGCCACAGCTATGGACACTTGTTGTATATGCCATGGGAAAACCGTGATTCATTATTGGTGACACGCGAGCAATTTGAGCTGGATATGCTGAAGAGTTACGAAGTTATGCGCAAAGCAGGTATCGAATACAAAGATGCTCCGGTATATATTCCGCCTTACGAATATTATAATAAAGAAATTGCCGCATGGGCAAAGAATATGGGTATACAACTTATCAACTATACACCCGGCACGATGAGCAATGCGGACTATACCACTCCGGACATGGGTGCCAAATACCGTAGCAGTAAGTTCATCTATGACAAAATCATGGAGGTAGAGAAAAAAGAAGGATTAAACGGACACCTGATGTTGATACACTTCGGTACCGACGACCGCCGTACAGATAAGTTCTACAATGGTTATCTGGACAAAATGATTAAAACGCTGAAACGGAAAGGTTATACTTTCGTACCCGTCCTTGAAGCAACAGGAATATAATTCATACCCATAGTTATTATAAAAAGGTTAGTTAAAGGTTATCATGCAAAGGTATTTAAGGTAATATTCAATCGGTTTGTTTTCAGTAGACTTTTTCCCACCCCCAAGGGAAAAAGTTGCAAACCAAAGCTCCATGCCTGCGAAGGTCCGGAGCTTTTTCTATTGTCAGATTTAAATAAATGCGTAATAACGAAGAATCAGAAACTATCCTTCACTGCCTGCAACAAAGACTGAATATCTTCTTCTGTCGTATCAAAAGAGGTCACAAAACGAATTTCATTTTCAGCTTCATTCCAGAAATAAAAGAAGTAAGACTTCATCAATCTATCAATAACCGGACGAGGCATAGTCAGGAACAACTGATTACTCTCCATCTTTTGTGTGAATTGTACATCCGGCAATGTTTGCAACCCTTCATATAGTTTACGTGCCATCGCATTGGCATGTGCAGCATTCTTTTTCCACAAATCATCCGTAAGATACGCTGTAAACTGACAAGAAAGGTAACGTAATTTAGAAGCTAACTGAGCCGACTGTTTCCGTACATAGAGCGCTTCCTTTTTCAGGTCCGGATTGAAGATTATTACACTTTCACCTAACATCAATCCATTCTTCGTTCCACCGAAACTAAGAATATCAATGCCACAATCCACTGTCAGTTCCTTGAAGCTGAGATTCAACGCAACACAAGCATTCGCTAAACGTGCCCCATCCATGTGCACATACATACCATATTCATGCGCCAAGGTAGTCAGCGCTTTCAATTCTTCCGGAGTATAGACAGTACCTAATTCCGAACATTGAGAAATATAAACAGCACCCGGTTGAGAATGATGCTGTTCCCCGAAGTTCTTCAGATAAGGACGTATCAACTCCGGCGTCAGTTTACCATCCGGCGTTGCAATAGGACGTATCTGGCATCCCGTCATACGAGCAGGTGCACCACATTCATCTACGTAAATATGTGCAGTCTCCGCACAAAGAATTAAATTATAAGGGCGGGTAGCCAACTGCAAAGCTACCGCATTACTTCCTGTTCCATTGAAGACAAACAGTGGCTCACAATCAGGCGAAAATGTCTCTTTAATTTTGCGAACGGCTTCCTTAGTCCAAGGATCGTCACCATAGCCAACTGCGTGATTTTGGTTTGCCCGGTTCAGCGCCTCCATCACCAATGGATGTACACCGGAATTGTTGTCTGAAGCAAAACTTCTCATAGTTATATTGATTTTATCGATAAATAGTTATAGCGTATAAATAATCCTTTAGCTCTAAAAAATATGCAAAGGAACGAAATAATTCGTTAGTAGAAAAAAAGAAGCGTGGATTTTACAATCCACGCTTTCGTTTAGGTTTTCAATCGGTTTTTTCGTTCTTACCCGATATAAACATTCACGCCCAAAAAAATGTAGAGCTCTCCGTCCTCCTGGTGCAATACAATCTTGTCTTCACAAGCTAACCATCCCAGGGCCGCTCCCAGTTCTTTGTCCTTCAGCCCGGACTTTCTCTTCAAAGTCCCATAGTCCCACTTGGCATAATTGCTAAGCAACCTCCAAATTTTGCCTGCGTTCAGGCCGATGTCGCTTTTGTTCATCTCTTTTCGTCATTAAAAAGGTTAAATAATTGATTGGTGATTTGTTTAGGTTATCCTATTATCAGCCTAAAGGTATCACTTTTTATTTATAAAACATAAAAAACGAACAAAAGATATTCTTTTTAATCAAAATTGTAACAGTTTCGTAATAATATACAGGTAATATAAGAAGAAACAGGCCAAAAAAGAGAAAAAAAGACCACAGCCCCTTCAGAGAGATGCTGTGGTCATTTATTATAATTATGAATTCAGGGAAAAATGGGTATTACATCATGCCACCCATACCGCCCATGCCGGGAGCACCCATTGGCATTTCAGGTTTGTCTTCCTTCTTCTCAACAATTACACATTCAGTAGTCAGGAACATACCTGCAATAGAGGCAGCGTTTTCCAAAGCTACGCGAGCTACTTTTGCAGGATCAACGACACCGGCAGCATGCAGATTTTCATATACATCAGTACGGGCATTGTAACCGAAGTCACCTTTACCTTCGCGTACTTTCTGTACAACTACAGCACCTTCTTTACCTGCATTGGCTACGATCTGGCGCAACGGCTCTTCAATAGCACGCTTGATAATGTCAACACCTGTAGTCTCATCGATGTTATCACCTTTGAAACCTTCCAATGCATCGAGTGCACGGATGTAAGCTACACCACCACCTGGTACGATACCTTCTTCAATAGCAGCACGTGTTGCACGTAAAGCATCGTCTACACGATCTTTCTTCTCCTTCATTTCAACTTCAGAAGCAGCACCTACGTAAAGAACAGCAACACCACCAGACAATTTAGCCAGACGTTCTTGCAATTTTTCTTTGTCATAATCAGATTTAGTAGCAGCAATCTGAGCTTTGATTTGTTCGCAACGTTCCTTGATATTTTGTTTGTCACCGGCACCGTTTACGATGGTAGTGTTATCTTTAGAAACTGTGATCTTATCAGCAGTACCCAACATTTCGATAGTAGCTTGTTCCAGCTTCAGACCCTTTTCCTCGCTGATCACTACACCACCAGTCAATACGGCGATATCTTCCAGCATTTCTTTACGACGGTCACCGAATCCCGGAGCTTTCACAGCACAAATCTTCAACTGAGAACGCAGACGGTTTACAACCAACGTAGTCAAAGCTTCACTGTCCACATCTTCTGCGATTACCAACAGAGGACGTCCGGTTTGTACAGCAGGTTCCAAGATAGGCAAGAAATCTTTCAGGTTAGAAATCTTCTTGTCGTAGATCAAGATGTATGGTTTTTCCATTTCGCACTCCATCTTCTCCGTATTAGTAACGAAGTAAGCGGAAAGATAACCACGATCAAACTGCATACCTTCTACCACACCAATAGTAGTATCGGTACCCTTAGCTTCTTCGATAGTAATTACACCATCTTTAGAAACCTTACGCATAGCATCAGCGATCAACTTACCGATAACCGGATCATTGTTTGCAGATACAGAAGCAACCTGTTCAATCTTATCGTAGTTGTCACCTACTTTTTCAGCTTGTGACTTAATTGAGTCAACCACTTTGGCAACAGCCTTGTCAATACCACGTTTGATATCCATAGGGCTTGCACCGGCAGTTACGTTCTTCAAGCCTTCAGCAACAATAGCCTGTGCCAATACAGTAGCAGTAGTAGTACCGTCACCGGCATCGTCACCAGTCTTGGAAGCTACTTCTTTCACCAACTGTGCACCCGTATTCTGGTATGCGTCAGACAGTTCCACTTCTTTAGCTACAGTTACACCGTCTTTCGTGATGTGAGGAGCACCGAATTTCTTTTCGATAATCACGTTACGACCTTTAGGGCCGAGAGTTACTTTCACTGCATTTGCCAGTGTATCGATACCTTTTTTCAATTGGTCGCGGGCATCGATATTGAATAATATTTCTTTTGCCATAATGATATTTACAATTTAAATATTTTATAATTACTATATTAACCTAACACAGCGAGTACGTCACTTTGACGCATAATCAGATATTTAGTGCCTTCAACTTCCAGTTCGGTACCAGCATACTTGCCATACAAAACAGTGTCGCCCACCTTCAATACCATCTCTTCATCTTTCGTACCGTGACCAACTGCCACAACTTCACCTTTCAAAGGTTTTTCTTTTGCTGTATCCGGAATAATGATACCGCCAATTGTTTTCTCTTCTGCAGGTGCAGGGAGTATCAGCACTCTGTCTGCCAATGGTTTAATGTTCATAGTTCTTTTGTTTTTTATATGTTATACATTTATTATAGTAATGTCTTGTCTCATTTTAGTGAGACGCAGAACAAATTGCGAAAATCGTGCCAAACAGTAAAGCGAAATTTCTGTCAGTATTAAACTGCCAATTTGGCAAAGAATAAGACAATATACCATTATTTTTAGAGAAGATAAGCGGCATCTCAGCATAACTTTTCTATGCAAGCATGAAAGTTATGCTTTCTATTTGCATTATCTTTGCACCCTCAAAAAACGTTTTTAGAACATGAATGCAGTCTGGATTGTTTTACCTATTCTCACATTATTAATGTTTGAGTTGGGACTAACACTTGAAATTAAAGATTTTAAATTATTTCGTCAACGTCCCTATCCTGTTTTTGCAGGATTGATAGGACAGATAATCCTTTTACCAATATTGGCTTTTGCATTGGGTTATCTGTTTCATTTGGAACCTCTGTTCTTTATCGGCCTGGTACTTATTGCTTGTTCTCCGGGTGGGAGTTCTTCCAATATATTCTCTATGATAGCTAAAGGTGATGTCGCACTTTCCGTATCACTGACTGCACTCAGCAGTATTATTACTTTGTTTACTATTCCTGTCATTATGGAGTTTGCTACGCAAATTGCAGGAGACAATAGTGGAATAACAATACACCTACCTGTCGGCAGCCTCATTATCCAGAATCTACTACTCATGTTGCTCCCTATCGCAATAGGCGTTTTAACCAAACGCTTTTGCCCTAAAGCAGCCGAACGGATACACAAAGTATTATCCAAGGTTGCCTTCCCTGCCTTGATTTTATTAGCTACTGTTTTCTTCATACAACATCACGAAACGATAGCTGCACAGATCGGCCGATTAGGTCTGTGCATCACACTAATGATATTATTGGCTATGGGTGGAGGATATTTAATCTCCCAGTTAATGAAATTGAACAGGAAAGAACAGCGTACGCTTATCATTGAAATAGGCATGCAAAATGCAGCCCAAAGTATTGCTATTGCAAGTAGCCCGTTTATTTTCAATAATGACATAATTGCCATACCGGCTATAATTTATGCACTGATGATGAATATAATTCTATTAGTATATGTGGGAATAGTGAAGCGGAAATAACACAAACTTGTAAATTCAAGTAGTATATTTTTCTATATTCAGACTTAAATTACTACATTTGTGAGAATCACCATAGTAAGGTAAACCTAAAACAATATTAATATGAAAAATAAAAGTTTCCTCGGACTGTTGTTATTCTCCTGTATCTGCTTAACTGCTATTGCACAAGAAACTACAAAACCAGTTAAGGCCATTTATGTAAACGTTGACCAGAATATTCTTTTTGACAAACTGATTGACTTCGTACAGAATAATGAATATTTCATTCTATCGCTGGACAAGCAAGCAGGTTTCATACAAGCCCAGAAACCTGTTGAAATAAAAAAAGTATTCAAACCAAATGAACGGAGAACTTTGAATTTTGTCATCAGGCCTATTAATGAGAATTTATCGCAGATAACTTTAAATATTCGTTGCGAAGAAAAGCACTGGGGAGGCAGCGAATCCGGTCATGTCTATTACTACGATGACAAAGGTGTCAGTCAGAATAGCGATTTATACCAGAATATATGGGATGAACTAAAGTCTGCATTAGTGCCCTATCAGCAAGTTATATTTACAACAGTAACAACGCCCGCTCCCACCAAAGCCCTTCCTGCTGAAACAACCCTTAACTCTCTGCCTAAAGCATTCTTAAAAGACGGTTTTCCATTGTTGGTAGAACGTTGCCGCACAGTGCTTGCATCAGCATACATGACCCAGAAACTACTAAGCGAACATACAGATATCCCCGGTTGGGAAGGGTACCCGGTGAAACTCTATGAATATTACACCGGGAAAGATATAAAAAAAGGAGTAGCCAAGCGCGGACTGGTATACTTGCTGAACCCAAGTGCAGAACAACTTGCCACATGGATTGCCACCACTTGCTGGGAAGTTAAGCAAAGTACAGATACCACATACCTGTATAAACTCGCAGAATTTATCAAACGGCAATCAGGGGCGCAATTCCCTGTACAAGGAGTAGTATACGAGGATATGTATACCAAGAACTTCTATGAACCATATATTTTCAAAGACGGAGTAACCGTATATGTGGCAGATAGTACTAAAATGCCGGCAGATAAGCATTGCACCGATGAGCAACTGGAGTTTTACCTGCATATGACGAATGCCGACTTAAAACCAAACACCGGCAGATATGCCCGCATTTGCAGCACAAACCGTACTCAATATTACAAAAATGGAGGTAAAACAGATGTGGGAGATAATGATGAACACCGTAGCCAGTCATGGTTGAATGTAGTTCGCCAACTTTATCAACTGGCTTGGCTTTCAGATCGCAACGAATTAATGATTGCCTGGGCAAAAGAACAACTGTAAATAGCCGGTTTAAGGCATACCAATCCTATTCTTTTTACCCCAAAATCCCCCATACAAGAAGTTAAGACTTTGCATACAAGAAGTTAACTTCTTGTCAACAGGGAGTTAAGTTCTTGTCAACAAGCTGTTGACGACTGATAAATAACAAAACTAAGAAAGTTTAGTCAATATCCAAGTCTGTATCACAACTCAATTCAGTCGAATATCCCTGCCAGAAGCTCTTGGTAGAATGTACTAAAGCACTCCCCATCAAGAAAAGGAATATTACGGCTATTAACGTCATCACCATACCGATGGCTGCGTAATACTTCGGTTCTAAAACATCCATAATAGTTATCTTTGTTAGGTTAGTACTACAAAGATAACCAAGATGGATTACAAAGAGCTTACTCTTTTATGAAGTTTTTATTTCTTTAAAGTTTGTATCAATTCTTCGACCGAAACCAGAGTCTGTTCACCAGTCTCCATATTCTTGAGTGTCACCTTATTCTCATTCATTTCATTCTCTCCTACAAGAGCTACAAACGGAATATTTTTGGCATTGGCATAGCCCATCTGTTTCTTCATTTTAGATGAATCCGGGAAGATTTCCGCACGAATACCTTCTGCACGTACTTGGGCAAGTACATTCAAGGAAAAAGCAGCTTCTTTCTCACCAAAGTTGATAAATAGAAGTTGCGTACTGTTTACAGCTTCCTTCGGATAAAGATCAAGCTGGTTCAGCACATCAAAGATACGGTCCGCACCAAAGGAGATGCCTACACCGGAAACTCCTGCCATACCGAATACACCGGTAAGATTATCATAGCGACCACCGCCTGTAATACTACCGATCTGTACATCCAATGCTTTTACTTCAAAAATGGCACCGGTATAGTAATTCAACCCACGGGCAAGTGTCAAATCAAGTTCCAATTCATTCTTCAGACCGAAAGCCGATAGAGTTTTCAAGATAAATTCGCTTTCTTCCACTCCCTTTTGACCAATTTCACTTCCGGCAAGTACTTCTTTCAGCGTAGCCAGTTTCTCCTCGTTGGTGCCGCTCAGTAGAATGATAGGTTGTAATTTGGCAATAGCCTCATCGCTGATACCTTTTTCTTTCAACTCGGCATTCACATTGTCCAGACCTATTTTATCTAGTTTATCAATAGCCACAGTGATATCCACGATCTTATCTGCCTCACCGATAATCTCCGCAATGCCCGTCAAAATCTTACGGTTATTGATCTTGATGCAAACACGGATACCAAAGCGAGTAAATACAGTATCGACAATCTGCATTAATTCCACCTCGTTCAGTAAAGAATCACTACCTACCACGTCAGCATCACATTGATAGAACTCACGATAACGGCCTTTTTGCGGACGATCTGCACGCCACACAGGTTGTATCTGATAGCGTTTGAAAGGGAAAGTTATTTCATCACGGTGCATCACCACGTAGCGGGCAAATGGCACTGTGAGATCATAACGCAAACCTTTTTCACAGAATTTACTTGCGAGTTTGGCTGCATTACGGCTCAGCAGTTCCTCATCGGTTAGTCCGGAGAAATAATCACCTGAGTTCTGTATTTTAAACAGAAGTTTATCACCTTCTTCACCATATTTCCCCATCAGTGTGGAAAGCATTTCCATTGCAGGCGTTTCAATCTGTTGGAAACCATAGAGATGATATACATCGCGAATGGTATTGAATATATAGTTACGCTTCGCCATTTCTACCGGCGAAAAGTCACGGGTTCCTTTAGGAATACTGGGTTTTGCTGCCATAATTGTTTCAATTACTATTAAAATCGGAGGGCAAAGTTACAGTTTTTTATCGAGATAAGAAAAGGGATAAGGCGGTTTTATATAAAACAATACCCATTGGCGGAATTAATTTCTTTCTTGTAAAGGTTATGGGCTAAATGAAAAAAATCAGAGAATATGTCAGCGAAGCTAATTGAGATAGTATTACTTATCATTTACTTCATTTCTACACGCAAGGAGCTAACTCCGCCAACGAGTAAAACAATAATCAGACTGGCACATATCTGACACTCCGCACGTTGACACCAAATATTTCCCCTATTGAAACTAAGTGTTTCTCGGTGTGAAACAGAGTGTTTCAAGCAATGAAACAGAGTGTTTCCCCTATTGAAACAGTCGGTGTCACCTGCTGAAACGGAAGACAGTGTGCGCGGAGATCTTTGCGAAGTCTACGGGAAATTATCCGCATTTAGAGTGAAAAAGAGTTAAAACAGCACATTTTTCGCATAGATTCGTGTAGAAAAGCTCAATTCGGTAATTATCGGGCTACTCACTATAAATCAATCAGATAGATGGAAACATTGTAAACATTCACTGCAAAATTAGTGCTGGCAAACAGTTTACCAGCACTAATTTTCAGGTTGCCAGCACACCTTCAAATGCCGATCAATAAAGGGTTTGAGGTATACCTGTGCAGGAGTGCTGGCAAAAAACTCTTTTGTATAATTGAGCTTTTTGAGTTCACCCCTTCCAGACAATTAGATTAATTTATCGGACATGTTGTATCTATACATCGGACGCGCAGCATCTATATATCTAACACCACCCATATATTAATGCTGATATTTTAACTCATGCAGCGTGCATTTTGGGTAATCCGTTCTTTTAATGGAATTTTTGTATGCTTCATGAAAAGAAATCGTATTTTTGAAGCCTGATTGAGGAAGGAAACAATGCAAAAAGAGTAAAGCCATGAATATTGAAGAATATCGGGAATATTGTTTAAGCATCAAAGGAGCAACAGAAAGTTTCCCCTTTGGCGAAAATACCCTTGTCTATAAAATCATGGACAAGATGTTCACTTTTGCTCCATTAAATCCTAAAGATGGACGATTTTGGGCAGACACAAAATGTGACTCCACCAAGTCGACAGAACTGATGGAGCTATATAATGGCATTGCATTCGGCCCGTTTTCCGACAAGAAACACTGGATTACCATATATCTGGAAAGTGATGTGCCGGATAGCCTTATAAAGGAATTAATCAATCATTCAATAGAAGAGGTAATCAAGAAATTACCTAAAAAGAAACAACAGGAATATCGCAGTACTTTGGGAATAAAAGATGAAAATTAATACAGAATGAGATATGGAATGAGCATGCTTGATAATCTCCATTATATTCAAAACAATGGAGAAAAAACTTTCTTAGCAAATCAGAATAAAAAATATGCCTGTCCTGAATGTAATAAGCCAAGAACTGTACACTACGATTATTGTATTTATTGCAAACAGGAGAAAAGATAGAATGAAATAAAATAGAAGCCTCCCAACCTCCTCCTCACCGGCAAGAAAATTAAGAGGTTCTTCTTATACCAGGATCGCAATTAAATGCGTTTATTCCAATTCCCGCTTTTCAGATACAGATAGGAAAGCAACAGCAACATACCCCCGTAAATATATTCACTTGTCCACGCTATAGCGACATCCACTTGCAGATACATAACCATAACAACCACATAAACAACATAAATGGAAATGGTTATCAACATGATTTTCATAGACCGGCTTGTATTTCCTGTGCCGGAAACAGCATTAAACAGTACCAGTCCGGGAGCTGAAAGGAGATATCCTAATAACATGATGTACATAGTAGGTAATGCTGCTTGTACCAACTCCTGACTATTGGTATATATCTGCAATAACACGGTAGGGAACAAGGCGGACAGCAATAGGAACGGTATACCTATCATATAAGTTAATTGTATGGCACGTTTACAGGCAAGCCAGATTTCGCTCTTCCCTTTTCCACTCCCTAATAGATTACTTACCATAGAACTGGTAGTATCGGAAAAAGCAAAAATAGCCATAAAGAAGCAAGTATTGATACTCCTCATGATATTGGCTATCGCCAAAGGACGCTCTCCCAAATGTTCGATAGCAATGAAAAACAAAAACCATTGTGAAGGAAACAATATGGACTGAAGCATGGTCCAACATGAGATATTCCAAATGCATTTAAATTCGGACAGTTTGAAACTAAACTGTTGGAATAAAGCATATTTTTTCTTATCCACTTTCAGCCAAGTGTATGCCACATAAAACAGTAACGATACCAACTCTGCCAGCGAAGAACCTATTGCCGCACCTGCAATACCCAAAGCCGGGAAACCAAATTTTCCAAATATCAAAATGTAATTGAAAACAATATTACTGAGCACCATTACTATAGAGTTAAGCGTAAGAGTGCGCGTCTCAGTGATGCCAATGTAGAAAGCCCGAAACAGAATTGCAATAAAGGAAAAGAAAAGCCCGTACCTCCTCCACTCCAAATAAGAAGAAGCAGCGGCATAAACCTGATCGGAAGATATCAGACGGCTGAGAATATGTGTTGTGATAGAGTCGCACAAGAAAAACATGACAGCTGCCAATGCCAGCAAGAAAAAGGCACCTTGCATGAATATTCCACCTATTTCGCCATACTTCCGCTCGCCATTTTTACGCGCAATCAGAATTTGGACACCGATGCTGAATCCAAAACCGAGCATATAAATAGCCATATACAACACTCCCGCCAACGCGGATGCTCCCAACTCCACTTCACCTACGTGACCTAAAAAAGCTGTATCCGTAACATTTATCATGTGTTCCATCAGTAAACTGATAAGAATAGGATACGCTATTAGCCAAATTTGCTTATAACTGAAATTCATAGATAAAGTCGATTACCACCAATTATGCTCTGTCATTCAGGTGAATAATATGACAAGACAAAAAGGTGTGCCAAAATAGGAAAAGTGAACGTAAATTACGCGAATCACGCAAATAAGTAGTTCATTAATCATTGATTTTCAACAACATGAATCTTATATTATTTGTGCAATTTGCGTAATTTGTGTTCTAAACTTCATTTTGACATACCTTCTCTACTTATGTCAGAAGTCAAACTTCTCCAACTTCATGGAAGCCAGTCCCTGTATTTTGGGAACCAATGTAACAAAATGCTCCGCTTTCTCATGAACAGACAGCGATTCCGCATCTTCCCAGGTTTCGCAAATCATCAGGACATCATTACGGGTAGCGCTTTCGAAAATATCATAGGCAATACAACCTTTGTCTTTCAAAGAAGATGCCACCAGCTCTTTTGCAACTTCCAACACCGCAGCACGGTTACTTTCACTTACTTGAATAAAAACATTCAGTCTAATCATAATTTGTACAATTTAAAAGTGTGCTGCAAATGTAAACAGAAAAATCAGAAATGCTGATTATTTATCTGCATAAATACCGACGCGGTTTCCCTCCGTATCAACAAATACAGCGAAATATCCCCTACCCTCTGCCTCAATCTTTGTTTTGGGAATAACGACTTTTCCGCCTTTTTTCAAAATTGTTTCAAGAGTAGGCTCAATCTCATCTACATTGAAATGAATGAGCACCCCTTTTTCAGAAGGAAGGAAATCAGAAGCATAAGAAACAGCTCCGACAAATTCATCCCCTTCAGTGAAAAATGCCATCTTCTCTTCCTCACATTCGCAAGTCGGAAGTTTCATATTCAACACGGTTTCATAAAAATCGATTGCCCGACGGAAATCAGCAGCAGGAATTTCAAAAAATGCAATTAGTTTTTTCATTTTGTTTTCTTTTCATGATTATTACTATGCCTTTGCAAAGACAATGCAAAAATAGGGCAAGCCGGTAACCCTCAATAGAAGAAAACAGACATCTTTAAAGAGTGGAAAAATAATCGGAGACAGGAGCACAGACAGATAGGTATTCGGCAGGGGTATAGCCGGAGAAGAGTTTAAACTCCTTGATCATGTGAGATTGGTCGGAAAAGCCACACTCATAAGCTACCTGGGCAAAAGGCAAAGCCGGATCTTGTTGCAAAGTATAAAGAGCACGCTGCATGCGCACAATACGAAGGAATTCTTTAGGAGTAGTACCTATATAATCAGCAAATATACGGCCAAACTGCTTGGAACTGAGGCAGGCTATATCAGAAAGCTCTAATGTGCTGACTTGCGGATGGAGGTTTATTTCATGCAAAACAGTAGAGAGTCTTTTCAGATTGTATTCAGAACAGGAAACCAAACGGTGGAAGAAGAAGTCTTCAATCAAGTGGATACATTGGTCATTATCCGTAGTATCCACGATTCTCCGGGATAAATCAGAGAGTTCCATATCTTCCACTTCATCCGTAGAGATACTTTGCCCGAAGAAAAGATGCAGCGGGATTCGCAGGAAAGTCTTTGCCGCATAGGGCTGGAAAACCACTGTTATCATTTCAATCATTCCCGTCGACATAACGTCGGAAAAGCCGAAAGACTGACCGCAAATAAAAGATTGTGGTTGTAATTGTGAATTTTGCAATGATAATAATTGCCTACCCTTATGAAACATCAGTTGCATACAGCCAACAGGCAATGTCCGTTCCGACACAGGAGTAAGAGCATCATCCCGTAATATCCAATAATAACGGATATAAGGGGATAAGGTGGGAGCAGGTTTTACGATACGGAAAGTTTGCATACGACAAATATATGATATATCTCATGAATTGCGGCAAAAGTAAACAAAAGGAATGGGGAGAAATAGTAAAAAAGGGACATTCCCTACTTATTATTCACCCCATAGCCAAACAAAGCAAAATCACCGTAACAGGGATCATCCGGAAAGACTTCCGCTAATGCGGCAGTTATCCTTTGTGCATTTTTCAAGGAAAAAGTTTCCGTCTCGGTAAGTTCCAACAATCGGGCTACGCGACAGACATGCGTATCCAAAGGAATGATTAAATCCCTGCAATCAAAACTTTCCCAAATTCCAAAGTCAACTTCCGGCCCTTTACGTATCATCCAGCGAAGAAACATATTCAGCTTCTTCTGAGGACTGCGGGAAGATACTTCCAGAAAAGCACAGAGTTTCTCTATTGGCAGTCCGGAATACACTTGGAGCGCCTCTTCCAAACTTTCAAAACGGGAATAAGCAGCATACAAGCGTTCAAAGTAAGAATAAAAATCGGCATACGAAAGCATGCGGTAGAAGCTACGTTTTTCCTCAGCAGGAAAATCCTTCTCCCAACGACGGGAAAGTACATATTGATAAGGAGACGCCCCCATACAATCGTGTAATTCATCAGCTTTCTTCAGAATCTGCTTGCGATTGCCGAAACTCATAATAGCAGTCAGCAGACCGCTGATTTCTATATCCTGTTTCTGCCGATAACGATGCGGGAATTGTACCGGATCATTTTGAATAAAATCCGCACAATGATAGGTCTTTGCCCACTCCTGTAGTTTCTTTTTTATATCTTTGGTCATTTCTTTAAAATCATGGGGGTACAAAGATATTGAATTTATAGCAACTTTGGACAAGTCCCCTATTCTATTTACCCTTATTTTTGCATCGTGAAATTCAAAGAAGAACTTATGGAACATAGCAAGAAGACCACGCGTGAAGAGTATCAGAAATGCGTAAATGCAGTAGTAGATTACATCAACCTCCATCTTGGAGAAGAGATTGATCTGAAATCATTGGCCAAGATTTCTCATTTCTCTCCGTTCTACTTCCATCGCATCATGAAAGCATTTCTGGGCGAGCCAATCGGGACGTTCATAGTCCGGACACGAACAGAATCTGCCGCTCGCCTGTTGCGTTACTCGGATTTGCCTATTGCAGATATCGCTTATCGCATCGGCTATTCCTCACCATCGTCACTGTCGAAAGTATTCAAGCAGTTCTATGGAATTTCACCTAATGAGTATCGTAACAATAAAAACTTTGTAATTATGAAACCAGCAATTATCAGACCCGATTTAGAGTTAAAGAAAGAAATAAGAGAAGTGCCTGCCAGAAATGTAATTTATATCCGCCTGTTCGGAGACTATAAAATGAATGATTACGGAGGCACATGGATGCGTTTGTTCCAATTCATCAAAGAAGAAAAACTGCCGATGGGTGACATGGCCCCTTATTGTATGTACCACGATGATCCCAAAGTGACGCCTGCCGACAAGTTGCGTACCGATGTTTGCATGGTGATGCCTGTAACCGTAACTCCCAAAGGAGATGTCGGCTTCAAGCAATTGCCTGCCGGACGTTATGCAGTGTTTACCTACAAAGGATCTTATGAGTATCTGCAAAGTGTATACGACACGATTTACGGAAAGTTCATTCCCGAGATGGAATGTACGATGAGAGACGAGTCGAGTGCCGAACGTTATCTGAATGATCCATGCAATACGAAACCGGAGGATTTGTTGACAGAAATCTTCATTCCGGTAGAATAATCATCTTATATATTGCGGGCAAATAGTCTTTGTCCGCAATATATAACTATTACTTTATCTCTCTTTTCATCGGCACATACTTCAGTCCATTCGTAATCTGCGGTTCCTGTACCTGCTCAAATCCCAAACTTTTGTAGAAAGGCACTGCATACGTAGAGGAATTTACAGTCATTTCCGGCACAAAAGTCTCTTCGATAAAAGCATCGAATAATCTTCTGCCTATACCTTTCCGGTGATATGCCTCCCGTATGAAAAACAGGGAAATATGTTTCCTTTCATCTTTGACTGCCATCACACCCACAAGTCTTGCCTCATCAAATGCACCATAAATGACCAAGCTGTTTATCATCGCCTCATCATTGACGAAGCTTTTGAAAGTTTCCAATCCTTGTTCATCAAAATCCTCTTCACCCGTCTGAAGATATATTTCCAAAGAAAGAGATGCGGCCTCTTTATATTCAGATAAGTCTAATCTTCGAACGCTTATCCCTGGGGTTAAACTCAAAGTATTCATAATAGTTAAGTTACTGTTCGCAACAAAGATATCAAATTTCTGGAAATGATGATTAAGACATTCCCATTATTCCATCCGGAAACACTATCTTTGTACAGGACATTTAACTAACCCAACTTTATTCAAAGATATGGAAAGACTTATCGACAAATATCTTCCGGCAGATTATTATGATACATTCGTTTTGAAATCCAGAAAGCCTGCAGAACAGATAATTCCCAAAGAACTAATCAAAAAAATATTCAATCACTCCCCGGCGTGGCTCAGTTTTTTAATGAAGGTCAGGAATATTCTGGTAAAACCTTTGGGGCTTGAAACCGGAAAAGTGTTGAAAACAGAAGATTGTATAATAGAAGATACGGAAAATGAGGCTATCATGAGGAAAGATGATAAGCACTTATTGTTTTATGTCTCCATTGCCAAGATAGGAAACGACCTGATAGATATAACAACCGTGGTTCAATATCATAATGCATTAGGAAAGGCTTATTTCTTCTTTATTAAGCCTTTCCATAAAATGATTGTGCCACGTGTAGCGAAAGAACTTATATAATCCCCAATCCATAGCTACTGATTTCCTCAAAGTCCTCATCAGCATATGAGTTCTTCTGACGGGCATCTTGTACTATTTTCAGAAATCCTTCTGTTTTAGACAGGAAATCCTTGAATTTCTCTGATTCTTCTTCGTGTCCTTTTACTACCGGTAGTTTCTCTGCCGCATCCAGTTGAAGTCGCAGTTCCATAATCTTTAAATCCAGGCGGGATTTATCTTCAACATGCTTACGGGCATACAAATTGATGATGCTCTGCATAGTCGTACTCATGCTTTTCATTGCAATGATCTGCTCTTTCACAGGATTTTCTGCCAGAAGAACCCGCTGGGCATTTGAAGCAATCGGACTCAACATATCAAATATATTCTGCTTACATTCAGACATTACCACGCTCAATTCATAGTTATCATTCAGCAGATCAGCCATCCCTTCGGTCTTTTTTTCTTTCAGAAGAGACAAGTATTTATTGAAATTGGCATAGAACTGGTTTCTCGACTGAAAAAGCTCCGCATAATTCTGTATCAGGTTCTGTCTGACATCTGCACCGAAGCATTCACCCGGTAGCATCACCTCCGCAGAATCTTTTTTCGAAATGACGGGAGACATGATATATGAAAACATGGGTACTTCCGTCTTTTGTTCCATATAACCCAATACCGCATTTACATCCCTCTCCTTTACCACATTTTTCAACAGAGCCAATGAGGTGTCGTAGTATTTCATCACCTGCCCTGCATCTGCTATTTCTTCAGGAGTATAAGTCACCGTTTCTTTCTTGCTACCTACACATGAGGCAAGCATCAGGACGCTTACCCATACACTTAAGACTAATAAATTCTTTCCCATAAAATTTTTATTTTAAAGTGAACACCAACCAGATTTAACCGGCATTGTGCTAATAACAATATAAAAGCGATTTTGCTCTCAATTATAGTTTTTTTCACCTTTGCAATTTGTACTTTTGCACCGGATTTCAAATTCGATCTATAATTTCAATCAGAACTATGGACAACATAAAAGGTTATATATACGCGGCAGCTTCTTCTTCAACATTTGGATTAGCACCTTTTTTCACCATATCCCTGCTATCCTCAGGTTTTTCTTCCTTCGAAGTATTAGCCTATCGGTGGGGAGTCGCATCATTTACACTAATCATATTCGGCATCTTTTTAGGTGAAACATTCTGTATCAACCGGAAGGATTTCGGAACAGTGTTCATATTGAGTCTTTTCCGTGCCGCAACCTCATTGAGCCTGGTCATCGCATACCAGCACATAGCCAGCGGAGTAGCATCAACCATCCACTTCATGTATCCATTGGCTGTTGCCCTCGCCATGATGTTCTTCTTCCGGGAAAAAAAGTCATTCTCAATTCTATTTGCTGTAGTGATTTCGCTGATAGGAGCAGCATTGCTATCATCGGGAGAGATTGACTTTAAAGGAGGCAATACAACCATAGGATTGACCGCTGCTATATGCTCCGTTTTCTTTTACGGCGGATACATTATCGGAGTACGCAAGAGCCGGGCTGTAAACATTCCATCTACAGCACTGACTGCCTATGTTATGGGGTTGGGAGCCTTATTCTTTATTATAGGAGGATGTCTGACGAGCGGTATCCGCCTGACCACAGACGGATATGCATGGCTGAATATTCTCGGATTGGCACTGCCCGCAACAGCCATTTCAAATATAACTTTGGTAAAGGCTATTAAACACATCGGACCCACTCTAACCTCCATCTTCGGAGCCTTGGAACCACTTACTGCCGTAGCCATCGGATGCTGGGTATTCAAAGAAAATTTCACGGTGCACAGTGCTTTAGGCATTCTACTGATACTGTCAGCAGTGACGGTAGTGGTGTGGCATGAAAAGAAAACAGAAAGAAAATAAGAATTATTTGCTCTTCTTATAGTCAGTAATGAAACCTTCCATCATCCACTTCGCTAACGCCTGACGATTGGAACTCATAACAAACCGGCGCTGGTCGAAAGTATTCTGAATATTACCCAACTCTACAAACACTCCAGCAGGACTGGAATTGGCCAGCACATACAAATTGCGTGGGCTGACAGTTCCCGAAAAGCCACGGTTAGGTTGGTGGCGGTCGTATTTAGATTCGAAAGTATTCTTCATTGTAGTTGCCAACCGTTTACCATTCACACTTTTGGGAGCATGATAGAAGAATACATCCGTCTGGTGACTTTTACTACGGCTATCTACATGCAAGAAGATGGAACGGCAATACGTATAACTCTTGCGGTCTTTCTGATAAAGCGCATTTATTTTCTCACAACGCTGGCGAAGGCGGGCAACCTGGTTCAGAGGAATAGGAGCACCCATACAAGTTTCGCGTTTACTGTTATTAAGGTATTGATCGTCACGGATACCGTCTTTGGCATCCTGAATAATAATATAAACCTTAGCGCCTTCCTCCATCAGATTCCGGGCAAGACGAAGAGCGACATCATAGGCATATTCATCCTCATGCAGTTCCACGCTTCCTATCCTGCCAATAGCACCGGGATCAGGGCCACCATGCCCACTCACCACGTAGAAACACGCACCTTTGAGGCGGTTTCCCGTCACTTTAACTTCAGCAAGACTTTTTCCGAAAAGAGGTTCACGAATTGTTTTGTTGCCGGAACGGGCAGAAGAGTTTGAAGCAGATGAATTGGATGAAGCAGCCGTATTGCCACTCCCCTTTTTCAGAGGTGGAAGCAAATATTTCACTCCCAGCCGCAACTCCTCTTTACCTCGCAATTGTTTCTTATTCAGTTCCAGGAACTCCTGATAGTACGCTTTTCCGGTACGCCCGTTACGCTGTAGAAAACCAGATATCCCCTCACCGCTTTTCGGCGTAGCCCGCTCTTCCTGGGCCAACGCTTCGTAAGAGAATGACATGCAAAAAAGCAAAATAAGAAAGCAAAATAACTGTTTCATTTTCCATTTATTCATCTTGCGGACAAAAATACAATTATTTTCCCTACTTTTGCGTCCACAAATGCGTTAATTGATAAAAAACTATAAATACAAATAGCATTATGGCAAAGCAATTTAAACCGGAAACCCTCTGCGTACAAGCTGGATGGACTCCTAAGAAGGGCGAGCCCCGTGTACTCCCCATTTATCAAAGCACCACTTTCAAATATGAAACCAGCGAGCAAATGGCACGCCTTTTCGATCTTGAAGAGAGCGGTTATTTCTATACTCGCTTGCAAAACCCTACCAACGACGCTGTTGCCGCCAAGATAGCTGCTCTTGAAGGCGGTGTTGCCGGTATGCTGACGTCCAGCGGACAAGCTGCCAATTTCTATGCTATATTTAATATCTGCCAGGCAGGCGATCACTTCGTTTGTTCGTCCGCTATCTATGGTGGTACATTCAATCTCTTCGGGGTGACTATGAAGAAATTGGGTATCGAAGTTACTTTCGTTAGTCCGGATGCCAGCGAAGAAGAAATCTCCGCAGCTTTCCGCCCGAATACGAAAGCATTGTTCGGTGAAACCATTTCCAACCCGTCACTGGAAGTATTGGATATTGAAAAATTTGCCCGCATTGCCCATAGTCACGGTGTACCTTTGATTGTAGACAATACGTTCCCGACTCCTATCAACTGCCGCCCGTTTGAATGGGGTGCTGATATCGTAGTACACTCTACGACCAAATATATGGATGGTCATGCCACCAGCGTAGGTGGTTGTATTGTAGACAGCGGCAAGTTTGACTGGGATGCACACGCTGACAAATTCCCCGGATTGTGCACACCGGATGAGTCATACCACGGACTGACTTATACAAAAGCTTTCGGTAAGATGGCTTATATCACTAAGGCTACTGCCCAGTTGATGCGTGACCTCGGCAGCATCCAGTCTCCACAGAACTCTTTCCTGCTGAATCTCGGTCTGGAAACTCTGCACCTGCGTATGCCGCAACACTGTAAAAATGCACAGGCGGTTGCCGAATATCTTTCTAAAAATGACAAAGTAGCTTGGGTGAACTATTGCGGTCTTCCCGACAATAAATACTATGAGTTGGCACAAAAGTATATGCCGAACGGTTCTTGCGGTGTTATCTCCTTCGGATTAAAAGGAGGTCGCGAGGTTTCCATCAAGTTCATGGACTCACTGCAATTGGTTGCTATCGTAACACATGTTGCCGATGCACGTACCTGTGTGCTGCACCCTGCCAGCCATACCCATCGTCAGTTATCGGATGAGCAGTTACTGGAAGCCGGAGTGCGTCCCGACCTAATCCGTTTATCGGTAGGTATCGAAAACGTAGACGATATCATCGCAGATATTGAGCAGGCTCTGAACGCATAATTTCATAAAGTACCTATAAAACAAATAATATATCCCCGTCTCCGCAACCGGAGTACGGGGATTTTCTTATCTTTGCGCCCAGTAAACATTTAATAAAGAAAGATTTATGAAACGTACAAAATTAGCTGCATCCTTTCTGTTGGTCGCAACTCTATTCCTGACGGGATGTGTGACCAAGAAGGAATTTGTGAATCTTCAAACAGATTATAACAAACTAAAAGACGAAAAGTCAGCTCTCGACAAGTCATATCAGGACGCACAAATCCAGCTTGCCGAATACCGTACACAATCTAAAAGCTTGGAGGATCGTCTAAGCGAAGCCCGAAAAAATAATCAGGAATTGCGTAACAGTTACGCTACCCTGCAAGGATCGCTCGACAAGAGCCTCCAGCAGAACTCGCAAGGGAATATCAACATCTCCAAACTCGTAGATGAAATCAATGCCTCCAACCGCTACATCAAGCAATTAGTGGATGCCAAGAGTAAATCGGACTCACTGAACGTCATGCTAACCAACAATCTGACCCGCTCCCTGAGCCGCGAAGAATTGAAAGAAGTAGATGTGAAAGTACTGAAAGGTGTGGTTTACATCTCTTTAGCAGACAATATGCTCTACAAGAGCGGCAGTTACGAAATCAACGAACGCGCCGGCGAAACGTTAAGCAAGATTGCCAAGATTATCACCGACTACAAAGATTACGAAGTACTGGTAGAGGGTAATACGGACAACGTACCCATCTCACGTACCAATATCCGTAATAACTGGGATTTGAGTGCCCTGCGTGCCTCATCTGTAGTACAAGAATTGCAGAATAAATATGGTGTTGACCCTAAACGGCTTTCTGCTGCCGGACGTGGTGAGTACAATCCTATCACAGACAATGATTCTGAACTGGGTAAACAGCGCAACCGCCGTACACAAATCATTGTTACACCTCGACTCGACCAGTTCCTGGAGTTGATAGATAAGGCTCCGGAAGCTGAAGGAGAAGCGGCTACGGAATAAAAGAAAAACCATCTACTGCTGTATTTTCACAGGTAGAGGCATTTAAAGCAGTCTATACTCAGACTATTTTATAAACAATAAGGCGAGAGGCTTTCCAGTCCTTCGCCTTATTGTTTGTTTCCACCCTCATCCTTGCTTTGACTTCCGACAGATTAAGTACTATTTAATAGTTTTTATTGCACACAGACTTACACTTTATCACATTTATTCCTACCTTTGCGGCAAAATTATAACTTTTAACTAACAACTCATAATCAACTACCATGGCTAAGATAACTAAAGAAGCTGCCTTGCTGTATCACTCACAAGGCAAACCAGGTAAGATAGAAGTAGTGCCTACCAAGCCCTACAGTACCCAAACCGATCTTTCACTTGCTTACTCTCCCGGTGTGGCGGAGCCGTGCCTCGAAATAGAAAAGAATCCGCAGGATGCTTATAAATATACAGCGAAAGGAAACTTGGTTGCTGTAATCTCCAACGGTACTGCCGTACTCGGTCTTGGCGACATAGGTGCGTTGAGCGGTAAGCCCGTAATGGAAGGTAAAGGACTTCTGTTCAAAATTTATGCCGGCATCGACGTATTCGATATTGAAGTAAACGAAAAAGATCCCGAAAAATTCATCGAAGCTGTAAAGGCCATTGCTCCTACCTTCGGTGGCATCAACCTGGAAGATATCAAAGCACCTGAGTGCTTCGAAATAGAACGTCGCCTGAAAGAAGAGCTCGATATCCCTGTGATGCACGATGACCAGCATGGTACGGCCATCATCTCCAGTGCCGGACTTGTGAACGCTTTGCAGGTAGCAGGCAAGAAAATTGAAGATGTAAAAATCGTTGTGAATGGTGCCGGTGCATCTGCCGTATCTTGTACAAAACTGTATGTTTCACTGGGTGCCCGCCTGGAAAACATTGTGATGCTGGATAGTAAAGGTGTAATCAGCAAAGCACGTACCGATCTCAACGAACAGAAACGCTACTTCGCTACCGATCGCACAGATATCCACACTTTGGAAGAAGCCATCAAAGGTGCCGACGTATTCCTGGGATTATCCAAAGGAAACGTTCTGTCGCAGGACATGGTACGCAGCATGGCTCCGTCTCCTATCGTTTTCGCACTGGCCAATCCTACACCGGAAATCTCTTATGAAGATGCCATGTCAGCACGTCCCGATGTACTGATGGCAACCGGACGGTCGGACTATCCGAACCAAATTAATAATGTAATCGGTTTCCCCTATATCTTCCGCGGTGCCTTGGATACTCAGGCCAAAGCCATCAACGAAGAAATGAAGATTGCCGCCGTACATGCCATTGCCAACTTGGCAAAACAGCCTGTACCCGATGTTGTGAACGAGGCTTATCATGTTAACAACTTTAGTTTCGGTCCGGAATACTTCATCCCGAAACCGGTTGACCCGCGTCTTATCACTGAAGTTTCCTGCGCCGTAGCCAAGGCTGCTATGGAAAGCGGTGTAGCCCGTAAAAATATCGAGGACTGGGATGCTTACTGCGTACAGCTCCGCGAACTGATGGGTTACGAAAGCAAACTGACCCGCCAGCTTTACGACACCGCCCGTCGCAATCCGCAACGCGTGGTATTTGCCGAAGGTTCTCACCCCAATATGCTGAAAGCCGCTGTAGAAGCCAAAGCCGAAGGTATCTGTCATCCAATTGTATTAGGTAACGATGAAACCATCGAAAAACTGGCAAAAGAACTCGACCTCAGCCTGGAAGGCATCGAAATCGTCAACCTGCGCCATCCGAACGAAGCCTCACGCCGTGAACGCTACGCCCGCATCCTTTCCGAAAAGCGTGCCCGTCAAGGTGCTACCTATGAGGAAGCCAACGATAAGATGTTCGAACGCAATTACTTCGGTATGATGATGGTGGAAACAGGCGATGCAGATGCATTCATCACCGGTCTTTATACCAAATACAGCAATACGATCAAAGTTGCCAAAGAAGTTATCGGCATACAACCGCAATACAAGCATTTCGGTACGATGCACATCCTGAACTCCAAGAAAGGTACCTACTTCCTGGCTGATACACTGATTAACCGTCATCCCAATGCCGAAACATTGATTGACATAGCCAAACTGTCAGAGCATACCGTACGTTTCTTCAACCATACTCCGGTAATGGCCATGTTAAGTTACTCCAACTTCGGTGCAGACACCGAAGGTAGTCCGGTAAGTGTACATGAAGCCGTGGAATATATGCAGCAGAACTACCCCGATCTTGCCATTGACGGTGAAATGCAGGTGAACTTTGCCATGGACCGCAAGATGCGTGACGCCAAGTATCCATTCACCCGTCTGAAAGGTAAAGATGTGAATACCCTTGTATTTCCGAACCTCAGTTCTGCCAACTCTGCATACAAACTGTTGCAGGCCATGAATACGGAAATGGAGCTAATCGGCCCGATACAAATGGGATTGAATAAGCCTATCCACTTCACCGACTTCGAAAGCTCCGTACGCGACATTGTGAACATCACCGCAGTAGCAGTCATCGACGCCATCGTGGATAAAAAGAAAGCAGGTAAATGAGACGCCCGTTATCGAAATCGCAAAGTGTTTGCATAGTGTTGCTTTGGGCAGCACTTTGCTACATAGTTCTAACAACTGCCGAACGAATTGACGGTCCAGTCATTATGACACTTGTCATTTCGGCAGCGTTAGTATTCATTCCGGTAATAAAATCATTAAAGAGAGGATAAATAATATCTTTTTATTCCTTTTTGCGGGATAAAACAATATTTTTGTTGTTTTATCCCGCATTTTCTTTATAAATTGTTTGTTTGTCTCATTTTTATGTGTACTTTTGCAACCGCAATAGAGAAAAAACAATCTAAAGAATACTTTGTTAAGACAATTATATTTAGTAGCAACCAATAAAAGAAATAGATTATGAATGCAGCTAAGGTATTAGAAGATTTGAAAAGACGGTTCCCCAACGAACCAGAGTATCATCAAGCAGTGGAAGAAGTACTTTCTACAATTGAAGAAGAGTACAACAAACACCCGGAATTTGACAAAGTCAATCTAATTGAGCGTCTTTGCATCCCTGATCGTGTTTATCAATTCCGCGTGACTTGGATGGACGATAAGGGTAACATCCAGACAAACATGGGTTATCGCGTTCAACACAACAACGCTATCGGTCCGTACAAAGGTGGTATCCGTTTCCACGCATCTGTGAACCTCTCAATCCTGAAGTTCCTCGCGTTCGAACAAACCTTCAAAAACTCTCTGACTACTCTGCCTATGGGTGGTGGTAAAGGTGGTTCCGACTTCTCTCCGCGTGGCAAGTCTAATGCTGAAGTAATGCGTTTCGTACAAGCATTCATGCTGGAACTGTGGCGTCATATTGGTCCTGAGACTGACGTTCCTGCCGGTGACATCGGTGTAGGTGGTCGTGAAGTAGGTTTCATGTTCGGTATGTACAAGAAGCTGACTCATGAATTCACAGGTACATTCACTGGTAAAGGTCGCGAATTCGGTGGTTCACTGATTCGTCCTGAGGCTACAGGTTACGGTAACATCTACTTCCTGATGGAAATGCTGAAATCTAAAGGTACTGACCTGAAAGGCAAGACTTGCCTGATCTCCGGTTCTGGTAACGTAGCTCAATACACTGCTGAAAAAGTATTGGAACTGGGTGGTAAAGTACTCACCATGTCTGACTCTGACGGTTATGTTTACGACCCGGCAGGTATCGATCGCGAAAAACTGGACTACATCATGGAACTGAAGAATCTCTACCGTGGACGTATCCGCGAGTATGCAGAACAATATCCGGGTGTGAAATATGTAGAAGGAGCTAAGCCTTGGGGTGAAAAAGCTGACATCGCTCTACCTTCTGCAACTCAGAACGAACTGAACGGTGACCATGCTCGCCAATTAGTTGCCAATGGTGTAATGGCAGTATCCGAAGGTGCTAACATGCCTTCTACTCCGGAAGCTATCAAAGTATTCCAGGATGCTAAGATTCTGTATGCTCCGGGTAAGGCAGCCAATGCAGGTGGTGTATCAGTATCCGGTCTGGAAATGACTCAGAACTCTATCAAACTGAGCTGGAGCGCAGAAGAAGTAGACGAGAAACTGAAGAGCATCATGAAGAACATTCACGAAGCTTGCGTACAGTATGGTACTGAAGCTGACGGTTATGTGAACTACGTGAAGGGTGCTAACGTTGCCGGATTCATGAAGGTAGCCAAGGCCATGATGGCACAAGGTATTGTGTAAGAAGCTATAGTTGTTATATATGGGAATCCCCTTTGCACTCGGTGTGGAGGGGATTCTCTTTTTCTCATATCCTCTATATATCTTAAACACAATTCTGACCTCGCCCACATTAGCGCCCAGCTTTTCCCAAAATCGTTTCAGACAACTTATTTATCATATTCCTGATTTCTTTCGAATTAAAAGGTAATCCAACTAATGTAATTTTATTCCGGATATTTGTGTAACCACTAATTGCAGATAATGGAATAGACTTAAATTTATTACACGGATATAGAATCATAACATCCTTATTCTTTGCTAAGTCGAAAGCACTGTATGCCAACACTTGATGTAAATCCTGGCGAAACGAATCTCTCAGGCCATTTGTCGACGCTGAGGTATTAAACATATGAGCTTTATATTTGGCATCAATGGTACAAATATATCCTTCCTTAACCAGAAGAATGTCTGGTTCCAGATATCTTAATGCCCAAGCAGGATTATTTCCGGAAATGTGATAGCGGGCATTAGATTCTGTTTTAGCACCAAGCTTCTTACCAACCTCCTGCACTATATATTGTGCAAAACGTTCGAACAATTCTGCTGAATCTATCCTCCAGGAAAATTTATTTCTAGACTTGTGGTTCAACAGTTTATTCGCTTGAATTTTCAAATCTTTTATTGCTATTGGATCAAAGTCATGAATCATAAAAGCTTCAGTCGTAGACTCACAATTATGACTAGCCGAATACAATCGTAACTTATCAACCAGAGTTTTCGTCTTAAATTTAATTGATATAGGTGTAAGTGGTGTCTGGAAGAGCTCGATTGCCAGTTTTAATATATAAGTCAATTTATACCATTCTAAATGATTTTTTGATTGTATATTCTTTCGATTTTCAAATTTGAAAGTATTCATAGGATTGTATGAACTATTAGCATACTTTGTCCAATTTGTCGATGAAGCAGGAACATCCTCAACTCGTTTGATTGTATCGAACTTATTCCAAATACATTGCATCGCATTATTGAAAGAATTAAAATAGTTAATACAATCCAAGTACACAGGAGCTCTCATTTCACTACTGCTCACTAATATCATGTCATCGTATTCCGGTTCTAAGGTGCTTTGTAATAAATTAGCTATATCTGCAATATCCTCACCAAATCGAGATGTAACAACAAAATCCAGATAATATTTACCATTGAAGGGAGTACGTAATGGGGCACATCCAACAAACTTACTCGAAGAAAAAGCAAGTCCTACGTGACCTTCTCTTTCCTGAATAGCTACACTAACACCTAGGAACGAAAAAGTCTTGTGATTAAGAGTGATAAATCTCTGAAGCGCCTGCTCGGGATAACGTTTATCACATCTTTTATTCTTATTCAATTCTGTAAAGGTGATAAAGCGCTCGGACAAGCATTGCATCTGAATATTTGCCATTACTTGTATAAAGGTTTGTGAATTTCTTGATAAAAGAGATCGCTGAAATCTGTTCTAGCACTCGATAACAAACCTTCGTCAAAATATTCTTTCATTAAAGGCATCAATTCATATTCTATTTTGGCGTTAAGTTCTTCTCGATTGTCTGCAATGAAGTAAGAACCACCAGGCTGAAGATTTAGTTCAGAATCAGATGCATGCTTTTCAAACAATCGAGCTATCTTATCAAAAAGTTCCTTGCCCTCACCTTCACCAAAAAATCTAGGTTCGATAGTGTACCACGCAAAGCGACGACGCAAAGCGAAATCGACAACCGCAATACTTCTATCGGCTGTATTCATAGTGGCAACAACGTGCAAATTTTCTGGAATTTTATTCAATGGTGCATCACCTAGAGATTCTATCCTTATACCCTGGCCAGCCACACATTGTCTCTTGGGTTCAAAGAGATAAAACACAGGCCCCAACACATTTGAAAGGTTTGCGCGATTAATCTCATCGACTATGAGAAGTACTTTCTTATTTGGATTGTTTATGGCACATTTTATTGCTTCAACGAGTATTCCCTCTTTTCGTTCATAAACAACGTTGTTTGTAATACCAAGTTTCGGCATTATTCCTTCTACCAAATCCGAATATGAAGTTTCTGCATGGAATTGAATTAAAAATACTTCATTATACTTTTCCTTGCCGATCTTTTCTGCCAAGTATGTTTTGCCAGTTCCGGGAGCACCTTGTAAGATTACAAATTTTCTACTTCCCAAAAGATTGACAACTTCTATTTCCTGCTGCACCTGATTTTTTTCCGGCTGACGACAGTTACTAATGAATTGTTCTACATTTTTCCGCTGAGGCTTAGTAGACGCCCAGCCCCGCAATTCTGCATATTGCGCAATCCAAGCACGTACATAATCCATATCTTCTTTCTTCTCAATATCTATCAGACACCCTATCGAGAGTACTGATTTATATTTTTCCAGATTTACTCCAGAATCGACTATTGTATCACCAAAAGCAATAGCAGTTTCAATGTCTGTAAAATCAGGCTTACAGAAAGAGCTATAGCAAGATTCCTGAGGCAAGATCTTTAGAAACATTCGTCTTGTCCCTGGTTGACTAGCCAACTGATAATCATTCCGAAATCCCTCTGAACCAACCCCAAGAGACATTACATATAAATTGCTATCTATAGTTGTAGGGAAGAATACAAGAGAAAAATCTGAATATGGGCCTGATAATTGCTCTTCTGGACGAATAAATCCAAAATAAGGAATATTGCCAACGTCGTATGATATATTCTTTCTGATTACTACATTCTTCTTTTTCTTGTTTGCCCCATTTTCTACCATGCCAAGGCTCTGAGCAAACTCAATGGCTTTTTCGAGAAAGTCTTTTGTTTTCATATTATAGAAAAAATTACTTAAGATCAGTAAGGTTTCTTGAAACATTTCATGTGTTCATCGAACGCAAATATATCGATTATTCAAGAACTGACAAAAGAAGCTATCAGATTTCGCATGCTTTTCCAAAGATAATCTCTATCCTAGCAATAATAGCTTTATTCTTTCTCTTTCCTATTATATTAGTTTTATGCATTCCTAATACTCTTGCTACATAAATCTATTCTCTTATTGCCTAATTATTATTCTTACAACAATTATTGTAAGAAAAATATATAACTATAGTAAGAAAATAACATAACTGTTGTAAGAAACTTCTATATTTGTAGTAAGAATACTTTTTAGTATAAACGATATTAGTCTGTAACACATCCGACATTAACCTCTCGCAGTTCCAGTACCAATTTGTTTCTACGAAAACATAAACCTCTTAAAAACAATGTATATATGAGTACTTATTATGACCTTTACGAAACACCGGACCCCAGTGGCGAAGGTAAGAAGAAACCACTCCATGCACGCGTCCGCTCCAAAGGCACTATCACTGCAAAGGAGTTTCAGGAGCGGTTAATGAAAGAACAGCACATGCCACACGCCATGGTCGTGGGAATTATGCAAGCCATCAGCAATGCACTGGGCGACTGGCTCGCCGAAGGTTACAATGTAGAACTGGATGAACTGGGATTTTTCAGTACTACACTGAAATGTACGCGTCCTGCCATACAGAAAAAGGACATACGTGCTGAATCCGTACGCTTTGAAACGGTAAAATTCCGCCCCAGCAAAGCCTTCAAAAAGTACGTGAGACATCAAATGGAACTGGAGAGAATAGACAAAAAAGCCTCGGCAAAGAAACCGGCAGTTGCCAAAAAAGATAGAAGACAGATGATGCTGACCTTTCTGGAAGCAAATGTCTGCATCACACGCGCCGAATATGCCCGACTCACGCACGTAACGGACAGATGCGCCAGCTCTGATTTACAGGAATTTCTGACAGAAGGTGTTATCCGCAAGCGAGGTGGAGGGCGTTCAGTGGTTTATATAAAACATCAGGTATAGTGTATCGCTTTTCGTAAGGCATCTGCTCTGTATCGGGCAGGTGCCATACCTGTATTTCTTTTAAAAAACTTCCCAAATGTAGATTGATCCGGAAAATTCAGTTCAATCGCTACCTGACTGACATTCATATCCGGTCGGCGCAGCAGGAGTTTTGCTTCTGTCACCACGGCATTTGTGATCCATTTCAGTGCAGATTGCTCGTCACACTCCCGTATTATCTTCGATAGATAATCCGGAGTAACACACAATTCCTGCGCATAAAATCCGACATCACGATGTTTACGGCAATTTCCCAAAAGCAATTCGTGGAAACGCTGCCGAATTATTTCATTACGCGAAAATGAGATTTCTCTTTCTCCATATTTCTTCCAACGGCTATTGGTTATATCGAGCAATAGATTTATCACCTCATTTTTAATAACAGTGGCCCGATACAGATGATCCGAGTCCGCTATATACTTCTTTATACGTTCTATCCGATTCAGCACAATTGCACATTCATCATCGGTCAAACTCTGTTCTGGATATAGACGTTTCAAGTTTCCTGCTTCCGGCAAACGTATGCTGGAAGTTAATGACATGATTTCCTGCTTCAGTTCCGGTGAAAACAAAAGCAAGTATCCCCTGAAACCGGGAGTATGCGATACATTTCCTATTATATTATCAGCCAGTAGCTGCATCACGGTACTTCTTTTAAGAGTATAAGGCAGATAATCCACTTCAATTTGCATTTCACCTGACACGACCAATATTAATGAGGAGGCTTCAAGCTGCATGGGATACCTCCCAACCTTATCTTCTTTTGTCATCGAATCGTTCAAGTCGATAACCACCAACTGCTCCTGAAAGGAGGATTGAGGATTCATTCTTTCAAGATAATCCTGAAAACTTAAATCAAGTACTGTACCTTTCATCACAATTCTGATAAATGACTAATTTTAAAATGCAAATTTAATAATTATTCTTATTACAAACAGATACATTTCGGATTATGACTAATTATAGTAGTCAAATGACCTTGTCAATTCATCTATTCTGTCCGACCTTTGCATCACAGAAAAAACTTAATATTTAAGGAATATGGAATATTTAAACTTATCGAAAGAGAAAACAAGCAACTTCATGCTTTCGCGCATAGGCTTGGGAAGTATGAGAATGGGAGATGTAAATGAAGGTATCAACACGATACATACAGCTTTGGACGGAGGGGTTAATTTCCTGAATACCGCAGACTTCTACGGGAACGGACAAAGTGAAATGCTGATAAAAGAGGCATTGAAGACCCGCAAGCGGGAAGATGTCTTTATCTCTGTAAAGTTTGGAGCCATGCAGGGCGTGGATGGCAGAATGTACGGAATGGATGCTCGCCCGGAAGTTGTGGAAAACTACCTGCGTTATACACTAAGCCGTTTAGGTACTGACTATGTGGATTTATACCAACCCGCCCGCATCAATCCACATATACCCGTAGAAGACACCATCGGCGCTATATCCGATCTGGCTACAAAAGGATATGTGAAAAATATAGGAATCTCCGAAGTAAATGGAGAGATACTTCGCAGAGCAAATGCAGTACACCCGATCAGTCTGGTCGAAGTAAGATATTCGTTGGCAGACCGGCATATAGAAGATGACCTTTTACCGACAGCAAGAGAATTAGGTGTCGGCATTGTAGCCTTCGGCGTACTCCTTTCGGGACTGATTGGCGGAAGTTCACAAGAAGAAAAATTAAAATCTATCGGTCAGAGAATTTCTCCGGAAGCATTGGCAACGATGAAAGCAAATCTTGTTCGCACCGATGCGCTGAAACAGATTGCAGTTGAAAAAGGAGCTACCCTGGCACAACTTGCCATAGCCTGGGTCTTGGCGCAAGGTGAAGATATCATAGCCTTGGTAGGTTCAAGAACAGCCTCACAAATCAAAGACACGATTCAAGCATTAAATGTGAAACTAACGAAAGAGGATCTGGACAGAATAGACCGGATTATGCCGAAAGAAGAGGCAACCAGTTCATACATGTTGGATGTGGATATTGATTCCAAAGGATTATTCCATGCCAAACAGTAGCATTATTTAGCGAGGAAACTCAGATGAGAGTGCCTCGTAAACCGCCGGATGGAGGAAGTAACGAACATCTTTTCCTTCCTCCATCGCCCGACGAATAAAGGTAGAACTGATTTCAAAAGTAGGCGAAGAAGCTACTTTTACATTCTCCGAAAGGGAATCGGAAGAAACCGGATAATCGGGACGGGGATATACGAGAATATGGTTTTCGGCAAGAATACGTTCCGACTGATACCAGCGGGGAAAAAGCGCCCAATTGTCCGAACCGATAATCAAATGAAATTCCCGGTCAGGATAGGTTTCTTTCAGTTTATCCAATGTATGGATGGTATAAGACGGACGGGGCAGATTAAACTCAATATCAGAAGCTTTAAACTTGGGATACCCCGCAATGGCAAGTTGAACCAACTTCAAACGGAAGGTATCATCCATCAATTCATCTTCTTCCTTCAACGGATTATGCGGGGTTACGAGAAACCACACTTCATCCAGCCCTTCATATTCGCAAAGATAATTGGCAAGGGCAAGATGTCCGATGTGTACCGGATTGAAGGAGCCACTGAAGATACCCGTTTTCATTCTTTTGTTTTCATACGTTTCCAGCAAGTATAAACATTGATGCAACTTGAAAGCAATACCAATGTCATACCAAGAACGATTGTCCATTGGCTATAATACAACGCCATCAGACCTGACACTAAAGATATAAGTGCCAGGAGTGTGTTGAGAATCAACAATGACTTGTTCTGTTTAGGAGAAACAGGTTTCGGCTGATACATGACAGACCTTATTATTTCGATAAAAACTCTGTAATTACCTGCAAAGCTTCCGCCTTAGCCTGCTCCAAGTCATCATTTACAATGACTTTATCGAACTTAGGTGCAAACGTCAGTTCATATTCCGCCTTAGCAACGCGGGCTTCTATCACTTCGGGAGCATCCGTTCCACGTCCTACCAGACGTTTACGAAGTTCCTCTACCGAAGGAGGCTGAATAAATACTGACAGAGCACGGTCGCCATAAAACTTCTTTATATTGCAGCCACCTACAACGTCCACATCAAAAACCACATTTTGTCCGGCAGCCAACTGAGCTTCTACCTGAGACTTCAATGTACCGTAGTAACGGTCTTTGTACACTTCTTCATATTCCAGAAACTCGTCATTGGCAATGCGGGTACGGAATTCTTCGGGAGAAAGAAAGAAGTACTCCACTCCATGCTGTTCTGTTCCGCGTGGCGGACGACTGGTAGCAGAACAAGAAAAAGCCAGATTCAGGTTCTGCTCCAACAAATAGTTGATAATGGTTGATTTCCCTGACCCGGAAGGGGCTGAGAATATAATAAGTTTAGCTAACATAACATTTACAATTTAGCAAAGTACAATGTACAATTTAGTAAATTACAATATACAAATTAAAGGAAAAACTTGATGAGAGGTACAATTTAGCAAAGTACAATCTAAAGAAAAGCACAATCCGGCGCACACCTCAATACGGCAAATTGTACATTGTAAATTGTACATTGCAAATGTCTCTACATCACGTTCAATACCTGTTCTTTGATTTGTTCCAGCTCATCCTTCATCTGCACTACAATCTTCTGCATCTCAGCATGATTGGACTTGCTTCCCAACGTATTGATTTCACGTCCCATTTCCTGGGCAATGAAACCCAATTTTTTACCTTGCCCGCTTCCATCCTCCATAGTATTAATGAAGTATTTCAAGTGGTTGCTCAGGCGTTGTTTTTCTTCGTTTATATCCAGTTTCTCAATGTAATAGATGAGTTCCTGTTCCAGACGGTTCTTGTCATAGTCCACGCTGATGGTCTTTTCCAAAGCATCCGTGATGCGTTCTTTGATTTTCTCTACACGCTCTTTTTCATACGGATCAACAGAAGTCAGCAACTTGGCAATATTAGAAATCTTTTCGCGGAACTTCTTCTCTAAAGCCGCGCCTTCCTGTATACGGAAATCAACCAGATTTTGGATAGCCTGAAGCACAGTGGCATGAACAGCTTTCCATTCTTCCTCGCTCAGTTCCTGAATATCGTTCTTTGTCATCACGTCCGGCATGCGGAGCAAAGTAGAGAACCAATCTTCGGGTGCAGGGATACCGGTAGTTTCGGAGATGGTGCGAATCCGCTCGTAATACGCCACTACCACATCCTGGTTAATGGGAGTAATAAGTTCACAGGCATCTTTTTTATCAATCCACAGACTGAAATCCACTTTACCACGTTCCAGTGCCTTAGCAATTTCGTTACGGATTTCTATTTCTTTTTCCCGGTAGAGGGGAGCGATGCGGGTTGACAGATCCATCGCTTTACTATTGAGCGATTTGATTTCTACATTGATTTTCTTATCGGACAGTTCAGCGGTCGCTTTACCGTATCCGGTCATGGATTGTATCATAAGATTCTTTAGTTTTCCGCAAAATTACATGAATATTTTCATTAGTGAAAATTATTCAAGAAATAAGTGATGTGTTTATCGCTTACTCTTTACTCCAAATACGTGTGTTCAAGTTTAGTTCATCTACAATTTCCAGCAAGGATTGGAGCACTGCAAAGTCCGATTTAAGGATGCTCATATCGTTCAAAGAACTCCACACATCTGCTTCAAACCGGTTCTTTGAATCCGGAATGGCGACCAGAATCGTAGAATTCCGGAAACTGATGGTAACTCCTTTCTTAAAATTGCTGTCCAACTTCAACATTCTTTCCATCATGGAAGGGGTAATCAGATAGCGGGCCTCAATCTGGTTCGTGGAAAAGACATCAAAGACTTTTTCAAAATCGGGATTTTCCATTTTCACTCTCGAAGCTCCCATCTTAATCTTGAAAAAGCTGTCCCGCAAAACGGTCGTTTCTCCCTGAAATTCTTTATGAAAGTCAGCAATGAAAAGAAATCCTTTGAAAATATCTTCCCAATAATACTGCACTCCATTCTTGGTAGAACGAGCTCTGCGCTCTTCAGCATGTACCTCGGAACAGATAAAGCTGGTTTTATCCAGACATCCTTCTATCAGATCTTCGGCATGATAACGGTCGGGAGAAGTAAACAGTCCGCTATTTCTAAAAAGATCCTCACCCACTCCATTATTCGGAGAATAGGTCGCATTCGGACAAAAGGCATGGATTATTTCATCTACCACTTCTTCTTTATAAAAAGAGGAGAATATTTTCGACTTATTATTGATACAAGTAATAAAAATGATTACAGAAATAACAACAATAACTATCGGGTCAAAGATCCCTTCCAATTTAAGTATTAACAAAGCGATCACTCCTACTACCAGAAAAATAGCAGCATAAATCAAACCCTCTGAACGCCCTTTCCTCAGGAGTTCCTTACGTTTATTTTCCAGAACTTGCAATGTGGGAGCCAGCTTCTGCGCCAGAGAGTCAAAACCTACATAATCCATTGCCGGCTATTTTATGAATTGAACAAGTTCTTTACATCCGGGGTTGCACGTTCTGCTTCCGGAATTGTCAGCACCGCTTTTCTTGTAAAGCCAAGCATACCTGCCAACAGATTTGTAGGGAAAGTCTGGACGGCATTATTGTAATCGGTTACAGAGGCATTGTAAGTGCGGCGGGCAGCAGCCAACTGTTCTTCCGTTTCATTGAGCGAACGCTGCAATTGCAGGAAATTTTCAGAAGCTTTTAGTTCGGGATAGTTCTCCGCCACTGCAAAGAATTGAGTACGCACTTTAGAAAACATCTTGTCAAAGTCCGCCTTTTCGCTGTCATTAAGAGAAGTATAAGTCTTGTTGCGCATTTCCGTTATTGCAGCAAATGTATCAGCTTCATGCTTGGCATATTGCTGAACGGTTGCAACCAGATTGGGAATCAAATCGAAGCGACGTTTCAACATGACATCGATAGTGGAAAAAGCATTTTCTATCTGATTTCTCTTTCTCACCAATGAGTTGTACATAGAAATCACCACCAAAATAAAAAGTACAATAATAATAGCTACGATCATAATTACAGATACAACGACCTCCTTGTGCCGGTTATTTTATGTTAACGAATTCAATATTTATTCCTAAAATCAGATAGCAAAGATAGAAATAATCTAAAAACCTGCCAATTATGCCGCAAGAAAGATACCGAACCCTTTTTGGATTCGCTTGTGTATCTGAAAATAAACCTGTAAATTTGCCACAATTAAACTAACAAAAGACTATGTCGTGTATCTTGCATATTGAAACGTCCACCTCGGCATGCTCCGTTGCTGTGAGTGAAGATGGACAAAATGTATTTAACAAAGAAGATCTGAACGGCCCGTCTCATGCCGCTCTGCTGGGAGTATTTATAGACGAAGCTCTGTCGTTTGCCGACAGTCATGCCATGCCGATTGATGCAGTGGCGGTGAGTTGCGGACCGGGTTCTTACACCGGACTACGTATCGGCGTATCTATGGCGAAAGGGGTTTGTTACGGACGTAATATTCCGCTGATCGGTCTTCCGACATTGAAGGTGCAATGCGTGCCGGTATTGCTTTATCATGATGAATTGCCCGAAGACGCATTGCTATGCCCAATGATCGATGCACGCCGCATGGAAGTATATGCTGCCATCTACGACCGTGCCTTGAAACCTGTGCGCGACATAGCCGCTGACATTGTAGACGAAAACTCTTATACGGAATTTCTGGATCAACATCCCGTCTATTTCTTTGGAGACGGAGCAGCCAAGTGCAAAGAAAAAATAATTCATCCCAATGCGCACTTCATTGACGATATTCGCCCACTGGCAAAGATGATGTTCCCACTTGCTGAAAAAGCAATAGCCGAAAACGACTTTAAGGATGTAGCTTATTTTGAACCATTCTACCTGAAAGAGTTTGTAGCTTCCCAACCGAAAAAACTTTTATAATATATGCAATATAACACTCAACAAAAACGGATGCCTTTGCCGGAATACGGACGCAGCATCCAAAACATGGTTGACCACGCGTTGACAATCGAAGACCGCGCTGAACGCCAACGTTGCGCAAACACCATTATCAACATCATGGGTAATATGTTCCCGCATCTGCGTGATGTACCCGATTTTAAACATAAATTATGGGATCATCTGGCTATCATGTCCGACTTCAAACTGGACATTGATTACCCTTATGAAATTATCCGCAAAGATAATTTGAATACCCGTCCGGAAGTGATCCCCTATCCCAGTACAAAAATTCGTTACCGCCACTACGGCCGTACACTGGAAGTATTGATAAAGAAAGCAATTGACTTCCCCGAAGGAGATGAAAAGCAAAACCTGATAGCCCTGATCTGCAACCACATGAAGAAAGACTACATGACCTGGAACAAGGATACGGTAGACGACCGCAAAATTGCAGAAGATCTTAATGAATATTCGGGTGGCAAATTGCAGATGACGGATGACATCATCAAACTGATGGCTGAACGTATCAATCAGAACTACCGTCCGAAAGTAAACAATCAGAATAACCGGAAAGATAACCGGAATAATAAGAGAAAGTACTAATAGATTTATGATTTATGATTTATGATTTATAAGCGGCAGATCCGTTCATAAGTCATAAATTATAAATCATAAGTCATAAATCCCAATTTATGGCATCATTCGTAATTGAAGGAGGACACAGATTATCCGGCGAGATCCATCCGCAAGGCGCAAAAAACGAGGTATTGCAGATTATCTGCGCCACGCTGCTGACAGCCGAAGAGGTGACCGTACATAATATTCCGGACATACTGGACGTCAACAATCTCATTCAATTGATGCGTGACATGGGCGTTACGGTATCCAGAAAAGGGCTTGATACGTATTGTTTCAAAGCAGAAAAGCTGGATTTGAGTTATCTGGAGAGTGATGAATTCCTGAAGAAATGTTCCAGTCTGCGAGGTTCGGTTATGTTAATCGGCCCGATGGTGGCACGCTTTCATAAAGCGATGATATCAAAACCGGGTGGGGACAAGATAGGACGCAGACGTCTGGATACTCACTTTATCGGTATACAGAACCTGGGTGCAAATTTTTCGTACAACGCAGAACGCGAAGCGTATGAGATTTCAGCTTGCGAACTGAAAGGCACCTACATGTTGCTGGATGAAGCTTCGGTAACCGGAACTGCCAACATCGTGATGGCGGCGGTACTGGCCAAAGGAACAACCACTATTTACAATGCTGCCTGCGAACCGTATCTGCAACAACTTTGCAAGATGCTGAACCGCATGGGCGCCAAGATACAAGGCATTGCCTCCAATCTGTTGACTATTGAAGGAGTGGACGAACTGCACGGTACCGAGCATACGATACTTCCCGATATGATCGAAGTCGGCAGTTTTATCGGTATGGCAGCCATGACGCAAAGTGAGCTCACCATCAAGAATGTTTCTTATGAAAACCTGGGCATCATCCCTGAAAGTTTCCGCCGTCTGGGCATCAAACTGGAACAATGGGGAGACGATATCTATGTTCCTGCACAGGAAACGTATCAGATAGAGTCGTTCATAGATGGTTCCATCATGACTATTGCCGATGCTCCCTGGCCGGGACTGACGCCGGACTTGCTGAGTGTAATGCTCGTAGTTGCCACTCAGGCAAAAGGCAGCGTGCTTATCCATCAGAAGATGTTCGAGAGCCGCCTGTTCTTCGTGGACAAACTGATAGATATGGGAGCACAGATTATTCTTTGTGACCCTCACCGTGCCGTTGTCATTGGCCATAACCATGCCATGCGTCTGCGAGGCGGAAATATGACTTCACCTGATATTCGTGCCGGTATTGCATTGCTGATTGCCGCCATGAGTGCGGAAGGAAGCAGCCGTATCCACAACATTGAGCAAATAGACCGGGGGTACCAGGATATCGAAAGACGCCTGAATGCTATCGGAGCAAGAATTACGAGAATATGATATGGGATGGTGGAAGATGATTAAGAATGGTAGGATGATAAGATGATAAAAAGAGAAGATGTATATAAGATAGGAGTATTCAACAAACCGCACGGCATTCACGGTGAGTTGTCATTCACATTCACCGATGACATTTTTGACCGGGTGGAAGCTGAATACCTAATCTGCCTGTTGGATGGTATTTTCGTACCTTTCTTCCTGGAGGAATACCGTTTCCGCTCCGACTCCACTGCATTGGTAAAGCTGGAAGGAGTAGACACGGCGGAACGTGCACGGATGTTCACCAATGTGGAAGTTTATTTTCCTGCCAAACATGCCGAAGATGCCGGACCGGGAGAACTGACCTGGGATTTCTTCGTAGGCTTCCGCGTGGAAGAAGTTAAGCACGGAGACTTGGGAGAAGTGACAGAAGTGGATACTGCAACCATCAACACCTTGTTTGTAGTTGATCATCAGGGAGAAGAGTTACTGATTCCTGCACAAGAAGAATTCATCCTGAACATTGACCAAAAGCACAAAGTAATCACTATGGATTTACCCGAAGGATTGCTGGCTTTGGATGAAACAGAGGAAGTGTAAACAAGTGATTAGTGATAGAGTGATAAGTGATTAGCGCGTATGGTGAAAAAGAAACGACATAAAGCATTCTGGAGTAATATCAAATTCAAATATAAGCTGACTATCATCAACGAGAATACACTCGAAGAAGTAGTCGGTCTCCGTGTATCCAAGTTAAACGGCATCTCGGTATTACTTTCTGTGCTGACTGTTTTGTTTCTGGTTGCCTCAGTTATCATTGCTTTCACTCCGTTGCGTAACTACTTGCCGGGATATATGAACAGTGAGATCCGTGCCCAAGTGGTAGAGAATGCTTTACGAGTAGATTCACTTCAACAGTTGGTAGATCGCCAGAATTTGTATATCATGAATATACAGGATATTTTCAGTGGAACCATACGGGTAGATACTGTGCACAATATGGACTCACTGACTACTGTACGCGAAGATTCGTTGATGGAACGCACACAGCGGGAAGCGGAGTTCCGGAAACAATATGAAGAAACAGAAAAGTATAATCTGACAAGCATTACAGCCCGCCCGGACATAGAAGGATTGATATTTTATCGTCCCACGCGAGGCATGATTACAGAAAAATTTGATGCTGACAGAAAACATTACGGTACGGATATCGCCGCCAATCCCGGAGAGAGCGTACTTGCTACGCTGGATGGTACAGTTATCTTGAGTACTTATACGGCCGAAACAGGATATGTGATAGAAGTACAACATAATCAAGACTTTATATCCGTATATAAGCATTGCAGTTCCTTATTGAAACGTGAAGGAGACACTGTACAGGCCGGAGAGGCTATTGCTTTGGTAGGAAACAGCGGACAACTGACAACCGGTCCTCACCTGCACTTTGAGTTATGGCACAAAGGACGGGCGGTGAATCCGGAACAATATATTGTATTTTAAGTGATAGATAAATGAAAAAACAAATTGCTATACTCGGTTCTACCGGTTCCATAGGTACGCAGGCATTACAGGTGATTGAAGAACAATCCGACCAGTACGAAGCGTATGTGCTGACCGCCAACAACCGTGTAGAAGAACTTATTGCTCAGGCTCGGAAATTCAAGCCTGAAGCGGTAGTTATAGCCAATGAAACGAAATATGCCCAACTGAAAGAGGCCCTCGCCGACCTGCCCATCAAAGTATATGCAGGAACGGATGCTATCTGCCAGATTGTGGAAGACTCGGAAATTGACATCGTACTGACTGCGATGGTAGGTTATGCCGGACTGAAACCAACCATGAATGCTATTCGTGCCCGTAAACCCATCGCTCTTGCTAACAAGGAGACGCTTGTTGTGGCAGGTGAGCTGATTAACGATATGGCACGCCTATCCGGTACACCTATATTACCGGTAGATTCCGAACATTCAGCCGTTTTCCAATGTTTAGCGGGGGAACTCAGTAATCCAATAGAGAAGGTGATCCTTACGGCATCCGGTGGTCCGTTCCGCAATTGCACAATGGAACAACTGGCTACGGTAACCAAAGCCCAAGCCCTGAAACATCCTAATTGGGATATGGGAGCGAAGATCACGATTGATTCCGCTTCAATGATGAACAAAGGATTCGAGGTGATAGAAGCAAAATGGTTATTCGGTGTACGTCCGGATCAGATTGAAGTGGTAGTACATCCGCAATCTATTATACATTCGATGGTGCAGTTTGAAGACGGTGCAGTAAAGGCACAACTGGGTATGCCGGATATGCGTCTGCCTATTCAGTATGCATTCTCTTATCCGCAACGCCTGAAGGCTTCATTTCCCCGGTTGGATTTCAAAATGTGCACAAACCTGACATTCGAACAACCGGATACGACTCGTTTCCGTAATTTGGCTTTGGCTTACGAAGCTTTGCATAAAGGTGGAAATATGCCTTGTATCGTGAATGCAGCCAATGAAGTGGTAGTTGCCGCTTTCCTGCGGGATGAGATTTCATTCCTCGGCATGAGTGATGTGATAGAGAAAGCAATGTCTATCGTATCATTTGTGGCAAAACCGGAATATGAAGACTATGTAGCTACGGATGCGATGACACGCCGTATTGCACAAGAGTTGATAAAATAAAAATAGTACAGGTATTAGAGTATCTCAACTCCCTTCTTCCTCGGAGGAGAATAAGAATAGTAAATAGTAGTTAATAGTAAAATAGAAAAATTATTAGATGGAAACATTTTTGATTCGTGCCCTGCAACTCATTATGAGCCTTTCGTTGCTCGTTATCGTTCATGAGGGAGGGCACTTCCTCTTCGCCCGTCTTTTCAAGACACGGGTAGAAAAGTTTTGTTTGTTCTTCGACCCTTGGTTTACCCTGTTCAAGTTCAAGCCGAAAAATAGTGATACGGAATATGGTATTGGTTGGCTGCCGTTAGGCGGTTATGTAAAGATAGCAGGTATGATAGATGAGTCTATGGATACCGAACAGATGCAACAGCCAATGCAACCGTGGGAGTTCCGGGCCAAACCGGCATGGCAACGGTTGTTAATCATGGTAGGTGGTGTATTGTTCAATTTCATATTGGCATTATTCATCTATTCTATGATACTTTTTACTTGGGGAGATGAATACGTACCGGTACAAAAAGCCCCGTTGGGTATGGAATTCAACGAAACGGCAAAAGCTATCGGTTTCCGTGACGGTGACGTACTTATATCTGCTGATGGTGTACCCTTTGAACGTTACGGTGGTGACATGCTGACAAGCGTTGTCGATGCCCGCCAGGTAACAGTACGCCGCGATGGAGAAGATGTATCCGTTTATATCCCTGAGAATTTTATGGAGCGTCTGCTGGCTGACAGTGTACGTTTTGCCTCATTCCGCTATCCGTATGTTATTGATAGTATTTGTGCCAACCGTCCTGCTGCCCTTGCCGGCCTGCAAGCAGGTGACAGTATTATGCAATTGGACGGAAAGAACATTGCTTATTTCGATTTCAAAGAAGAGATGTTACGCCGTCAGAAAGCGGATTCAGCTTCTCATTATATCACATTGACTTATGCACGTGCCGGAGTGATAGATACCATAACTTTTGCTACAGATTCAATCTATGAGATAGGTGCAGTGGTACGTACGGCAACCAATCAGTTACTGCCGATTGTAAAGAAAGAATATAGTTTTCTGGCCTCTTTCCCCGCTGGTGCAGCATTGGGAGTACAAACTCTGAAAGGCTATGTAGGACAAATGAAATATCTCTTCTCTAAAGAAGGCGCCAAGCAATTGGGTGGCTTCGGAACTATCGGAAGCATCTTCCCTGCTACATGGGATTGGCATCAGTTCTGGTACATGACAGCGTTCCTTTCTATTATCCTCGCCTTCATGAATATTCTGCCTATTCCGGCACTGGATGGCGGACATGTACTATTCCTTATTTATGAGATTGTGGCTCGGCGCAAACCAAGTGATAAGTTTATGGAACGTGCGCAAATGGTGGGCATGTTCCTACTATTCGGATTGCTGCTTTGGGCAAACTTTAATGATATTCTGCGGTTCCTGTTCTAATGCAGGATCTATTTTATAAAAGCAGATGGTCTGTTTATGCAAAACGGACTATCTGTTTAAAACAAATAGACCATCTACTCACTTCGAATAGATGGTCTATTTATTATATGAAATATCTATCGTATTTTCTTACACTAAGTGTCCGATCCACTCTTCACGATCTCCCGGCAGAAGATCAATAACCGGAACCTCTACCATAGTGTAACAACCTGGTTGTTGACGCATGGAAGCGCGAGCTACACAAACCAATACCTGAGCAGTAAGTGCAGGGTTATTAATGCGCATATTGAACTCAAACAATTGATTCTGAGTTTTACCGGAAACACCTTTACGAGTGAGGTTTACACCATGTCCCATGTCAAGCAAAGCATCTACGCTGGGAACTAATTTCACATGTGTCTCGTCATTCACAAAGTATGGATCTGCCTTGATGGCAGCAGATACTTTATCAAATTCATAACCGTCTTTCAATTCGATATAAACCATACGGCGATGAATACCTGTTCCGGTAGGAATAGTCATGGAGAGAGCAGCCTTTACACCATCAATAGCTTTTACAGCTACTGTATGTCCCATACTCATTCCCGGACCAAAGTTTGTATAAGTAATTCCTTTCGGAGCAATAGCTTCCAACAGGGTACGTACGATAGAATCGCTTCCTGGATCCCAACCTGCAGAAATAATAGAAACTGCATTATGCTCTTTTGCAGAAGCAGACAGTGTGCGACGCAAATCTACAATACCGGTATGAATATCGAAGCTGTCAACCGTATTGATGCCAAGTGCAAGGATTTCTTTGGCATAAGTCTCTACACTGCGGGTTGGTGTACAAAGAATTGCAACATCAACGCCTTCCAATTCCTTGATATTCTTTACAACAGGGTATTCACTCAGTTCTGCGGGACGGTTTTCAGCTCCAGCACGGCGTACTACACCGGCAATTTCAAAGTCGGGAGCCGCTTGCAACGCTTCGAGCACGTATTGCCCGATATTGCCATAGCCAACAATGGCTGCTCTTACTTTTTTCATTCTTTTATTGAATTTGTTTATCAGTTTTCTATTTTATCGGCACAAAAGTAATCATTTTCATTCAATTTAACCACAAAACGATTCAGTGTTCCACAGAGTTTTTTCTTTATTAAGACTTCTTTCAAACTTATGTACCTTCAATGACTTATCACTCTAAAACAATTTCCAAAGGAAAAAGTTCCCCGAAACTCTTCTGAGTCTGTAATGAAGAAACACAATATTCCTCGCTCGCGCGCGTTATAGTAAGTATTATGATAGAATACATCAGAGGCGGACTTGCCGAGCTCAGCCCGGCAACCGCAGTTATCGACTGTAACGGATTGGGATATGCCGTTAATATTTCATTAAATACGTATGCTGCCATCCAAGGCAAAAAAGAATGTAAACTGTATATCTACGAGGCTATACGTGAGGATGCATACATCCTCTACGGCTTTGCAGATAAACAAGAACGTGAATTATTCTTGTTGTTGATTTCTGTTTCGGGCATTGGCGGTAATACTGCACGAATGATACTTTCAGCACTTTCACCGGCAGAACTGGTGAATGTTATCAGTACTGAAAATGCCAATTTACTGAAGGCAGTGAAAGGTATCGGATTAAAAACAGCCCAACGGGTGATTGTGGATTTGAAAGATAAAATCAAGACAGGTGCTGCAAGCGCAGGAAGTACGATAGGAAGTCTCGGCGGAATGCTATCCGCTGCTAATGCACAGGTGCAGGAAGAAGCTATTGCAGCATTGACAATGTTGGGATTTGCACAGGCACCATCACAAAAGGTAGTTTTGGCAATATTGAAAGAAGAGCCGGATGCACCGGTGGAGCAGGTTATTAAGTTGGCGCTGAAAAGACTTTAGTAAATGATAATTTACCAGTGTAGTTATTGATATTCTGACTATCTCAATTCCCCTCCTCCAGTTGGAGGAGGGGTGCCCAACGGGCGGGGTGGTAGGTGAGAGAAAAATTCCTTAATTTTATTATTCATAGGTATTTTATTGTTTTACCTACCACCTCCCCCTACGGGTACTCCTCCTCCGACGGAGGAGGAGAATTTAAGATACTTCCGCGTAACAATTCTCTCGCTGGTAAATTATCATTCATCAATTAAACACATATGAAGTCTCCTCGTATACGACATATCATCTGGTTATTGCTGCTGTGGCTCATGCCTGGCAGCTTTGTCGTTATGGGACAGAATGTAAATGGGGAGAGTGCACAAGAAGCAGAAAATGTACAGGATACAATAGCTCCGCGATATTCCGTTCGCAAGACCGTGCCGGGTACACTTAAAGACCTTTCTCCCCACCCTGCCGACCTGCAATCACCCATGAACCTGCGAACCGAAGCAGAATATGATGCAAAAACAGACAAATACTATATACGTACAAAATTAGGGAATACCGAGATCGGTGTGCCAATGATATTAACCCCCGAAGAATATCTGGATTGGACGTTGAAACAATCCATGCAATCTTATTACCGCCAAAAGAACGGAGAACAAATCGGCAAAGGAAAAGAAGCTTTCGACTTTATGGATATGAAGTTCAACCTTGGACCAGCAGAGAAGTTGTTCGGCCCCGGTGGGGTACAGATACGTACACAAGGTAATGCAGAACTCAGCTTCGGCATGACATACAAAAACGTAAAGAATCCCTCACTTCCGGAAAGTCAACGCAAAACACTCGGTTTTGACTTTGACGAGAAAATTAATATCAACGTCAATGGTAAGGTAGGTGACAAGGTGAATATGAACATGAACTACAACACTGATGCTACCTTTGATTTTGACACCAAACGGCTGAAACTGAAATATGAGGGAAAAGAAGATGAGATCATCAAACTGATTGAAGCCGGTAATGTGAGTATGTCCACCAATAACTCACTAATACGCGGAGCATCCGCACTGTTCGGTATTCGTACAGACCTACAATTTGGCAAACTAAAGCTACAGGCTGTTATCAGCCAGCAAGAAAGTGAAGCAAAAACAGTGACAAGCCGCGGTGGTGCACAAACCACTACTTTCGACTTCTCCGCAGATAATTATGAAGGAAACCGCCACTTCTTCCTTGCCCATTATTTTCGGGATGTCTATGACAAAAACCTGGCACAGCTTCCGAATATCCTTTCGGGAATCACAATTAACCGGATCGAAGTATGGGTAACCAACAAACGAAATAACTATGATAATCCGCGAAACATCGTAGCACTAACTGATCTTGGAGAGGCCTTTCACATAGGCAACACTACCGCCTGGAGCGGAGTGGGAAACCCGACCAACCCCAGTTCAAACGTCAACGCTCCCGCCAATAGCGCCAATAACCTCTATGCGGAAATGATTAGCAGTTATGCAGCCGCACGCGATATCAGCCAGGTAAGTAATATCATGAGTACAATCCCCAGATCCGAACCCGGCATGGATTACGAAAAAATAGAAAGTGCCCGTCTGCTCACTTCCTCAGAATACACGCTGAACAGTAAGCTGGGTTACATCTCACTGAAGCAAACCCTTCAACCGGACGAAGTACTGGCAGTCGCTTTTGAGTACACACTCGGTGGACGAAGTTATCAAGTAGGTGAGTTTTCTTCAGACATCAAGGAAACCGGGCAAAGTTTGTTCGTAAAATTATTGAAGAACACGGCAAATTCCCCGGACGCAGCCTGCTGGGACCTAATGATGAAGAATGTCTACAGTCTCAATGCCTACTCCGTGCAAAAAGAGAAATTCCAGTTGAACATCACTTACCAAAGCGATACAACAGGTGTATATCTACGCTACATCCCGGAAGGAAAGATTGCCAAAACACCCCTGTTGCGTGTCATGAACCTCGACCGCCTCAATAGCCAGAACCAAACAGGTGCGGACGGTTTCTTCGACTTTGTCGAAGGCTATACGGTGACAGCGTCGGACGGACGTATCTACTTTCCCGTAGTAGAACCTTTCGGCAGCCACCTGCGCAAAGCCATCGGAAACGATGCGCTGGCAGACAAATACGTGTTTCAGGAACTGTACGACTCCACTCGCACCGTAGCGCAACAAACAGCAGAAAAGAATAAATTCCGGCTAACAGGTGAATACCGTGCCTCCAATGCCAACGAAATACGGTTAGGAGCTATGAATATTCCACAAGGTTCAGTACGGGTGACGGCGGGTGGTATGACACTGGTAGAAAACTCTGACTATACAGTAGATTACACATTGGGAGTAGTTACCATTCTCAACCAAAGCATCATTGATGCCGGCACAGCCATCAGCGTAAATCTGGAGAGCAATACGCTCTACAGTATGCAACGCAAAACGATGATGGGACTAAACTTCACCTACGATTTCTCACAGAACTTCTCTTTCGGAGGAAGCATCATGCACCTCAGCGAGAAACCACTGACAAGCAAAGTTGCAATGGGTGACGAACCACTCTCCAACACGTTGTGGGGAGTAAATGCTTCATGGAAAAAAGAAAGCCAGTGGCTGACAAACATGCTGGACAAACTACCGTTTGTTACCGCAACCGCCCCCAGCAGCATCAATCTCGGTGTGGAATTCGCCCATCTCATTCCGGGACATGCCAAAGGACTGCAACAAAACGCTTCATACATCGACGATTTCGAAAGTACACAAAATGGCATTGACCTTCGTCAGCCCTCATACTGGATGTTGGCAAGCACCCCCTCTCCCCTCTTTCCCGAAGCAACCCGCAGCAATGATATCAGTTACGGAAAGAACCGGGCACTGCTGGCGTGGTACCATATTGACGGACTTTTTACCCGCCGTAACTCTTCATTGACACCTACACACATCAAAAACGACCTCAACCAACTTAGCAACCACTATGTGCGTGAGGTCTATGAGCAGGAACTGTTTCCAAATAAGGAAACTCCCTACCAGGAATCGGCTTCCATGAACGTACTGAACCTAGCCTATTATCCACAGGAACGGGGGCCATACAATCTGGATACAGACCTGAATTCCGACGGTACTCTGAAAAATCCGGAGAATCGCTGGGGAGGCATGATGCGTAAACTGGATACCAGTGATTTCGAAGCGGCGAACATTGAATACATCTCTTTCTGGTTACTGGATCCATTCATCTACGAAGAAGGCAGTATTGAGGGAGGAATAACACGAACAGGTTCGGAAAAGGCAACACGAGCAAATTCCCCCAAAGGTACTCTCTACATAAACCTTGGCGAAGTATCTGAAGACATCCTCAAAGATGGCAAGAAGTTCTTCGAAAACGGTCTGCCCATTGATGGAGATGCAACAAAGACCGAAGAAACAGTTTGGGGGCGTGTTCCCCGCGATCGTAGTGTGGTATATGCCTTTGATAATGCAGCCGGCGCACGCCGCAAGCAAGATGTCGGACTGAACGGGCTCTCTACTGAAGACGAACGTACCTTCTCCACTTATCAGAAATATCTGGCAGACGTACAGGGCAAAGTGGACGCCTCCACTTACGAGAAATTTTACAACGATCCGGCAGGCGACAATTATCATTATTTCCGTGGCTCGGACTATGACCGAGAAGAACGTAGCATTCTGGAACGCTACAAATACTATAACAATACCGAGGGGAACTCCACCGCGAGTGAAGACTCTCCGGAACGATACGATATATCTTCAAAGACCGTGCCCGATGTAGAAGATATCAATCAGGACAATACACTGAACGAGACTGAGAAATATTTCCAATATCGCATCAACCTGACACCTTCCGACCTGAAAGTAGGACAGAATTACATCACGGATAAACGAACCGCCAGCGTCCGCCTGCGCAACGGACAAACGGAAGAAGTGACCTGGTATCAGTTCAAAGTTCCCGTACGCAGTGGCGAGGCGGTGGGAAGCATCAAAGATTTCAAGTCCATCCGCTTCATGCGCATGTTCCTGACCGGATTTGAGAAACCCATCGTGCTACGTTTTGCAACTTTAGAGTTGGTACGCGGCGAATGGCGCACCTATACCGATGCACTGAATAATACACAACAAGGCGCTTCTACCACCAGCTCTGCTGTACTGGACGTTTCTGCCGTCAATATCGAAGAAAATGGAGACCGTACTCCGGTGAACTATGTAATGCCTCCGGGCATCTCCCGTGTCATCGATCCGGGACAACCGCAACTTCGTCAACAGAATGAGCAAGCCATGAGCCTGAAGCTGGAAAAGTTGGCTCCTGGCGATGCACGTGCCGTCTACAAAAATACCGGTATGGATATGCGACAATACCGCCGGCTGCAAATGTTTGCTCATGCCGAAGCTTTGCCCGATCTCTCCACAGATCCGCAAAATGGCGAACTTTCCGTATTCATCCGCCTCGGCTCAGATTACCGCAGCAACTATTATGAATACGAAATTCCCCTCACACTCACTCCGCACGGAGAATACAACGGAAGCACCGTTGCAGGTTGCCTTGCCGTCTGGCCCAAAGACAACAATCTTGACATTGACCTCAGTGTACTCACCAATGTCAAGAAGGCCCGTAATCGCTTGAAGAATATCTCGAATAGTGGTGTCAGCTATGCAAAAGTGTATTCGGAATACGATCCGGATAAACCCTCCAATAAGATAAGCGTGATTGGTAATCCTTCACTGGCAGAGGTCAAGACTATGATGATCGGTGTGAGGAACAACTCACGCACCATTAAATCGGCAGAGGTCTGGGTGAACGAACTGCGCCTAACCGAATTCAACGAAGACGGCGGTTGGGCTGCACAAGGCAATCTCAACTTACAGCTTTCCGATATCGGTAGTATCAACCTGGCCGGCCATGTGGAAACAGCCGGTTTCGGCGGACTGGAACAGAGTGTCAGCGAGCGTCGACTGGACGATTATTATCAGTATAGTTTCACCACTACATTCGATCTGGGACGTTTCTTTCCTAAAAAGGCTAAATTGGCCGCTCCTATTTACTTCTCTTACTCCAAAGAGGCCACTACGCCAAAGTACAACCCTTTGGACAAAGATATGCTGCTGGATGATGCGCTGGATGCCTGTACCACCGATTGGGAACGAGACTCGTTGATGAATATCGCCCGTGAAATTACTACCTACCGCAATTTCAGCCTCAGCAATGCACGACTGGGTATTACAAGTAAAACCCCCATGCCTTATGATCCGGGGAACTTTACTTTCAGCTATTCCCGTTCCCTCCGCCACAATCAGGGTAGCACCACAGCTTACGAAAACGAAACGGACTGGCGCGCTGCAATGACTTATAATTATGCTCCTGTCTATCGCCCGTGGGAACCTTTCAAAGCTATGGAAAGCAAATCTCCATGGATGCGTTTCATCAAAGAAATCAATCTGAACTGGCTGCCTCAAAGCATCTCATTCAATACCGATATGACGCGTCACTATTATGAACTTCAACTCCGCGACCTGGAGGCATTGACTGCCGGAAGCAGTTCCATCGGCAGCGGGGATCTCAGTATCGAAGGCATCCCCATCTCCGTCGCTAAAGAATTTCTTTGGAACCGTGACTTTGCCCTGCGCTGGGACCCTACAAAAAACCTAAAACTGAACTTTACCTCTGCTACCCACGCCGAGATTGAAGAACCTTACGGTGTAGTAAATAAAGACCTTTACCCCGATGAATACTCAGCCTGGAAAGATACAGTACGCCGCAGCCTGCTCTCACTCGGCCGCCCTATTGATTTCCAGCAGACATTCAATGCCACTTATAAGCTCCCATTCGACAAGTTCCCCGCTACCGACTGGGTCAGCGCTGACCTTCGTTTCGCCTCTTCTTACAACTGGGACCGGGGTGTTTCCCTTTCCGATGGCATAGAGATGGGCAATACTGTCAGCAATCAGCGCAGCATCGACGTAAACTCGCGTTTCAATCTCGAAGCACTCTATAACAAGGTGCCGTATTTAAAGAAAGTAAACCGCCGCTTTTCTGCTTCCTATCGCAAACCCGCCTCACCCAAAGAACAAAAGCCCCGTCGCTTCGACAAGGAAGTACAATTGCGTGCAGACACTACAGTTACCATTCAACACGGTATGAACTCCCGTCGTCCCAAAGTCACCGCTCTCACAGTGGACGGACGTCGTTATCCCGTACGTTATAAAGTTATAAATGCTAATTCACTACGTATTGATACGCAGGACACGGCACGCATAAAGCTCACTGTAATCCCCGGTCCTGATCCGGAAGATGGTTGGTGGTATAAATTCGGCCAGCATGCCACCCGCATTGCCATGAGCGTACGCAATTTCAGCTTTACCTACAAAAACACGTATGCCATGACCCTTCCCGGTTTCCGTCCTGAAGTCGGTGACATGTTCGGCCAGAAAAAACACGGAGGCTTCCTTGCTCCGGGAATGGACTTTGCATTCGGTTTCACCGGAGACGACTATATCGACCGTGCCTTGCAAAACGACTGGCTCATCTGCAACGACTCCGTTGTCAGCCCTGCCAGCAGCAATGCCCTTGAAGATCTTCAATTGCGTATCTCCCTTGAACCGATACGCGACCTCAAAATAGACCTTACCGCCAATCGTACCCGAAACCGCAGCCGCGAAATACAATATATGTTCGAAGGTATGCCAGATACCCGCAGTGGCAACTTCTCAATGAGTATCATTTCTATCGGTAGTGCTTTCGAACGCCCCAGCGCCGGTGACGGTTACCATTCCGGTACATTCGAACGTTTCCGCCGCAACCTTGACGTCATCCGTGACCGTGTGGAATCCCAATTCCTCGGTGCACAATATCCGCAAGGCAGCACTCTTGCCGGAAAGACATTCGATCCGGCAAACGGCACAATCAGCAAGCACTCACCAGATGTCATGATCCCTGCCTTCCTCGCCGCCTACACCGGAAAGAGCGCTCGGAACTCCGCTCTCGACTTCTTTCCCAGCCTGTTCTCCATGATGCCGAACTGGCGTATCACCTACACAGGACTTACCAAGATAGCCTGGTTCAAAAAGAACTTCCGCAGTGTCAATCTGAATCATGCCTATCGCAGCACCTACAGCGTCGGCAGCTACAACACTTTCCAGAGTTTCATGAGCTATATGGGGGATATAGGCTTTGTAGAAGATGTGCAATCAGGAAATCCTATCCCTTCATCGCGCTTCGACATCAGCATGGTATCCATTAACGAGCAATTCTCCCCCCTTATCGGTATGGATGCCACCCTCAAAAACGGACTTACCGCCAAAGTGGAATATAAAACCAGCCGTATATTAAATCTCAGTATGAGTGCTTGTCAGCTGGTAGAAACCGCTTCCCGCGATTTCGTTATCGGTTTGGGATATAAGATTGTAAACTTCAATTTATTCAGTGCCCGGAATGTAAAAGACAGCAAGAATCGTGTCAGCCATGACCTTGCTCTCCGTGCAGATATTTCATTCCGCAACCAATCCGCCCTCTGCCGGGACATCCAGCAAGGTTTTGCACAAGCTACCAATGGCAACAAAGCTCTGAAAATATCATGTTCGGCAGACTACACCCTGAGTCGCTTGTTAACCCTGCGCCTCTACTATGACCGCCAACAGAATACTCCGTTAGTGTCCTCCAGCTCATATCCGGTAGTCAGTGCCGACTTTGGTTTCAGCATGAAATTCTCTCTCACGCGGTAAATATACTCGACTATTAAGAGCAATTCAAGGGAAAGTCCTATCTTTGTGAGATAAACAACAAGCAATATGAAACAAGCAAGAATTTACATGAAGCGTTGGTTAGGTATTAACGAACGCAGTAAACAACTCTCGACCGACACTTGGTATTTGAACTTCGCCAATCAACTGCTATCTTTGATCGATGAATCCCCTTTATACAGTAAAAAGTTTGAAGCAGAGAAAGTAGATGCCGCCCTTTCATTGGCTGTTTATCTGCAAGACGCCATCGCCCAGTCCGGTGGTTGGAAAGAGTTTTCCAATGCCTATTACGGATTGTACAAGTCCTATCTTCCTTTCTATACGCTGACCGACGAGTATCTTCCCGACGAAATCAATGTAGAGGATATCTCATTCATTCAGTGGACGCTCCTCTCCCGCTATGCCATCTTCGAAGAGGACGAAATTATTATCCAGAATCCTCATGATTCTGACCTGATAGAATTCAGCCAAAAGGTATATGATGTGATGGATACCGCCTTTGAAGAAGCTCCCATCTGCGACGAGCCGTCTTCTCCCATTTGGGTGATGGGACTTGATTTATTGGAAATGCCATTAGTACCACTTCCCGAAATCACTCCCGGAATGACACTTAAAAAAGATGTGGAGAACTGCCTGTCATACAGCAAAGGAGAACCGCTGCTTTATTTTACCACCTACGATGAATTACGCCGTTTCTTTGTGGAAGAACTAAAATGGGAAAATAAAAATGAAAGTCTGTTACCGGAATTAAGAGATGAAAGAAACTTTGTGATCTATGCCAATGCCAAAGGTATGCTGATAGCCTCTAATGTTTCTTATTGTTTCCACGATCCACGCAATCCGACTTATAATGCAGAAAAGGCAGCTGCCAAAGGATACAAATTATTCACTTATCCGGGCACCTGCCCCTTTGACCTCCTGAAGTATGGTATGGCAAAAGGCCTGCTTCCTGATATGCAACTTCCCTTCCCTGGTGGAAAAGAAGTATTGCACGATAATTGGGACTTCATTGCACGATACTTCTTGTGTGAGTATTACGAAGGAGAGTGAAAATAAGTGATTAGTTGTTAGTGATAAATTGTAAGCATAACATTAATCACTTATCACTAACAACTAATCATTATTTCTACATTTCTATAATCTCTTCTTTGCACAGTGTCAACTTCTCTACCCCGTCTGCCGTCACTACCCATGAGTTTTCAATACCCAGGGGGCCGACACCCGGCAATACGATTTTGGGTTCGAGGGCAAATACCATACCCGGTTCTAATTCCTGCTTCATACGCGGAGCCAGTACAGGAGCTTCGTTGATTTCCAAGCCAATGCCATGACCGATAAATTTCGCCTTCTGTCCTACTCCCATAAAGTAATCGGCAAATCCGGCTTTCGTTACGATATCAATAGCTATATTATAGAGATCTTCGCAAACAGCACCCGGTTTTGCCTTTTCAATCACAGCTGCCTGTACATCCAGACATGTTTGATGCGCAGCATAAGCCTTCTCCGGTAACTTACCGATAGAGAATACTCGGCTCATATCACCCATGTATCCATAGAAGTTTCCACCCATATCAACCATAAAACTCTGACCGGGTTGCAACAGTGCACCATTTGCACCGATAGGTATAGACGGATCAAGTCCTTCACCACCTAAAGCAAAGTCATAAGGTGCAGGAGCAGTGGCATTATCTCCCGCCAGCAAGCTACCCATAAATATCTCCATACTCTGACCAAATGTACGGAAAATACCCAGACAACCCTCCAAACGCATCAGGCGTTCTATTTCAATAGACAACTGACGATCTGTCATTCCCGGTCGATACACAGAAGGAATCTGTTCATAAGCCTTCGTATGGGCAATACCCGAACGACGGAACATTTCAATTTCAATATTTGTCTTTACACTACGTGCCTTACGGATCAGAGGAGTACCATTCACAACAGTAGCTTCTGGGAAGCAAGCTGCCAGACGGGTATACTCCGTATAAGAAAGTTCGTCTCCCTCCAACATCAATTTCGCAGGTGAAGGTAGACCGCACTCTTTCAATAAATCGGGCAATTGTTCCGGCTTACGGATAGAATGTATATGTTCTCCTTCAATATTATTAGGACGTTTGATAAATAAGCGTGCCGGAGCATTCAATGGTAAATACAGATAGCCGCTGACAACGCGTCCGTACGTATAAATCAAGTTTACATTGCAAGTGATAAGAGCGGCATCAATCTCTTGTTGAGCCATCAAGACACGTATCTTATCGCGTCTTAACTTTAGTTCCGGTTGTAACATCTCTTTGTTATTTAATGATTTTCCGGGTGCAAAGGTAATAATTTTGGTATTAAGTACGAGGTATTAAGTATTAAGTTTGACTGATAGTTGCGCTGTAGAAGTGAATATACCTAATTGTTGGTATGCCTATAAAAAAAGTACTGCCCTACACCTTCACAGGCAGGACAGCACAAACCACAAATACAAATACAACTAAACAAAGTTTTCCTTTAAATAATTCCCTGACCCATCATTGCGTGAGCCACCTTCATGAAGCCTGCAATATTGGCTCCCTTCACGTAGTTGATGTAACCGTCAGGTTCTGTCCCATATTTTACGCATTGTGCATGAATGCCGTGCATAATAGCGTGCAGTTTCTCGTCCACTTCGGCAGCACACCAACCGAGATGCATTGCATTCTGTGACATTTCCAATCCGGAAGTAGCAACACCACCGGCATTGACTGCCTTACCCGGAGCATACATCACCTTATGTTCGATGAACAGGTCGATAGCTTCCGGCGTACAGCCCATATTAGATATTTCACCCACACACATCACTTTATTTTCAATCAACTGACGGGCATCATCACCATTCAGTTCATTTTGCGTAGCACAAGGCAATGCAATATCAGCTTTCACTTCCCATGGACGCTTGCCGGCAACAAATGTAGAACCGGGGAATTCGTCTGCATACGGAGCCACTATATCATTGCCCGATGCACGGAGTTCAAGCATATAATCTATCTTTTCGCCACTGATACCATTCGGATCATAGATGTATCCGTCCGGACCGGAGATAGTAACTACTTTTGCGCCCAACTCGGTTGCTTTGGTAGCGGCACCCCAAGCTACATTTCCGAAACCGGAAACAGCAACGGTCTTACCTTTGATATCAATACCTTTAGTTTCTAACATCTGGTTAACGAAGTACAATCCACCGAAACCTGTAGCTTCAGGACGAATCAGAGAACCACCGAATTCCAAACCCTTTCCGGTAAATGTGCCGGTAAATTCACGGGTTAACTTCTTATACATACCGAACATATAGCCCACTTCACGACCACCTACACCGATATCACCGGCTGGAACATCCATATCCGGACCAAGGTGACGCCATAATTCCAACATGAATGCCTGACAGAAGCGCATGATTTCACCATCGCTCTTACCGCGCGGAGAAAAGTCGGAACCACCTTTACCACCACCCATAGGCAGAGTAGTCAGTGCATTCTTAAACGTCTGTTCGAAGCCTAAGAATTTAAGGATAGAAAGATTTACGGAAGCATGGAAACGAATACCGCCTTTGTACGGGCCAATGGCATTGTTGAATTGCACACGATAACCAAGGTTGGTTTGTACATCACCTTTGTCGTCCACCCAAGTAACGCGGAACGTAAAGATACGGTCGGGTTCAACCAAGCGTTCTATGATTTTAGCTTTCTCGAACTCTGGATGCTGGTTATAGATATCTTCGATGGAAAGAAGTACTTCCTTTACGGCTTGAAGATATTCAGACTCGCCGGGATGCTTTGCCTCTAAAGAGGACATAATTCGTTCGATATTCATAATATTACGTTTTAAAGGTTTATTCCTTCGTGACTTTAAGGTTATTCGAGCAAATTGTCAACGAATAATACTGCAAATATAGGAAAACTTTTGGATTCACCTATACTTTTCAGTGATATTTTGATTAAATAATGATAAAACGTCAGATAAGTAAAAAATTGAGAGTGGAGAGTTGAGAGTTACCATGCGGCATATAGTCGCAACACAGCGCAGCCACTCTCAACTCTCCACTCTCAACTTATTCAAACTTCATTCCCATATTATACATGATAAAGGCATAAGTGTCAGCCTGTTCTTCAAGAACCTTAGTCATAGGTTTGCCTGCACCATGTCCGGCTTTACTTTCGATGCGGATGATAGTGGGATTCGTACCGTCATTACATTCTTGCAGGGTAGCGGCAAACTTGAATGAGTGTGCGGGAACTACACGGTCATCATGATCGGCAGTAATCACCATGGTTGCAGGATATTTGGTACCGGGCTTCAGGTTGTGCAACGGAGAGTAGCCTTTCAGGTACTCGAACATTTCCTTGCTGTCCTCGCTCGTACCGTAATCGCTTGCCCAGTTCCAACCGATAGTGAACTTATGATAGCGGAGCATATCCATTACACCTACCTGCGGAATGGCTACGCGGAACAAATCGGGACGTTGTGTCATACAGGCACCTACCAGCAAACCACCATTAGAGCCACCTACGATAGCTATTTTATCTTTATTAGTATACTTATCATTAATAAGGTATTCGGCAGCTGCGATGAAATCGTCGAATACATTCTGTTTCTGCATCTTCGTACCGGCTATGTGCCAGTCTTCACCATACTCGCCACCACCACGCAGATTAACTTGTGCATAGATACCTCCATTTTCCAGGAACGGAATACGTGATGTAGAGAAACCCGGATTAAGGCTGATATTGAAACCACCGTAACCATAGAGATACACCGGATTCTTACCGTCTTTCTTAAGATCTTTCTTATAAGTCAGGAACATCGGTATCTTTGTGCCGTCCTTGCTGGGGTAGAATACCTGCTCCGTTATAAATTCATCGGAGTTGAAGTCAACCTTCGGAGCACGGAAGAGCTCATAGGTATTCGCATCCATATCATATTTATACGTAGCACCGGGGATGGTGAACGAAGTAAAACCGAAGAAACATTCTTTGTCATCCTTGTCGCCACTGAAACCTACGGAACCGAGCGAAGGCAACTTAATTTCCTGTATTTCCTTGCCGTCCAGGCCATATACATACGCATGATTGGCAGCATCTTTATCATACGTCAGGAATAACTTCTCACCTATCACACCGGCATCCGAAAGTACATTCTCACTTTCCGGAACCAGCTCCGTCCAGTCTTTCAAGGCGGGTTTATTGATGTCCGCCGTCATGAGGCGATATTTCGGCGCATTGTAGTTCGTAAACATATAGATTTTGTCACCGATCACCTCTATAGGAGCATAAGTGTAATCCATATCCGTAGCCATTGCAACGAACGGTGCATTCGGTTTACGCAGATCTTTCATATACAAGGCATTGCCACGTCCGTCGCCACTCTCATACAGGAACAGGATGGTTTCATCCTCATTCACACTGGCAGTATAGAAACGCTTGGGATATGCCTGATTCTGGTAAACCAGCTTATCCTGCGATTGCGGTGTACCCATCTTATGATAGTAAATCTTATGATTCTCGTTCACGTTAGAGAACTCCTTCCCTTTCACCGGAGCATCGTAAGCGCTGTAGTAAAATCCATCGCCCTGCCAGGTAGCTCCTGTAAACTTTGCCCATTCAATATGATCGTCCAACAACTTGCCGGTTTCGGTATCCATTACATAGATTTCCTGCCAGTCTGAACCACTACGTGCAATGGTATAGCCGGTATATTTTCCATTATTCGAGAAATAAATGCCTGTCAAAGCTACCGTACCATCATCCGAGAGTTTATTAGGATCAAGAAATACACGTGGTTCACCGTCCAAGCTATCCTGTACATACAGTACACTCTGGTTCTGTAAACCGTCATTCTTATAGAAGTAATACTTGCCGTGTTTCTTGAACGGTGTACCAATCTTTTCATAATTAGCCACATCCGTCAGTCGCTTCAGCAGAGCATCGCGGAAAGGTATCTTAGACAAATAGTCGTTCGTTACTTTGTTCTGAGCTTCCACCCATGCAGCAGTTGCAGCGGAAGTGTCATTCTCCAACCAACGATACGGGTCGGGTACTTCTGTTCCAAAATAGACATCTACAGTATCCACCTTCGCGGTTTCAGGATACGTAAGTTTCTGTTGTTGTTGTGCACATGACATCATGATGATACCGGTTGCGAATAAAGTTACTTTTTTCATATTATACATATAAATTACGAATTACAAGTTACGAATTACAAATTGCTGCGCTGTGTGTTGGTGACGAATTACCGCGTAGCTACTTGTCACTTGTAGCTTGTAATTCGTAGTTCGTAACTTAATTTAATTTAGGCGTTAAAATTACAAAAACAACCAATAGCAAACAAGAATTTCTACCATAATTATACTTCAAATGGCATTTCTTGCCAGATTCATTCATTATTCTACACTGAGAAATGTTCGCACCAGGACTGAGAGTACTTCCCATAACGACTGAAGGTATATCCCATAACGACTGAAAGCACTTCCCATAACGACTGAAGTCACTTCCCATAACGACTGAAATAGTGTTTCACTATGACTGATCATGGTGGAACACCAAGTGTAAAAGTTTAAATATCATCAACAGAAGTCGAGAATCTATCATTTTCCTTCATTTTGATGGTTTTTAAAGGTTTTATGGCGGTTATCAAACCTTCTTTTGCCAAATTATGGCTAACCTTGCATCAGAAACAAAAGGTTATCATAATCATGAGAAAAAAATCATTCATATTACTCTTGTTATTCATAAGCAATACTTCCCTATTCAGTCAAAATCCTCTGACGGAGGATGCCGTATTAGAGAAGCAAATCTATGAAACAGGACTGATCCATGCCCCGCTGCCTTTGAATACCTCCCGTTCTTTCGAAGAGAATGCTTTGAAGAAAGAGGTGTTATCCAGCCAGCCGCTTGCGGAAACTGAAGGAGCAAACGGGTGGACTCATTCCGGAACCGGAAGAATGTCTTTCTCAAAAGAGAAAACCATATCGGGCAAAGGGAGCATCCGTTTATCTTTTCCTACTTATACCGGAAAAAGAGCCGCTGGTTCTCCTTCCGATCCTGACTATGCAACTTATGGAAATAGCCGTATCACCTATCACGTCGATGGTAAGAACTGGGAAAAGTACAACAGAATCTACTTTTCTATCTATCCTGATTGCGACGGCGCACGCGTAGTCAATATGAACCTGACTTTTACAAACGACAGTTCCACACCCAAACAAGGTTATAATCCACCCAGCGGTTCCCATCTCATCAATCTGGTAAATAAGCAATGGAACCATTGCTTTCTGGAAATAGACGAATATCAGCGGGATAAGGTAATATCCATCAGCTTCGACACCGCACTGAAAGGGAAAGACCGGACAACAGGAGACTCTGCCATTTATTATGTGGACGATATCCGGTTGCAGCAAATCAGAAATCCGGAAAAAGTGAGCGGATGGGAACCGGCGGAGCATACCATCATATATTCTACAACAGGCTATGCCATAAATAGCCCGAAAACAGCCCTCGTTCATGCCAATTCATGCAAACAGTGGAAACAATTCCAACTGATAAACTCCGTCAGCAAAGAAGTGGCATACGAAGGTGCGCTGAAACAGGAACAAACCACCATCGGAAAGTTCGGAGTCATGGACTTCACCGACTTCAACCAACCGGGAGATTACCAACTGAAAGTAGGTAAAAACATCACTCCTGCCTTTCGGATCGGTGAAAAGTTGTGGGATAATTCTCTCTGGAAAGTACTGAATTTCCTGTTTTGCCAACGTTGCGGACATCCCGTCCCCGGCAAACATGCCGCTTGTCATACGGATCTATTCTCCCGGCATGGCGGAAAAAGCATCGCCTATTCAGGCGGATGGCATGATGCAGGCGATTTGTCACAACAGACGTTGCAGACCGGAGATGTGACTTTCTCCCTACTGGAAGCATACAACCAGCTCAAAACCAGAAATACTCCGTTGGCAGCCCGTCTACTGGAAGAAGCGGAATGGGGGATCGAGTTCATACTGAAAAACCGTTATGGAGACGGCTATCGTGCCAGCAGTATGGGACTGCTTATCTGGCAAGACGGCATCCTGAATACATTGGATGACATTCATTCCGTACGCGTTCAAAACATGGCATTCGACAATTTCCTGTACGCAGGATACGAAGCATATGCGGCAATGACCATAGATCGGGACCCTATGCTACAAGAGCATCTGCGAAAGGTAGCGGAGGAAGACTTTGCTTTTGCCACAGAAAAATTCGAAAGAGAGGGTTTCGACTTATTCAAACAGATGTACGAACATAGCTACAACACCTCCGAGAGCCAATATATGGCAACCATATCCTGGTCTGCCAGTATGCTCTACAAGCTCACGGGCGAGGCATATTATGCCGAAAAGGCTGCCGAGACCATTCGATATGTACTTGCCTGCCAGCGTACGGAGCCTTTACAGGATCCGGAAAAAACCTGCGGATTCTTCTATCGGGATCAGTCTGGAAAATCCATCGTACACTATATCCATCAATCACGCGAACAAGTCTACATGCAGGCCATGACGTTGCTTTGTGAAACACAGAGACAGCACCCTGATTATCAGAAGTGGGTGAACTCCATACAACTATACGGAAACTATCTGAAAGGTCTGATGAAATACACCCGGCCTTATGGAATGATTCCGAGTGGAGTATATCATGCGGAAGAGTACAGTGATTCAGCAAGTTTCTACGCGCTTCATCTCTTTCCGCCCGCCAATGCACGGCAGCTATACACGGAACAGGTGAAACGGGGAGTCAAACTCGACAAGGAACACTACCTGAAACGTTTCCCTGTATGGTTCAGTATCTTCAATGGAAACACAGCCATACATCTCTCCACCGGAAAATCCGCTGCCATTTGCGGCAACTTCCTTAAAGACGAAGAGTTGCTGAACATCGGTCGGGAACAGCTCTACTGGACAGTCGGAAAGAACCCATTCGGACAATCCCTGATATACGGCGAAGGGTACAATTATCCGCAGATGAACAGTTTTTCTTCCGGTGAGATGACAGGCGAAATGCCCGTAGGCATCCGCACCCTGGGCAATGATGACATCCCCTACTGGCCACAGACCAACAATGCCTGTTATAAAGAGGTCTGGGTGACATCGGCAGGAAAGTGGCTATCACTGATTGCCGAATACTAACAAAAGAAATTATTAATTACATAAAATCAAAAAAGCTATGAAAACTATTAAGTTTTATCTTGTCCTCCTATTTACAGCATGCACCCTTCTGGTAAACGCTCAAACTCCCGAAGGCTATCCTGCCAATTATGCCCGGGGCCCCCGCTTCAAGGCATTAGTCTACTATACGCAGCATGCAGAAGAAGCACATTATCAGTTCTCCCTGCAAGCCGTAGAGTTCTTCAAGAAACTGAACTACGGTGACGGTTTCGTTCTCGATCTCACAATGGATTTGTCTTCCTATACTTACGAAAAGCTAAAAGAGTATAGCGTAGTGGTGATGCTCGACGGCTACCCCAATACAAAAGCCGAACGGGATGCTTTTGAGAAGTATATGGAAAACGGTGGTGGCTGGGTAGGCTTCCATGTAGCCGCCTACAATGACAAGAACACCCAATGGCCCTGGTTCGTCAACTTCCTGGGCGGTGGAGTCTTCTATTGCAACAACTGGCCTCCCCAACCAGTCCTGGTTGAAGTGGACAACGAGAATCATCCAGTCACCAAGAACCTACCCGCCTCTTTTGTGGCACCTTCCAGCGAATGGTATCAGTGGAATCCCAGTCCGAGAGCCAATAAAGATGTGGAAGTTCTGCTGTCCCTCTCTCCCAAGAACTATCCCCTGGGCATCAAAGATGTAGTGAACTTCGGTGATTTCCCCATCGTATGGACCAATACCAAATACAGAATGATATATCTGAATATGGGGCATGGCGATGAAGAATTCATTGACGCCACACAAAATCTTTTGTTTGTCAATGCCTTCCGCTGGGTGGTAAGTACGGACAAGCAAGGAGATCCTTTCAAAAAATAGACCCTTAAAACAAAAACCAATTTATTAATCTTATTAGTATCTTTTGTATGAATGAAAAACATGAAGTTCTTTCGTTCAAGCCCTTCTTATGGCTTGTTCGAACAGCAGTCATCATGCTTATGTTAGCATCTAACTGCCTGACTGCTACAGCTCAAACAGAAACGAGAGTCCACGGAACTGTAAAGTCTGCCACAGATGGTTTGCCCCTGATTGGTGTAAACGTAGTTGAAAAAGGTACCTCCAACGGTACGATCACCGACATCAACGGAAGCTATACGCTGACGGTGCCCGGTAACTCAGAACTGGTATTTACATACATCGGCTTTGTAAACCAGGAAGTAAAAGTGATCAGTGGAAAAAACACTTATGACATCACCTTGACAGAAGACTCCAAAGCCCTGGAGGAAGTGGTAGTCATCGGCTACGGTGTACAGAAAAAGAGTGTGGTAACAGCCGCCATCAGCCAAGTATCCGGCGACGAACTGACAAAAGGCAGCCCCACCAATTTCCAGAACGCCCTGAAAGGGAAAGTTTCAGGCGTACAGATCATGAGCGAGTCCGGAGCACCAGGAGCCGGTTCTACTGTACGCATCCGCGGTGTCGGTACCATCAACAACTCCAATCCACTCTATTTAGTGGACGGTATGCCGGTGGATGACATCAATAATATTAACCCTTCGGACATCGAATCCGTGGAAGTATTGAAGGATGCTGCCTCCGCTGCCATCTATGGTACACGTGGCGCCAACGGTGTAGTACTTGTCACTACCAAGAAAGGATCGGTTCAGAAACCCGTACTAACTTATGAAGTCTCTTACGGCTGGCAAAGTTCTACAAAGAAACTGGATTATATGAATGCGGCCCAATATCAGATGATGGTGAATGAAATGAACAAGAACGAAGGGAAGGAACTGAAGTTCCCCAACTTCGACATCAACAACCCTTCCACCTATCCCACCACGGAAACCGATTGGCAGGATGAGCTGCTGAACAACCATGCGCTGGTATACAACCATAAAGTATCCCTTTCGGGCGGTACGGACAGAGGCATCTACTATGCTTCCTTTGGTTATCTGAACCAGAACGGCGTGGTTGCCAGTGAGAACTCTTACTACAAGAGGTATAATGCCCGCTTCAACAATACCTACACGGTAATGGAAGATAAAAACCGCTTCTGGCTTCCCAAAGTGACCTTCGGTTCAAACATCAGTTATTCGCACACGGAATCTATGGGTATCGGAAACAACAGCGACGTATCCGGTGTACTTACATCCATGGCACTGACTCCCCCTAATGAGCCTATTTACCAGACCGATCCGGAACAACTGAAAATCTACGACCAACTGTACGCCGGCTATGTGAAAGACGCAGATGGCCGTGCCTACAACATTATTAACTACATGCGTGAAATGGGTAACCCTCTGGCAGTACGCGACGTCAGCAATAATACACTTAACACAGCCAACAATTTCAACGCCAACCTGAATTTAGAAGCAACCCTGCTGCCGGGACTTAAATTCCGTACCAATGTAGGGCTTGCTTGGGCATTCTGGGGTTCCAGAGGCTACACTCCGGAATATTACATTACGACCAACAACCGTAACGAAACGTCCAGCGTGTTCCATAAAAAGAATGAAAGCTATAAATGGCAGGTAGAAAATGTGTTGAGTTATGAAAAGACAATCGGCAAACATGCATTCTCCGTATTGGTGGGGCAGTCCGCATTGAGCGAAGAGAGCACCGGTCTGACCGGTGAAGACTACAACCTGTTGCGTTTGGGCATGGAATATGCTTATCTCAACAGTGCCGCCGCCGAACGCTCGCTGGAAAGAACAGATGATTACATCAACCAGCACCGCCTTTCTTCCTTCTTTGCCCGCGCCACATACAACTATGCCGAAAAGTATATGTTAAGCTTGGTGTTCCGCCGTGACGGTTCTTCCAACTTCGGTCCCAATAACAAATATGCCAGCTTCCCTTCCATATCTGCCGGATGGAACATGACGGAAGAGAAATTTATGAAAAACCGTCCCGGATGGTTGAACCTCATTAAGTTGCGTGCCAGTTGGGGCCGGAATGGTAACGAGTCCATCGGCGCTTTCCAATACACCAGCCTCCTGAACATGGGTAGCAATAACCTGGCTCTGGGTAAAGGCAGTAAGGATCAGATATATGTAGGTATCGTATCCGCCGGATATGCCAACCCTTCCATCCAATGGGAAACTTCGGAACAGACGGACCTGGGTATCGACCTGCGCTTACTGAACAACAGTTTATCCTTCTCTGTAGACTACTTCGACAAACGCACCAAGGATATGATCCTCTGGTTGCAAACTCCCAAATATCTGGGTTATTGGGGTATGAATGCCAACTCCGGTACTATGAGCAACAAAGGTGTTGAAATGGATGCCACTTACCGCTTCAAAGCCGGTGGCGTGAACTTCTCAGTAAACGGAAATGCCTCCTACGTAAAGAACGAAGTAACCGACCGTGGTCCCGGCTTCTCATCTATCGCTACCCTGGGTGCCGGTATGGCCAATCCGAACGTAGCCATCGTGGAATCGGGAATGCCTTATGGATACTTCCGCGGATATGTACACGACGGCATCTTCCAGAACTGGGATGAAGTCAACGCTCATGTAGGCCCCAGCGGCAAGCCACTTCAGCCCAATGCAAAGCCGGGTGACATCCGTTTCAAGAACTTATGCAACGATGACTTGCTGGACGACAAAGACCTTACCATGATCGGTAATCCAAACCCCGACTGGGTTTACGGTTTCTCACTGAACATAGACTGGAAGAACATTGACTTTTCTGTTTTCTTCCAGGGTGTAGCCGGCAATCAGATATTCAATTACGACCGCCGCGCCAATGTCCCATACGCCAACTGGCACCGCAAATGGCTAGACCGCTGGCACGGTGAGGGCACTTCAAACTGGTGGCCGCGTGTTGTAGAAGATGATGGTGCCAACCAGAACACTTCACGCGTCAGCAACCTCTACGTTGAAGACGGGGATTATCTGCGCCTGAAAGTATTGCAACTGGGATATACCTTCCCCAGCCTGCTGACCAAGAAAGCTCTTATCAGTAACCTGCGTATTTATATCCAGTGTGATAACCTGCTGACGTTCAGCAAATATCGCGGCTACGATCCGGAAGTGGGTTCACGTAGCGGTCTGGATTCAGGTTCCTATCCTCAGGCACGCGTATTCACTTTAGGTGCGAGTGTTAGTTTCTAATATCTTAATATATCAATGATATGAAAAAGAATCTTTTATATATATTGCTTTTTGCAATGTCGCTCACCTCTTGCGGCGATTTTCTGGAATTATATCCCAAGACGCAACTGAACGACGGAGACTTCTACAAGACAGAAGACGATGTTAAGATGGGCCTGTACGGACTCATGAACACTCTGCAACATAGTGTAGACAATATCTATTCCACCTTTATCTATATGTCGGACGAAGGCGATACAGGTGGCGGACCGGGTGAAGGTGGCTATGGCCTCGATCTTTTTCAGTTCGACTCCAACAACTGTCCCAACTGGTGGGGTGGTGAATGGAACCTGGGAATGTACGAAGGTATCGCCCGCGCCAACCTTCTGTTAAGCAAACTGGACGGAGCCACCATGACAGATGCCGCACGTACACGCCTCAGGGCTGAAATCACTTTCGCACGCATGGTATTCTACTATTATATGTTTATCGGTTATGAACAGTTCGTACTGATCGACCGCATCATTTTGCCGGACGAAATGTATTCCGTACCCAAAGCATCGCGCGAAGACTGCTATAAGTTCATCATGAACGATCTGGACAATACCATCATCGGTAACTTACCGGTAACAGTACCCGATGAAGAATGTGGACGTTACATCAACGATGCGGCTATCGTTATGAAAGCCAAGATGATCCTCTTTGCACGTGACGAATCACGCTATGCCGAAGCTCTGAATGATATGCGCCAGATTATCAATAGCAAGCGCTACGACTTGCTACCCGACTTTTCCCGGATCTGGTTGCAGGAAGGCGAATTCTGTCAGGAATCCATCATGGAATTTGTATATACCGAGAAAGCAAACTCCAATGACTGGGGCGGCTACATCAATGGTGTTTGTAACAACTTGCCGACGTGGTGTAGCGGTCGCGGCATTGTCGACCCGCGTAGCGCCGAAGAGGGCGGTTTAGGCGACGGCTGGGGACAAGCAACCGTAAAGCGTAACGTGTACGACTGGTACGAAGAAGGTGACACCCGTCGCGAAGGTACTTTCATCGACTATGCGGTGGAAGCACAGAAAGTCAGGGACTTGGGTTATGAGGTAGATTTTCATGTAGACGACAACCAGATGTCTTTTGACGGATTCGGTAACTATAAGTATCACGCGCGTAAAGGATATACTTCCGCCACTTCTTATCTGAATTATAACAATAACTTCCGTTTCCTACGTTTTGCCGACGTACTCCTATTGGGTACGGAACTCGACATCCGCGCTAATGGAACTGCAAGTGCCGAAGGACAAGGCTGGTACTCACGCATCAGAAAGCGTGCCTTTGGGGATGACAACCACACCCCTGACCTGACAAAGATGAATAAACAGGAAGCACTGGATGTGATCTTCAATGAAAGGGGGTTAGAATTTGCATACGAACTGCATCGCTGGATAGACTTGATGCGCTTTGATAAGGGAGCCGAAATTTTGGGTGAGAAGGGATGGACGGAAAAGTACAGATACATGCCTATCAGCCAGATGGATTTGGATGAAGCGGATGGTAACCTGACACAGAATCCGGGATGGAGCAAATAATCTCTATATTCACATAGCACATTCAAAACAGTTAAAAAAGATGGCGAACCTTGCTGAAGGGTTCGCCATCCCTTATCTTTTCTCACGCAAACTTAACTTGACCAATCTCATTTGCAAAATCATGCAATGATTGCTCTATTTTCTCGACAGTGGATTTAGAAGGTCTTCTGCGTCCTGTAACATAGTGGCTTAACTGACCTTGATTGACACCTGTTATTCTAGCCAAACCTGCTAAAGAGAAGGCGTAGGCATAGTAATTAAGAAAAGATGCCATGTCGTAAATGAAATCAAACTCCACATCAGGAAATTTAGATCCTTCTTCAGCATACACTTCTTGCATTTCGCCAACGGCTTTCATAAAATCAGCTTTGGTTTCTTCAACGCTTTTCCCTTCGCCGATGCAACCAAATTCACAGTTGTCATCTGCAATATAAGCGGAGAAACTGCCGTCAATTCCTCGCTCAATAACAACATTGATTTTCTTACTACTCATCTTTTACACTTTATTAATGGTTTCGTTTTTTTCTAATTATCTTCAAGAAATGGAGAATTATTTAATCCCTGCATCCCTTAGAATGCTTCTTAAAGTACCGGGTTTAACTTCTTCTGAACCGTGGTGGCTGGTTTGAAATCTTTTCCCAGTCTTGGGGCTGAACCAAATAGGATGCCCTCCTTTCCTTGTTATTTCATAACAGCCAGCCGCTTTCAGCTGTTTCTCCAATTCTGAATATTTCATATTCTTTCCTTTTTCATATGATGCAAAGATACGAAAATTAATATCACACACAACCCTTACGGTATTAATTTTAATATCATTTGGATTTTACATTGTACATGAATACAGCACCCGCATGAACAGCATCATTAAAAATACCTAATTAATATTGGGAAAAAGGAGGAGCAATAGTTCCTCCTTTTTGTTTTTTCCTTCCCTCCTATCCGGAAAAGAGGAATATTCTGATTTATCCGGTTTTAACAAATGGATACCAGCAGGAAACAAATAAAACAGATTGCCTTATTTTTTGTCGCACATAATATATATTTCTATAAATTGATAATAAAACTATGGCGACTGTAAAAGTAAAATTCAGAAAATCATCGGTGGAGGGAAAAGCCGGTACAATCTATTACCAGCTATGCCACAAGCAAAGTAACAGGCAGATAACCACCCGAATGCGCGTACTTCCCCATTGGTGGGATGCAGAAAAAGAAACATTCATAGCTGAAGCGGACAACAATGGGTTGTCGGCCCGCTACCAACAGCAAATAGAGAAAGACTTGCTGTGCATCCGTCGGATTCTATGCGAATGGGACGGAGAAGGAAGAGACTACACTTTAGCGGATGTCATTGACCTCTTTCGTACTTTGAATGAAAACGGAGACACAGTGCTGTCTTGTTTGGCAACCCTGATCGATGAGCTTAAAAACGATGGCCGGTGGGGAAATGCCCGCAATCTCCAACGGGCATTGAACAGCTTCTCCGACTTCCTGGGAGGCTTAGACAGACCACTCAAGCAGGTAGACGAAAGACTTGTCATGGAATATGAACAATGGCTCCGGATACGAAAAGTGAGCAAAAACAGCAGTTCTTTTTATATGCGGACTTTGCGCTCTGCATATAATAAGGTGATAAGCCGGAATCAAATGGAACAAACATTTCCTTTTCGAAATGTTTATACCGGTGTAGAGCGTACCCGCAAACGTGCCGTACCCGAAGATATCATGGTTCGTTTACAAAAACTAGACCTGACACATTCTGCTCCGCTTGCCTTTTCTCGCGACATGTTTATTTTCAGTTATTGCACCCGTGGAATGGCTTTTGTAGACATTGCCTATCTGAAAAAGGAGGATGTAAGCGGAGGAATACTTAGTTATGTCCGCCATAAGACGGGACAGCGCCTCACAGTTCGCATAGAGCCTCTTATTGAAGAGATTATCGAGCGCTACGAGCCATTTGTCCACAACAGTCCCTACCTTTTTCCAATTATTACATCTAATGATCCGGAAGAGGCTTTCCGACAATATCAGACGGCGCTGGGTTATCATAACCGGAAATTGAAGAAACTGGGGAAGTTGACAGGAGAAAATCTACATCTCTCCTCCTATACCGCAAGGCATAGCTGGGCGACGGTTGCACGCAAACACAACGTCCCGTTGTCCGTCATAAGTGCAGGTATGGGACACACTTCCGAGAAGACTACACTCATATACTTGGATTCTGTAGAAAATTCACTGATAGACAAGGCCAATGAAGAAATTTTAGAGGCATTATGTCGTAACGTTTCTAAGTAAGAAACCTTAAAATTACGGCGCAAAGATATAACAAATAAAAGAATAAAACAACATAATGCTATAAATATTTGTTTATATTTTACTCTCAAAACAAGTATAAAATATTGATTTTTAACACAATAAGTAACTACTTATACAAAAAAGAAATGAATAGATATTTAAAACAAATGCTAATATAGAACTCGATAGATATATTCTAAAAAAATTATCCATACATCGTACCGAATCTACAAAACCTAAAAAAATAGGATAAAAAGATATTTTTTATCCTACAGGAATTCAACGCATTAAAACGTCGTGCCGTTTCTTACTTAGAAACGGTACAATTACAGGGTTACGGATACCTTCTCCTGGGTCAGGAGAAGTTCCGAGTTCCAAAAATCGACAGACAAAACGAAGAATTGGATTAACCTTGCTTGCTGCGCATCAGAGTTGCTTTAAAGATCAGAAATACTCCGATACGCAGGAATGGAAGGAATATCTTTTAGGTGAGATACGACAAATATGGAAGAGGTATCTTCAATTATGCATTGGTATGCATTCAAAGTCTTTTACAATAAGGTATTTGAGATAGAAGACTCGCTGAATAGAGACAAAATCGAGACCTATATTCCTTGTGAAAGAATTCTTGTGGAACGTGGCGGAGTGAAAAAGTACGTGCGAAAACCGATCATTTCCTCCCTGCTGTTCTTCTATTCCACAGAGAAACAAGCACTGGCGTTACAGCAGAAACTGACAGACCGAGTCCTCCTATATACCCGTCTTGTCAATTGGCAAAAACTGCCAATAGCTATTCCTGAACGGGAAATGAAAATTTTCATGCTTGTCACTTCCTCCGGCGAAAAAGGGCTGGACTATTTCGGCGACGTCCCCATGGAGTACAGCACCGGTGAACGGGTGCTTGTTACGGACGGTCCATTCAAGGGAGCAGAAGGCTGTATACACCGCATCAAAGGAAATCGTCGCCTGATAGTGGCAATACAAGGTGTGTGTGCGGTGGCAACTGCCTATATTCCCCAATGCTTTCTCAGGAAGATATAAATCAATACATTTAAACAAGCTCTCACCTAATCAAATCCTTCAGAAATGACAACCTGCTATTTTGAAACTTTGGCGGCATTCGCCGTCAGCTGCCTGCTCAGTGCAATGATTATTCCCAAGATATCGCTGATAGCTTTCAGGCGGCGACTTTTCGATCCGTTGGACGACCGAAAGTTGCATACGACGCACATTCCCCGTCTGGGGGGAATCGCTTTTTTTCCGTGTATCATTATGCCCATTTCGCTCGTCATTGCCTGCCATAATCTCTGTACAGACAGCAATTTACTCAGTTGGGAACAATCCACTTGTCTGCTCACCCTATTCAGCTGCCTCTTCATGCTCTATCTGATGGGAATGAGAGACGACCTGATAGGTATGCGCTACCGTGCCAAATTTATCATCCAGACACTTTGTGGCCTTCTATTGGTAGCCTCCGGCTTTTGTTTCGACAATCTCTACGGACTGTTTGGCATCTACGAATTACCCTATTATGTGGGCATACCATTCACAGTCTTTATCATTGTCTATATCATGAATGCAATTAATCTTATAGACGGTATCGATGGCCTGGCTTCCGGATTGAGCATGATAGCATTCTTCGCTTTCGGTTGCATGTTCGTCTGTCTACACTGGTGGTTGTATGCCTTTATCTCCTTTGCAGCTTTGGGGGCACTGATACCATTCTTCTATTATAATATGTTCGGACAGACCCGCCGCGGACGGAAAGTGTTCATGGGAGATACCGGCTCATTGACTATCGGTCTGTTGCTGGCTGTAATGGCCATTCATCTCAGTATGTCCGATCCCGTCAAGGAAGAACTCTTTCCCGGTGCTATCGTGACGGCTTTCTCTTTCCTGCTGGTGCCAATGCTGGACGTGGTTCGGGTAGTGCTTCACCGCCTGCGCAACCATCAACCTCCGTTTCTCCCCGACAAAAATCATATCCACCATAAATTCATCGCCTTGGGTATGTCTCAACATCAGGCACTCTGCTTCATCCTGAGTATCGCCTGGCTTTTTATTATTGCCAATACACTCTTAGCCTCTTACCTGTCCGTCACCGTACTGTTCCTGCTGGACGTAGCGGTATGGACAGCGATGCACTTCTACATCACAGCAAAAATTACAAAAAAACACCCAAGAAATTAATACTTCATACCTTATACTTCATATTTCTATTTTATATTAAAATTAAAACATGAAAAATCATCTTTTATACTTGCTATTTTCGTTGGCGTTGCTCTCATCGTGCAACACATCGAAAGAGATAATCTATTTTCAGGACGTGGAGGTAAACAGCCCCGAAGCGGTGGCCCCACCCCAGGACATCACCGTTCAACCCAAGGATCAGATATCCATCGTAGTGTCGAGCAAGGACCCCGAACTGGCGGCTTTGTTCAACCTGACACGCGTGCAGCAGAGGGTAGGTTCCACGGGACTGAACAACAGCAACAACAACGGAGAAATTTCCGGATATACGCTTGATGACAAAGGTGCCATCGACTTTCCCGTATTGGGAAACCTCACTGTGGCGGGCATGACCCGAAGCCAGATTGCCGCATTGGTAAAACAAAGACTGAAGGAGGAGAACTTGGTGAACGACCCGGTGGTCACCGTGGAGTTTATGAACCTCAGCTTCTCCGTCCTGGGTGAAGTGAAGACTCCCGGAAAATACAGTATCTCAAAAGACTATATAACCTTGCTGGAAGCTATCAGCATGGCCGGTGACCTTACCATCTACGGCAAGCGGGATGCCATCTTCGTGATCCGTGAAGAAAAAGGAGAACGGGTGACGCACTGGGTGGATCTCCGCTCCTGCGATCTGTTCAAATCTCCCGTTTATTACCTGAAGCAGAACGACGTGGTATATGTGCAGCCCAACAAGGTACGTGCCGGACAATCCACACTGAATGAAAACAGCGTGAAAAGCGTAGGATTATGGATTAGCATCGGATCATTCCTCACCTCCCTGGGTGTATTGCTGTTTAAATAATTACTTATTATTATGGTTGAAAAGAAAACGCCTGTCGGCAAACCCGCCGATGACTTTATACGGATACAGGATCTGTGGAGCATGTTCGTTCCCAAATGGTACTGGTTCGCCATCTCCCTGTTCATTACCCTGACTATAGCGGTGTTGTACCTGCTGAGCACTCCCCCTATTTACACCCGTACCGCTGCCATTCTCGTCAAGGACAACTCAAAAAGCAGCTCTTCTACCAGCGCTATGAACGACTTTTCCGATTTGGGTATCTTCAAGTCCAATACCAACATCAACAACGAGTTGCTGACATTAAAGTCGCCCACACTGATGACAGAGGTAGTCAATCGGCTAGGATTGAACGAAACCTTTACCATCCGCAAAGGATTAAAGAACGTAGATTTGTACAAAGTATCTCCTGTCACCATTACATTCTGCGACAAAATAGAAGTGCCATTAAGTTTCACCATCAAGTTCTCTTCAAAAGAGGCGTTTGCCATCTCCGAACTTGAAATATCGGGAGAAGACATAGGCGAAACACTCTCCGCCCAAATGGGCGACTCCATACAGACCTCTGCCGGGATCATGATCGTATCCCCTACACAAGAGTTTACCGACGCTTTTATAGGCACATCTATCCGGTACGTCCGGGGAAGCGTGCGCGCTGCCGTCGATACCTATTCAAATGCACTGGTCGCTGAACTGGGTAACGAAGATGCCACTATCATCAACCTCAGCATCAATGACACTTCCATCCGGAAAGCGGAAGACATCCTGAATACCCTGATCGAAGTCTATAATGAGAACTGGATTCGGGACAAAAACCAGATTGCCGTCAGCACTTCGCAGTTCATTAGCGACCGCCTGGGCGTGATAGAGAGCGAATTGGGGCATGTCGACGAAAATATCTCCAGCTACAAAAGCGAGCACTTGCTACCCGACGTACAGGCGGCATCCAGTCTCTACATGGCGCAGTCCGCTGAGAACAACAAAGAACTGTCGACGCTGAACAACCAGCTCTCCACCGCCCAATATATCCGCAGAGAACTGAATACAAAACAGTTGGACCAAACGTTGCCCGCCAATTCAGGTATTGTCAGCGCCAATATAGAAACGCAAATCAGTGAATATAACAATCTGGTGCTGGATCGCAACCGACTGATAGCCAACAGTAGCGAAAAAAATCCGTTGGTAAAGAACATGGCCAGTTCCCTACAGAGTATGCAGCGAACCATTATCCAGTCGGTCGATAATCTGATCGTTTCACTGAATACCCAAATACGTAGTCTCCGCCGTCAGGAAGAGGCTACTACCAACCGGCTGGCATCCAACCCGAACCAGGCAAAGTATTTGCTGTCGGTGGAACGCCAGCAGAAAGTAAAGGAAGAACTTTATCTCTATCTGCTACAAAAGCGTGAAGAAAACGAACTCTCACAAGCATTTACCGCCTACAACACCCGCCTGATTACCGCTCCGCGCGGCAGTATGTTTCCTACCGCTCCCCGCAAGATGAATATCCTGTTGGTGGCATTTGCCGTAGGATTACTGGTTCCGGCAGTAGGTATCTTCATGAAGGAGAACATGAATACCAAAGTGCGAGGTCGGAAGGACCTGGAAAATCTGAGTATCCCATTCATAGGCGAGATTCCCCAATACTCCGGCACAAAGAAAAAATGGTGGGAATTCAAGCACCGGAAGCGGCAGGACATGAAAACCATAGTGGTGAATGAGGGTAACCGCAACATCATCAACGAGGCATTCCGTGTGTTACGTTCCAACATGGATTTCATGGCAAGCAAGGACAACAACCAACATGTTTTCGTATTAACCTCATTCAATCCCGGCAGTGGAAAAAGTTTCCTAGCCATAAACATTGCCATAAGCTTCGCCATCAAAAAGAAGAAAATCCTGGTCATTGACGGAGACCTCCGGCACAGAACCGTCTCTTCTTATGTCGATTCTCCGAACAAGGGATTAAGCGACTACCTGAACAATCAGATTGAAGACTGGAAGGAAATCATAGTGTCCTACAAGGGATACACGAACCTGCACATCCTGCCTATCGGAACAATACCTCCCAATCCAACGGAACTACTGGAAGACAGCAAGTTGTCTATGCTGATAGAGGCATTAAGACCGGAATATGATTATATCTTCATAGACTGTCCTCCTGTTGACATCGTAGCCGACGCACAAATTATTGAAAAATGGGCGGACCGCACCATTTTCGTAGTCCGCTCCGGCTTGCTGGACCGGTCCATGCTTTCCGAACTGGAAAATATGTATACCGGAAAACGATTTAAAAACCTCTCCATGATACTGAACGGAACGGAAAGTACCGGAGGACGTTACGGCTATCGCTACGGATACCATTACGGTTATGCTTCCTATTATGGCAGTAAAGATAAATAAAACTCATGTGGCCATTTTCTAAATCCCAGCCCGTCGCGGCAAGCGGCATCCTTTGCGAAATGACCGACTACCACTCCCACATATTGCCCGGGGTAGACGATGGCGTGAAGACAATGAACGAGTCACTTCAGATTCTTGCGGAGATGAAACACCAAGGAGTCCGCAAAGTGTGGTTTACTCCCCATATCATGGAGGATATACCCAATACCAACGCCGGGCTGAGAGAACGATTTCAAGAATTGAAAGAGAAATTCCGGAAGCCGGAAGATGCCTATTGCGGTACGGTGGAACTGAATCTGGCCGCTGAATACATGATGGACAACCTCTTCGCGGAGCGTCTGGAGGCCGACGATCTGCTTCCGATCTACGAAGGCGGTTACCGGTATCTGCTGGTTGAAACCACCGGTTTCACTCCGCCCATGAACCTGCTGCCCGTCCTGAAACGCATTCAGACGAAGGGCTACCGGCCTTTACTGGCACACCCCGAACGTTATCTATATATGGGCACGTCCTACTACTGTATGTTGAAGCAAGAACAGATTGCTTTCCAGTTGAACCTTCCGTCACTGACGGGAGCATACGGCACATATATACAAAAAAAGGCCGTATCCCTGTTGAAAGCAGGGATGTACGACCTGACAGGAACCGATATGCATTCTTCAAAACATTTCAAAGAATGGCTCGGAACACGGATTGGCAGTCGAGACAGGGACATGCTTTGGGCACACTTCCCGGCATGTCGCGATGGCCTCTGAGCTGCGCCTTCGGGAAGAGTTTCAGCAACTTTGTCAGAAGTTGTTCCAAGTTTTCGAACTGCTCCGGGGTAAGCGTGTCAGCGGGATGTCCTTCCGAGTCCAGTCCGCCTTCATAGCATACACCGATGGAGCACCGGTTGAAAGGACGGCAGTGGGCACCCACTTCGAGCAGTCGGCGATGCTGACTGACGGTGCCATCGCGACGGACGTAAAAGTGATAACCGATAGTACGGAAGCCACGGGCACGATGGTCGCGCAAAAGTTGTTCTACGGTGTAGTCGCTGTTACAGCGTGTGGCGGAACAGTGCAGAATGATATAGCATACGGAGTCGGTGGAGTCCATCATCAATCCGCTTTCCACCCGGACGAGGAGTTCGCGCTCATTAAGCACTTCCTCCTCGCCCACAATCATGGGAAATGTTTCCTGTATCATGGCAACAGACATTCGATGGCGGTTGAACAACTGGTTATTCCCAGTGCCGTAAGAGCCGCAATGGCTGCCTGGATGATGGCATTGAGCAGGGACACCCAGGTGATTTTATTCTTTTTTGCAGAGTCGGTCATGAGATTTATTATTTATAATTTATGATCTATAATCTATAAGCTGCGCAATGTGCGCTTGCGAAACCTCATACGCTTCGCCCACGCACCGCGCAGCCTTTAATTGTTAATTATTAATTATTAATTTTGAATAATTCTATCCCAAAGGATTTTCGTCCAGTCCGCCTCCGCCGGGATTGTCGGTTCCGCCTTCATCATCCACATTGCCCGGGTCGGACGAAGTCACCTGTTTGATGACTTTTCCGTCCTTGTCGTAACAAGTGATGTTGATGGAGGTATCCTTCAGTTCCTGCTTGATGGTGGTACTGGGAGTGAAAATGACCTTGCGGGTGGTGATGAGTCCCGTACCTACATCTTCCACTTTGGAGACAGCCGCGGCTTGCAGGCCGAAGCGCATGGTACCCACTCCGGGCAGGGCAACGGAATGTCCCTCGGTGGTCCATGCCTTGACAACCTCACCAATGGCTTCCCAAGCGGCCTGAAGGCTTCCCTTCGGGATTCCCGAGCGGATGGAGGCTTCGGATATGACTTTTTCCTGCTTCAGCGTGCTGTAGATTTCTGCCTGCATGATGAAACGATACTCCCCTTTTGAGGGACCTACCGACAGTTTGGTCTGACGGGCTTTTACTTTGATTCCCATAAGTTTAATAATTTAGTTAATCAGTTGGCGAAATTTATTTTATTCCGTTCTGTAGGGTTATGAATTAATTCACCACAGATTACACAGATTGACACAGATTCTATTTTACTGATTATTAGATTAATAAATCTGTGTGAATCTGTGTAATCTGTGGTGAGTCTTATTCATTCCTACATCAGAAAGAATAAATCCCGTCAACTGATTCGGTTAATAATCTGTGGCAAAGATAGAACGGACCGGAAACCGGCTTATGGGTTTCGATGGGTTCCGATGGGTTTCGCCTTACGGGTCGCCCAAATGGCGGACAATCAGCGACACCTGCCGGGATGTGAGCAACTTCTGCGAACGATGATAACCGACGGTTTCCAGTTCCATCATCAGCGGAGGACAATCATAAATCCAGCGCATCAGGCGGTTGGTGGCCACAGCGGATGTTGAATCCGGAAAGTAAAGTAGAGCCAGTTCGCTCTTCTTCATGGAGATGGGATGGAAGGACATGGTGGGAGAAATTAAAAATTAAAGAATTAAAGGCGTTCCGGATATGGGAGTTTTGTCTTCCTAACTGGGAAAATATTTTTTCCTAACTGGAGAATTTTTTTTTCCCAGTTGGAGAAAAAAAAGCGGAATCTTGCAAACTTGCATTTCTTGCAGCCCCCTCACACCCACACACGTACATACACGTGCATGAAGCGAATGAGATCCTTTTTCCGAACGACGTTTCATTTGAACCTGTATTCTCCGCGCCCGCTTTTCACCAGCTGCCCTTTGTTCAGCATTCGCTTCAACAGCGAGTCGAGCGTGTTGGCAGGTATTCCATACCGTTCACCCGCTTGAAGGGCCTGGCTACGGGTGAAGTTGAGAGGCAACAAATCCAGAAATGCCTCCTGCGACGTTTTCTGTTGCATGGAGTCGCCCGCCGGAAGGAACGACAGGATATGACACGAATGCAGGTACAGAGGTTCCGTGAGTGACAACACGGCATGAAAGTCATCGCTGCTGACGGTGAGATCGAACTGAGGTACTACGCCATCCTGCACGTTCTCATGCGGAATGTGGGGTGAAGGCAACAAGCCCGGGCATGATTTCAGCGCTTTTACAAGGTCGTCCGCCGGCTTTTCCGCAGCAGTACGGCCGATACCGTCCGTTGCCATTAACAAGGCTTCGAGCGAGCGCATCAATGCCACTATGCCAATGATACGGCAGATGTTGATAGCGATACGTGCCACCGCACTTTTCATAGGATCGCCATGAGCCGCACCCGCACGACCGAATATGCGTGAAAAGTGAACGTTGAATTCCTCTTTCTGCTCTTCGGTCAGTTTCAGGTTGATGCCGCTTACGACAGCCGCCAAGGCATCGAGCAGGCATTTCCAACGTTCTCCCCAAAGGGTGAACATACGGTCATAGTCGATACCGGATTCGCAGAACTGGTCCACCCATTCACGAATGGGAGGCATGCAGTAAAACAACTGGCGCGAGAACAGGCCGTTCTCCGCCGAGGGAATGAGCGGCTTCACTTGGGCAGGCGTACCGCTAAGCAATACGCTAAGATAGGATATTTTACACTCCCGGTATTCGTGGTTGGTGCGGCGGTTGTAAGCCAGGCGTTCGTGGTCGAAACTCTTTCTTAGAGTATCGCTCCAGTGTCCGTAGTCGGTACCGATGGCAGTGCTCACGGTGTCCGCTTCGGTTTCGCATATCAGTCCGGCACCGTTGGCATCCATCAGGTTCTCCAGCATGCCGGCTCCGGAGTTGTCACCCGCAATAAGGAACATCTTCATGCAAGGCTGTTCGGGTTCGGGCTTGCTTGCCTTCTCCTTGCCCAGCATGTCCCATTGCGCTTTATCAAGGCGATAGGCTTTCATCTTTTCGCTGTACGATTCCATCAGCGCGTCGTGCAGGGGTTCAGCCAGCCGGCGCACCCAGGTCAGCGCTCCTTTGCCGGAAGCGGGCGGAGCGATGACAAAGGTTTGCAAGCACGGAAATTTGATCTTGCGGCCATAGACAAAGCTCAACAGCCGGTTGAGGGTGGCTCCGAATACTGTCAGTGCTCCCAGCAGCAGGATGTCCCTTTGGGCGGGCGATTCACCGCAGTCCACCACTTGTTGCAGGAAGAGCGGCCACCGGTATTCCGGGAAACAGGGCAGCGAGACGGAGGTTTCCACATCGTTTTCTCGCACGTACGTGTGGGTGGGTGTGAGGAGGGGTTGCAAGTTTTGCAAGTTTGCAAGTTTCTTGTCGAAACGCACGCCTGCCAGCTGGGCCAGATGAAACACCGTTCCTAAGGAATTACCCCCTCGCCCACTCTGTAAGGCGTGGTTGTAGAGTTTGTCAGCGTCGGCCTGCCGATACTTCGCAGACAGACTGCAAAGCCGGTGAAAAAAACTGCGTCCCGCCTCGCCGCAACTGTTGGCAATGGCGAAGGCAAGTGGCATATATTCCTGATACGTAGGTGCAAGGTTGGCTCCGGCCTGTTCTGCGGCAATAGTCAACTGTTCGATAATGTCAAGTTCGTTCACGATGATAGGATTTGTAATTTGTAACTTACCCTAAATTTTGCACTTCGCTTCTTCATCGTATGCCAGGAAGCAGGCTCTCGACATATCGGCATTGGCAGTATCGGCCTTTAGTCCGTGACGCCATTCCAGATAGTCCCAGGCGGTGTGTAGAGCATTGTCGAACGAGTGTTCCAGTGTATCTGTGAGATTCAGCCGGTAAGGTACAAAGAGTTTCACTCCTTTGGCACCGGGGCTTACGAAGGCAAGATCGGGTTGTAGCACTTCGTCAGTAAAGAGTCGATCGCGCCACATTGCGGCTTCTTCGACAGAGGCAAGGTGGTCGATGTCTATCACAAAATCTCCGGACGGCACCATGATGCACTGCTCCCGACAGTACGAAAAAATTCCGGCAGGCGTGACGTAGGGCAGCAAAGTCTGCTTTTTTCCACGGAATGCTTTATCGTTTTCCGTATCGGCCCTTACTCTTTGTGTCAGCTCCTTCAGATGGGAATCAGAGGAGATATAGGCATGAAGCCCCGCTACGCTACACACTCCGGAAGGCACTTTGTTGGTGATGGGAGCGTTGAAAAAAGACATGATAGATTCTTTCATGATATTGATTCTGATTTAATTAAAACTATATTTTATATTTAACTGATTTATGTCAACAAAGATACAGGATATAATTCATCCTATACACTGCATTAAAAGCCATTTACTAAGCATTTATAATCATTGAGTGCTTATTGATTTATCATTAAAATAATTAAATAGAATGGAGAGAGAAAATATAAATATGAACGACAAACCGGAAATAGAGATAAAGATATTCGGCGGTACGAACATGATAGCCCCGGCAGGCGCTACCGCCGTTCAGAATTTTTACGGCGATCAGTTTGCCGAGGTCGCCATCCGTCCCGAAGAAACCGAGGGCATTGAAAGTCTGAACGATGCCGAGTGCCTTCTCTTCACCTACGTGCCCGACGTGAAAAAAGTGCATGAGTACACCCGACTTCTGGGCGAATGCGCCACCGCCCACGATCTGGCGGGTGTAGTGAGCATCATGCTCAGCGAACCCCGCGTGGGCAAGGACACGGTGGTGAAAGGCACCTTCATCGAGGTTCTTCTTCCTTTCGCTTCCCGACTGACATCGGGGGCAAAGGTGGACAATGTGAGACAACAGATTAATAATATGCTGATGAGGCAAGGGAGAGGAGGAAAATAAAGGAAATAAATTTAATCTTCCTGCCTGAAAACAGGCTAAAATTTGTTTTTATCAAGAAACTGTGTTTATAAGAAAGACAAACGTAGAGGGTCTGGCCATTATTGAGCCACGCCTTTTCAAAGATGCGCGCGGTTACTTTTTCGAGTCATTTTCCCAACAGGAATTCGAGGAGAAGGTGCGCAAGGTGAATTTTGTGCAGGACAATGAAAGTATGTCATCGTATGGAGTGATGCGTGGACTTCATTTCCAGAAGCCGCCTTTTGCGCAAAGTAAACTGGTACGTGTCGTCAAAGGCCGCGTACTTGATGTAGCTGTAGATATTCGCAAAGGATCACCCACATACGGTGAGCATGTGGCTGTGGAATTGTCAGAAGATAATCATTTGCAATTCTTCATTCCCAAAGGTTTTGCCCATGGTTTTGCCGTATTGAGTGAAGTGGCTGTATTTCAGTACAAATGTGACAACTATTATGCTCCACAAGCCGACGGTGGAATCAGTATCTTGGATGAAGGCATAGGAATAGACTGGAAAATACCGGCTGATAAAGCGATACTGAGTGAGAAAGATACGAAGCATCCGTTGCTGAGGGATTTTGAGAGTCCGTTTGAATAAAGTGCTATTGTAAATTGGGAGCACGTTTCACCATCAAACAAATACTGCGGAACTTTAGAATTACACAAATGACAAATAAATATGATTCAACATTTTCAATAATGAAAGGGGTAGCTATCATATCAGTCGTTATCGGCCATTGTTCCATTCCATGGATAGAAGGATTCGTCAATCAATATCACCTTGCCGTATTCTATTTCATTGCCGGATATTTCTTCAATCCATCTTATTTTGACACCCCATGGATATTCATCAAGAAACGAGTAATCAGACTCTATCTCCCTTTCATTGGTTATGGCTTTGCATTTCTATTGCTCCACAATCTTTTCTGCCATTGGGGATTTTATCCAACTTACCAAATTTATTCTTTCTCCGAATGGCTTCGCAACTTCTTACTACTGGTAATACGTATTACTTCTTCCGAACTGTTTATGGGTGCGATGTGGTTCCCCGTTTCATTGCTGACCGTGTCACTTCTTTATCTTCCAATTAACAAAATTCCAATTATTAATAAGCACAAATGGGGTGGGGTGTTTTTTTGTTCTATAATTGCTTATGCAGCAATCACATACAAAGTCAAGAATCCATATTGTATATGGGATACCTTGATGATTCTTCCTATTTATCATATCGGCGTACTGTTTCGACAGTACGATTTATTTCATAGATTTGTAAATTGGGAAACAACAGTAAGTTGCGTTGTAGGAATGTTAACCATTTATAGTCTGGGAGGGATTGTCAGGTTTCAGTCTTCAGCATTAGCCCATAATAATTTATTTCTCTTTTTTGTAGTTCCTGTTATGGGGATTGTAATGGTTTACGGAGTATCAAATTGGATAAAAAAAACTTGGATGTCAAAAGCCGTCTCATTGTGTGGAGAATATTCCTTTGAAATAATGGCATGGCATTTCATCTCATTCAAATTGGTGGCGTTCATTCATATTTACCTTACAGGCGGAGAATGGAAGCACTTGTCCGACTTCCCTGTCTATAACGCAAATTTGCTATTGTGGACACCGCTTTATGCAATGGTTGGATGCACATTGCCATTGCTTTTGAAATATACCTTTAATAAAGTCAAACCAATAATAAGTCTGAGACTGCAAAAGCTTACCGCCAAATAAATTGGCTATTGAAACGATCAAATAAACTTTAAAAATAATTTTGTCTAATAGCTATATCACTCATTTCCAAATGAGGGATAAAGCCATTGGGTGCTTACGGCCCTGTGTGAACAAGGGCACAGTAGTAAAGTCAGGGCAAAGGTGAACCATGTGAGGCAACAGAAAAATAATACACTGATAAACAAGAATATATATAAAAAATATGAATATAGCAATTGTTGGTACGGGCTATGTCGGACTAGTGTCTGGCACGTGTTTCGCGGAAATGGGCATCAACGTGACATGCGTGGATGTGAATGAGAAAAAAATTCAAGCATTGATGAATGGAAATATTCCTATTTACGAACCAGGACTTGATGATATGGTAAAGCGCAATGTTGAAGCAGGACGTCTACATTTTTCCACTAACCTGATATCCTGTTTGGATAATGTGGAATTAGTTTTTTCGGCTGTAGGGACACCACCTGACGAAGATGGTAGTGCCGATTTGAAATATGTACTTGCCGTAGCTAAGACTTTTGGCGAGAATATCAAAAAATATACGATCCTGATTACCAAGTCAACAGTTCCCGTAGGTACTGCAAATAAGGTCAAAGCCATCATACAAGCAGAACTTACCAAAAGAGATGTGGACATCCCCTTTGATGTCGCTTCCAACCCGGAATTTTTAAAGGAGGGAGCGGCCATACAAGACTTCATGAGCCCGGACCGTGTAGTGGTAGGTACTGACAGCGAACAAGCGCAAAAAATCATAGCACAACTCTACAAGCCATTTATGCTGAGCAGTGAGCGTATGATTTTCACCGATATTCCATCAGCGGAAATGATAAAGTATGCGGCCAATTCCATGCTTGCCACCCGCATCTCATTCATGAACGATATCGCAAACCTGTGCGAACTTGTCGGAGCAGATGTAAACATGGTGCGCAAGGGTATCGGAAGCGATACACGTATCGGCAAAAAATTCTTATATGCCGGATGTGGTTATGGTGGCAGTTGTTTCCCAAAAGACGTAAAAGCACTCATAAGAACTGCCGAATGTTATGGTTATGATATGCAGGTACTGAAAGCTGTGGAGACAGTAAATAAGTATCAGAAAGAAGTACTTTTCAGAAAACTGTCAAAGCACTATAAGGATGACCTCCATGGAAAAATCATCACCTTATGGGGACTGGCATTCAAACCGGAAACTGATGATATGCGTGAGGCTCCGGCACTGGTGCTGATTGAAAAGCTACTAAATGCCGGCTGCACCGTAAAAGTCTATGATCCGATAGCTATGAAAGAATGCTATCGCCGTATTGGTAACACGGTGGAATACTGCAACGACATGTACGAAGCCACCCTTGACAGTCACGCTCTATTGCTCGTCACAGAATGGAAAGAGTTCCGAATGCCTAACCTGCCTATTTTGGAACGTATGATGAAGGAACTGCTTATTATTGACGGTCGTAACATCTACGACCGTAAACAACTGGAGAACAATAATTTCACCTATTACAAAATAGGATAAATATGAAGATATTAATAACAGGAGTAGCCGGATTCATCGGCTCCAAACTGGCATATGAACTTACTCAGCGTGGTAACGAGGTGGTAGGCATTGACAACATCAACGATTATTACGATACCAGACTGAAAGAAGCCCGACTACGACACTTCGGTAATGGTTGGCGTTTTATTCGCATGGATATTGCTGATCATAAAGCAATTGACAAACTCTTCGAACATGAAAGATTTGATAAAGTGATGAACCTCGCCGCACAGGCTGGTGTGCGCTATAGTATTACTAATCCCTATGCCTATATGCAGAGTAACCTACTCGGTTTTCTCAATATATTGGAGAGTTGCCGTCATCACGGTGTAAAATACCTCGTATATGCCAGTTCGAGCAGTGTATACGGTATGAATACCAAGACACCTTTTTCCGAGGACGATATAGTGATAAGCCCCGTAAGTCTTTATGCAGCCAGCAAAAAGAGTAATGAACTGATGGCGCACGCCTACTCCAAACTTTATAAATTACCCACCACAGGTCTGCGTTATTTCACTGTATATGGTCCCTGGGGCAGACCCGACATGTCGCCTATGCTCTTTGCCAAGGCTATCTCAAAAGGCGAGCCCATCAAGGTTTTCAATAATGGAAACATGTTCCGCGACTTCACCTATATTGATGACATCATAGAAGGCACAATTCGTGTCATCAACCGTATGCCAGCTATCGAAGAATGCGCTAACGGTGTGAGAGCCAATGTCTACAATATCGGTTGCGGACACACCACACACTTAATGGAGTTCATCGGTGAGATTGAGAAAAACTTGGGTAAAAAAGCTGAGAAAATATATTTGCCAATGCAACCCGGCGATGTGTATCAAACTTTTGCCGATACGACCAAACTGGAACATGAGCGAGGTTACAGACCTAAGATTCTTCTGCCTGAGGGTATCCAAAGATTCGTGAAGTGGTATAGGAGCGAAGACAATCCAATATTATGAATGCCATTAACACTTATAAGAGTAGCGCAAAAGGAATAGCTATATTTGGAGGATTGCAAGTTTTCAAAATCCTCTTGAGTGTAATAAGGACAAAATGCAGTGCACTGTTTCTCGGTCCTGCAGGATTCGGTATATATAGCCTAATATCTTCTACGCTGACTTCAATAGAGCTGGCAACCAATTGCGGACTCGGCACAAGTGCGGTAAAGGATATTGCCAAAGCAGAAGGTTCCCCCTTGCATACCTCTCAAGCATACACCGTACTCAACCGGCTGGTTTGGATTACAGGTGTTTTAGCCGTATTATTATGCGGAGTTTCCTCCAAATGGCTAAGCATCTCCGCTTTTGGCAATACAGATTATACTTGGGCTTTCGCTCTGGGGGCTATATCTTTATTATGCAGCCAATTGATGGCTGGACAAGGCGCATTACTAACAGGGTTGAGAAAGTACCGTTACATCACTCGTCTGAACATTTGGAGCAACATAGCAAGTGTCATTATCACGGTCACCTTGTACTGGAAATGGAATGTAGATGCTATTGTACCGGTTATCTTACTATCATCGATAATTAATCTCGTTTTTTCGGCCTATTATGCAAGAAAAATAAATCTTCCTGCCACCATCGTTTCTATCAAGAGTACTTTGACAAAAGGATGGGAAATGCTCAAAACAGGTATATTTATCAGTCTAAGTGGTGCACTAACCGTTCTGGCAGGATATGCCATTCGCATTTTCATCTCGCAAACTACAGACGTAGTACAAGTAGGCTTATTCACGGCTGTATTCTCACTGGTGAATACTTATTTGGGCATGGTATTTTCCTCGATAGAGCGCGACTTCTTTCCACGGCTATGTGCGGTAGCCGACAGTGTGGACGATACCAGTGTGGCTATTCGTCAGGAAAATGAATTACTCATACTTCTGCTGGCTCCACTGGTCGCCATCTTCATCGCCTTCGCACCAATGGTACTAACTCTATTCTATTCGGACAAATTCATAGAGGCTGAGAGCATGATGGGATTCACGGCATTCGCGCTCTTTCTGAAAATACCGAGCTGGACAATGAGTATCGTGTTTCTTGCCAAAGGCGATAACCGGACTTACTTCGTGACCCAATTGGCATTCACCGCATATTGCCTGGCATTCAACACTGCAGGATTCTACTTTGGAGGACTTACCGGACTTGGTATATCATTTATACCGGCTTACTTACTTTATATCGTACATGCCTACTTGCTGTGTGCTAAGAAATACGAGTTCAGATTTGGCTGGATTGTGTGGCGCAAACTATCAGGATACGCCGCATCACTCATTTGCGTATGCGTGGCGGCTAATTGGCCCAATCCATTGGTTCGCCATATTTTAGAAACTTTACTGGTTGTGTCAATCACTGCAATAGCACTCAAAGAGTTAAATGAAAAACTCGCTTTAACAGACTATATCCGAAAAAAGATAAAAAGATGATAAGGCAAATTATCGACAAGTATCTACGCAAGTATCATAAAATCAAGACTTGGCAGATATATGGTAACAAAACTAAGTACCATTTCCTGGATAATCCGCAAATATCTGTAGATGGAGAGGAGACACATGGTGTTCCCTCTGTAGAAGTGTATGACGATACAGCCAAACTGAGCATAGGCAGATATTGCAGCATTGCGGCGGAATGTAAAATCATATTAGGAGGAAACCATCATACACGGTGGGCATCGACTTATGCTTTTTATCAAGAGCCTCAGTTCTTTCCTCGATTCACAGCATTAGGGCAAACACATAGCGTGAGGCATGGCAATGTTAGTATCGGGAACGATGTATGGATAGGTCGTAATACTCTATTACTCCCAAGCTGTCAGATAGATGACGGTGCTATTATAGGGGGAGGAAGTGTAGTGGCCGGTCATATTCCGGCTTACGCAATAGCAGTAGGAAACCCCTGTAAAGTGATAAAATATCGTTTTACTGATGGACAAATAGAATCACTGTTAAAAATTAAATGGTGGAACTGGAACCATGAACAGATAAACGAGAAGCTTCATCTGATATGCAATGAGGATATTAATGCATTTATCGAGGATTGTAAACGTGATGGATTATTGTAATTAAAAAGAAAGATGATAGGAATAGTAGTCATATCATACAAGAATTTTCAAGGAACGGTTGACTTTATCAACAACCAGTTACCCAAACTGAAAATGTCCTGGAAAGCCGTGGTGATTGACAATGCCTCGGACATCAAATCAAGCCAGCAAATGGCCCAAGTTTGCGAAGGTGTATGCACGTCAGCATTGTCCACCGTGACGGATGAAAAGAACAACGTCTTTATCATTTGTTCAACCGAAAATCTGGGGTTTGCGAAAGGTAACAATTTGGGAGTGGAGTTTCTACTCCGTAATTTCAACTGTGACTATCTGTTGTTCAGTAATGATGACATCGTAATTGAAGACCCTCTTGTACTCAATAAACTGACAAAAGCTTTTGAGATTGACAAAAACATCGCTGTTGTAGGACCACGTGTAGTGGGAACTGACGGAGCTGAACAATCACCCCATCACAGAATAGTAACTCCCTTGCGCCAATTAGGATGGAAGTTATTACCTTTTCTCCGCAGAAAGCGGAAGGTACAAACGGTAACAACGACATCAATAGTTTCCTCCTATTGCTATTGGGTGACGGGAGCTTTTTTCTTGATGAAAACGACAGATTTCACTTCTGTAAATGGATTTGACCCTGCAACATTCCTGTATGCGGAAGAAGTAATTCTTGCAGAAAGACTGAAACAGATTGGAAAACGAGAATATTTTTATGCAGACAGCCTTGTCATTCATTACGGAGGCCAGTCTACCAGAAACATTCGAAATAAAAAACTAAAGAAAATATTAAAAGACAGCAACAGCCATTATTATCGGAACTACCTGCATAGTAACCCGTTTATTATATGGTTATATCGTGTGCTGTGCTAAACATTATTCAAAGTATGGATTTATCTGTAATTGTTCCCGTTTACAATGCGGCACTACTGATTAACAGGTGTCTTGACTCCATTCTATCACAACAAGGAGAATACGAAATAGAAGTAATCTGCGTAGATGATGGGAGTACTGACAATTCTATCGAACTAATTCGTAGCAGAAAGGAAAAAAACATTGTACTTTTAACCCAGTCCAATTCAGGGCCTGCCTCTGCTCGTAACAAGGGAATGAATGTAGCCCGAGGACGGTATATGGCATACCTCGATGCCGACGACTATTGGCTTCCAGATTTTATCAAGAAGACTATCACATTCCTCGATAACCACAAGGAGTGCATTGCAGTGAGTGTGGCACAACGGCATATTACCTTAAAAGGGGAAAGCTTGTCACCTACTTATATTCTGGAAGCCGACCACAATTCGGTTCCTTTCATCCTCAATAATTTCTTTGATTTTTGGGCAAGGTATTTTCATGTATGCACCGGGAGCATTACTATCCGCATCGACATTGCCCGCCAAGCTGGTGGAATGCGTGAAGACTTGCGCCAATGTGAGGATCTGGAGTTTTGGGCATACCTTGCCACATTCGGTAAATTTGGCTTTATCCCTGAAGTACTATTCGTCAGCGATGGCAATGCAGTGACTCGTTCACAGGGATGGATTGACAAAATGATGGTAAGATGGAACAGCGCACCCAGTGTTACTGATTGGGAAAAGAGAATAACGCATCGATTAGACAAAGTATTACCCATAGAGTATATAAAAGCAAAAGGACGATTGTCTTGCACCTTAATTTATGACAAGTTGCTTTCCAATAGAATTCAATTAGCTCGCCAAGAAGCTTTGTGTTATGGTAAGTACTTCCCAAAATATAAATTCGGGCTTTATATAATGAATTTAGCCAAGCATACGCCTCTCACATGGTGGATTCTGGCTAAGTATGTCAAATACAGAGAATATCACAAGTAATTAGATATATGAACACTCACTTTTTTAAGCGCATCATTAACCGAATCTTGATGCGGTATTTCAGTGTCGGTCAGATTGCCACAAAAGATCGTTCCGTCTACCTGACTTTCGATGATGGTCCGGAAGAGGGCATCACCCAATTTATACTTGACGAATTGGATAAATACGGATTCAAAGGAACTTTCTTCTGTAAAGGCAGTTGTGCGGAAAAGAATCCGCATTTAGTAAAAGAAATCATAAGCCGCGGACATAGCATAGGAAACCATACTTATGAACATATCCTTGCTTATGACCGTAATGAACAATCGTATGTGCAGGATGTATATCGTGCCGATCACATATTGCATACTATATTGTTTCGTCCTCCAAATGGATGCTTGACACTGTACACTTGGTGGAAACTCAGGAAAAAATTCCGTATCATTTATTGGACTATAGGCTCCTGCGATTGGTGTAAAGACGAAGCCGGACAGACGCGCGGAATTAGTTCGCTGAAACACATACATGCAGGAAATATCATACTTTTCCACTTCAGCAAGGAATTACAGGAAGGAACAAAAAAAATACTACCACAATATTTACAGTGGTTGGTAGAAAACAAATATACATCCAAGGCAATTACAAATACAATATTATCATGATAGAAGTAATAAACCATATCTATACCCAGCGATTCTTCGCAAAAAAAACAAAATTCAGTGACTTATTCAAAGCTGTCACCTATACACAATATGAGGGAAAAACTATTCCATTTTGGTATAAGAAAATCCCAGGGGAAACTTCCACTTTAAATTTAACCTTACCTACTGATGCTCTATTGTCAGCAATGAAAAGTAACACTCGAAATGAGATCAGACGCGCTGAAAAAGAGAATTGTCTATTTGAATACAATTATGATTACAAATCCTTTGTCCCTTTTTATAATGAGTTCTGTAAAAGCAAAGGTATGGAGGACAAAATCAATGAGCACACATTAGAAAAATATAACAGAACTCTCATAACCATGGCCAAACGTGGCAATACTGTACTGGCTATGCATGCAACCGTTATCAACAAAGAAGATAAGGAAGCCATGTTACTTTATTCTTGTTCTACACGATTAAACACTGACGTAGACAAAAAATTAATTGGATGGAGTAATCGCTTCCTTCACTATCAGGAATTCATGCTATTCAAAAAATGGGGAATTGAACGTTATGAATGGAATGGCATTTGTACCAACCCGGAACTTCGGGATGTCTATAACATATCGTTATTCAAGTTGTCATTTGGCAGTGAAGCCAAGCCCCAACTTAACCTGAGAACGCCTTTGTTTGTTTTATTCAAAGAGCTACAAAAACTTTTAAAGAAAATGCGAAAATAAGATATGATATTTAATAGTTTCAGTTTTATAGGATTCTTTGTCATTATTTGGTGTATTATTGCTTTGACTATACTTTTTTCTAAAAACGTGACGGGAAGAAATACGCTTTTACTCACCGCAAGCTATATATTATATGGTTCTTTTAATATCTCATTCATTGCCATTCTAATTTATGTGACACTCGTAAATTACATAGCCGGTGTCTTACTGCAAAGGAAAAAAAACATCGGCAAAGTGATTTTGGGCATTACTATACTCTTGTCATTATCACCATTGTTCATTTACAAATACCTGACTTTCATACTTAGCGATATACTTGAAATACCAGATGTACTGCAAACCGAATGGATAAGTAATCTTATACTTCCAGTAGGTATCTCCTTCTTCACGTTTCAAGCATTGACCTACACTATTGACTTATACCGAGACAAAGTATCTTATTGCAAGAACCCGATAGACTTCGCCCTTTTTGTTTCCTTTTTTCCTACTATACTGTCAGGGCCTATTGAGAAAGCCCGTAATCTGCTTCCCCAAATCAAATCATTACACCCTATAAAGTGGAATGACGTGACAACAGGATGCAGTCTTTTTGTCTGGGGATTATTCAAGAAAATCGTTATTGCCGACCGTCTGGCCACATACGTAGATTGGGCTTATACTGACATAGATTATGTGAAAGGGGGAACTTTGGCTTTAGCGGCACTGTTCTACAGCATCCAAATTTATTGTGACTTCAGCGGCTATTCGGATATGGCAGTTGGCGTTGCTCGTTGTTTAGGTTTTCAGATCACACAGAATTTTCGTTTTCCCTATTTCAGTACCAGTATAAAAGATTTTTGGAAGAAATGGCATATCTCGCTTACATCTTGGTTCACTGAATATGTTTACTTCTCTTTAGGCGGCAATCGCGTTAAGTTGAAAACACGCTGGGTATTCAACATTACCATGGTGTTTATATTAAGCGGCATCTGGCATGGGGCAGCATGGAATTTCTTTTTATGGGGCTTCATTCACGCTTTCTTATATTTAGCCGAACATTTTATGGGATTACAACGAAAAAACTTCAAGATAAACTATTGGTATCTGAAAATATTTTCTGGTTTTGCTATATTCATCCTTGTGACGATTTCTTGGGTGTTTTTCAGAATTGAAGATGCATCTACAGCCTTCGCTATTCTTTCTAAAATATGTTCTGCCAGTGCTTGTTTTGCATCACCGGGAGCCTCAGCTTTCACATTCGCCACAAATATTGCACTTCTGTCAGTATTCATCTATTTTGAGTGGAGGCTGTATCACAATAATAAACTTGGTGATTGCACCATATCCAAACACAGCCATTACCAAATAGCATGGCAGTTGTCCTTATTGTTGATGCTTGCATTTTTTGGCGTAACAAGTGACAAATTTGTTTACTTTCAATTCTGACGGTATGAAAAAGCATATTATCCAAATAATACTGTCCACATTGTTTTTCTTTTTGGTGGACTATATAAGCGATAATGTAATGTCGAAAGGTATAGACTCTTTTTATGGGCTAAACCAACATAGCAAGCTACTCATTGTTGGGCACTCGCACTTAATGTTGGCCACCGACAAAGAAAGGATAGAGTACGAATTGCATACTGCTGTATCTAAATACACACGGGAGGGAGTAAACGTCGCCGACAAGAAAATCATGATTCGTCAGTATCTTGAATCCGATTGTTCTGATTCTCTACGAATATGCCTTTATGGTGTTGATCTTTTCACGTTTACAGGACAGGGGCTGAGTCAGAACTCTTATCAATTGTTCTATCCGTTTATGGACAATCCTTCAATATCCAATTACATCAAAGCCCATGCAACCCCTACCGACTATTGGTTACGCAAATTGGTTCGGACTACCCGGTATAATGACGATGGAATAAAGAATGCTTCAATCAGAGGTTGGATGAATGATTGGAGTAACCGCAAAAATGGAATGGTAGACACTGAAACGTATAAACAAAAGTTGCAAAATGGGAATGAAAGACACATAGGGATGCAACAAGAGTTGATAGAAGATTTCAAGGAAACGGTGAAAATGATGACAGACAGAGGCATAAAAGTCATCTTAGTGAATACCCCTACTTTGGATTTACTGAATGGCTACGAACCTGAACGATTTAAGATGATAACAAAGTGGTTTAAAGATTTTGCACAGAACAGCCCATTTGTTGAGTATTGGGATTTTAATCCTCAATATGCTTCTAAATATGAATTGTTCCATGACTGCCTGCACCTGAATGCAAAAGGACAAGAAATCATAACAACCGAAATTATTAGAAAACTTAGAAAAGAGCTATGATAGTAATCAGTCACGAACGATTCATGTCGTTTTTGCGTTTAGCTAAAGCAGGAGGCTTATGTGGTATATTGTTGCTCTCCCGCCCTTTACTATATGCTATATTTTCACGACAAAGAGATTTAAGTGCATATTCATCTGTTGATGCATCTGCAATAGTGTTTATCTTGTATGCAGTGGTATGTTTCTATTTTTCCATTCGAGAAATTAACAAACAAGACTCTATATTTGCTCACAAACTATTAGCCAAAAGTCCACTGTTGTGGTTCGCATTGTACACGCTTCTTGGTATGGCAAGCATCTTCTGGAGTGTCAATCCACCACTTTCAGGATTCAGGGCATTTGAATGTTTGTCCATGATGTTACTTATGATTGCTACTGTACATTATCTATTCTCAACGAATGAATTGGAGATCGTTATTGACTGGAGCATATTATTTGTCTCGGTTGATATTATAGTATCATTAATCAAGGCACTGAGTTATACAACTAATATATCCGACTTGCTGCAAACCTCTCAGATGATGGCGACCGTATATTTCTTCATGGCATTATATTATACTCCAAAACGTTGGTATCACTATATGATTGGCATCATGTCTTTTTTCTCTATGTCAACTGTCGCTTATCTTGGTATGGCAATAGGCAGTATAAGCACTTTTTTTGGAAAACCCCAATATAGGGTGTGGGTGTTTCTATTCTCATTGATTCTCTGCACCGTCATTGGCTATATCGGACCATATAAGTTTGTTAAAGACACCGTGTTTTTTGACAAACAATCCATTTCAATTCATGAGACAACAGGTCGTGACAAAATAATGTATGTGGCTACAAGCGCACTGTCAGACAAACCGGAAGGTTATGGTTTTTTTGCAGGAGAGCCCTATTTGCTGTATACGAAAAAACTCGGTGCTATCAACGGACACAACTCGTTTATCAGTGCATCTATTTCTTTGGGATATGCTGGAATAATCCTCTTGCTGATATTCTTCCTGAAAATGTTCTGTACTACATTTAGCCGATACATTCCACCTGAATACAGAGCGCCCCTTATTGGCTGTTTTCTTGTCGGATTCCTACAATGCATGGGAAACCCCGGACTCGGCTCACGTGTATATGGCGGATGGATACCAGTAATGTTCCTTTTTACTTTAATCTGCGGATTTTATGTTAACAATAAATTCTATGATATGAACTACGATGAAGTATAGACCCTTACACTATAATATGAACATCAATTCAAATGCCAAAAACAAGAAAAAGAACAAAGAAGCACGAAAAAGTAATCTGGAGCTTTTACGCATAGTGGCAATGTTACTGGTCTTATTGACACACTATGTTTCTACCAGAATATCCATAGAGGAGTACCCCCTTGTTAGCAACAGTGTTTTTAATATTCCTTCTTTTCATAGTATACTTAATATGGAGCTTGAAAGTCTTTCATTCGTTTGTGTGAATTGCTTTGTCCTTATTTCCGGATATTTCAGAATAAAATTTAAGTGGCATTCATTTGCGAATTTGTTCTTCCAAATACTTTTTTGGAGTTTGTTCTGCATTTTAATAGCATCATTACCATTCTTGAAATTCCCTGATTTCCCTTTATTAAAGACATTTATTACAAGTTTGACTTGGGGATGGTTCGTACAAGGATATATCATATTATTTATCTTCTCTCCTGTTCTCAATGCATTCATTGATTCGTGTTCTGAAAAACAGTTGGGTACCTATGTCTTCATTTTCTATCTACTCAGTACAATAGGTGGATATCTAATGCTTTGGACTGATTTTCATGAGGGAATGAGTGCTTTAAGCCTAATGGGAATCTATCTTACCGGAGCCTATCTCAAGCATACAACCTTAAAAATATTTTCATTGAAAGCTACATATGACTTACTGTTCTATTTGGTAGGTGGTGTGATAATGGTTTGTCTAAACATTGCAATGTTATCAGTAGGAATCCATATTAGTCCATATGGTTACTTGAATCCTATGATTATTTTGATGTCCGTATTTCTATTTTTATTCTTCAAAAAAACAGAAATTGGACACAAAAGATGGGTCAATAGATTCGCAGCTTCAGCATTCTCCATATATCTTTTCCATTGTAATGTTCTTATAGGACCTCACATATCAAGCATGTGGTCGAAAATTAATTTACAATTTTCTCCTCTATTTTCATTATTTATCGCTTTTATTTCTTTTGTTATCATATATACATTTTGCACTCTTGTTGACCGTCTGCGCATATATTGTTGGCATTATGTAAGTACAAAAGTATTTAATTATGATGATTCTAAAGTGAGATTATAATCAAATATACATATTACAATATGAAAAGTCAAAAGATACTTTGGATTAATCCTTCTTTCCTAGATTATCGTCTGCCACTCTATGCAGAGTTAGATAAATTATGTAATAATAGCTTTTACATATTATATAGCAAAGAAAGAGTTCCTAAACGTTGTCACTCAAAAATTCAGGAAATACTTGGCAAACGCGCCTTATACCTCCAACATGAGAAACAGTTAAGGTTCAAGCGTAAAGATTTTGCAAATACCGGAGTGGTTATCCCGTTTCCCAAAGGTCTATATCGCCTCATTAAAAGAACAAAGCCTGATCTTATAATTGCTGAGGGATTTTTTCAGTTTACACCATGGGCTATATGGTATTCTTGGATACACCACATTCCTTTGATAGTAGCATATGAACGTACTGCCCATACCGAACGTAACTGTCCGTTATGGAGACGATTGTATAGACGCTTCGTAGGACTGTTTGTGAATGGCTACATAGCAAATGGTCGCCTCACAAAAGAATATCTGATATCACAGGGGGTAAAAGCAGAAAATATTTTTACAGGTGGAATGTGCGCCGATAGTTTCAGGCTATCTTTGCAAAAAGCAGCTTTATCCGATAAAGAACGTACCGTGCTCCAGCAATCCATATTTAATGGTATTCCTTTAGGAATATCATTCATCTTTGTAGGACGAATGATACCTCTAAAAGGATTATCCTATCTCCTTCAGGGATGGAGAAAGCACTGTGAAAAATATCCAAAGGACAGACTGATCCTCGTTGGAGATGGACCATTACTCTCTGAGTTTAAACGAGAGTATGAAACGTACAAGTCTGTGATATTTACGGGAGGAATAGACTATTCACAAGTATACAAATATTATGCCGTATCCGATGTATTTGTTATACCGACATTGGAAGACAATTGGAGTTTAGTCGTACCCGAGGCTATGGCTTGCGGCTTGCCAGTGGCTTGTTCCATCTATAATGGTTGCTACCCAGAATTAGTTAGGAAAGATGAGAATGGCATAACATTCGACCCTCTTGACACAAACAGTCTGTTAACTGCTTTGGATTATTTTCACCATATCAATATCAAACAATTCGGAAAGCGTTCTATTGAGATTGAGAAAGATTTCAACCCACAGAATACCGCACAAAACGTAATGCGTGCAATAACCAGATATTTGTTATAACTCAATATATAAAAAACTAATAATACTCTCATCAATAATAGAAATCCTAAACAATTATGCATCAAGACAGTAAACTAAAAAGGTTGTTTTACCGATTATCGTTGTTGATTCCCGACACTTGGTATTTGTCACTCAAATATTATAAGAATTTTGGAGAACTCCCCAACCTAAAATATCCGAAGACATTCAACGAAAAGTTGCAATGGCTCAAGCTACATGATCGCAAACCTATATACACCACTATGGTAGATAAATATGAAGTAAAGCAATATGTGGCCAACATTATTGGCGAGAAATATATCATCCCCACCTTAGGAGTATGGGACCGCGCTGAGGATATCAACTTTGACAGTCTACCCAACCAGTTTGTACTCAAAGCTACGCACGATAGCGGACGCGTAGTGATTTGCAAAGATAAGACTACACTCAACCGTGCTGAAATCATCAAAGAAATGCGCAAATCGCTGCAACGTAACTTCTACGCCGTGGGACGTGAATGGCCTTACAAAAACGTGAAGAGAAGAATCATCGCAGAAAAGTATATGGAAGATGGAGAGCAGGAACTGAAAGACTACAAGTTGATGTGTTTCAATGGCAAAGTTTATTGTTCATTCGTTTGCTCTGAAAGAGAAAACAGACTTAAAGTAACATTCTATGACCGAGACTGGAAACGTCTCCCTTTCGAGCGTCACTATCCCGCTGCCGAAAAAGATATACCCAAACCCAAACAATACGAAAAAATGGTTTGCCTTGCCGAGATACTGTCGAAGAAAATTCCTTTTGTGAGAACTGACTTTTATGAGATAAACGGACAGTTATATTTCGGCGAACTGACATTCTTCCCCGGTTCTGGCGTAGAAGAATTTACTCCTAAGGAATGGGATGAACGCTTAGGAAAACTCATCGTTTTACACCAATGAAGGTACTTTATATACATAATGACTACGCCAAGCCAAGTGGCGAAGAACATGCTTCGGGCGAGATAGTCCATTTGCTCAAGGAACATGGGCACGAGGTAAGATGGTTCAAGCGCAGTTCCGCAGAAATAACCGGAAGTAAACTTGGAGTGGTGAAGTCATTCTTCACAGGCATATACAATCCTTATTCTGCCAAACAATTGGAAAAGGTCCTAGACGAGTATCACCCCGAAATCGTACAGGCACAAAACATTTATCCGTTGCTCTCCTCCTCCATCTTCATCCCATTGAAAAAAAGAGGAATTCCCGTAGTGATGCGTTGTCCAAACTATCGACTGTTTTGTCCAAACGGTCTGTGTCTGGACAATGACGGAGAAATTTGCGAAGACTGCTTCAACGGAGGCCGAGAAATAAATTGTATCGTGAAGAATTGCGAAAAGAGTATACTCAAAAGTATAGGCTATGCAGCGAGGAATTGGTATTCGCGTGTATCGGGCAACATTCTGAATGGAGTGGACATGTTTATCGTACAATCGGAGTTCCAAAAGAACAAATTCATTGCTCAGGGCATACCTGAGCATAAAATAGAAATACTGCCCGGCATCGCTCCGGATGTACCTCCCATGAATTGTAGCGACATTGGAAAATATATTACGTTTGTGGGGCGTGTGAGTGCAGAGAAGGGTATCTACGAGTTTATTGAAGTTGCCAAACGTCTTCCAGCTCTTCCGTTTAAAGTGGCTGGAAATCTGGATGGAAATTTCAGGATTCCCAATGATGTACCATCCAATCTCGAATTTCTGGGATTCGTAGGCGGTGAGGAATTGAACAACCTTTACCAACGATCGCGTATCATTGTAGTGCCCAGCAAATGGTATGAAGGTTTCCCTAATGTCATTGTACGAGGAATGCTACTAGAACGTCCTATTGTTACCACGAATATAGGGGCTATGCAATCCATCATTGACGATGACATCAATGGGCGATTAGTTTCACCTGGCAGTATTACTGAACTCACTTCAGTCATCAGCAACTTGTGGCCTGAAAAACAACGATGTAAAAAACTGGGTATTCAAGGTAAGAACAAAGCCTTAGCCCTGTATAGTCGTAAAGTTATTTATAATACGCTCATGGCCATTTATGACAAAGCCATAAACAACTGTAAATTCCAAAGATAGCCATGCAAAAATATTACTTCAACATCAAGTACGAATTCAACAAAGAGACTGTGCACAAACAAATAGCTCGACAGTTGAAAAAGAAAAACTCTGACTATATCTGTGTAGCTGACGGGGTGATACTCAGTATAGCTAACAGAAAACCTGAATATTTGAAAGTGGTGAACGAGGGAATGTTCTCTATTTGTGACAGTGGATACGTCCCTTTGTATATCCGATGGATCCATGGTATTCATTATGAACAATATTGCGGTAGCCAGATTTTCATGGACATCGTGAGTTCAAAGAAATACAGAATGTTCTTCATGGGCGCTTCAAAAGAGACATTGGATGGACTGAGGCAAAATCTGGTAAAAATAAATCCTGCAGTAACGGACATGACTTTCCTAGAATTACCATTCAGAAAAGTGGAGGAGTTTGACTATGAAGGCATAGCAAAGACTATCGAAGCAGATGGCGCTGACATTATTTGGGTTGCACTGGGTGCTCCGAAACAGGAGATTTTTATGAATTTTCTGAAGCCACACTTGAGACATGGAATTATGATTGCAGTAGGAGCAGCATTCAAATTCTTCAGTGGAAATGAGGAAAAAAGAGCCCCAAACTGGATGCTGGACATACATTTAGAATTTGCATATCGCATCATGCAAGCCCCTAAAAAACAATTAGCACGATGTGCGTGGATTATCATCACTCTGCCAAGACTTATTTATCAAGAGTGGAAAAGGAATAGAAAAAGGTAAAATAACCGACATCAATACCAACAAAAAGTTTGTGTCTTGCCTATAAATTAAGCATATGTATAAATAAATATAAAGTGTAATGAAAAAGATAGCATTACTTACAGGTATAACTGGTCAGGATGGTTCCTTTCTTGCCGAGTTTCTAATAGAAAAAGGGTACGAAGTTCACGGTATCCTCCGTCGTTCTTCTTCATTCAATACAGGACGCATCGAGCATCTTTATCTGGACGAGTGGGTACGTGACATGAAACAACAAAGATTAGTCAATCTTCATTATGGAGATATGACAGATAGTAGTTCACTGATCCGCATTATCCAGCAAGTGCAACCTGATGAGATCTATAATCTTGCAGCACAAAGTCATGTAAAGGTTTCTTTTGATGTTCCGGAATATACGGCTGAAGTTGATGCAGTTGGTACATTACGTATACTTGAAGCTGTCCGTATACTTGGTTTGGAGAAGAAGACCAAAATTTATCAGGCTTCTACTTCGGAGCTTTATGGCAAAGTACAGGAGGTTCCCCAGAAAGAAACAACACCTTTTTATCCTCGTAGCCCATACGGTGTAGCTAAACAATATGGTTTTTGGATAACGAAGAATTATCGTGAAAGTTACGATATGTTTGCCGCGAATGGCATTTTGTTCAATCATGAAAGCGAACGTCGAGGAGAGACTTTTGTAACCCGTAAGATTACTCTTGCTGCTGCCCGTATAGCTCAAGGCTTTCAGTATAAGCTGTATTTAGGTAATCTGGACGCCCGCCGTGATTGGGGATATGCAAAGGATTATGTAGAGTGTATGTGGTTGATTCTGCAACGTGATACGCCAGAAGATTTCGTGATAGCTACCGGTGAAATGCATACTGTTCGCGAGTTTGCCACTTTGGCATTTCATGAGGTTGGTATTGAACTCTGTTGGGAAGGTGAGGGTGTTAATGAAAAGGGTATTGATTTAAAGACCGGTAAGGTACTTATTGAGGTTGACCCTAAATATTTCCGTCCTTGCGAAGTTGAACAGTTATTAGGTGATCCTACTAAAGCAAAGACTTTACTTGGTTGGAATCCAACGAAAACCAGCTTCTCTGAACTTGTGAAGATAATAGTAGATCATGATATGAAATTTGTAAAGAAATTACACATCAAATCGCAACTTAAGGAATAACAATTAGGATATTTCGATATTGCAAACTCCTATTGTTAGGATAATAAGTAAATTTATAGCAGCAAAGTACCGGAAACAATCGCCAGGTAGGGTGATTGTTTCCGGCACTTTCTTTATAGAAGAGCCATAAGAAAGAAAACATTCATCATTTTCCTAACGTCCAGTTAATAGCATTCCTGAACATCTTCGTGAAATCTTCCGTCTCATACAGCCTCTTGCTGTGCCCTATCTGGAAATAAACATTGCGCGCTTTTTTACCTTCGTTCACCCATACCACAGGATGATCGCCCATCTTGATATCCGAAGCAGGCGTATAGGTAGCCTCATTAACACTGGCTAACACACGCACATTCGGACGTGGACTCTTGTCATAAGTGTACCACTCATCATCAGGCACCACGAAAGAAGCCTGCACTCCCTTCATCACCGGATGTTTCTTATCCTCCACAAGCACCGTACCATCAGCAAGTGGCGCTATATAATTCTGGAAACGTACACCACCCATAAAATCAGAAAACCATTGCCACAGTGGAAAACCGTCAAACTCACCCAACAAAGTGGCATGATGGAAACCGATCCAACCACCTTTACCTTCCTCTATATATTTAACGAAAGCATCTTCCGCTTCTTTCGGCCATGTATAAGGAGGATAATCCAACTGGATAATCAGATTGAACTGGGACAGATAAGTCTCCGTAATAGGTTTGGCATTGTTTATCTCGGTAATGCTGAAATTCATCTTTCTACTTTCATCAGTCAGCCACTTCAGACCCGCATCCGTAAATCCACCATGCTGACCACCTCTTTCCGTCAAGACCAGCACCTTAGTTCTATGCTTCTTACCAAGCAGATTCTCTGCCACCGTACGACGCAAATCTCCTTGCTCATTATCACCACTATAGTCCCAATACATACCACCCAATAAATCTCTATCCAAGATATATTGACACTTGATTGCCAGTGAACGGGCATTTTCAAAACCGAATACCAGCGTATCATTCTTATTAACCAGATAAGGAACCTGGGCAACCGTATCCCACTTTTCAGTATAATCACCATCGGTACTTCCCACTTTATTAAAATCCTGGAAACTGGGGTACCCATCTCCGCCACGACCATAAAAAGGCATCCCCATCACCAGCATGGAAGGTGGCACACCGGCTTTCAGATGCGCAGTAACAGCCTCATCCGACGTAATGCCTCCACTGTTTGCAGACCGATAAAGTGCCGAATGGTGTTTCGGTGCAGAGGCCATGTCATAAGCCATGATATTCACAAAGTTAATAAAAGGAAGAATAGCTTTGAAGTCGATATACTTCGCTGAAGCCACAGTGGCAAGTGTCAATTCCTTCTGATCACCTATCGCTGCCCTGATATCTTTCATCAGAAGTGTAAAGTTCTCCGTGTCATCGGGTGAAGCTGAAATGTTCGCCATTGAACTCGTGGGATATTCCCAATCGATATCGATGCCATCCAGATCAAATTCCTTCACTACCCGGTCGCAATCCTTAGCAAATGCCCGGCGATATTCATCATTGGCAGCCATTTCACTGAAACGTCCACTCCCCCATCCGCCGACAGACAGAAGTACTTTCAATTCGGGATTTTGCTTCTTCAGGTCCACAATTTGTTTCAAGCGTTCTTCATTGTCAATCCTGACGCCATCAAAACTTTCGTTTACATGACCGAAAGCATAATTAATATGCGTCATGTACTGGGGTTCTGGCACGATGTTACTCCAAGAAGTTACATACGCCACAATCACTTTGGAACTCAAGGGGTTCGCTGTGCTTTCCCCCGACTTGGTGGTGCTACATGAAGCCAATATGGCTAAAGCAGCCGCCATCATCATTCTAATCTTTTTCATAAGTATTATAATTAATCAGCTGTTTGACGAATATGTGAACCTATCAATGCGTAATAGAGCATGAATATCTCGCCCAAAAGTACAATAAACCAAGACCATCTCCAACTTCCGAGCACATCAGCCAGTATTCCCTGCAACAAAGGCAGGATGGCACCACCCACTACACCTATCATAAATACCCCGGAAGCCACAGATGTATATTTGCCCAAATGGGCTACGGACAGGGTAAAGATGGCTCCCCACATAATAGAATGGAACAACCCGACTGCCGTCAGCAACCACGGATTATTCAGAAGGATAGCCAACAAAGCAAGTGCTCCTGCCGAAACCGTAGTTACAACCAACTGCACACGAGGAGAAATCTTACTCAAAGAGCTTCCTACCAACCGCCCCACGAGCATCCCGCCCCAATACAGTGTAGCCATTAATGCCGGAGATGCATAATTCATTTCAATGGCATACAGATTGATATTGGCACCGATACAGACTTCCACGCCCACATAACAGAATATAGCACAGACTCCTAAAGTGAGATGCCGGAACGACCAGATACTCTTTTCCAGCTTCTCACCTTTCTCTATCCGAGTTCCCTGTATATCCGGCAAAGATAGTTTCATTAACAGGAAAACAATCAAAGAAATCACCACTATCAGCACCAGGAACGGAATCATTAACTGATCTATCCGGATATCTTCCATTGCCAAGCCACCGAAAACAACACCCGTAACAAAATAAGGTGCCAAAGTGGTTCCTACAGAATTGGCTGAGCCACCAATGGCAAGACGTTGAATGGCTTGCGTACCTTTCACATGGCAAGCCGTGAGATAAGGATTGATAACCACCTGCAAGATGGTAGCAGAAGCTCCCACCACAAAAGACCCCAAAAGGAAAATAAAGAAACCACCGGGAATAACATTTCCTCCAGCATGCCAGTTGGCTTCCGGAAAGAAAACCGTAAAATAAGAGGAAGCGAAAAATAATCCCAAACCAACCACCATTACCAACAGTCCGCGCATCAGCGTACCTTTATAGCCATATTTACTAATCCAGGACGACCCTACCCGACCACAGACCGGATAAGCCAGGAACCAGGAGAAGGTAATCAATGTGGCGAATGTGTTTTTCAGACCACCCACTTCGGCAAGGAATGTTTCTTTCAGCGGTCCCTGGAACTGAGTATTGGCAGTAGTGAGGAAACCTACAATGAAGAACAGGAATACCATTGTGATAAATGGCCCCATATAGTTCACTTGTTTTTCTTGTTGTGTCATAGTATCATGTATTAAATAAAAGAAATTCGCAATTCGGGTGAAGCTGAAGTACCGATGCAGGAACTTCCGGTGTAACGGGTCCCTCCAGCATTTTCCTGACGATATCCGCCTTGTTCGCACCTTTGGCAACCAATACGATTTTACGGGCCTGCATGATGTTCCGGATTCCCAAAGTAGCACCACCCAGTTCTTTCTCCGGCGGTGTATTCGTTTCCCGTCGGATACGTTCTTCCAGTTCCGTATTCATTTGAGTCACCCATGTTTCTCCTCCTAAGGGAGAACCAGGTTGGTTAAAACCCAGATGGCCATTCTCACCCAATCCCAAAATCAATAAGTCAATACCTCCACGGCTCTCTATTTCTTGCTGGAAAAGCTTGCAGGCTTTGTCAAAATCATCAGAGACTGTAGGTAGCATCAAGAAGTTATCTTCTTGGATGCCCAGCGTATCGATCAGTTCTGTCTTCAGCATTGTGTAACATGCACCTGCATACTCACGGGGTACATTAGTCACCTCGTCCAGTCCGAAGAATGTAACAGAAGAAACATCAAAAGGATATCGGGAATAGATTTCTCCAACCAGGCGATGCAGGTTGCCGGTAGTACGCCCTGTAGAAAGTCCGATAACACTTTCCGGCTTATTCAGAATTTCACCAATAATGCGCCATGCAGCGATACAATCAAACTCTTTTTCACTCTTTGCTATAGTTATTTTCATGAGTCTACTTTCTTATCACTAATCATTAATCACTAACCATTAATCACTATTTACATATTCATCGCCACTGCGCCCGCACCCAGCAAACCTATAAAACCCGGGTTAAGTTTAGTGATAACCACGCCATTGGTTACAAAGCGCATCGTAGTAGGATGAAGTTTCTCCAGTATTTTCTCATGAATATATCCGTCGGACACAATGCCGCCACCCAATACCACCGTATCAGGATCAGTAACCCGTACCAGATTCATGATAAGATTTGCCAAAGCTTCCGAAGCATTTTCAACCAGAGCCACACACAAAGGATCTCCTTTCTGGCTTAGCGCAAAGACTTCGCTGATCAGTACCCGTTCTCCCTTTTCTGCCGGGATATGCAGATTGGTTTCATACCGGTTGCGAAGAAGACGGGCGCAATTATCAAAACCGATACCGGCAGCAATGGCCTCCACACAATCCATTCTTCCACAACCACACTTAATGCCAAGATTCACTCCCACACGCACGTGCCCTACCTCACCCGCATTGAAGTGACTGCCACGTATCTGCCTGCCATTGATAACCGTACCGACAGCAATACCTGTACCTACATTAATATAAATAAAGTTCTTGGAAATTTGTCCGAATCCCCAGACGCGTTCGGCGCGAGTGGCACTTTTCACATCATTATCTATATGGCAGGGGATACCATAAATATCCGACAATTCCTTTGCCAGCGCTATCGGTTGCGTCCGACTCGGATCAATCTGTAACCAAATGCCCTGATTAGGATCCACACGCCCTATCAGCCCGACTCCCATACCGACAGGTTTCTGGTCACACCAACCCACTGTACGGATATAATCATCGAGTGACGACTTTATGATTTCCGAAGCTGCTTGCTGGTTAAAATATCCGGAGTCATATTTCTTATACCTTAAAATATTACCATGGCTGTCCACCTCACCAATCAGTAGCTTGGTTCCACCCAAATCAAGACCTAAATAAGTTTCCATTCTTTATTGCGTTTTTAATATTGTTTACTGTCCACAATATTACGCACTATCAGGAAAACGGGAGTTGATTATCTAACAAAAAAGGTTTGATACCTGTCCGTGGTGGTTAAAAAGCTATCTTTAATACTTTAAATCTTGCTGGGACTCGTACCAAACTGCTTTTTAAAGCAAGTACTGAAGTATTTTGAATCAGAAAATCCAACCATGGAAGATACTTCACCAATCGAAAATCTTCGGGAAGCCAGAAGTTCTTTCGCCTTATTCAGACGAACAATACGGATAAAATCATTAGGTCCCTGCCCGGTCAAGGTCTTGATCTTATTATAAACGGAAGTACGGCTCATGCCCAACATACGGCAAAAGTCGTTGATAGAGAATTCTGAATTAGAAAGTTCTTCATCAATCACTTCCATCACTTTATCCATAAACTCCTTGTCCAGCTGGCTGGTATAGTCCGTATCTTCCGGTGGAGTATCCATGGACAGCACCGTATCGCGAAGATGCTGCCTGTTCTGGAGGATATTCCGTATCCGGACTTTCAGGACAGAGAGGTCGAAAGGTTTAATTATATAATCATTCGCCCCGGCTTCGAGTCCGAATATGATATTCTCCCTTTCACTCAGAGCCGTCAATAGTATCACAGGAATATGGCTCGTATCGACAGAAGACTTCAGTATACGGCACAATTCATCACCTTCTAACACGGGCATGACAATATCCGAAATAATGATATCCGGATTGATCTCCCTTGCCATCTCCAAAGCCTTCCCGCCATCGGGCACTCCGATTACTTTATATTCTGATGACAAACTGTTCATCAGATACTCCCTCATATCTTTATCATCCTCAGCCAGAAGCAACACATTCTTACCGGCATCTTCCTGCTCCGGGAAGGTATCAACAGCGGATATTTCCTGCGTATTTTCTTTTCGCTCAACAACTATCCCCGACTTTATCTTCAACGGGAATGTAACGGTAAATGTCGTCCCTTTACCTTCCGTACTGCTAAACGAAATATCACCGTGATGCTGCTTCACAATCCTCCGTGTAATCATCAGCCCGATACCTGAACCTGTTTCCTGAAAGTTCATGGCATTCTGTGCCCGATAATACTCATGAAAGATATTTCTTTGTTCTTCTTTTGGAATGCCGATACCTGTATCTTTTACTTCAATCGACCATTTCTTCTTCGTTGTTCTTACCGTAATATAGATAATCCCTTTCTCCGTATATTTCAAGGCATTCGAAAGGAGATTGTCCACAATATGATCCATCTTATCCCGGTCCATCCACACCTGCGGCATGTCCGCCTCTGTCTTCAACTGAATTTCCACTCCCTTTTGCAGGACGGCCATGTGGAACTCCGCTATCTTTTCTTCCAGATAAGCTTTGATATCGTAAGGAGAGACTTTCAGACATTCGGCATGCAGTTCCGTTTTCTGTAAGTCCAACAACTGAGTAACCATACTCAACAGTTTCTCGGCATTCTTCACAGCTACCGCCACTGTCTTCTTACTTTCTTCCGGAAGTTCCCGCTGTGCTTCAAGTTCGCTCAGAGGTGCCTTTATCAAGCTGATCGGGGTGCGTATATCATGCGCTATGCTGATAAAGGAACGTATCTTCTCCTTTACCCGGTCTTCATTGGCTTTATGCCTCCGATACTGCACAAAGATATAAACAAAGGCAGAAAGCAATATAAAATAAAACAGCAATGCCCACCATGAAACCCAGTAAGGACTACTGATTACCACCTTCAGACTGCGCTCCCCTATCTGTTGCCCGGTATATTTATCGAATGCCCGTAACCGGAATGTGTATGTACCGGAAGAAAGGTCCATATAGTTCACGCTCCGCACCGAATTGGAATGTTCCCATTCTTCATTATGCCCCTCCAACATATACTCATACCTTATTCTGTGCGGAGCCGTAAAATTGATGGCAGAGAAAGAAATGGAGAATGAATTCTGGTTATAGTTCAAGCCGATCTTCTGCGTGTCGTTGATATTAGTCTTTAAAAGGGAACCTTTCATACCCGCCTTCACCGATTCATAAAGCAATTTAAAATCTGTCAGTATCAGTTCGATAGGGCCATGCTGTCCGAAGTTCAGCGAAGGAGAAAAGGTTATCACTCCCTCCGCCGTACCAAAAGCGAGGCATCCGTCGTCCAGCTTGAAGGCTGAATTAGGGTTATAATATCCCCAGGTGATATCCAGAAAATCGTTTGCACTGATCAGAATATCGTTTGATAAGTCCAGGCAATAGAGTTCTTTTTCCGTACTGAACCAGATACGGCCATCGTTATCTTCCGACAGGCTATTAATGGAATTGGAAGCAAGACCGTCATCCGTAGTATAGGCACGCGCCTCTCCTCTATCAGGGTTGAAACGTACCAATCCTTCTCCGTCGGTGGCAAGCCATATATCTCCGGATGAAGATTGCAATAAGCATCGGATAGGATAGTGCAGGGAAATATCTCCGAACTTCTGATGCCACTGTGCTTTTCCCGTAGCTTTATCGAAAACAGCCAGACCACTACATCCTGCTATCAGTAATGAACCGTCTCTACCGGATTTCAAGTCTCCTACACAATCAATCGGATAATAGGTATAAGTATTCGTCAGCATATTGTAGCGTGTAAATTCGCCTTCAATACCACCTATCCAAAGATAATCACCTTCCGCATGGATAGCATAAATGTAATCGGTGGCCACACCTTTGTCCGAACCGGTTTTCCGTTTTTCCATCTTTTGCACCTTGCCTGTTCTCTTATGGACAGCATAAAGACCGATACCATATCCACCGACCCAGATGTTTCCTCTTGAATCTTCAGCAAGAGCCAATACAACTTTAGAACCATGCTCCGTACCATCCAGAAAGTGCTTCCATTGACGTTGTTTGTGCCGGTAAAGGCTGACTCCATTGTTTGTGCCATACCAGCAATCTCCCTCGGAATCCTGAAATATGACATTGATATGATCCGATTTCAGGGAATTAGCATTATTCTGTTCATGCTTCATTCTCCTTACATCAGGAATATTGGGGTCTAAATAGCTGATGCCATTGGTAGAGGTACTCACCCAAATGCCGCCAAATTCATCTACACAAATATCAGAAACAGTATTGCCATTCAGACTTCTTTCATCATCTTCATTGGTGATATAATGCTTCAGAAGCCATTCCGTGGTTCTGTCTATCTGGAAAACACCGGCACCGTCAGCTCCTATCAGCAAGGTATTATCAGGAGCCTGTGCAAAAGTGCGAATGGGAACATGGGGGATGAACTCTTTGAAAGACCGCACCTTCCTTGTCGATTTATCCACGACAAAAGCCCCGTCGGAAAAGGTACCTACAAATAATTTATCTCCGAAAGCACACAATGATTCGACATGCATTTCCGCGGGAAGAGGTATCGCTTCCTCTGAAGAAAAACCGGTTTTATTCGCTCGCTTCAACCGATAGATACCTTTATTGGTTCCGGCACAGAATTCAGTATCATCTATCTGCACAATGCAATTGACGCATTGTCCTTTCAACCCGGCAAGCAATAAGCCGGACTTTTCTTCCCAACAGTAAACACCCGTTGACATACACAGCCAAAGGCGGTTATCCACATCAAAAAGGATATTATTCAAGACCGGAGAAGAAAGATATCCGGATGCATCGACACGCAGTTGAAAAGCATCCGTCCGATTATCGTACGCGTATATCTTTCCGTTCTTCAAGGCAATCCAGATATTCCCCGAATAATCACAGGTCATGGTAGTGGAAGACAGGATATGATCTTTGGACTCCACCGTTTCGTCCAGCTGATAGTGTTTTATTTCATTGCCGTCATACCGGTCTACCCCCACATGGGTATAGGCCCATATAAAACCGGCAGAATCTTTACTGACCTGAAATACCTGCCGGCTGCTCAACCCTTCTTTTATACTCAGGGGACGAAACGAACCGGCAAATAAAGTGAAGCATTGAAGGAGAAATATAAGTAAGGTGAAAATGTATTTTATCATAATATCGTTATTATCTGTCCGCATTACACATTTATAGGTTTCGCGGATGCAATATTAGACACAAATATAAAAAAAGTGGTTTAAAAACTATCCAAATAGGTTTGATTTCTATTACTTTTGTCCATCAAACCAATAAACCGTGATAGGCCATGCTCAGCAAGCTTAAATTAAACCAGCTCTATTTCAAAGACACGCAGTTCGCTAACCTGATGACGCGACGCATCTTCAACGTCCTTCTGATAGCCAATCCTTATGATGCTTTCATGCTGGAAGACGACGGACGCATTGACGAAAAAATCTTTAATGAATATACTTCACTTTCTCTGCGCTATCCACCCCGCTTTACCCAGGTATCGACTTGCGAGGAAGCCTTGGCACAACTCTCTACCGTACCATTCGATCTCATCATCTGTATGCCGGGAACGGGAGATAACGACAGTTTCGATGTGGCGCGACACATCAAGAGCCTTTACGAACATATTCCTATGGTGATACTGACCCCTTTCAGCCACGGTATCACCAAACGCATCGCCAACGAAGACCTGAGTCCTTTCGAATATATCTTCTGCTGGCTGGGAAACACGGACCTACTGGTGTCTATCATCAAACTGATAGAGGACAAGATGAACCTGGAACACGACGTAAATGAAGTAGGTGTGCAGGTGATTCTGGTTGTGGAGGACGGTATCCGTTTTTATTCATCCATATTGCCCAACCTCTATAAGTTCGTATTGAAACAGAGCCAAGAGTTCAGCACCGAAGCATTGAACGCCCACCAGCGCACGTTGCGTATGCGTGGACGTCCGAAGATTGTACTGGCCCGTACGTATGAAGAAGCTATAGGCATTTACGAGAAATACAAAAATAATATATTAGGAGTCATTACCGATGTCCGCTTTCCACGTGTGGAACGTGGTGAAAAGGACGGACTTGCCGGTATCAAGCTTTGCGCTGCCATCCGTAAGGAAGATCCCTTCGTACCGCTCATCATTCAGTCGTCCGAATCGGAGAATGCGCTTTATGCTTCAAAATATGGTGCCGCCTTTATCGATAAGAATTCCAAGAAGATGGACGTAGACCTGCGCCGCATCGTATCGGACAATTTCGGTTTCGGCGACTTTATCTTCCGCAATCCCGACACACTGGAAGAGATAGCCCGTGTAAAGAACCTGAAGGAATTACAAAACATCCTTTTTGCCGTACCGGCAGAGTCATTCCTTTATCATATCAGCCGCAACCATGTCAGCCGTTGGCTCTACTCACGCGCCATGTTCCCGGTAGCTGAATTTCTGAAACCTATCACCTGGAACAGTTTGCAGGATGTGGACGCCCACCGTAAAATCATCTTCGAAGCAATTGTAAAATACCGTAAGATGAAGAACCAGGGTGTGGTAGCCGTGTTCAAGCGTGACCGTTTCGACCGCTACTCCAACTTCGCCCGCATCGGTGACGGCTCATTGGGAGGTAAAGGGCGCGGCCTCGCTTTCATCGACAATATGGTGAAGCATCACCCTGAATTCGAAGAATTCGATAACGCCCGCGTTGCCATTCCCAAGACCGTAGTGCTCTGTACTGATGTCTTCGACGAGTTTATGGAGACAAACAATCTGTATCAAGTAGCCCTTTCGGATGCGGAGGACGATGTGATCCTGCGATACTTCCTGAAAGCGAAGTTACCCGACCGACTGGTAGAAGACTTTTTTACCTTCTTTGATGTAGTGAAGTCTCCGCTTGCCATTCGTTCGTCTTCTTTGCTGGAAGATTCACATTATCAACCCTTTGCCGGAATATACAATACGTATATGATCCCCTATCTGGATGATAAATACGAAATGCTCCGTATGTTGTCCGATGCCATAAAAGGCGTGTACGCTTCGGTCTACTTCCGCGACAGTAAAGCATATATGCAGGCCACAAGCAATGTCATCGATCAGGAAAAGATGGCGGTCATTCTGCAAGAGGTAGTCGGCAACCAATATGGTGACCGTTACTACCCCAGTATGTCCGGTGTGGCACGCTCGCTGAACTATTATCCTATCGGTGATGAAAAAGCCGAAGAAGGTACTGTGAACCTCGCCCTCGGTTTGGGAAAATATATCGTAGACGGTGGTATGACACTCCGCTTCTCTCCCTATCATCCCCACCAGATATTGCAGACCAGCGAAATGGAAATAGCACTGAAAGAGACGCAAACCCGTTTCTACGCTCTCGACCTGCGTAATGCCGGACACGATTTCTCTATGGACGACGGCTTCAACCTGTTGAAACTGCACGTGAAAGAGGCGGAAAAGGACGGAGCACTGAATTATATAGCCTCTACCTACGATCCCTACGACCAGATTATTCGCGACGGTCTATATCCCGGCGGACGCAAAGTCATCACTTTCGCCAATATCCTGCAACACGACGTTTTCCCGTTGGCACGCATACTGCAACTGGTACTGAAATACGGTGAACAGGAAATGCGCCGCCCCGTTGAAATAGAATTTGCCGCCACCATGAGTCGGGAACAGGACAAATCGGGTACTTTCTACCTGTTGCAGATACGCCCCATCGTAGATACGAAAGAGATGCTGGACGAAGATCTGACAGCCATACCTGACGATAAAGTACTGCTTCGCTCCAACAATTCCCTGGGACATGGAATTATGAATGATATCTATGATGTCATCTATGTGAAGACGGATGATTACAGCGCATCACACAATCAAGAGATTGCCTGGGAAATAGAGAAACTGAACCAACAATTCCTTGATGAAGGCAGGAACTATGTTCTCGTTGGTCCCGGACGTTGGGGTAGCAGTGACACATGGCTGGGTATTCCTGTAAAATGGCCACATATCAGTGCCGCCCGCGTCATTGTGGAAGCCGGATTGACGAATTATCGCGTAGATCCCAGCCAAGGGACCCACTTCTTCCAGAACCTGACTTCTTTCGGTGTAGGCTACTTCACTATTAATGCCTTTATGAATGATGGCGTGTATGATCAGGACTTCCTGAATGCACAACCGGCCGTACACGAAAGCAAGTATCTGCGGCATGTCCACTTCGAACAACCTGTAACAGTAAAGATGGATGGCAAGAAGAAGCTGGGTATTGTGCTCTTACCCGGTGAGTGAACATGCAAAAGATGCCATCTGCATCAGTAGGTATTAGTCTTTCTGCTGATGCAGTATGATCATCACCACTTCGCTGGGCGCAAAGAGCCGGATGTTCTTATTGGATGTACCGATGCCATTGGTTATAATCATCGGTATGTGATGCGAGTTGTATTTCAATTCGGTGCGGAAACGCTTGCCATAATGGGATGGAATGATTGGTGCGTACAAGCCAAATAGAGTGACCTGTCCTCCATGAGTATGTCCGGCAAGTACGAGATCGGTATTCGTAATGGGAACATCTTCCGCATAGTCAGGCGTATGCGTCAGCAGAATGACAAAATCATCGGGTGAAAGTCCAAGTGTGGGAGATGTGCCATTCTTCTTTAAATTGAAAGGATTGCGCACGCCGGCAATCAAAATTTCTTCTCCGTCCCGTCTCAAAGTATCTACTTTATGTTCCAGCAAGTGCATACCGTACTTCTGCAATCCACGTACAATATCATCATAACAGGCTTCATAGTCATTATTGCCCAGTACGACATACGTCCCCATCGGTGTTTTCACCCCGGACAGGGCAGCCAAAAGGGGCTGAACATATTCGCAACCTTCATGCAAGTCACCACCTATCAACAATGCATCTGCATGCTGATTATTGAGCAACTTGACTAAATTAGCCAATCCCTTCTCTTTGAAAAGACTTCTATAATGCAAGTCGGATATAAAGGCAATACGAAAACCATCGAAAGCAGTTGGTACATCGGGATGGGTAAATTCATAAGTCCTTACCCGACTGATGCCTTTATATCCGGAACCGGACTTGGAAGACGAAAACATACTGCTACCCGACTTACAGGAAGAAAAGAATAGTAAGGAAAGGATACATATATAAAATAAATTCTTCATCATAGGCAAGTATATTATTCATCGCAAGTGAGCACATTATTCATCATAAACGAATACAAAGATAGGCATTTTCTGTATCTTTGCTACAAAATTGGTAAATGATAACTTACTTCTAAAACCGGAATATGAAAGAGATCAAACAGAATTCCCCCCATGCATGGCTCCTTGCAGCCCGTCCCAAAACCTTGACGGGAGCTATCATTCCTGTGATGATAGGTACTTCACTGGCATTTGCCGACGGACAATTCAAAATTGTTCCCGCTCTGCTGTGTATGCTCTTTGCCTGCGGTATGCAGATCGCCGCCAACTTCATCAACGACCTCTTCGACTTCCTGAAAGGTACCGACCGTACCGACCGCCTGGGTCCGGAACGTGCCTGCGCACAAGGCTGGATTACACCGGGAGCCATGAAAGTGGGAATCGGTGTCATCGTCATTCTATCCTGCATTTCCGGTCTTGGATTGCTATACACAAGTTGGGAAGAACTGCCTCACGGAGGATGGGAACTCATTGTGCTGGGAGTATTCTGCGTAATATTTGCCTTCCTTTATACCACCGTCCTCTCCTATCAAGGTTGGGGCGACTTACTGGTGCTGATATTCTTCGGCTTTGTTCCGGTAGGCGGCACATACTATGTGCAGGCATATACATTCACCCCAAACGTCATCATTGCTTCGCTCATCAGCGGACTGGTAATAGATACCTTATTAGTTGTGAACAATTATCGCGACCGCGATCAGGATGCCCTCAGCGGAAAACGTACGCTCATCGTCCGTTTGGGAGAACCTTTCGGCAGATACCTTTACCTCTGGCTCGGCATCATCGCGACATTGCTTTCCTTCTGGTTTGCCCAAGGCTGGAACTATGCAGGTATCTTCATGCCTTTCACCTACCTTTATTTCCACGTAACTACCTGGAAACGCATGGTAAAGATACGAAGCGGTAAAAAATTAAACAGCATACTGGGCGAGACTTCGCGCAATATGCTGTTTATGGGGATTCTTCTTAGTGTTATAATAGCAATCACTAACCGTTAATCACTAACATCATCTCTTTCCGTACATCTTCTCGTAATAGTGCTGATAATCACCGCTGGTTACTTCTTCCACCCAGTCCTGATTATTCAGATACCACTCGATAGTCTTCACGATACCGTCTTCGAATTTCGTTTCGGGATACCAGCCTAAAGCAGCAGTGATCTTTGCCGGATCAATGGCATATCGCTGGTCATGGCCGAGACGGTCTTTCACGAAGGTAATCAGGTCTTCATTAATCCAGCTGATATCAATCTGACCGTCTTCATCCTTCACTTTCTTCTTCAGAACTTCACGATATTCCGGTTTCTCCGTCATCAATCGGTGGATAGTGGCAATAGTTAACTTCACGATTTCGAGGTTGGTCTTTTCATTATGACCGCCTACATTGTAGACTTCACCTTCTACGCCTTCGCGAACTACCAGGTCGATAGCTTTGCAGTGGTCTTCCACATACAACCAGTCGCGCACATTGCTACCGTCACCATAAACAGGAAGCTTCTTGCCTTCCAGAATATTCTTGATAATCAGTGGAATCAACTTTTCGGGGAAATGATACGGACCGTAGTTATTGGAGCAGCGGGTAATGGTTACCGGCATCTTATACGTATCATGATAAGCCATAACCACCATATCGGCACTTGTTTTGGAAGCACTGTAAGGACTGTGCGGACAAAGCGGAGTTTGCTCTGTGAAGTATCCTTCGGCACCCAATGAGCCATACACTTCATCGGTAGAAACCTGATGATAGCGTACACCCTTGCGCCAGGTAGGATAACCATTTTCATCCTTACCCGTCACCCAGGCACGACGCGCTGCATCCAGCAGGTTCTGCGTACCCAGAATGTTAGTAACCAGGAAAAGCTGCGGATTTTCAATACTGCGGTCTACATGACTTTCAGCGGCAAAATTCACCACATAGTCGAATTTGAACTTGGCAAACAGTTCGTCAGCCAATACACGGTCGCAAATGTCACCCTTCACAAAGATACAACGTTCATCATCAATGTCTTTGGCGATGGTACCAAGGTTGCCGGCATAAGTCAAAGCATCCAGTATCACAAGCTTGACATCATCATGCTTTGCCAGAATGTGCTTGATATAATTCGCGCCGATAAACCCGGCTGCACCGGTTACGAGATAAGTCTTCATTGATTTATGATTTATAATTTATAATTTATGTTTTTCTCAACGGTGAGAATTGGCAAGTTCCATCAGGTATGTACCGTATTCCGTTTTGCCGAGTTGTTCACCAAGACGATATAACTGATCGGCATCTATCCAACCTTTGCGCCAGGCTATTTCTTCGATACAGCTGACGCGGAAACCTTGTCGGTTCTGTATGGTAGCCACAAAGTTGCTTGCTTCCAGCAGACTGTCGCAGTTACCCGTATCGAGCCATGCGAAACCACGGCCGAAGATTTCTACTTTCAGTGTGCCTTCATCAAGATACAAGCGGTTAAGATCGGTGATTTCATATTCGCCACGGGCAGATGGTTTCAAAGCGGCAGCCTTGGCAGTGACAGTAGAGTCATAGAAATAAAGACCGGGCACGGCATAGTTGCTTTTGGGTTGCGCAGGCTTCTCTTCGAGCGAAATGGCTTTGCCGTCGGCATCGAATTCCACCACGCCATAGGCACGTGGGTCCTTTACATAATAGCCGAAGATACATGCGCCTTTTTCTATCGAAGCGGCACGCTTCAACATAGCAGAGAAGCCCTGGCCGTAGAACATATTATCACCTAGGATAAGACATCCCGGTTCACCATTCAGAAACTCGGCACCCAGGACAAAAGCCTGTGCCAGTCCGTTAGGTTTCTCCTGTATCTTATAAGAGAAGGACATTCCGAGCTCTTCACCCGTACCGAGCAATTCGCGAAACATGGGTAAGTCACGTGGAGTGGAAATAATCAACACTTCGCGTATCCCCGCCAACATAAGCGTGGAAAGCGGATAGTAAATCATCGGCTTGTCATAAACCGGCATAATCTGCTTGGAAATAGCCTTTGATAAGGGGTAAAGACGGGTGGCGCTACCACCGGCAAGAATAATTCCTTTCATATTTCAGTTCTTTTTTCGGTTGATACAAATATAGAATAAAATAAGAAGGAGGACCAAGCCCCACGGCTCTCAATTTGCTATTCAAGCCGCAAAGATAATGCAAAGCAAATGTAGTACAAAATAATTTAATTTATTTTTAGGAGCTTTCTCAACCTGCCAACTCTATTACTTCAAGATCCTTGAACACTCCATTGTCAACAATGAAACGGACCATTGTGCGTACCTTATGGAATCCGGAAATACCTGCGGCACCCGGATTGATGTGCAGCATATCCAGTGTTTTGTCATACTTCACTTTCAATATATGAGAATGTCCGCTAATGAAAAGTTTGGGCGGACGCACCAGAATGCTTCCCCGTATGGAAGGATCGTAATTGCCCGGATAGCCGCCAATATGTTTTATCAACACTTCGGCACCGTCAATAGTAAAACGATTGATTTGCGGATAGACCTGACGGATGTCTTGCCCGTCAATGTTGCCATACACGGCACGGAAAGGACGGAATGCCGCCAACTTCTGCGCCACTTCCAGCGAACCGATGTCACCGGCATGCCAGATTTCATCACACGTTTCGAAATATTGCAGATACTTTTCATCCCAATATCCGTGTGTATCGGATAATAAACCAACTTTTGTCATCTTTCTTTTGTTTATCTGTGCAAAGGTAACTATATTTGGGAAAATCTTGATGAGTATGGAAAACCAATATCAATATTTTAAACGGGACATTAGTTGGCTGTCATTCAATTACCGTGTTCTGTTGGAAGCGGAAGATGACACCTTGCCTCTGTATGAACGCATTAACTTTATATCCATTTATTCTTCCAACCTGGAAGAATTCTACAAAATACGCGTTGCCGACCATAAAGCTATAGCTACCGGTGCTGCACAAAGTGACGAGGAAACCGTACAGTCTACCATCGAACTGGTGGATGCGATAAACCTTGAAGTAAACCGCCAAATGGAGGATCGTATTCGTATCTACGAGCAAAAGATACTTCCTGCCCTGAAGAAAAATCATATCATTTTCTATCAGAGCCGAAATGTGGAACCCTTCCATCACGACTTCGTACGTCGTTTCTTCCGGGAAGAGATTTTCCCGTTCCTGCAACCTGTGCCGGTGTCCAAGGACAAGGTCATTTCATTTCTGCGCGATAATCGTCTGTATCTTGCCGTCCGTCTTCAACAGAAAGGATTGCCGCCCGGTGCTCCGGGACGTACGCAATATTTCGTAATGAAACAGCCGTACAGCAAAGTTCCACGTTTCATAGAGTTGCCCAAAGTAGGAAACAACTATTATCTGATGTTCATAGAGGATATCATCAAGGCTAATCTGGATGTTATCTTCCCGGGCTATGATGTAGAAAGCAGTTATTGCATCAAGATTTCTCGCGATGCGGATATACTGATAGACGATGCCGCCAACACTTCCGAAATCATCGAACAGGTAAAGACTAAAGTAAAGAAACGCAAGATAGGAGATGTATGCCGCTTTGTGTACGACCGTGCCATGCCGCAGGATTTTCTTGATTTCCTGGTAGACGCTTTCCATATCGACCGCCGCGAGTTGGTTCCGGGAGACAAGCACCTCAACCTGGAAGACTTACGCCATTTGCCTAATCCCAACCCCAATATACACCCTATACGGAAGCCGCAACCGATGAAACTGACCTGCCTTGATGAACGGGAATCCATATTCCGCTATGTGGAGAAAAAGGATTTGCTACTACATTATCCTTACCATTCATTCGAACATTTCATCCACTTCCTGTACGAAGCCGTACACGAACCTACCGTGCGTGAAATCATGGTAACACAATACCGGGTTGCCGAGAACTCAGCTGTAATCAACACTCTGATAGCCGCCGCACAGAATGGCAAAAAGGTTACTGTTTTTGTGGAACTGAAAGCCCGCTTCGACGAAGAAAACAACCTTGCCACTGCTGAAATGATGAAAGCTTCGGGCATTAATATCATATATAGTATTCCTAAATTAAAGGTACATGCCAAGGTTGCCCTCGTTCTTCGGCGCGACGCAGAAGGGAAAAAACTAACCAGTTATGCCTATATCAGCACCGGTAACTTCAATGAAAAGACTGCTACGCTCTACGCAGACAGTGGTCTATTTACCTGTAACCGGATCATCGTGAACGATCTGTACAACTTGTTCCGTACCCTGCAAGGTAAAGAGAATCTGAAGTTCCACCGCTTACTGGTAGCCCGTTTTAACCTGATACCGGAACTGAACCGTCTGATTGATCATGAAATGGAGCTGGCGAAAAAAGGAAAAGCCGGTCGCATCATACTAAAGATGAATGCACTGCAAGATCCTACCATGATAAACCGTCTGTATGAAGCCTCGCAAGCCGGTGTGGAAATAGACCTGATCGTCCGTGGCATCTGCTGCCTGATACCGGGGCAAACATACAGTCGTAACATTCGTGTCACACGTATTGTGGATACATTTCTGGAACACGCACGTATATGGTATTTCGGTAATGGAGGAAATCCGAAACTATTCCTCGGCTCACCGGACTGGATGCGGCGTAACCTGTACCGTCGCATCGAGGCCGTCACCCCCATACTGGACCCGGATGCAAAGCAGGAACTGATAGATATGCTTTCTATCCAGCTCTCAGATAAGCGTAAAGCCTGTTTTGTAGATGAGAATCTGCGTAACTGTTGGAAATCAGCTCATCCACAAAAGGAAAAAGTACGTTCACAATATACTTTTTATGAATACCTGAAGGAGAAGACCGAATAGTTTTGTAACATCTATGTAATATGTATGACATTTCTCTGCAACACGATTTACGTTCCTTTGCAGCCAGAAATAAAATACATTATTATGGAAACTATTTATCTATGCATTGTCATCTTCCTGTTCGTCCTTGCGGTGTTCGACCTCATTGTGGGCGTCAGTAATGATGCAGTCAATTTTCTTCAATCGTCAGTCGGAGCAAAGGCTGCTTCTTTCAAAACCGTACTGTTTATCGCCGGTTTAGGCGTATTCATCGGTGCAGCGTTGTCCAATGGAATGATGGACATCGCCCGGCACGGTATCTATCAACCACAGCATTTCTACTTTGCCGAAATCATGTGCATCCTGCTTGCCGTAATGCTGACGGACGTTGTGCTGCTGGACGTCTTCAACACAATGGGTATGCCGACTTCCACTACCGTCTCCATGGTATTCGAGTTACTCGGAGGTACATTCGCATTGGCACTGATCAAGGTGCAAGGCAGTGATACGCTGGGACTTGGCGATCTCATCAATACAGACAAAGCACTATCCGTCATTATGGCAATCTTCGTTTCTGTCGCTATCGCTTTCTTCTTCGGTATGCTGGTACAATGGCTGGCACGCGTGGTGTTCACTTTCAACTACAAGAAGAAAATGAAATACAGCATCGGGATATTCGGAGGTATCGCCGTTACGTCCATCATCTATTTCATGCTGATAAAAGGTTTGAAGGACAGCTCATTCATGACCCCCGACAACAAACAATGGATACAGGACAACACAGTTATGCTGATCGGTTTCTGTTTTATATTTTTCACGATACTCATGCAAGTACTGCACTGGCTCAAAATCAATGTATTCAAAGTAGTGGTTTTGTTGGGTACTTTCGCCCTGGCTCTCGCTTTTGCTGGCAATGACCTTGTAAACTTCATAGGTGTACCTTTAGCCGGATATTCTTCTTTCATCGACTTTACCACTAATGGAGCAGGCAGTTCGCCGGACGGTTTCCTGATGTCCTCACTTCTCGGTCCCGCCAAAACACCCTGGTATTTTCTCTTCGGAGCAGGTATCATCATGGTATACGCTCTCTGCACTTCTAAAAAAGCACATAATGTAATCAAGACTTCCGTCGACCTTGCCCGCCAGGATGAAGGAGAAGAGAACTTCGGAAGCACGCCGATTGCCCGCACACTGGTACGTTTAAGTATGACAATGTCCAATAATATTTCTAAAGTGATGCCCGAAGGTATGAAGAGTTGGCTCGACACCCGCTTCCGCAAAGACGAGGCCATCCTTGCCGATGGTGCTGCATTCGATCTGGTTCGCGCTTCAGTAAACTTGGTATTGGCAGGTCTGCTCATTGCATTGGGTACTTCATTAAAATTACCTCTTTCCACCACTTATGTGACTTTCATGGTTGCCATGGGTACTTCCCTCGCCGACCGTGCCTGGGGACGTGACTCTGCCGTATTCCGTATCACAGGTGTACTTAGTGTGATTGGTGGCTGGTTTATTACAGCCGGTGCCGCATTTACCATCTGTTTCTTCGTTGCCATGATAATCCACTTCGGTGGTACATTTGCCATCATCGCGCTGATTGGCTTGGCAATATTCTCACTGATTCGTAGCCAGGTGATGTACAAGAAACGCAAAGCTAAAGAAAAAGGGAATGAAACCATCAAACAGCTGATGCAGAGTAGCAACAATGCAGAAATTCTGGAACTGCTGCGTAAACATACCCGTGAAGAGTTAGTGAAGATACTGGCATTTACCGAAGAAAACTTAGAACGTACCGTAACGGCATTCCTGCACGAAAACCTTCGCGGATTACGTCGTTCCATGGGTTCTGTGAAATTTGAAAAACAACTCATTAAGCAGATGAAACGTACCGGCACCCTCGCCATGTGTCGCCTGGACAACAATACGGTATTGGAAAAAGGTCTTTACTACTATCAAGGCAATGATTTCGCCAGCGAACTGGTATACAGCATCGGACGTCTCTGTGAACCTTGTCTCGAACATATCGACAATAACTTCAAGCCATTGGATACCATTCAGAAAGGTGAGTTCTCTGACGTTACGGAAGATATTATCTACTTATTACAAGTTTGCCGCCACAAGATGGAAAACAATGATTATGATGAGTTTGAGAATGAACTCCGGAAAGCAAATGATCTGAACGGACAATTATCGCACCTGAAGCGTGAAGAGTTACAGCGCATTCAAAGCCAAGCCGGCAGCATCAAAGTCAGCATGGTTTATCTGACAATGATACAGGAAGCCCAAAACGTTGTCACTTATACAATCAACCTGATGAAAGTCAGTCGTAAGTTCCAATTGACGGAATAAGATTTCACCACAGAGTAAAAGAGGAGTCCCACAGAGTTTAATCAATTTGAAATTAAACTCTGTGGGACTCCTCTTTTACTCTGTGGTGAGAAACAAAATTTAGTCTCTGCGTCCCATAAATATCATAATGTAGTAAATCAGCGTTGCCAATGAACCCAATGCAGCCACCACATAGGTATAAGCAGCGGAACGAAGTGCATCTTCGGCTTGCTTATGATTGTAAGAGTTCGTAATGCCCGAACGGCTCAACCATACCAATGCACGCTTACTTGCGTCTATTTCCACCGGCAAAGTGACGAAACTGAACAGTGTGGTCATAGCAAACAGGATAATACCTGCCAGCAATAACTGCGGGAACGTGTTCAATAGCAAGATACCACCCAGCAACAACCAGGTCATCCACTGTGAAGCAAACGATACCACTGGCACCAACTTGCTACGCATAGTCAGCGGAGCATAAGCCCGTGCGTGTTGCACTGCATGTCCACACTCGTGAGCGGCAACGGCAGCAGCCATGATACTGTTACTTTCATATACACCTTCACTCAGGTTTACTGTCTTATTGGCAGGGTTATAGTGGTCTGTCAGTTGTCCCGGCGTATGTGTCACCTGAACATCATAAATTCCATTGTCATGTAACATCTGAAGGGCAACATCACGGCCCGTCATTCCATTACCGGTAGGGATCTTGGAGTACTTCTTGAACTTGTTCTGCAAGTTCATTTGCACCAGCCAGCTAACTACAGCTATACCAATAAAGATAATCCATTGTATTCCTATCATTCCTTCCATAATCTTTTTCTGTTTTTAGTAATTAAAAATGTGTCGTTTGTTATATATAATACAAATTGTTTGCCAAAAATAAAGGGAAACCGTGAGCTTTACTACAGTTTCCCTTATATTTTAGGAAGAATTAGCGAAAACCGACTATTGCCCAACAAGTTGTAACTCTATCACGTAATCCGTATCTGCGGGAACTTCCGGTAATTGCAACACCACTCCCTGTCCGGTACGGGTAATTCGTATCGGGGATTGATCTTTAAGCAGAAAACCCTTCTTCACCATTTTTCCATCCAATGGAAGATAAAGCGCATTATCCTTCAAATTCAAGATGTGAACAAAAAGTCGGTTTCCTTTTTGTGTTGTCACTCCCCAATCATGTGGAGGAATAATACCGCCACGAGTGCCATAAATCGTTTCACCATACACTTTCATCCACTCTCCCACTTCCTTCAGCCTCTGAACTGCCACTTCTGGCAGACACCCGTCCGGCTGAGGGCCGATATTCATCAGAAGATTTGCATTCTTTCCGGCAGCCTTCACCAGATAATGTATCAATGTTTTCGTTGACTTATAATCTTGATCGGTAATCTTATATCCCCACATCCCGTTCATAGTTTCACAAGTTTCCAGAGGCAGGTGACTGACATCTTGCCCAGATAGTCCGGCACTGTTTTCCCCCGGCAGATCACGCTCGAAGATTTGTATATCTTCCCCTGGGAAAGGTACCTGATGATGGTTGTTCCCTACCAGACAAGCAGGTTGCAGGCGATGTATCAGCGCATATTGTTCCGGCAGCTGCCAGTCAAAATCCGGATTAGCATCCTGGTCCCACCAGCCATCGAACCAGATAGCACCTATCGGACCGTAGTTCGTCAACAACTCCGTCAACTGGTTATTCATAAAAGTATAATAGCTTTTCCAGTCTCCTTTCGGATTAGGCCTTCCGGTTCCACGCCCTGTACGTCCCCAAGGTGCGTCTTCACGATACCAGTCGATATGGGAGTAATAGAAATGAAGCCGAATACCTTGTTTATGACATTCGTCTGCCAATTCTTTTACTACATCGCGCTTGAAAGGGGTTGCATCTACAATATTATAAGCGGAATACTTGGTATGAAACATAGAGAACCCTTCATGGTGGCGACTTGTAAAGCAGATATATTTGGCTCCCGATGCCTTAATGGCACTTACCCATTCAGCCGCACTAAACTTGGAAGGATAGAAACCTCCGGCAAGTTTGGCATATTCTTTATAGTTCAAATCTTTATTGGTCATCGTCCACTCACCGGTAGCCAACATACAGTATAGTCCCCAGTGCAGGAATATTCCAAACTTATTGTCTTGAAACTCCTGACGGGCTTTCAGGTTCTCGGCAGACGGTTGATAAGTCTGCGCCTTTGCAGGCAAAAAGGATGCTGCAAACAAAAGGTATAAAAGAAGGTGTGTTTTCATCATAAAGTATACGGATGGGTTAATAAAAAATGAGATTACATCAGCATGTATATCTGATGTAATCTCATTATAATATAGTTAGACTTACTCTTCTGTATAACGTTCAATCGTCTGTCCACGATCAGGACCTACGGAAACAATCTTGATGGGCACACCAAGTTGTTCTTCCAGGAATGTCAGGTAAGCATTGAATTCTTCTGGGAATTCATCTTCGCTCTGCATTCTTGTCATGTCAGTTTCCCAACCGGGCAACTCAACATAAACCGGCTCAAGACCTTCGCTGATGTCATACGGGAAATAATCAATTTCTTCACCGTTTACTTTATAAGCTACACAGGCTTTGATTGTTTCGAATGAATCGAGTACATCGCTCTTCATCATGATCAATTTGGTAACACCGTCTACCATAATGGCATACTTCAACGCCACCAAGTCAATCCAACCGCAACGACGTTTACGACCTGTTACCGAACCAAACTCATGTCCCAGTGTACAAATCTGGTCACCTGTCTTATCAAACAGCTCCGTAGGGAACGGACCTGCACCTACACGTGTACAGTATGCTTTGAAGATACCATAGACTTCACCAATCTTATTAGGAGCCACACCCAAACCGGTACATGCACCTGCACAAATAGTATTGGAAGAAGTAACGAACGGATATGAACCAAAGTCGATATCCAACATCGTACCCTGAGCACCTTCACAAAGTACTGACTTATTATCGTTCAGCAGGTTATTGATCTCATGCTCGCTGTCTACCAACGGGAATTGCTTCAGGTACTCAATACCCTCCATCCAGACCTTTTCAATTTCTGTCAGGTCATACTCATAATTCAAACCTTTCAGAATTTGCTCATGACGAGCTTTGGCTTCAGCATATTTCTGTTCAAAGTTATGCAGGATATCACCTACACGCAGACCGTTACGGCTAATCTTATCGGTATAAGTCGGACCGATACCTTTACCCGTCGTGCCTACTTTAGCATCACCTTTCGCAGCTTCGTAAGCGGCGTCCAATATGCGGTGGGTCGGCAAGATGAGATGCGCCTTTTTAGAGATATGCAAGCGCGCTTTCAGGTTATGACCGGATGCTTCCAATGCTTCAGCCTCTGCCTTGAAGAGAGCTGGATCAAGCACTACGCCATTACCAATGATATTCACCTTGTCACCTTGAAAAATTCCCGAGGGAATAGAACGGAGCACATACTTCTGCCCTTCGAACTCGAGTGTATGTCCGGCATTCGGTCCGCCTTGGAAGCGAGCCACGACATCGTATCTCGGAGTTAATACGTCAACGACTTTGCCTTTGCCTTCGTCGCCCCATTGTAATCCTAATAGAACATCTACTTTCATTTTTCTTTCTTATGGTTATTACTTTTCTTCTTACGTTTGTTAGCTCGATCGCACTTACTGCACAATCCATACAGATAAAGCGAATAATGCGACAAACTGAACCGACTCAATTTAGTATTCCCAATCGCCTGCTGTAATTCTTCGTTCTGAAACTCAGTCACTTTACCACACTGCGTGCAGATCTGATGGTGATGCGTATCACGGTTATAACTCTTTTCGTATTGGGAGGAATTTCCGAACTGGTGTTTAATAACCAGTCTTGCATTGATGAGAAGGATAATAGTATTGTAAAGAGTCGCGCGGCTTACACGGAAATTCTCCTGGTCAGCCATCAGCGAATAAAGTGTATCGATGTCAAAATGACCATCAATGGAATAGATAGTATCGAGTATGGCATAGCGCTCGGGAGTCTTGCGATGCCCGTTCGCGTTGAGATATTCAGTGAATATCTGCTTTACCGTATCTTTCACATTCTGACTTTCCATTTTGGCGGCGCAGTTTTTACAGCCAACAAAGTTAAGCCTTTTTTGCGGAAAGCAAATGAGAAAGGGGAAAAAAAACAAAAAAAGAGTGATAGAGTAATCACCCTATCACTTTATTCTATTTCTTCTTTTACAAGATTATATAACAACAGTTCGGCTTCCGATTCGGAATGTTCCATCTCTTCCACCCGACGACATACTTGGAAAGCATGTTCTTCGCTATGCTGCATGAAGCGGCGAATGGCCGCCATAGCTGCATTGCGCACGTGGTAGGAACCGGAAATGAAAGCACAAACTGCCTGGTCAAGAAATTCGTTCGCAGTACGTTCATTCATATCCCCCTTCTTCATCAGTAAGCGGGCAATGGTGAGAAAACCGCACGTCTGTACATACTCCCGCTCATCGGCAATCCATTGAAAAGACTTCGCAGGAGCATATGGAAGATACTGGAACAGATTCATGGAAGTAAGTTCCGCTATTTCAATATTCTGAATGCTTTCCACCCAGATATCAGCAATCTCCGGAAAGAAGCTGTCTACAGGCTGTAACAGTCCCGCCATAATCTTACATTCACGGATATCCTCTTTCCACAAGGCTTGCGCCAATGAGTGATCTTTTTCATATTCTCCGGCAATTGCCTTGATACGGGGAAGTTCTACACCGAAATTCAATTTGTAGACCAGTCCCTTTTCACGCATACTTTGAGACACAGCCCCGTTCATAGAGAGGCGGAGCTGTGTCTTTATTTCTTTCAGTTGTTCATGTAAATCCACAAAACAATGATTTATAGTTAATTATTAATAGAAGGCAAATTCGAATAATCCTTACTGTAACGCAACATTTGTTCCGCATAACCTTCGTCATAAGTCACCTTTACATCGGTTATCTTACCGGCTGCATCTACCACTGCTTCATATTTCGGATTTACAAATCCCTTGTACGGAGCCAGATTCAGTTTCTTATAACGTTCCAGAACTTCGGCATGCAAAGCCGGATCTACCTTCACTGCATAATTTTCCACCAAATCATGCGCACCTTGATAGTCGCCTGTTGATTTGATACGTTGGATTTCGGACAGTAATTTACCGAAGAGTGCACGCAATTTTTCGTAATCGTTCACTACTACATAAGTTTTACCATCTTTCTTCACCAGTTCTACTACTTTATCCGCCGCACCTTTCTCAAACACCCAGCGGGCAATGAGCTGACGATTACGCATGTGGGCTTCTTCCACATTATTACCCGGTTCAATGCGAACCAACTGTGTCATCAGGCCGTTCATCAGATAAGTATAATATTCTGCTTTGTAAGCATCTGCATTGGGTGTCAGCCCCAATTCTACCAACTTAGGATCAGCTACATAATACAGACCGAACAAGTCCGCACGTGCTTCCTCAATCGTGGAGCCATAAGCTTTCAAAGCATCCGGGTCAACTCCCGGAAGCAACTTTCCGGAACCATGTCCCAGACATTCATGCAAGTCCGTATGAAGTTCACCGGTCAGATCGGCATATTTATCTATCAACTGCAATTCAGCATCGCTATACACAAATTCTTCATTGAATCCGTTGCCATGAGCAGCCTTATTATATGCATCCGTAATATTACCGATAGTCACAGATTTAGAACCATGATGGCTGCGTATCCAGTTGGAGTTAGGCAAATTGATACCGATAGCCGTTGCCGGATAAAGGTCACCGGCCAGAATAGCAGCAGTAATCACCTTAGCAGAAACACCTTTCACTTCATCTTTTTTGAATTGTTTATCTACCGGAGAGTGATCTTCAAACCATTGCGCATTGCCACTGATAATCTCAGTACGATGCGTAGCTTCCATATCCTTAAAGTTCACCAATGATTCCCAGCTTGCCTTCATACCCAACGGATCACCATAGCTTTCAGTAAATCCATTTACAAAGTCCACAAGGGAATTCAAATCTTTCACCCAAAGGATAGCATATTCATCAAAAGTCTTCAGATCACCGGTCTCATAAAACTTTATCAGTTCGGAAATCACAGCCTTCTGTTCCGGATTTTCAGCTACGCCTTCCGCTTTCTTCAGCCAGTATACAATCTTATCGATAGCCTGTCCGTACAGACCACCCACTTTCCAGACCTTTTCCTGAATCTTGCCGTTTTCCTTCACCAGACGACTGTTCAGACCGTAAGAAACAGGCGTTTCATCTTTCGGGTCTTTCATTGCATTATAGAAGTCTTCAGCTTCTTTCTGCGTCACACCGTCATAATAGTTGCAAGCAGAAGTCAACACTAAGTCCTCTCCTGCTGCCTGGTTCACGCGCTTCGGCATTACAGTCGGATCGAAAATAACCGGAGACAGCTCATCGCATAATTGTTCTGCGGTTTGTCCTTCAGCCAGCGGCAATGTAGAGGCATCTACGCTCAGCACAGCCTCTTTGAAAAATTCAGGAGCAAAACCAGGCACGAACTTCTCAGAGCCATAATGGTGGTGAATGCCATTAGAGAACCACACACGTTTAAGGTACACTTCCATCGCCTTAAAATCAGGTGTATTTTTGTCACCTTTATATCCTGTATAAACTGCTTCCAACGTTCTACGAATGCGCAGGTTATATTTTCCATTCTGATCGAAGAGAATGTCACGGCCCTGCAAAGCAGCTTCCGTAAGGTAATACACCAGCTCTTTCTGTTGGAGCGACAAGTTCTCGAAACCGGGAACCCGGTAACGTAATATTTGTAAGTCTGCAAATTGTTCCACTGTATAATCAAATTTATCTGCCTCGGCAGTTGTTGTCTTCGAGCCGCTACAAGCTGTCAGCAATGCAAAAGCGGCACATGCTATTAGTTGTTTCTTCATGTGTCGGGAGATATGTGAGTTGGTATTTAGAAAAGACGAAAAGGAAGTATTCCGAAACAGTTGCTCCGGAATATTTCCTTTTTATACATTGTTCTATGCAGAATTATTGTTTTTTATCTGCGTGTTTTTTGCGATATCCGTTAGGAGTTTCACCTACATTTTTGTAAAATGCAGCGTAGAAAGACTGACGGTTGGCAAAACCTACCATCGTGCTAATTTCCTCTACATTCTTGTCGGCATATCTCTTGTCCGTCAATAAATGCTTAGCATCTTTTACTCTGTACTCATTCAATAGGCATGAATAGTTCATACCAAAACGAGAATTTACTACAGCAGACAAATAGCGAGTGTTGGTTTTCAACTCTTTCGCCAAGTCTTTAGCCGAGTAATCGGGATCTTTGTACTTCTTCTGCACAACCACGATATTCAATATCTTGTCATACAATTCATCTGCCAATTCCGGACGAATCAACGAGCGGTAAGCAGCATTCTTCTCTTTTTTCTCTCTCAGGTTATAGGGGCGCTTCTTTGTAGCCGCTTCCTGATTCTTGTTTTCTAAATCACTCATTTGAATTAACTGGTTAGGGTTTGTTAAAAAATGAAAGCCCGAAGGATTTTCCTTTAGACTTTACAAAAGTCTGACATTTTTTTCTAATACGCAACTTTTCTCGTACATATTTTTGATCTATAAACAACGAAAAAGGTTGAAAAGTAGTCTTTAAGCCGATTTAATAAGAAACTTTAACTTTTGCAAAAGAGGTTATGATATAAAATGAATACGTTTATCAGCTTGTTTTATATACAATAATTAATGTACCTTTGCAGGATAAAACTTTATCAACGAAAATGATACAGACGCTTAAACGATATTTTGGTTACGATAGTTTCCGCCCCTTACAAGAAGAGATTATCCGCACATTACTGGCCGGAAAAGATTCCTTGGTATTGATGCCTACCGGAGGTGGAAAGTCCATTTGTTACCAGCTTCCGGCCCTGTTATGCGAAGGAACTGCCGTCGTAGTTTCCCCTTTAATTTCCCTGATGAAAGATCAGGTGGAATCACTTTGTGCCAACGGTGTAGCTGCGGGTGCTCTGAACAGCAGTAACGACGAGACGGAAAATGCCGCCCTACGCCGTTCTTGCATGGAAGGAAAGCTGAAATTACTCTACATTTCGCCTGAGAAATTAATAGCAGAAGCCAACTATCTTTTAAGAGATATGCACATCTCATTATTTGCCATCGATGAAGCGCATTGTATTTCACAATGGGGACATGATTTCCGTCCGGAATATGCACAAATGGGATTCATACGCGAGATGTTTCCAAATATTCCGGTCATAGCTCTTACAGCTACAGCAGATAAAATTACACGTGAAGATATTGTACGGCAGTTACACCTCAACCAGCCGAAGGTTTTCATCTCTTCTTTCGACCGCCCCAACCTGAGTCTTACCGTAAAACGGGGATACCAACAGAAAGAAAAGAGTAAAGCCATACTGGATTTCATTGATCGCCATCGCGGTGAAAGCGGCATCATCTATTGCATGAGTCGTAGCAGAACGGAGACAGTAGCACAGATGCTGCAAAAACAAGGGCTCCGTGTAGCCGTTTATCATGCCGGATTATCCTCCGCCCGAAGGGATGAAGCACAGGATGATTTCATCAACGACCGTGTACAAATAGTTTGTGCCACGATTGCTTTCGGTATGGGAATTGATAAAAGTAATGTGCGCTGGGTCATCCATTACAATCTGCCTAAGAGTATAGAGAGTTTTTACCAGGAGATCGGGCGTGCCGGACGAGATGGGTTGCCAAGTGATACTCTCTTATTTTATTCTCTGGCCGACCTCATTCTATTAACCAAGTTTGCGACGGAAAGCGGTCAGCAAGGTATCAACCTGGAGAAGTTACAACGTATGCAACAATATGCTGAAGCTGATGTTTGCCGGCGTCGCATCCTGTTGAGTTATTTCGGTGAAGCCACTACAGAGGATTGCGGGAACTGTGATGTCTGCAAGAATCCACCCCAACGTTTTGACGGAACTGTGATTGTACAAAAAGCTCTAAGTGCTATCGTCCGTACGGAACAGCAAATCGGCACGAGTATTCTTGTAGATATCTTGCGCGGAAATAATACTCCGGATGTATCGGAGAAAGGCTACCAGCAACTGAAAACTTTCGGTGCCGGACGTGAAGTTCCTGCCCGTGACTGGCAGGACTACTTGTTACAAATGCTACAACTGGGTTATTTTGAAATAGCATACAACGAAAACAACCATCTGAAAATAACAAGTAGCGGTAGTGATGTTCTCTTCGGGCGGGCACAAGCACGGTTGGCAGTAATCCGGCGTGAAGAGTTCGCACCCGCCAAAGGGCGAAAGAAAAAATCAACCATTCCGGTCAGAGAGCTACCATTGGGGTTACCGAACACGGAAAGTGAAGAACTTTTCGAAGCCCTGCGTGCATTACGGAAAAGGCTTGCAGATCAAGAAGCACTACCGGCCTATATTGTACTGTCCGACAAGGTATTGCATTTACTCAGCACTGCCCGCCCTATTACAATGGAAGCATTCGGCAATATCAGCGGAATCGGTGAATATAAAAAGAAGAAATACGGAAAGGATTTTGTCGAGTTAATCAAGAAATACGTTTAATAACCCGTTTACGGAATTTCTTATGGTATAAATAATATACTAAAGATGTAACCACTTATCATTTGCATTGCTGTAGCAATCCCCTGAGATCCGCCTGCGGCACTCCAAGAGACATTGCTTTCTCAAAATCCTGCTTTGCCAAATTTTTCTTCTTCTGGGACAGATAAATCTGTCCGCGCATCAGATAGGCTTCCGTCTGCGAAGGATTCAATTTTAGAGCTTCTTCCAGATCAATCATTGCCAGATCAACATGCTGCATATCCTGTTCTATCCCCGCACGTGCTACGTATAAGGCTGCATCCTGCGGATCTTCTACCAGCATCTTATTCAATATCTCCAAGGCTTTCTGTAAGTTTCCATCTTTTTGCTCCAGAGTGGCGAGTCCTAAACGGGCATTATAATTCTGAGGATCGAGCTTCAGTAATCGTTCATAATCTGCCCGGGCAAATTTGAGATCGCGCTGGGTCACATAAATATAGGCACGCATCAAGAGTGCTTCCCGGTTATCCTTTTCCAGATCCAGCACTAAAGAATAGTCTACACGTGCCTGCTCATTCCGTCCCATTTCGAGATTCAGTGCGGCACGATTCAAGAGAATGGGAACAGCCCGTGGAGCAATGTTCAAGGCATACGTGTAAGATTCTAAAGCCTGATCATAATCCCGTTGCCGACGTTGGATAGTACCGAGATTAGAAAACAATAAGGCATTATGCGGATTAGCAGGTTCCAGTTTCAAAGCCTGGCGGATATAATTTTCCGCCTGTGCCAGACTATCTTGTTCCGTACAAGCAATGGCACGGTCCGAAAGTTCCTGGTAAGTTTGGGCAAACACAGGAGATACACCTATTATATATACAAGGAAAGAAAGAATAGACTTCTTCATTTTTAATTTATTTAAAGATTATGTTTCAAGGAAGGGAATCATTTGTTTCATTACTTGAAACCGCTAGTTTCATTACTTGGAACTATTAGTTTCATTGCTTGAAACTCCTGGTTTCACACCGAGAAACTGCTTGTTTCATCGCTTGAAACTATTTGTTCCACACGAGGAAATATTTTGTTCCCTAATATGCAACGAAACGTTTAATAAGGATGACTAATCCAACGGATAAGTTTCAAATGCAAACAGCTCTGTCGACAGATAACGCTCTCCCGTATCAGGCAGAAGAACTACAATCTTCTTATCCGCAAAATCCGGACGTTGTGCCAGCAAACGCGCTGCATATACAGCCGCACCGGAAGATATGCCCGCCAGTAATCCTTCGGTAGACGCCAACTCGCGTCCGCCACGAATTGCTTCATCATCGGGCACAGGAAGCACTTCATCTACAACGGAGGCATCATAAATAGCAGGAATAAAATTGGCTCCGATTCCCTGAATACGATGTGGTCCTTCCACTCCGCCTTCCAATACAGGAGATGATTCCGGTTCTACGGCAACAATATACACATCCGGATTATGTTTTTTCAAGGCACGTGCCACTCCACAGATGGTTCCGCCTGTTCCCACTCCGGCTACAAAGACATCCACTTTTCCGTCTGTATCCGTCCAGATTTCTTCACCTGTAGTGAGCGTATGAATCTGTGCGTTAGAAGGATTTTCAAATTGTTGAAGGATGATTGAACCGGGAATAGACGCCCTCAACTCCTGCGCTTTTGCAATGGAGCCTGCCATACCGGTCAATCCACCTGTCAGTACAATTTCAGCACCCAGTGCTTTCAGCAGATTACGACGCTCTATACTCATGGTTTCGGGCATCGTGAGCATCAGGTGATATCCTTTGATTGTAGCAACCATCGCCAGTCCCACACCGGTATTTCCACTGGTAGGCTCTATAATCGTCGCACCGGGCTTCAGTGCTCCGCGCGCTTCTGCATCTTCGATCATGGCAAGCGCCACACGATCTTTCACACTCCCAGCCGGATTGAACGCTTCCAACTTTGCGATAATATTCTGTTTCAGTCCATATTTACGACTGTATTCCACTAATTCCATAAGCGGAGTGCGACCGATAAGTTCCGTCAGGTTCTTTGCTATTTTTGCCATAACAATCTAATTATTAAATATCCTCACTTGCAGGTATCTTTGTACAAAGATAATGCAAACCGAAAGCAGAATAAAATGAACTCGTTCATTTTTTATGCAGAGGTACAGCTTATCTTCGTTTCTAAGCAAAGATAGATAAAAAACTATTTCGCTGCTCAAGTGTTACATTTCTATCACGTAAATTTGCATAATAAAATTTATAGAACTCTTACACCTTATTAAATATATGTCACACGAACATTCACATCAGCATAGCCATGCCATCAACGCAGAGTCGCTGAACAAGGCATTTATTATAGGCATTGTTCTCAATTTAGCTTTTGTCGTCATAGAGTTTGCAGCCGGTTTCTGGTTCGATTCCCTCGCGCTGCTTTCCGATGCAGGACACAATTTAAGCGATGTAGTCAGTCTCGTGCTGGCATTGCTGGCTTTCCGTCTGGCCAAAGTCAAAGCCAATGAACGCTATACGTATGGTTATAAAAAAAGTACGATCCTGGTATCCCTGCTCAATGCAGTCATTTTGCTGGTAGCCGTAGGCGCCATTGTCATCGAAAGTATTCATAAGCTGAATAATCCGGCAGTTGTTCCCGGTGGAGCCATTGCTTGGGTAGCGGGTGTGGGGGTACTTATCAATGCATTCACGGCTTTCCTCTTTATGAAAGATAAGGAAAAAGACCTGAACGTAAAAGGAGCTTATCTGCATATGGCGGCAGATGCTTTGGTATCAGTGGGAGTATTAGTGGCAGGTATCATTATCAGCCGGACCGGCTGGTATATTATCGACCCGATTATCGGTCTGATTGTGGCTGTTGTCATTCTCATCTCTACGTGGAATTTACTGCATGACAGTCTTCGTCTGACGCTGGATGGCGTGCCTACAAGTATAGACAGTCAAAAAGTAGTAGAAGCCATCCGTGCCCTTCCCGGTGTTGATGACGTTCACCATATACATATATGGGCCATCAGCACCACAGAGAATGCACTGACAGCCCATATTGTTTTAAAGCAACCGGAAGGTATGCAAGAGGTGAAACACCTCATCCGCCACCGGCTTGAAGATTTCGGCATCGGCCATGCCACCCTGGAGTTTGAAGTTCCGGGCGAACATTGCGAAGCCGTATTTGCCGAAGATTAGCTACGTTTGATATAATCTACCACCCATGCTCCTACTTCTTTGGTACCATACTTCGCACCACCTTCCACCTGAATTTCCGGTGTACGAACGTTAGCATCCAAAGAAGCATCTACAGCTTTGCGAATCAATGCGCCTTCTTCCAGCAAATTGAAATATTCGAATAGCATGGCAGCCGAAAGGATTTGTGCCAACGGATTAGCGATGTTCAAACCTTTAGCTTGTGGCCATGAACCGTGGATCGGTTCGAATACAGGAGTGCTTTCGCCTGTAGAAGCCGAAGGAAGCAATCCCATAGAGCCACTGATTACAGAACCTTCATCCGTAAGGATATCACCGAATGTATTTTCGGTAACCATTACATCAAAGAATTTAGGCTCCTGAATCATCTTCATGGCTGCATTGTCCACGAACATATAGTCCGTAGTCACTTCAGGATATTGCGGTGCCATTTCCTGGGCAATCTGTCTCCACAGGCGTGAAGATGCGAGCACATTGGCTTTATCTACCACCGTGAGGTGCTTATTGCGTTTCATGGCATACTCGAAACCAACTTTCAGAATACGTTCAATCTCCGGACGAGTGTACATATTGGTATCATACGCTTTGTCGTTGTCCTGATACTTCTCGCCGAAATACATACCACCGGTCAGCTCGCGGATACAAAGAAAATCTGCACCATCCACCAATTCTGCACGAAGCGGTGATTTATGGAGCAGACATTTGAAAGTTTGTACCGGACGGATATTGGCAAACAATCCCAGTTTCTTACGCATAGCCAGTAGACCCTGTTCGGGACGTACTTTGGCAGTAGGATCATTGTCAAATTTCGGATCGCCTACAGCCGAGAACAAAACGGCATCTGCGTTTTTACAAACTTCATAAGTAGCTTCGGGGAACGGATCGCCCACTTTGTCGATAGCATCTGCACCGCAGATGGCATATTCGTAGTTTACTTTATGTCCGAACTTCTCACATACGGCGGTCATTACGTCCACACCTACGGTGGAAATCTCCGGGCCAATGCCGTCACCGGCTAATACTGCAATTTTAAAATCCATTGTTTTCTTTATTTTTTAGGTATTCTTCTATTTTCTTTCCCTCAGCGGGGTTCATCATTCTGATTTTTTAAGTTCATAATCATCCTCAATGATATTCAGCATCTTCATTGTCGCCTTAATCGCTGCCTCCGTCTGGTCGGCATCCAGTCCGCGTGTACGGAACACCGTGCCGTCATAGCTCCAGGTAATCACTGTCTGCACAAAAGCATCGGTACGCCCACCGGGAGGGATGGTTACGGCATAATTCGTCAGCATGGGAAATTTACGTCCCAATGTCACTTTATAAATCTTACGCAAGGCACGCACAAAAGCATCATACTGACCGTCACCGCTGGAACTTTCTTCAAACTCCTGTCCGTTGATTTCAATCTTCAGCGTAGCCATCGGCTTCAGACCGTAAGCAAGGTTCACGATGTATGTCTTCAGCTTCACTTTCTCATTCATCACTCCGTGCTTCAGTACATCCGAAACGATATAAGGCAAATCTTCCTGGGTAACCAGCTCTTTCTTGTCACCCAACTCGATAATCCGTTCCGTCACCTTACGCATGGAATCCTCATCCAGCGTCAGTCCCAGATCTTCCAGATTCTTACGGATATTCGCCTTACCACTGTTCTTACCGAGTGCATATTCCCGCTTACGTCCGAAACGTTCGGGTAACAGGTCGTTGCAATAAAGGTTACTCTTATTGTCTCCATCGGCATGTACCCCCGCTACCTGCGTGAACACATTTTCACCTACAATCGGTTTATTGGCGGGTATAGCGATGCCCGAATAAGATTCAACCACCCGGCTGACTTCATTCAGACGACCTTCGTCAATGTTAGTGATAGCATTGAAATGGTCTTTCAGAATAGCCTGCACACTGGACAACGGTGCATTACCGGCACGTTCGCCCAGACCGTTGATCGTGGTATGAAGTCCCTTCGCACCACTCAGCACGGCAGCCAGCACATTGCTCACTGCCAGGTCGTAGTCATTATGCGGATGGAAATCGAAGTGAGCATGCGGATAGCGCTTCACCATCTTCCGCATATATTCGATGACCTGCAACGGATTCAGCACACCCAGCGTATCAGGCAACATATACCGTTTGATATTCGTGTGCATCAGTGCATCCACCATCTGGAAGACATACTCCGGAGAATCTTTCATCCCGTTGCTCCAGTCTTCCAGGTAAATATTCACCTCCATATCCTGCTCATTGGCATAATTCACTACGCCAATAATATCCTCGATATGTTCTTCAGGGGTCTTTCTCAACTGGCATGTGCAATGCTTCAGCGAACCTTTGCACAGAAGATTAATGACGCGGCAGCCGGTAGCGTGTATCCAGTCTACCGACGTATGCCCGTCTACGAAACCCAACACCTCCACCCGGGGCAATAAATTACGCCGTGCCGCCCAGTCACATATCATCTTGACTGCGTCGAACTCACCGTCCGAAACCCGTGCCGAAGCCACTTCCACCCTATCCACTTTCAGTTCTTCCAGTAGCAGACGGGCTATCATCAGCTTTTCATGGGGGACGAACGACACACCGCTGGTTTGCTCACCGTCGCGGAGCGTGGTGTCCATGATTTCTATTTGGGGCTGTTTATACTTCATTTTTTATTTTCCCACGCTTCTATTTTATCTTTATTCTCTACCAGGAAATCGATGTCATCCAGGCCATTCATCAGGCAATGTTTCTTGTAAGCATTGATTTCGAAAGTCTCACTTTTACCTGTTGCCTTGTTGGTGATTGTCTGTTCCGGCAGGTTCACCACTACCTCCGTTTTCGGATCGGCGGCAATGGAATCAAACAATTCTTTCAGGAACGGTTCGCTCACCACTACAGGCAATACGAAATTATTCAGTTCATTATTCTTGTGAATATCTGCAAAGAAACTGCTGACTACCACGCGGAAACCATAATCTGCAATGGCCCATGCTGCATGCTCGCGGCTACTGCCCGAACCGAAGTTCTTTCCGGCTACAAGCACCTGTCCGCTATAGGTCGGATCATTCAGAACGAAAGAGTCGATTTTGTTTCCTTGTTTGTCATACCGCCAGTCGCGGAACAGATTCTCTCCGAAGCCTTCTTTAGTCGTAGCTTTCAGAAAACGTGCAGGAATGATCTGGTCTGTATCTACATTCTCCAACGGGAGAGGCACACAAGTACTGGTGATGATATTGAATTTCTGTTTCATTGTTTCTTATCTTTGATTTTGAAATACTTATTATTAATGACTTCTGCCAGGAGGACTGAAATTACATCAGTTCTCTCGGGTCCGTAATCACTCCCGTCACTGCTGCCGCAGCCGCTACCAGCGGACTGGCAAGCAATGTGCGTGAACCCGGTCCCTGACGACCTTCAAAGTTACGGTTACTTGTAGAAACCGCATACATTCCGGCAGGCACCTTATCATCATTCATTGCCAGACAAGCCGAACATCCCGGCTGGCGGATAGCAAAACCAGCTTTCTCCAATACCTTATCCAGACCTTCTTCACGAATCTGTGCATCTACCATCCACGAACCGGGTACCAACCAGGCAACCACATGTTCCGCCTTCTTGTGGCCTTTCACTAACGAGGCGAAAGCACGGAAATCTTCAATACGTCCATTCGTACAAGCACCCAAAAACACATAATCTATCTTCTTGCCCAATACTCCCTCACCGGGTTGGAAGCCCATATAATCCATTGATTTCAGGAATGAAGTTTTTGCAGCCTCTCCCATTCCGTCAGTCGTGGGAATGTGCTGCGTGATACCCATACCCATACCCGGATTTGTTCCGTATGTAATCATCGGTTCGATATCCGCCGCATCAAAATGCACTTCTTTATCAAACGTAGCATTCTCATCGCTCTTCAACGTCTTCCAGTATGCCAACGCCTTCTCCCATTCCTCACCCGCCGGAGCATATTCACGGCCTTTGATATATTCGAATGTCACTTCATCCGGTGCCACCATACCACCACGTGCACCCATTTCTATACTCAGGTTGCACAGCGTCAGACGTCCTTCCATAGTCAGACTGCGAACTGCTTCTCCGGCATATTCCACAAAATAACCGGTTGCACCGCTCGTTGTCATTTTAGACATCATATAAAGAGCAATATCTTTTGCCGTCACACCTTTACCCAATTTTCCATCCACTGTGATACGCATTGTCTTGGGGCGTGTCTGCAAGATACATTGTGAAGCCATTACCATTTCGACCTCACTTGTACCGATACCAAAAGCCACTGCTCCCATCGCACCGTGGGTTGAAGTATGCGAGTCACCACACACAATCGTCATTCCCGGCAACGTCAACCCTCTTTCCGGACCTACCACATGGATGATACCATTCTTCTTATGCAACATACCGAAATGTGTCAATCCGAAATCTTCCGCATTCTTGGCCAATGTATCCACCTGTGTTTTGGAGATCGGATCTTCAATCGGCTTATCCTGATCGTGGGTCGGCGTATTATGGTCGGGCATACAAACAATCTTTTCCGGACGGAAACATTGGATACCGCGTGCACGCATTCCCGCAAAAGCCTGCGGACTGGTTACTTCATGGCAATAAAGGCGATCTATATATAACTGTGTGGGACCATCTTCCACTTGCTGAACCACGTGGGCATCCCAGATTTTATCAAATAATGTATTCATCAGATTTATTACGATTTTACAATTTATAATTGAGGTTAGTCTTATGATTTGAACTTATTGATACAATCGATATAAGCTTCTACCGATGCGGCAATAATATCCGTATTCGCACCGAAACCATAATAGATATGATTGTCATATTCCACCTGCATGTGTACCTTACCCATATCGTCACTACCCTTGCTGATAGCCTGGATCGTAAATTCCTTCAGTGTCATATGACGGTCAATGATCTTCTTCAAAGCCTTTATCGCTGCATCTACCGGACCGTTTCCACTGGCAGCCGCTTCAAACTTTTCACCGGAGATATTCAGTCCCAGACTGGCAACCGAACGCACACCTACTCCACTGGTCACTTGCAGATATTCCAGTTTCACACGGTGGTTCTGTGTACGGTCTGCACCGGCAAGCACCAGAATGTCATCATCATTAATATCCTTCTTCTTATCCGCCAATTTCAAGAAAGCTTCATATACCTTGTCCAGTTGTTCCTGTTCAAGCTCCACGCCTAATACCTGTAAACGGTTCTTCAAAGCAGCACGTCCGCTACGGGCAGTCAATACTATAGAATTATCGTCGATACCCACATCGTGCGGGTCGATAATTTCGTAAGTCTGCACATTCTTCAACACACCATCCTGATGAATACCCGATGAATGCGCAAATGCATTGCGACCTACGATAGCCTTGTTAGGCTGCACCGGCATGTTCATCAAGCTTGAAACCATGCGGCTTGTCGGATAAATCTTCTGTGTATTGATGTTCGTTTCAATTTCAATATCTTTATGACATTTGATAATCATAGCCACTTCCTCAAGCGAAGTATTACCTGCGCGTTCACCGATACCATTGATAGTAACCTCTACCTGGCGGGCACCATTCAGTACACCGGCCATCGTATTTGCAGTAGCCATTCCCAAGTCATTATGACAGTGCGTAGAAAGAATCGCTTTCTCAATACCACTCACATGCTCCATCAAATACTTGATCTTCGCTCCATATTCATCCGGCAGACAGTAACCGGTCGTATCCGGAATGTTCACTACTGTAGCACCCGCTTTAATTACAGCTTCCACCACACGAGCCAGATATTCATTGTCCGTACGGCCTGCATCTTCTGCATAGAACTCCACATCATCCACATAGCGACGGGCATACTTCACGGCAGCTACTGCACGCTCGATGATTTCCTCACGATTGGAATTGAATTTATACTTGATATGCGAATCCGATGTACCGATACCTGTATGAATACGTTTGTGCTTGGCAAACTTCAGAGCATCCGCAGCTACATCTATATCTTTTTGTACCGCACGGGTTAATGCGCAAATAGTAGGCCATGTCACCGCTTTGGATATTTCAATAACAGAGTTGAAATCTCCCGGACTGGAAATCGGGAATCCGGCTTCAATAACATCCACGCCCAGCAGTTCCAATGCCTTTGCTACCTGAATCTTTTCCACTGTGTTCAATTGGCATCCCGGAACCTGCTCGCCATCGCGGAGCGTTGTGTCGAAAATAAATAACTTGTCACTCATTTCTTATAGTTTTTATAAATTATTGCCATTAAAAAAAGCCTTTCACACTTGGAAGTGAGAAAGGCTTTCGAATATCCTAATCGTTACATATATTCACGCACAGCACTCACTTCCACTAAACCTTGCCAGTAGAATAATAATACCACACAGTAGAATATATGTAAAGTTCTGTATCATTTTTATCTTCTTGTTTTTATTATGACGGTGCAAAGGTATAGATAATTCCGTAGCATACAAACAAATTCGTTACTTTTTTCTCTAAAAAAACATCATTTTATAAGTTTGCTACCAAATAACTCTATAAAGTATAACAAAAAGGGACATACTTGAACGTATGCCCCTTTTTTATATGATCCTATGTGATAAGAATTACTTCTTGTCGCAAGCTTTATCACATTCTTTTTTCTCTTTGCAGCAAGCTTTTGTGCTATCGCAAGCAGCAGAATCTGCCTTGCAGCAAGCTTTTGTTGAATCACATGCCTGTACTTCTTCTACAACTTCAACTTCAGTAGCTTCTACTTCTGTATTAGCTGCCTTTTTGTTACCACAAGAAGTCACGGCGAAAGAAAATGCAACTGCAACAGCTGCCAAAAATAACTTTGTCTTCATCTCTAATTTTGCTTTAAACATTAATAATAAATAGTGCGGCGCAAATATAAGCAAAAAATTAGAATTATACAAATACAAAAAGCCTCCGTATCATTTCGATATGGAGGCTTCTCTCTAAAAAACGGCAACTACCTACTCTCCCACTTGACGCAGTACCATCGGCGTGATCAGGC